>Ga0209370_1000267_pt1 | contig 90764 bp, 74 predicted proteins | sample AgamicAtPrz_FD_187164 | JGI IMG/M metagenome (GOLD analysis project Ga0209370, IMG submission 187164) | Agave microbial communities from Guanajuato, Mexico - At.P.rz (SPAdes) (version 2) | ecosystem: Host-associated > Plants > Phyllosphere > Phylloplane/Leaf | place: Guanajuato, Mexico...
TGATGCGACTCAAGGGTAAGGAAGTAGGGAAATGACATTAAAAAACGCTTATATCATCGATGCCATCCGTACCCCATTCGGCCGTTATGCCGGTGGCCTTGCACCTGTCCGTGCCGATGACCTTGGTGCTGTGCCGATTAAAGCACTCATGCAGCGTAACCCGAATGTAGATTGGAAACAGGTCGATGATGTGATCTATGGCTGTGCTAACCAAGCCGGTGAAGATAACCGTAATGTCGGCCGTATGTCAGCACTCCTTGCAGGTTTACCTTATCAGGTGCCTGCAACGACTATTAATCGTTTGTGTGGTTCTTCACTCGATGCCATTGCCATTGCTGCTCGTGCCATTAAAGCAGGTGAAGCAAACTTGGTGATTGCAGGTGGGGTGGAAAGCATGAGCCGTGCACCCTATGTGATGGGCAAGTCAGATAGTGCTTTTGGCCGAAGCCAGAAGATTGAAGACACCACCATGGGCTGGCGTTTCATCAACCCAAAACTTAAAGAATTGTATGGTGTAGATACCATGCCCCAGACTGCCGAAAACGTTGCGGAACAGTTTAACGTTAATCGTGCAGATCAGGACCAGTTTGCCTTGGTGAGCCAACAACGCACCGCAAGCGCGCAAGCCAAAGGCTTTTTTTCTAAAGAAATCGTCGCAGTTGAAATCCCCCAGCGTAAGGGTGATGCTGTTGTGATTGATACCGATGAGCACCCACGTGCATCAACTACCCTTGAAGCTTTAAGCAAACTTAAACCTGTGGTCAAAGCAGACGGCACCGTCACTGCGGGAAATGCTTCAGGCATTAACGATGGTGCAGCAGCTCTATTGATTGCTTCTGATGAAGCTGTTCAAACTTATAACCTCAAACCACGTGCCAAGATCATTGCTTCAACAGCAGTGGGCGTAGAACCACGTATTATGGGCTTTGCTCCGGCACCTGCAATTAAAAAATTACTTAAACAAGCCAACCTGACTTTAGAGCAGATGGATGTGATTGAGCTGAATGAAGCCTTTGCTGCACAAGCTTTGGCAGTGACCCGTGATTTAGGTTTGCCAGATAACTCTGACAAGGTAAATCCGAACGGTGGTGCAATTGCATTAGGTCATCCGCTTGGTGCATCAGGTGCACGCCTCGTGACCACAGCCTTAAACCAGCTTGAGCAAACAGGTGGTCGTTATGCCTTATGTTCAATGTGTATTGGTGTAGGTCAAGGCATCGCATTGATTATTGAGAGAGTCTAATCATGAACCAGTTATATGCCAGCTTGTTTTATCAAAAAGATGTTACTGATATCTTTAATGATTCATCCTTAATCGCATACATGATTCAGGTTGAAGTTGCGTTAGCGCAAGCACAGGCAAAAGTTGGCGTGATTCCTCAAAATGCAGCTGATACCATTGCGCAAGTAGCTGAGCAGGCATTAGATAAGTTTGATTTTTCAGCTTTGGCTGTAGCAACTGGCTTAGCTGGAAATATTGCAATTCCATTTGTAAAACAGCTTACGGCAATTGTGAAAGATGTTGATGAAGATGCTTCGCGTTATGTGCATTGGGGTGCAACCAGTCAGGATATTTTAGATACAGCTTGTATTTTGCAATGTCGTGATGCGTTAAATATTGTGGAAGCACAACTTAAACAATGCTATGCGAGTGCGTTAGAACAAGCCAAGCAATATCGTCATCAAGTCATGATTGGACGTACATGGTTACAGCAAGCTTTGCCAATCACTCTAGGGCATAAACTCGCTCGTTGGGCTTCTGCATTTAAGCGTGATTTAGATCGTATAGGGGCTATGAAATCACGTGTACTCACTGCTCAGTTAGGTGGGGCTGTGGGTTCATTAGCTTCGTTGCAGGATCAAGGTTCACTTGTGGTAAATGCATTTGCTCAGCAGCTGAATCTAACCACACCGACAAGCACATGGCATGGTGAGCGCGACCGTATTGTAGAAATTGCAAGCGTGCTTGGCATGATTGTTGGGAGTACGGGCAAGATGGCACGTGATTGGTCTCTTATGATGCAAACCGAAATTGCAGAATTGTTTGAGCCAACTGCGAAAGGTCGCGGTGGTTCATCGACCATGCCGCATAAACGTAATCCAGTGGCAGCGGCTTCAGTACTTGCAGCAGCAAATCGTGTACCAGCGCTGATGTCTAGTGTCTATCAAAGCATGGTACAGGAACATGAGCGTAGTTTAGGTGCGTGGCATGCAGAATGGCTGGCAATTCCTGAAATTTTTCAACTTTGTGCTGGAGCATTAAGTCGTACTGGTGAAGTTTTACAAGGTTTCGAAGTTAATGCTGAGCATATGCAACGTAACCTTGAATGTACGAATGGATTGATTATGGCGGAAGCTGTAATGATGGCGCTTGCTCCAAAAATTGGACGTTTAAATGCACATCATGTTGTTGAAGCAGCTTGTAAAACAGCAGTCGCACAAAATCAGCATTTATCTGAAGTTGTTAGTCAGTTAGATGAAGTAAAAGAACATTTTTCCCTAGCAGAAATTTTGGAAATTTTTAAAGCAGAAAACTATTTGGGCAATATTCAAGCTCAAATTGATGCTGTTTTACAAGAAGCACAAGGAGGAGACATTAAGTGAAACAGACTATTAGCAATCGCCAAGGAAAACAGCTGGCTGTCTATACCGAAGGTTTAAAAGATGCTCCAGCACTTGTGTTATCTAATTCATTGGGAACAGATCATGGAATGTGGCAGCCGCAAGTAGATGAGCTAAAAAGTCATTTTAATGTCATTACATACGACACACGTGGACATGGTGAAAGTGATGTAATTAGTGATACTACATTGCAAAACTTAGCGGAAGATGTTGTTGATATTTTAGATGCCTTAAATATTGAAAAAGCTCATTTTTGTGGAATTTCAATGGGTGGAATTACAGGGCTTTGGTTAGGTATTCATCATCCAGAGCACTTTAATAGTATTACAGTCGCTAACTCGGCAGCCAAAATTGGACAGGCTGAGGCGTGGTTGAGTCGTGCTGAGTCGGTAGAACAAAACGGTTTAGCTGAGTTGGTTAAAACTACGCATACCCGCTGGTTCAGTGAAAAATTCGACTATCAGCATAATGTGGTTGCACAAACAACTATTCAAAGTCTAGCAAACACACCAGCACAAGGTTATGCCAATGCATGTCGTGCTTTAGCACATGCTGATTTAAGAGATGAAATTGCACAAATCCAAATTCCGGTATTGCTCATTGCAGGAACGGCAGATCCAGTGACAACAGTAGCAGATGCTGAGTTTATGCAGGATGCTATTAATAACAGTCAGCTTGCAAAACTCGAAGCATCACATCTTTCTAATATTGAGCAACCGCAAAGATTTACTCAGGAATTGACTAGGTTTATTCAACAAATCTAATAGCTCAGTCGTTTAAAAGGAATTGGCCTTAAGGAGGCAAATATGGCGTCTCAGGATTACGCTGCACCAAATAAAAGTATCGATGCTCAAGCGCTGATTAATGATGCTCCACTCAGTAAGTATCAATGGATGATCGCAATCATCTGTTTCTTAATTATTTTTACTGATGGTATCGATACTGCTGCGATGGGGTTTATCGCTCCAGCATTAGCTCAGGACTGGGGTGTTGATCGCTCTCAGTTAGGGCCAGTAATGAGTGCTGCACTTGGTGGAATGATTATTGGAGCTTTGGTTTCTGGACCGACAGCTGACCGCTTTGGTCGAAAAATCGTTTTAGCTTTTTCGATGCTTGTGTTTGGTGGATTTACCTTGGCATCTGCTTATGCAACCAATTTAGATAGCCTTGTCGTTTTACGCTTTTTGACAGGTATTGGACTTGGTGCAGCTATGCCGAATGCCACCACATTATTTTCTGAGTATTGTCCAACCCGTATTCGGTCATTGCTCGTGACATGTATGTTTTGTGGTTACAACTTGGGTATGGCTACAGGTGGTTTTATTAGTAGTTGGCTTATCCCGACCTACGGCTGGCACAGTTTATTTTTGCTCGGCGGCTGGTCACCTTTAATTTTAATGGTTTTAGTGATTTTGGTGTTACCTGAGTCTTATCGCTTTTTAATTGTGAAAGGTAAGAATCCTGAAAAAGTACGCAAAATCTTAAATCATATCGCGCCTGCTCAAATTCAAAATGCGACTGCGTTTCACGTGCCAGAAGAGAAAACCGAAACAGCTCAAAAGAAAAATGTCTTTGGAATTATGTTTTCTAAACCATATGCCAAAGGAACGCTTTTACTTTGGTTGACCTACTTCATGGGCTTAGTGGTTGTTTACTTGCTGACAAGCTGGTTGCCAACGCTTATGCGTGAAACAGGGGCTTCCATGGAGCGTGCTGCATTTATTGGTGGATTGTTCCAGTTCGGTGGAGTGGTGAGTGCGCTATTCATTGGTTGGGCGATGGACAAATTTAACCCGAACCGAGTCATTGCCATTTTCTACTTTGCCGCAGGTCTATTTGCGATTGCTGTTGGTCAAAGCTTAGGAAACTCAACATTACTTGCTGTATTGGTGCTTTGTGCGGGTATCGCAATTAACGGTGCGCAATCTTCAATGCCAGCGTTAAGCGCTCGTTTCTACCCAACGCAGTGCCGTGCAACGGGTGTGTCTTGGATGACCGGTATTGGACGTTTCGGTGCAGTCTTTGGTGCTTGGATTGGAGCTGTGCTACTCGGCAATGATTGGTCGTTTACCGCCATTCTTAGTTTATTACTAATTCCAGCGACTGCTGCGGCTGTTGCTGTATTTGTTAAATCACTTGTTGCGCATACCGATGCAACTTAATAGAGGTCTATCACAATGAATGATGAACAACGCTATAAACAAGGCATTGAAGTGCGGACTGAAGTTTTGGGTGAAAAGCATGTTGGTCGGTCTTTGCAAAACTTAAATGACTTTAACCAAGATTTTCAAAACTTTATTAGCCGTTATGCATGGGGTGAGGTGTGGTCTCGTCCGGGCCTACCGCGTCATACACGTAGTTTAGTCACTATCGCAATTTTATTGGCACTTGGCCGCGAAGATGAACTACGCATGCATTTACGTGCTTGTTTCAACAACGGCGTAACCAAAGAAGATTTAAAAGAGTTGATCTTACATAGCTCACTCTATGCAGGTTTACCTGCTGCAAACGCTGCAATGCATATGGCCGAAGAAGTCTTTAAAGAGTTGGGAATAGAAGTCAACTCAGTTGCAGCGAAAGAACAGGATTAAGGAGATAAAGATGTCACAACATAGCTGGGGTGCTTATGCCCAACGTAATACAGATGATCATCCACCAGCGTATACGCCAGGTTATAAAACAAGTGTATTACGTTCGCCAAAAAATGCATTGATCTCTATTAACGAGACTTTAACTGAAGTTACTGCGCCGCATTTTTCTTCAAATTTGTTTGGTCCAAAAGATAACGATCTGATTTTGAATTATGCCAAAGATGGTTTGCCAATTGGTGAGCGTGTCATCGTTCATGGTTATGTTCGTGATCAATTTGGTCGTCCTGTAAAAAATGCACTTTTAGAAGTATGGCAAGCCAATGCTTCTGGTCGTTACCGTCATCCAAACGATAAGTTTATTGGTGCAATGGATCCTAACTTTGGTGGTTGTGGTCGTACCTTAACTGACGAAAACGGGTTTTATATTTTCCGAACCATTAAACCGGGCCCGTACCCATGGCGTAACCGTATTAATGAATGGCGTCCAGCTCATATTCATTTTTCTTTAATTGCTGATGGTTGGGCGCAGCGTCTGATTTCACAGTTTTATTTTGAAGGCGACACGCTCATCGACACTTGCCCGATCTTAAAAACGATTCCTTCTGAAGATCAACGTCGTGCATTGATTGCACTAGAAGATAAAAACAACTTTATCGAAGCTGATAGCCGTTGTTACCGTTTTGACATCACTTTACGTGGTCGTCGAGCGACTTACTTCGAAAATGATTTGACTTAATCGGGAGCACGAGCATGAATAACTGGAATTTTCAGGAATTAAAAGAAACTCCATCTCAAACGGGTGGTCCTTACGTTCACATTGGTTTGTTACCGCAACAAGCAAATATCGAAGTTTTTGAAAACAACTTTAATAATCAGCTTGTACAAGACCAAACCAAAGGCGAGCGCATTCGTCTTGAAGGTCAGGTATTTGACGGATTAGGTTTACCGCTGCGCGACGTACTGATCGAAATTTGGCAGGCCGATGCGAACGGTATTTACCCGAGTCAGGCAGATACACGTGAGCAAAAAGCTGATCCTGCATTTCAGGGCTGGGGCCGTACAGGTGCAGACTTTGAAACGGGTGTTTGGAGCTTTAATACAATTAAGCCGGGTGCTACAGCAGGCCGTAAGGGTTCAACTCAAGCTCCACATATTGCGTTAGTTATTTTCGCTCGCGGTATTAACTTAGGTCTTCACACACGTGTTTATTTTGAAGATGAAGCTGAAGCAAATGCTAACGATCCAATTCTAAATAGCATTGAATGGGCACCACGTCGCCAAACACTTATTGCAAAACGCTTTGAAGAAAATGGTGAGATTGTTTATCGCTTTGATATCCGTATTCAGGGCGATGACGAAACTGTATTTTTTGATATTTAAGAAACACCTAAGGCTACACCTGATTATTCAAGGATGCGTGTAGCCTTTTTAAGGATGAACTCTATGAACATGAAAACATTATTAAGCCTAAGTTTGCTTGCACTCCCATTTTTTACTGCACAGGTGAATGCTGAACCTGTTGCTTTAGCTGCTCAAACACAACTTGCCGCTACAGCCGTTAAAACGATTGTTCCGATTACCGCAAAAACCAAAGAACAAGCTCTGGCACAAGCTCAAGTCATTGCAAATACGGCAGATGCTGATTTAGCTGAGTTCCGTATCGATTTACTCAGTTTTGCGAGTGATACAAAACAAGTGATTGCCTTGGGTCATGAATTGAAAAAGATTTTAGGAAATAAACCAATGATTGCCACAATTCGTACTAAAAACGAAGGTGGACAGTTTGAAATTAGCGATGCTGATTATGGTAAGACTTATCAGGCTTATTTAAAAAATCCGTTCATGGACTGGTTAGATGTTGAAATGTTCCGTGATCAAAAAGTAGTTTCAGAAATTGTTCAAAAAGCACATCAAAAGAAAGTGCTGGTGGTCATGTCTAATCACGACTTCCAAAAAACACCAAGCCAAGATGAAATTGAAAAGCGTTTGTTAAAACAAGATCAAATGGGCGCAGATATTCTAAAAATTGCTGTAATGCCAAAATCTAAACAAGATGTATTCACTTTAATGAATGCAACTTTAAAAGTCAGCCAGCAAACCACTAAGCCATTATTGACAATGTCGATGGGGCAATTAGGTACGATTTCTCGTGTTGCAACAGCCAATATGGGCGGAAGTTATAGCTTTGGCATGATTGGTGAGGCATCTGCACCGGGTCAAATTGATGTGACTAAGCTCAAACAGATTTTAAAAACCGTTCAACCAACAAACCCATAAATCATAAGGATATGATGAAATGAATACATTACGTTTAACTACTCTTGCATTAGGTTTGATGGTTTCTGGTGTAGCCGCGGCACAAACTTATGTTGTTGATCGTTATCAAGACGATAGCAATAAAGGCTCTTTACGCTGGGCAATTGAACAAGCCAATTCTAACCCAAGCGAAGCTAGCGACATTTTGATTCAAGCAGTAGGCAAAGCGCCTTATGCGATTAAATTAAATAGTGCACTTCCTGAAATTAAAGCACCTGTCAAAATTATTGGTACCCAGTGGGATAAAACTGGTGAATACATCGCAATTGATGGTTCAAACTATATTAAAGGCGAAGGTGCAAAAGCTTGTCCAGGTGCAAACCCAGAGCAGTACGGAACCAATGTACGTACCATGACTTTACCGGGGTTGGTACTGCGTGATGTGAATAATGTCACTTTGAAAGGTTTAGACATTCATCGCTTTTGTATTGGTGTATTGATTAACCGTTCAAGCAATAACCTTATTCAACACAACCGTATTAGTAATAACTACGGTGGTGCTGGTGTCATGCTCACTGGAGATGATGGGCAAGGTAACCCAACTGCAACCACGACCAATAACAACAAAGTTTTAGACAACATTTTCCAAGACAATGGTGATGGCTTAGAACTGACACGTGGTGCGGCATTTAACTTAATTGCGAATAACCATTTTGTTTCAACGAAAGCAAACCCAGAGCCATCACAAGGTATTGAAATTTTGTGGGGTAATGACAATGCTGTAGTTGGTAATAAATTTGAAAACTATTCAGATGGCTTACAGATTAACTGGGGTAAGCGTAACTATATTGCCTATAACGAACTGACCAATAACTCGATTGGTTTCAACATGACAGGTGATGCAAACATTCTCGATAGCAATAAAGTGCATGGTAACCGTATTGGTGTAGCCATCCGCTCTGAAAAAGATGCAAACGCAAAAATTACTTTGACTAAAAACCTGATTTGGGACAATGGTAAAGATATTAAGCGCTGTGAAGCTGGCGGTTCATGTGTACCAAATCAGCGTCTAGGCGCAATTGTATTTGGTGTGCCTGCACTTGAGCACGAAGGATTCGTAGGATCGCGTGGGGGCGGTGTAGTTGTAGATCCATCTAAACAACAAAAAACTTGTACGCAGCCAAATCAGCAAAACTGTAATGCTCAGCCGAATCAGGGCATTAAAGCACCAAAGTTAACCGCTAATAAAGATTCAGTGACTGTAGAAATTAATGGTTTGCCAAACCAGCGTTATCAAGTGGAGTTCTTTGGAAATCAAAATGCGGCGTCAAAAGAAGCTGAGCAATATTTAGGAGCTGTTACCGTTGCTACAAATGCCGAAGGTAATGCAAAAGCGAATTGGAAGCCAACTGTAAAAGTTGCCTCAATTACAGCAAATGTAACTGATCGCTTTGGTGCGACGTCTGAACTTAGTTCGGCGGTACAAACTAAATAATAACAATAAGGGAAGCGCCTCACACAGAGGCGCAGCATAGAAATGATAAAAGGGATTTGAAATGCCAAATTTAATGAAACTGAGTGTGTTAACAATCGCTGTATTAGGCAGTCAATTTGCGCTTGCTAATGAGCCGTGGTCACAAGACCGTCAATGGTTGCTTGGTGACTGGAATGGAAAACGCCAGCAGCTAGAGCAACAAGGTTATAAATTTACAGCTTCTATTATGAGCCAAGCTGCCACAAATTTAGATGGTGGTTATAACGATAGCAATACATTTGAAAATGCTGCACAGCTTTCTTTAGGTGCAAACTTCGATTTAGAAAAAATTGCTGGATGGAAAGATACGACAGCGAGTCTAGTCGTGACTAAACGTGACGGCAATGCATTAACTCTCGAGCGTATTAAAGACCCACGTTCTAGCCAATTGGGTAATGCTCAAGAGATTTATGGACGCGGTAAAATCTGGCGTTTATCTCAAGCATGGGTGAAAAAAGGTTTCGTTGATAACACCGTACAGGTCAAATTTGGTCGTATGGGAATGTCAGAGGACTTTAATAGTTCTCAATGTGAGTTTCAGAACTTATTGCTTTGCGGTGGACAGCTAGGAAAATCAATTGGTTCAATTTGGTACAACTCACCAGTCGGTGTTTGGGCGACAAATGTTAAATATCAGTTTGCGCCTGAGTGGACTTTGGGATTGGGTGTGTATGAGGTCAATCCAGATAATATTAAAACCGAATCAAATAGTGATGGTTTTAATCTGGATATGAACAACGTAAAGGGCGCAACCATACCAGTTGAGCTTGCATGGAAACCAAAACTTACCGCTTTTAATGGTTTACCGGGTGAATATAAAGTAGGGGCGCTGTACTCAACCGCAGAAGCGAATGATATTAAGACTGCGGATAAAGTTCATGATGGAAAACAAAGTTTCTGGATTAATGCACAGCAACAACTGACGAATAAAGGCGAAGATCCGAAACGCGGTTTATATATCAGTTTTAACGGCGTTGTAAATGATAAAGCAACGACTTTTGTTCAAAGTACGCAACAGCTTGCTCTTTGGTATAAGGGGCCATTTGATAGCCGTCCAAATGATTCGATTGGTTTTGGTATTGCCAATTATGTGGTCAATGATCGTGCTAAAGATAAGCAGATCGCAACAAATGAAAGTCGTGGATATTATAGCTATGATGCACTTGCATCTGACTATATTCCAATTCAAGACGACGAACTAAATGTCGAGCTGAACTATACCTACCAATGGTCTCCGGTCGTCATGTTACGTCCAAACATTCAGTATATCCATCAACCTGCGGGTGTAAAAGCAGTCGATGATGCTTGGGTCGCGGGCTTAAGTGTGAAAGTCAATTTTTAACAGTATTTATGGCTGGTTAGACATGGTTTAACTGGCCCAAATGCTTGAACTATTCGGGTTCAGTATATGTGGAGTAGGATCTATGTCTGAGTCAGATTCTAAGTTTCATATCTTATTCAAAATATGGTGTTTTATTTTAGGCTTAGCTTTATTGGCTACAGGTGTTTTTTACATTGTAGGCGGTGGAAAGCTAGTATCACTCGGCGGTTCTTGGTATTTCTTAGTTGCAGGGCTATTTATTACCCTTTCTGCAATTAGTATTTTCCGAAAAAAAGCGCTTGGTGTCTGGATTTTTGCGGCTGTCTTTGTTGGCACCGTAATTTGGTCACTGGTTGATGCGGGCTGGGAATTCTGGCCATTATTCTCGCGTTTAATGTTTCCTGCTGGTCTTTTTGCTGCTTTATTATTTACGCTACCTTCAATTCGACGCTACCAATTTCAAACCAGTTTGGCATCTTCATCTTATGCAGTAGGTGGATTAGTTGTAGTTGGAATGTTGATTGCGCTTTATCAGATGTTCCAACCGCATCCAACCGTAGCAAGTTCAGGTGAAAAACTGCCTTTAGTACCAGTTGACCCTGCTAAAAAACAGGTGAATTGGGAAAATTATGGAAATGATGCAGGCGGTAGCCGCTTTGTTGCTCTCGATCAAATTAACAGAGATAACGTTCATAAATTAAAAGAAGCTTGGCGCTTTAGAACAGGCGATTTTACAACAGGTAGTGGTAATGGTGCTGAAGACCAAATGACACCGCTACAGGTTGGAAATAAAGTCTTCTTATGTACACCACATAATAATATTTTTGCGATAGATGCTGACTCAGGTAAACAGATCTGGAAAGCTGAAGTGAACTCGAAAGCCGATGCTTGGGAACGTTGCCGTGGTGTTGCATATTTTGATTCAACTAAACCACTTGTTCAACCAACTTTGGCTGGTGCAAATGCAGTAACCGCGGTTGCAACAAACACGGTATGTCCACGTCGTGTATATACCAATACACCTGATGGTCGTTTAATTGCAGTCAATGCAGATAACGGTCAGCGCTGTGCTGATTTTGGTGTAAATGGAACGGTTGATTTGTTGGAAGGACTTGGGGCGGGAACAAAAGCGCCACGTTTTGAAGTGACTTCTGCACCAACTATTGCGGGTACAACCATTGTGGTAGGTAGCCGTATTGCTGACAACGTAGCCGCAGATATGCCAGGCGGTGTTATCCGTGGTTATGACGTGATTACGGGTAAACTTCGCTGGGCGTTTGATCCGCGTAATCCAGATCCTAACTATGTTCTTAAACCGGGTGAAACCTATAAACGTAGTTCGGCAAACTCTTGGGCTGCAATGTCGTATGATCCGCAAATGAATACGGTGTTCTTACCTATGGGTAGTTCATCTGTCGACATTTGGGGCGGTAACCGTAATCCGTTAGATCATAAATACAATACTTCTGTTTTGGCACTTGATGCGACAACAGGTAAAGAAAAGTGGGTGTATCAAACTGTTCATAACGATTTATGGGACTTTGACTTACCAATGCAACCGAGTCTAGTCGACTTCCCATTAAAAGATGGTACGACTAAACCAGCTGTTGTGATTGGAACCAAATCAGGCCAATTCTTTGTCCTTGACCGTGTAACGGGTAAACCGCTGACTAAAGTAGTTGAACAACCTGTGAAAGCAGCAAATATCCCGGGTGAGCAATACAGTGCAACTCAACCACGTTCAGTTGAAATGCCTCAAATTGGTAATCAGACTTTAACTGAGTCAGATATGTGGGGTGCTACGCCATTTGACCAACTGATGTGCCGTATTAACTTTAAGTCAATGCGTTACGAAGGTTTATTTACTGCACCAGGTACTGATGTTTCATTAAGTTTCCCAGGTTCTTTGGGTGGTATGAACTGGGGTAGTATTGCTTTTGACCCGACACATCGTTATATGTTCGTGAACGATATGCGCCTTGGCTTATGGATTCAATTGATGGAGCAAACTCCTGAAGACATTAAGATTCAAGCGAATGGTGGGGAAAAAGTAAACACAGGTATGGGTGCTGTACCAATGAAAGGTACGCCGTATAAAGTGAATAAAAACCGCTTTATGTCAGCACTAAGCATTCCTTGTCAGAAACCGCCGTTTGGTACGATGACTGCGATTGATTTGAAAACTCGTCAAGTTGCGTGGCAGGTACCATTAGGTACAGTTGAAGATACAGGCCCTATGGGAATTAAAATGGGTTTAAAAGCACCGATCGGTATGCCAACCATTGGTGGTCCGATGGCAACTCAAGGTGGTTTGGTTTTTTTTGCTGCAACACAAGATTACTACTTACGTGCATTTGATTCATCTACAGGTAAAGAACTATGGAAATCACGTATGCCAGTAGGTAGTCAGGGCACACCAATAAGCTATGTTTCACCTAAAACAGGTAAACAATATGTGGTTGTTACCGCAGGTGGAGCACGTCAATCACCTGATCATGGCGATTATGTGATCGCTTATACTTTAGAACAGTAATTAAATAAGGCAAAAGAGAGAATTTCTCTTTTGCCTTTTGTTTTTAATATATTTTTTATATAAAAGAAGAAAAGTAAATTCTATATTTTTAACTAGATAGCTTTACCAAATAGTAAAAAAGTGCTTGAAGTTATTATCAAACTTAAAATTTTCTTAAAAGTTATTTATCTTGAACACTAGGCACAGCCGAACTATTAAGCATTTTCTTATAATGTTTTACCTATAAATAAAAGGCTGGGATTTATTAAGTTTTGTTTAACTTAAAGTTGTGAATTTTAATTAGAAATAAACATTATCAAGTTTTTGATAGAGAAAATTAGGGTATTTTTGTTGGAAAAATGAGCGTAAATATATACTTATATTATATTTATATAATTTATTGGGTTGCGTTAGAATGGTCGTCGCAGATTATTACTACCCAGTAATAATTTGTATTTCAGGAATTTAAGCTCTTTTTAGCTTAAGGCTCATCGCAAGATGAGCCTTTTTTTATGACTTGACGAAAGCTATTTCTAACTATTATTAAAATAGCCTAAGTAAAATTAAGCGAATAAATGCCGATGAGAATCACAAAAAATAGTCTTTAATGACAAGAAGTGTATGATTTGCTAAATTAAAGCCACTTGATAATAATAGGTGATACGATGAGATTTTTGGTTCTTGCAACTTTATCTGGTTTAGCTTTGATGGGTTGTGCTTCTGTTCAGCAAGCACCGAATACACAAGAGACAATTCGTTATGCTTCTAGTCCATGCTTTGGCGCATGCCCAATCTATTCTGTGGAAGTAACACCTACGGGTTTAATTCGTTTTGAAGGTAAACAATATACAAAAGCTATCGGTGTTAAAGAAATTCAAGGTAGCGTAAAAGATTATAAAAAACTTGCAGATGATCTAAAAACTTACCGACCTGAAACAGGTACACAAGCGAAAACTGGTGGATGTCAGCAAACTGCAACAGATATGTCTAGCTATTATATTTCATGGATTCAACCAAATGGTACAGAAACTAAGTTAAGCCATTATAAAGGTTGCATGTCTCCGGCAAATAGTAGACTCAATAAGATTATGGATAGCTTGCCAGATCAATTAGGCATTAAAGATCTAATTTAATGACAAAAGCCCCAAAACTTTGGGGCTTTTTCTTGTTAAGAACAATTATAAACTTAAAAATTTTATTTTAAGTACTCCTAAATAAATCAGCGTATAATACAAATTATAAAAACATATATTGTTTAGGGTGGTTATATGTCAAATATTGTCTATGCCTTTGTAGGTGATTTATTACTCGGCATCGCAACAGTTGGATATTTATATATAAATGGTCGTATAGCCGGAATTAGTGGATTGCTTGCTCAAGTTATAAATCCTACTAAAGATATTTTTAAAAGTTCAGCATTTTGGTTCATTGCAGGACTCGTGATTACACCTTTCATATATGGTTATTTCTATCAGCCTGAAATCGAAATTAAAGCCAATTCATTTGTACTTATTCTGGCTGGGTTACTTGTTGGTTTTGGTACTCGACTTGGATCAGGCTGTACAAGTGGGCATGGTATTTGTGGTATGAGCAGGTTATCAAAACGCTCAATAGTGGCGACAGCAGTTTTTATGTTTGCTGGCATGTTAACGGTTTATATCATTCGTCATGTGCTGGGGTAATCCTATGAAAAATATTTTTGCTTTTATATTTGGTGGTTTGTTTTCATTAGGTTTAATGATTTCTGGTATGTCTAATCCTGAAAAGGTATTAGGTTTTTTAGATATCTTTGGGCAGTGGGATATTAGCTTAATGTTTGTGATGTTAGGTGCAATTGCTGTGGCATTTATTCCGTTTCAAAAGGCTATAAAAAGCCCTAAAACACTTTTTAATGAACAAATTCAATTACCAACAAATACACAGATTGACCAAAGGTTAATTGTTGGGGCTTTTATTTTCGGTATAGGCTGGGGAATAGCAGGAATATGTCCAGCACCCGCTTTAACGCTTATAGGGTTAGGACATTTTGAAGCGCTTTATTTTATTGTCGCTATGTTATTAGGAATGTTTATTTACCGAGTCTTAAATAAAGGAAATTAAACCTATGCAACAACCTCTAGTAAAAGATTTTTTTGATGAAAACACCAATACTTTTAGCTATGTTGTTGCAGATTTGGTGACTCATCAATGCGCAATTATTGATAGTGTGCTTGACTATGACGCAGCTTCGGCAACTACAAAAACAACCAATGCCGATCGTATTGTCGATTATGTTTTGGCTCAAAACTTTAAAGTGCAATGGATTTTGGAAACCCATGTACATGCCGACCATATGACCGCGGCTCAATATTTAAAATCTAAATTGGGCGGTACAATTGCAATTAGTCAAAAAATCTCAATCGTACAAGAAACATTTTCCGCTATCTATAATTTTGATTTTAAAAAATTTAATGAAAATCAGCCTTTTGATTATTTATTTGAAGATTATGAACATTTCAAAATAGGAGATATAGAAGCCTATAACATTCCTACACCAGGGCATACACCTGCTTGCTTAAGCTATGTGATTGCTGATGCTGTTTTTGTAGGTGATACTTTATTTATGCCCGATTATGGCTCAGCGAGATGCGACTTTCTTATTACCTCCTTATAAAAATATACAATTAAATTAATTCTTGGATAAATTGTACAAAAAATAACCAAATTTCTTTTGTTAATACCTCTATCTACAATATACAATTAAACTTACTTGCAAATAAGTAGGTAATTAAAATGGAAATAATTAAAATAAATACAACTATAAAATTTAATAATGAATTATTTATTATGCCTACTTTGATCGATGAGAAATTTAATTTAATAATTCCAGTTTTTGAGTATTCTTTATATTTACATAATATTGATAAAAGTGAGTCAACAATTAAAAATTTTGTTAAGGCAGCAGAATTATTATACTTGTATATTAATGTTTCAAAAAATAATTATGATAATTTGCAAAAATTATTTGAATCATTTGTACAAATTTTATATTCAGGAACTATAGATGAAAATTTAGAGGATCCATTGTTGTTATATTGGTTTCCTTTATCTAGGAATGTAGCAAATATTTATTTGCAATCACTGAATAGTTTTGGAGATTGGGTTGTTGAAAAATATGGATTTGATCAACTAAATCCAATTAAAAAAATAATTAATAATAACGATATTAGAAAAATAGCTGCTTTATTTCATTATAATAAAAATTCTTTTTTAGGACACTTGAAGCACCCTAACCATGATTTAAATAATTTAGCAGCAAGAACAATTATGGGGAAACCCAATATTTTAACTATGAATACAAATGTAATAGAATTTCCTGATGAAAAATTTAATCAACTTTTGCTGGAAGGAATAGGAAAAAGTAAAAATGTAAATGTTAAGTTAAGGGATACATTAATTTTACTTTTACTGCATGGTGCAGGGTTAAGAGAATCCGAAGCTCTACATTTGTGGATTCATGATGTAAAAATAATAGAAGAAAATATAAATAATAATATAATTGATCAAAGTAAATTAGTAGCTAAAATTAAAATTTTTCACCCCGAAGAAGGCCGAGCTCCAAATGGATGGAAAAGTGTAGATGGATTTACAACAAGAAAACACTATCTACGTGAAAAATATAATTTAAAGCCAAGAAATACACTCCATGGAAAAGATCGGGTAGGCTTTAAAACGAGAGCTTTTAGAAACAAAGGTAATTATTTTGATATATATTTCTTCCCTTGGTTTTATGGAGAAATGTTTGCTGAAATATGGAAGCTATACTTAATTGCTAGAGCAAATATTGAAGACACGCATCCATATGCTTTTGTTAACTTTGAAGAAGGAAATTTAGGAAAACCATATAAACTATCAACTTTTAATAATAACTATAAAAAATATTTAAAAAGAATTGGACTGAATCAAAGCTATGAGGAAGGATACTGTCCCCATGCTCATAGGCATAGTTATGCAAAACGTTTACGTAGATATAATATAGATAGTGAAACAATTCGTATAACAATGCATCACTCCTCTCTACTTTCACAAGAAATGTATACACAACCAACTAGTAATGAAATTACTAAAATTTTAAATGATTTATCAATAGAATAGGTGAGTATATGTTTATAGATTATTATTTAAAATTTGATTCATGGTTTGCTCAAGAAGAATTAAAGGAGTGGTTAGAATGGAAGCATTATTGTGAAAAGTGGTGTGAATATAGAAGTAAAAACCAAAGTTATGATGAACTAATGATTGAAATAAAGTCATTGAAAAATTTCTTTATATTTCATCTCAATGGTAGAATAAAGTTAAATTCTTTGAATAAATTTATTGAAGAGTGCAGTAAAAGATATGATAATATTACTATATTGAAAAATAATTTAAAAAAGAATTATGTAAATAAACTAAAAGTTATGAGTGATCTATATGTCATTGCAAATTTTATTGATTATACTTTATATAGTTCTAAAGATAAAATTTTGAATGATTTTAAAAATCCATATTTATATGTATTTTGTGAACAACATGCTCGAATTTATGATGCAGTAAGTATATTAAAGATTGATAATAAGTGGAATGATTGGGTGGGTTATATAAATAAATGGATAGAAATAAATAATATAGATCCTAAGATATATTTTAAAATTTTTATTATTTTTTTAAAAGAAAATTATCGTTATTCTAATCTTGATTTTTTCTTTTCCAAAGAGAATAATAACTTTAAAAGTAACTTGTTAAAATTTTTGAAAATGTTTCTTAAAGAAAAACTTGATGCTATCAAAACTAATATTTATAACTTTCTTGAGTTTGTATTAATAAATCGATATGGTGGTAAAACTAAAAATAATATAAATCCCTTACTAGATTATCGTGACAGCAATCTACAATGGATAGTAGAGGTTCATGGAGACCAATGGAAAGAATGGGTAGAATATTCAAATGAATGGTTTGAAAATTATATGATTTATGATCATGCAGCGACTAAAAGATCTGCATTGAAATACTTCTTTAATATAATAACAAAATATGAACAACTTTCAGATCCAAAAAATTTTTTTAAAGAAGGATCAAGTTATATTTCTAATCAAATTTATAAAGAATATCTCACTTTACATTGTAATATTAAAACTGAAAGAGTTATTAGAAGATTTGAATTTGTAGCGGCTCGGCTATGTGATTTTGTTTTAGTAAAAATTTATGGAGATAATTCTCAGTTAATTAATCCATTTCAAATTCATAGTTCAAAAAGTAATCGAAATAATTCTTTAGAAATTTTATATAGAGAAAAGAAAATTTCTAAAGAATGGTTTGAAGTAATAGGAAAATATAATAAAGTTATAGAAAATAAAAAAACTCAAATGAGGATAAATAATGCACAAGCAAATTTATTCAAATTTTTATTAAGTAGGTGTAAGAAAAAAGAGTATACAACAATTAAACAAGTTTTACTAAGACATGATTTATTAGACAAATTTAAAGAATATTTGATTGATGATGGCTATAGCAATTCAATGGTAATTTCAATTTTAGTTCGTTTAAGAGTTTTTTTTGATTTTATTATTGATAACGATAGTACATTAAAGGAAGATAAAATTTTAAATCCATTTAAAATTTATAAGCAAAAACATTCATTATCAATTTTTGATCAATTTATTTATGAAAATGGTATTGTTTGGACAAATTGGTGTAATTTAGCTAAAGAGTGGATAAATTGTAATTCAGATTTATATAAAAGAACTTATTTTAAAGAAACTCCTATATTTATTTTTTTTAACGAAGTATTAAGACAAAATGGAAATGAATACAGTAAAGTTGAACTCTTTTTTATAAAAACTAAAACTAATAATAATTATTTGGAAATTATAAAAAAATCTCTTATAAGAAAAGGAAATAGAGAAGTTGATGCAGGAATAATGATTCAATCATTAAAATATTTCACAACTTGGGTTTTACAAGAGAAACTAAAAAACCTGTTTTATAAAGGAGTACTCAATCCACTTGGAAATAAAAGGAGGGAATTAATATTTATTGCTTCAGATCGAAATATTGATTGGATTGAGAAATTATATGGTCCAATTTGGTTGCAATGGATTAATTACTGTAAATTATGGTTGCATTCAAATATTAAAATAACAGAAAGACAGCTCAATACAATTAGATTTTTCTTTGAAAAATTTCTTATTTTTAATCCAAATATGTCAAATGTAGTTAATTTTTTTATTGCATACAATAGTGATATGAAAGATAATTTATTAAAATGCATGACATTTGAAAATAAAAAAAAGGAAGTTGTTTTTATTAATTTTTTATATAAATTTTTTGATTACATTTTTAAGAAAATTCTTCCCGAATTAAATTATATTGGTTTAAATAATCCATTAAGTGAGAATAATACGAACCAAAACTATGGAAAAACTACTGATATTGAAATGAAGTGGTTCGCTGAAAAGTATGGTGTTATTTATTCAGATTGGATAACATTAGCAAGTGTTTGGTTGAAAATTCAAGTTACTAATGTAGCTTTGAAATTAAAAGCTGTTATTTTATTTTTAGAAGGGTTTTTAATAAAATTAGATGAAAAATTTACAAATATTGAAGTTTTTTTTAAATTAAGTGAAAATTTTAGTACAGATGATCTTATTCTTTCTTTTGAAGAGTATACTGATGCCAAAGATTTATCAGAAGAAATATCAGCAATTATTAATTTTTTAGGTTGGGTTATAAATGAAAGATTTTTTTATAAAAATGCTTTTGGGGTAAATATACCTCTTTATACTGTTCCCTTCAAGAAGGTACTATCAAAAAGAATTAGAAATTTAGAGTCAGTTTACTCTGCTATACCATATCAATATATTTCAAGATTAAAGAAAATACTATGTCCACAAATTAGAGGAAACTTTTCTGACTGGAAATGGGCAATATCCTATTGTGATGTTAATTTATTTTCGTCTGTATGGTTTGAAGTTGCAGAGGATACTCTCGATAAAAATGATCCTGATTGCGTATGGGTTCAAACTGATACAAAATTTTTCATGTGGTCACCTGTTGCTGCTGTAGCTCTTTGGGTAAAACTAAATCTTCCGCTACGTACATTTCAAGTAAGAATGCTAGATAGTGGTGAAGCTGATGAATGGAGATACATTAATGGACAATGGGATCTCAATCATAATCCTCTGTTAATTAAAAAGCGAAATCGAGGTGTATTTCGAAGACAATATGATAGTGAAATAAAAAAATGGGTTACATCAATTTATATATCTACTAACAAAACTGCAGATACATTTAATGATACAAAGGAATTAGGTTACACAATTCAATGGAATAATATTGATGTTTTATACTGGTTGGAGAAATTACGAAACTGGCAAGAAAAATATAATCCGCTGAATATAATAACAGATTGCAGTTTACTTGAACCAAGACATTTGGAGCGTTTAATATCAAGTTATCAATTAAATAAATTAGGAAAAATATGTTTTCTTTTTAGAAATGCCGCTGCTAAGGATTTGACAGAAAAAGATAAACCAATTACCGATTATTCTATTAACAGGATTTGGTTTTTCTTACTTGAAAATTTAGAAGAACAATTAAAAAAGGAAAATGATGAACTATTTGTAAATTCTAGTACTTATTTTTTAAAATCAAGATCTAGAACAACAACTAATTTTCCTTTGCATTGTTTAAGGGTTTCATTGTTAACAATTTATTCAGAATATAGTGGATTACCGCTAGAGTTTATTTCTAAATATGTTGCTGGTCATAGTCGTTTAATAATGACTTTACATTATATAAAACCTTCGAATACAAAAATTACTGAGCATTTAAATAAATCTTACATTGATGCTCAATCTAAATCTGAAGAAGATATACGTGTTTTTTTTAGAGATCAACAAATAGATAATATTGAAAATTTTACTTCCTATAATGATCTTAATACTGTAAAAGATGCTTTGAAGAATAAAAATATAGTTACTTGGCAACCTAGATATTATGGTTTATGTCTCGCCTCAGCTAACTCATTTGAAAATTTAGAGAATGAAAGTCTAGCAAATGGATGTATGAATGGTGGTGAAAAAATTATAAGTGAAAAGAATGGAAAAATTTTAGGATATAAACCAGTTCCTCATCATAAAGAAAATTGTGTAAGGTGTAGGTGGTTCATAACTGATGCAAGATATCTGACAGCACTTATAGCACATTTTAATTTTTTAAGTTATAAGACTTTTAATTGTGCTGAAAATTCTAGAAAATACGATGAAGAAATAAATAAACTCGAATCGGAACTATATCAGGCTGAACGAATAAATAATAATGTTATTTCAAAAAAAATTAATCAATTATACTCATTTAAGAAAAGAGAACTTATTGAAATGGATGAGTATGCAAAAGACTCATTTTCTACACTATATATAATAAAGCGGATAATTGATATTGAGTCTAAAAAAGATAATAATAAATCTAATATGATTGCTTTGGGTGAAATTTCAGATTTATCTTTAGCTTTTGAAGAAACAAATTCTGAATTATTACATTTACTTTTATTGTGTAGTGATGGCAGTATTTATCCTGAAATAAGGAATGAGATATTTAAAACTCCTGCTATTGAAAAACTAATTTTACATTTTAGTAAATTTCTAATTTCATCAAATAAGGAGCCTTTTTTACTTTATTTGGATAAGGAAGAACAGTTTCTTGCTATTAATTCTTTGATCCGAAGTTTTAATGAGCAAAATGAAATTTTTTCTGATAAAATTACTAACTTGAAAAAACTTTTAAATATGTTCAAATTAGATTGTAATGAAGAACAAAAAGAAGCTATCTCTCTTATTGAATATATGAATACTAAAAAAAAGGATGGATAATTAAATGAATGATAATATTGAAGAATTTCTGGAGGAGTTGAAGATAGATAAGCATAGCCGCGTTCAACAATCTCTAGATAGGCTTAATTCGATTCTTAATGAGCATTACTTATCTGGTTCTACGGACTTTTCAATTGCCACTATCTGCAGAATTACAAAGAAAAAAAACTTTTTAAGTGAAAGTAGTATTAGAAATTCAACTGGTATAGTTTACCAATTATTAATTAATAAATGGAAAGAAAAAGTAGGCAAAGATAAAAATTCCAAAAATAATAAAAAATATAATTTGGGTCCTTACGAAAAAATTATTAGAGATAAAATCCAAGATCAAGCTGTACAACTTGTGCTATTGCAACTTCTTGTTGAAAAAAATAATTTAGAAAAAAAGCTGAAAGTATTCACAGACAAAGTTGATGGTCAACCAAGATATATGATAGATATGCGAAAAGTTAATAAACAGGTCGAGATTTCTAATAATCAAAGTCTTACTTTTACCATTCAAGAGGTTGAGGCATTAAAGGATGGTTTAAGTAATGAAACAAATTTAGTAAGAAAGTTTTGGACTGTTCAAGAGTCAGGTGCTGTAAAAGACTTAAACGGTGATCAAATATATAAAATTGGATATATAGACGCTCAGAAAAAAATATTAGATTTTTTAAATAATCTTTAATTTTATTGGTGATAACATATTAATTTGTATTGATGTTTTAAATTATGTGAAATTTAAGCCCTTAATTTAAATTGGTAAATTATGTAACTATTTTTATTGATAAATCATAAACTATAGCTTTTCAAGTATAATATTGGTTGCCATTTACTAATAACTTGAGCATTACCTATAATATTTATGCTGTACTCATCATATCAAGGCAGACACATTGAACCTAAAAAATATCGATGATTCATTGCTGGGCATGATCAGTACCGTAACTGTGGAACTAGGACACTTTGTTGTGAAAGTCTATAAATGGCGAAGATAGAGCTTACCATTAAGCTGATCAGGTCTGTATGGTTAAGACAGTTCTAATCGGTGCGGGTAAAAGGTTAGAAATATAGATTTGATCCATATTATATGGTTAATAGTAATAGTGTTTAGTTTTACTTGATAAAGTGTTTTTATTAATGTTTCTTTTAGCTTATGTTCACCTAAAATTTAGTTCATGATTAAAAAAATATAACAATCAGTTGGTTGCAATTTAAATTTTAAAAAATATATAAATTTAATTCATGCACTATAAGCTTGATATATGAATAAGAAACAAAAATTCATTTTTTTAAGATGCTACTCCTTAAGCATCCAAATGTTATCTAATTTTGAAAAATTTGAATTATTGTATTTGCTAGTAAATTTGTATATAAAACCACTTCATTTTCATTTAATTGTATGATTAACAAAAATTATTAAATAAAGAATAATTAAATGTTGGTATGGAATAGTATTCTGTAATTTCAGTATTTAATCAAAATTTCATTTTGATTATAAATTTGACTTATTACGTCTCTTATCAGGAAGTAAAGCTATTTCTTATTTATTAATTTATACTTCTAGGGTTTTGTAATGTCAAGAAATCTTGCTACTTTGATTGGTGTAAGTGCAATCATAATGTGGTCATCAGTTATGGGCTTAATAAAAAAAGTATCTATGCTTTTTGGTCCTAGCCTTGGTATTACTTTAATTTATAGTCTAAGTGCTATTATTCTTTATCCTATATTTGGTTTTCCTAACTTAAAAAACATATCAAAAATTTTTTTATTGATAACTACGACTTTGTTTGTTTTATATGAAATTTTATTTTCTTATGCCATAGGTCTATCTACTAGTGAACAGCAGGCTATTGAAGTAAGTATTATTCACTATCTTTGGCCAACATTTACAGTTTTTGCATTTATTATAATTAAAGAGCTTAATTTTAGACTAATTATATTAATTGGCTTAGCTATTTCAGTTTTTGGTGTTATATATATGCAGATTGGAGATCGAGGCTTTGATTTTAATATTATAGCAAGTAATGTTGCTTCCAATCCTATTGTTTATATTCTAGCTTTAACTGCAGCGATTGTATGGTCCATGTACTGTGCTATAACTAAAAAATATACAAAAGGTGCAGAGAATCCTATTGCTCTTTATTTTTTCATTTTATCATTAGTATTATGGGCTAAGTTTTTATATAAAGGAAATATTGATTTAGATCAATTAAGTGATATGGTAGCCTGGATTTATGTTCTCATGGCAGGTGTTGGAGTTGGTCTAGGATATGCTGCGTGGAATATTGGAGTACTAAGAGGCAATCTTCAGATATTGGTTATATCATCATATTTTATTCCAATACTTGCTTCTATGTTAGCTGTTTATATTCTTGATGCACAGCTATCTTCAGCTTTTTGGTTGGGCACACTCGCGGTTACTATAGGATCATTAATTTGTTGGTTTGCTACTCGCTCTCCTAGAATAATAAATAAATAGCATAACTAAAAATTTGAATATTAAGCAGGTTATTGAAAAACCTGCTTTAAGCTTATTATTAATTTATATATTTCTAATCTTCTAGCAGACCAATAGTTCTTGCTGCCTCTAATGCGATCCAAAATCTAGTTATACCTAAACTAGATGTAGGTTTAATACCTGTTAAGTCTTCTACAAGTTTTAGTCTATAAACCAATGTTTGACGATGAATATCTAATTTTGAGGAGGTTACTTTCCAATTGCCATCGCTTTTCAAAAATACAGCTAATGTTTTTAATAAAGGGATAGTATTTGATTGTTCATATTCAATGATAGGTCCAAAATAATGTCCAACTATTGCTCTTGCCTCTGCTACTGTTTTAGGGCCTAGTGCAAGCTCTAAATCAAGATGGCTATAGTGAATAATTTCTGTTTCACTTTCATTGATTCTTGCTAGCGCTAAACAAGCTTGGAAAATACTTTCTTTAAAACCGATCATTGCAGTGATTGGACTACTTACACCAATTTTAGTGTGTTTACCTAGGTAATTAATTAAGGCGTCTAATAATTTTTTATCATCAGGAATTACCGCATACATTCTTCTTTCATCTCGAGAGAATAGTGGATAAATAGTATAGAATTCAGGTATATGATGAATATCAGAATATTGACGTGAACCTTGATTCGAAGAGTCAATTGCTATTGTGACTAATTTTCCATATAGAGCCCGCCTTTCAAGCATTGTTTTAGCTGCACCATATTCGATTTCGCCACTTAACAAGTCATGAAATAGGGCTTCGCCTTCTGTTCTTTTACTATCTCTATCAATCATTCCACGTTCAAGTTCGACACTTAACAATCCGGCTAAAATACGTGATAGAAATGCCTCATCAAAAAATCGAGAATTCTTATTTAGAATATTTAAAGTTGCTTGACTCCTTCCAGGAATTTTTACGCTGTAGGGAGAATCTGTTACTTGTAGAGGAGGGGTGAAATCGAAAATTGGAGTTAATGTATCATTATCAACAATTTGTAAGTTTAAAGATAATTTTTGACCAATAATTTGTAGTCGTTCTTCTAATTTAGAACTTTCCCAAAGGGTGTCACTATAAACTTGAAATAATTTATTGCCTGCATCAAATCTATCTCTCTGAGCTTGTATTACACTTTCAATTACTAGTCTTGCTAAACGCAAAAACTCGAGATCGAAACTTGCTCCTAATATTGGGAAACCGAGATTAGTTGCCTCGTCCAACATCTCTTGAGTTATGTCGGGTGCAAACTCTCTAGGAGCAATAACAATAGCACTTGCGTTTGCTTTCTCAAGTTGCCGTAACCATTCGACTTGTTCTAAAGGATCGGATGGAAGGCCACCCCCAGTAGTCATTACTAAAGTACCTGAAGATATCCAGCGCCATGGATCTGGTAGCTCGACAGCATGAGCCCACGTAACAATACGTTTCCCGCCAGATCTTCCTGATTTAAATGATAAACCTAAGTGTTCATTTTTAATCAACTCATCGACAGTGATCATAAAGCCTCCATGCTTTTTCATCATACATTTGTATAAAAGATAATAGTTGGTATGCGTATCTTATCAATAGACTGGCATTAAACATCAACATACCATCCCAATCAATACAAAAAATTGTTTGAGGAAGAATAAATGAATGAAGCACTTAGGGATGAGCTGATTAAATTACCGAACCTCCCATACTGGTATGAGAAAAGTGATGAAAGACCTTCATTAAATTCAGAAATTGAAGCTGATGTGGTGATTGTTGGCGCGGGTTATACCGGGTTGTGGACTGCTTATTATTTATTAAAAACAAAACCTACTTTACGAGTTGTGATTTTAGAGCGTGAACACGCAGGCTTTGGCGCCTCTGGTAGAAATGGTGGATGGGCTTCTGCGATTTTTCCACTTTCCTTATCCAAAGTAGCAAAAAACTCATCACATAAGAGTGCATTATATTTGCAACAAGTTATGAATGAAACTGTTGATGAGATTGGAAACGTACTTAAAAGTGAAGAAATCCAAGCTGATTATTCGAAACAAGGATTCATGTCTATTGCCCGTACTAAGCCACAATTAGAACGTGCAAAAGCTGCTGTAAAAGCATCAAAAGATTTTGGATTACCAGATCAATGGTATTTTTTAGATCAGAGCCAAACTAAATCAAGAATAAATGTAACACATGCGTTAGGTGCTGTTTATACACCTCATTGTGCAGTAATCCATCCGGGTAAGTTAGTTAGAGGCTTGGCTAAAACTGTTGAAAAATTAGGTGCCAAAATCTATGAGAAGAGTGCAGTTACTCAAATATCATCGGGACAGGTTTCTACAGAAAGAGGCAAAGTAAAAGCTCCTATCATTGTTAAAGCGACTGAAAGTTATTCATGTCAATTAGAGGGTTATAAGCGATCTGTTATTCCTCTATATTCTTTGGTTTTGGCGACAGAGCCACTTCCGTCATCAGTCCGAAACTCATTAAAACTTAACCATCGCCTTGCTTTTAACGATATGCGTCATCTACGTGTTTATGCACAGATGACAGCTGACGGTCGTCTAATTTTTGGTGGTCGTGGTGCGCCATATCATTATGGATCAACAATTACTTCCGAATTTGATCTTGTCGATAGCGTACATGAGAGTATCAGAACCACTGTAAATGATTTTTTTCCTACATTAAGTAATTTAAAAATTACACATCGTTGGGGTGGTGCTCTAGGTGTTGCTCGTGACTGGTCACCATCTGTGGGCTTTGATACTAATACCGGTATCGCTTGGGGTGGGCATTATGTTGGGGATGGGGTTGCAATGAGCAATCTTTCGGGACGAATTTTGAAAAATCTTATTCTTGGTATTAAAGAACCAATCAATACATTACCCATAGTTAATCATGCTTCTCCATTGTGGGAACCAGAACCTTTACGTTGGATGGGAATTAACTTTGGTCTGTCTGCCACAGCTTTTGCTGACAAAGAAGAGCAAATGACTAGACGACCTTCTGCTGTTGCCTCTGCATTGGAAGCTTTGACTGGGGCTCACTAAATATTAAAGGAGTAAATAAATGACAACTATGACAATTGTTAAAAGTGAAGTGATCAAGAATGGCGCTTTACCAGCTGCTGGATTAAGAGCTGGGGCTGATAGTGGTAATCCTCAATTAGGTGTGCAATCACTGGCACCAAATGCTCAAGGGAATCTTGGGATTTGGGAGTGTCAGCCAGGTGGATGGCCCGTCATTGATCGAAAAGATACAGAATTCTGCTACATCATTTCAGGAAAAGCGACTCTTACAGATGAAAAGACTGGGGAGAAAATCGAGGTTAGTGAAGGTGATCTGATCATTTTACCCGTTGGTTGGACTGGACGTTGGGACGTTAGCGAAACCGTTCGTAAAGTATTTGCAATTTATTAATTTAATCAATCTCTTAGGGATTGATAGGGAATATATCTAAAGTTAAGGAGAATCAAATGAGCCAGATAGTTGGGCATTTTATTAATGGTGAATTAGTTGTGGACGGTGCAAATACTCAGCCTGTCTACAATCCATCAACTGGTGAAGTCAGTAAACAGGTAAGTTTAGGTGGGGCGAAAACTATTCAGGAAGCCGTAGCTGCAGCTAAAGCAGCTTTCCCTAAATGGAGTAAAACTCCTCCATTAAAACGTGCTCGTATCATGTTTAAATTTAAAGAGCTATTGGAAAAAAATGCTCCAGAAATTTGTCGTTTGATTGGCGAGGAGCACGGAAAGATTGTTCATGATGCAGCGGGAGAGTTACAGCGTGGTATCGAGAATGTTGAGTATGCATGTGGTGCCCCTGAATTATTAAAAGGTGAGCATAGTCGAAATGTAGGACCTAATATCGACTCTTGGAGTGAATTTCACCCATTGGGAGTTGTTGCTGGTATTACTCCATTTAACTTTCCCGTGATGGTTCCATTGTGGATGTTTCCCATGGCTATCGTATGTGGAAATACATTTGTACTAAAACCATCTGAGAGAGATCCAAGTGCTACCTTATATATAGCACAACTTCTAAAAGAAGCTGGTTTACCAGATGGGGTTTTAAATGTTGTAAATGGCGGTAAAGAAGCTGTCGATGCAATTTTAAATGATAAGGACATTCAAGCTGTAAGTTTTGTGGGTTCCACTCCAATTGCGGAATATATTTATAAAACTTCTACAGCAAATGGCAAACGTTGTCAGGCGCTTGGTGGTGCTAAAAACCATGCGATTGTAATGCCAGATGCTGATTTGGATAACGTTGTAAATTCATTGTTAGGTGCCGCTTTTGGTTCATCTGGTGAACGTTGCATGGCTTTATCTGTTGCTGTTGCGGTTGGAGATGAAATCGCTGACAAAATGATTGCTGCTTTGAAAAATGCAATGAGTAATCTGAAAGTTGGAATTCACTCTGATAAAGAAAATGATTTTGGCCCAGTAATCACTGCAGAACATAAAGCCAAAGTCATTAGCCATATTAAGAGTGCTGAGAAACAGGGTGCTACAGTCTGTGTCGATGGTTCTGATGTTGTTCATGCAGATTATGAAAATGGTTTCTATGTTGGCGCTACTTTAATTGATGGCGTAACTAAAGACATGAGTAGTTATCAAGCCGAAATCTTTGGTCCAGTGCTGCAAGTTATGCGCGTCCAAACAATGGAAGAGGCGATGGAGCTTATTAATGAGCATGAGTATGGCAATGGTACCTGTATCTATACTCGTGATGGTGAGGCAGCTCGTTATTTCGCCGATAATATTCAAGTGGGTATGGTAGGAATTAATATACCTTTACCTGTACCTGTCGCTTATCAAAGTTTCGGTGGCTGGAAGCGTTCATTATTTGGTGATTTGTTCATGTATGGTCCAGATGGTGTTCGCTTCTTTACACGTAGAAAAACTATCACTCAACGCTGGCCTACAGCAGCTGTACGTGAAGGTGCACAATTCTCAATGCCTACACTGTAATAACTGGATTTAATTGGATTGATTGAATCTTAATAAAAAATTTTCATGATTATAGTGGACTTAAATTTTTAAAAATTTATGTCCACTGATTAAGGATAAGGGACATGAATAGTACAAGGATTAAAACTGCTGCATATATTGGCACAGTAAACAGTAAGCAAAATAGTTTGCTTTTAAAACTTACTTTAATAATGGCTGGAGGAATGTTCATTGATGGATTTGTCCTCGGTTATATTGGTGCTTTGATGCCGTTTATTACGGCAGATTTAAACTTAAATCCAACTTGGCAAGGCTTAATTGGTTCAGCAACATTATTTGGCATGTTTTTTGGTGCACCTTTAGGTGGGTGGCTTGCAGATAAGTTTGGACGTAAGCCAATGTTCTTAATTGATTTGTTGATATTTCTATCATGTTCAGTTGCACAATATTTTGTGACAGATGCATATACTTTATTTTTTGTTCGTATTCTAATGGGTATAGCAATCGGTATTGAATATGCTGTTAGCTGGCCATTATTGGCTGAGTTTGCGCCAGCTCGCCTACGAGGTAAGTTACTTGGATTAACACAAGTCGCTTGGTATCTAGGCTATGTAGTTTCATATGCATTGGGTTATCTATTATCTTTTCACAAACTAGCTGACTGGAATGTTGTTTTAGCTTTAGGTGCGATTCCTACATTAATTGTACTTATTTTTCGTTGGGGAGCACCAGAGTCTCCAAGATGGTTAATGATTAAAGGGCGCAAAGCAGAAGCAATGGCTATCGCGCAAAAGTATTTAAGCGAAGAGGATCAAGAAGATATCCTAAAACATAAATGCACGCCAGAGAAGAACAATGTTGGATTTCGAGATTTGTTTAAATCTAGAAATATTAAAGGTACTATTTTTTATACAACATTCTTTTTTGCTGGGGCAGCACCTTATTATGCAATTGGATTTTTTATTCCAACGGTTCTGCAAAAAATTGGTTTGAAAGATGGTTTTACGGGCGGACTTTTTTTAAACATCATGGCTGTAATTGGTACGATTGCTACTATTATGGTAGTGAACCATGTCAAGCGTAAAACCTTAGCAGTTTATCCATTTCTATTTAGTACGATAGCTTTGGGTTTGATCGCATTTGTTACAAATCCATCTGATAACCTTATTCTTATTTGTTTCCTTGCATTTGCTTGGTTCAATTCAATGATTGGTGCTTTAACTCCAGTTTTCCCAGGAGAATCTTATGCTCCTGAAATTAGTGGGATTGGAACTGGTTTTTCAGCTGCAGTATCTCGTCTTGGTGCTGGTGGTGGCGTTTTCCTTGTTCCAATTATTATTGATCAATATGGTGTACAACTTGTAATGTGGATTGCAGCTGGAATTAGTTTATTTGCAACAATTATCTGTCTGAAGTTTACGCCGAATAGTGATGGTAAAAAAATAAGTGAAATCTTTCATCACTAATTAAAAATACTTAATATTTTGGGCTTAAATTATAATATTTTAATTTAGGTCCATTTTAATTTATAAATCTATAATTAACTTTATTGTTATTATTATTATTTCTTGCTTGAGTTTTTAAATATTTAATTAAACTGTTCATCAAAATGTATAGTGTTAATTTTTTTATCGCCATTTTTTGCCCGATTTTAGTGCTAAAAAGTAAATTTTAAGAATATTTTTCTAAGAAAACAATCTATTTTATTTATCAATCTTATGTGAAAATATTAAAAATTAAATTTATTTATATGAAATCAAATAGTTATGTTTTAAAGGCTATTGTTGTACAAATGTATGATAAAGACAGTGAAATTTGTATGAACTGAGGATGGTTTTCTATTTTTTGGATTGTTAAGATTCTTGATATTAAGGGAAATAATGAAAAAGGAAGTTTCTATGCCAAAAGCATTTCAATCATTTTTTATATTTATGCGTGATGATTTTATTTTTACGCACACGGATACTTTTTTCTTAATTCATCTAGATGGAGTTAAATAAGATTCTTATTTTACATTTGGATGAAGCATATTTTATATAGTTGGAATATATAATTTTAAACTTATTTGTTTGAAATTTATATAGGGATGTTTTGTTTTTTGAAGTGCTAAAAGTAGTTTTATAAAGTCATTAAAACAACTTTTAATAGTTAGATCTGACAAAAAATATTTTTACTTTAAGAAATTATTTTGAGACTTAACTATTGGCACTTTGTGTAAAGGATTAAGGAAGTGAAATGAATACTGGAAAATTAAGTAAACGGATTGAAATTACTCCACCACAAGTTGAGCCTACAGATTCTGGTTGGTACTTGACGTCAGGACCCGAATTACCATTAAACCCATTGAAAGGAAATGTTTCGTGTGAGTGTTTAGTAATTGGAGCAGGTTGGATGGGGTTGCATGCAGCCCGCCGCTATGCAGAACTAAATCCAGATGCAAAGGTTTTATTAGTAGATGCTGGACGTATTGGTAATAATGCTTCTGGGCGTTGTATGGGATTCGCTATTGATCTAGCACATAACCCACGTAAACATGACTTCGTGGAAGATCTAAAAGGAAACCAAGAAGAATATTACGTCAACTTAGAAGGAACAGCATATATTAAAAGTGCTGTTGAGATGGGGGCGGAATGTGATTGGGATCCTCAAGGGAAATATCATAGTGCTGCTACACCAGAGGGTATTGAAGATCTGGTTCATTTCTCTAAAGCTCTAGATACTATGGGGCAAAATTATCGTTGGGTTGAAAAAGAAGAATTTAGTGAAATTACAGGTAGTAAGCATTACACCCGTGCATTACATCACCCAGGGACCGTTTTAATCCATCCAGCTAAATATTTGAAAAATGCTGCACGGATTTTACCTGAAAATGTAAGTGTGCATGAGAATACAGTAATTACTTCTGCACAATATGGAAAGCCTTACCATATTTTTGAGACAGAAAATGGAAGTGTAATTCATGCAAATAAAGTAATTATTTGTGCCGCAGGTTACTTAACAAATTTTGGTTTTCATAAACACTCTGCTATTCCCGTATATACATTCGCAAGTATGACACGTGAATTAACACCTCAAGAGTTAAAAGGTGTAGGTACAGGTCCATATGGATTAATCCCTGCTAATAGTTTTGGAACGACAGTTAGACGTACAAGTGATAATCGACTCTTTTTCCGAAACGTATATTCTTATGCTAAAGGCTTTAAAACCACGATAGATGATGTGCTATCAGCTAAAGTTCAGCAGCAAATTTCATTTGAGCGACGTTTTCCAGAGCTGTCAGCTATGGGGTTTGAAGCAAGTTGGGGCGGACTTCTTACCCTTGCTCAGAATGGTGGAATGATCTGGGGGGAGATGGCTGAAAACGTTTATGGAGCTGCCTTCTGTAATGGTACAGGTATTTCACGTGGTACAGCTTTTGGTAAAGCGGTAGCAGAATTGGCTTCCGGTAAAACCTCAAAAACAATTGAAATCTTGAAAAATAAAACAGTGGCAAGTCGAGCATACCCAGAATTTATTACTTCGCTTGGGGTTCGCTATGTTACAGGGCGTAGATTTAAGAAAGCTGGTTTAGAGATTTAATAAAGGAGATATAAAATGGCTAATTTAGCTGGTGTGAACTTGGCAATGCAAACAACATTCGACGAGAATGGCAAAATTGATTATGCAAGATTTGAAGAATTAATTGATCAATATATTGAAGCTGGGGTTCATGGATTAGTTCTAGGCGCTGGTACAGGACAATATGCTTATTTAACTGAAGAAGAGTGTAATAAGTTATATGAAGTTGGAATTAAGCGTATTAATGGTCGCTGCAATGTAATTTGCCAAACATCTGCATTAAATGTGGAAGAGGTAATCCGTCGTTCACAACATGCCCAAGCAAATGGTGCAGATGCTTTGATGATTCTACCTCCTTATTTTGAGGGGCCAACTGATGATGATGCTATTTTTGAATTTTATAAAGAAATTGATGCTGCAATTAGTATTGATGTCGTTGGCTACAATATTCCGCAAGCAACTCAAATTTCTGTTTCAGTTGAGCTTCTAGATCGTTTGAGTCAATTGAAAAACTTTAATTATATCAAAGATAGCGGTGGGGATTTTACAGTCTTCCAACAGTATCTTAACACTACAACTGCAGTTTTAAATGGTTGTGACACAATTGCAATCTACTCATTTATGGGGGGAGCTGTTGGAGCAATTTGGGGTGCAGCCAACTATATGCCTCATGAGTCCGTTCAACTTTACAATCTTGTTAAAGATAAAAACTATGATGAGGCATTTAAACTCTGGGAACGTATGCTTCCATCACTAATATTAATTTGGCAAAACAAATATATGCCATTGGTATTAAGAGCTGCTCAAATTCGTGGTTTTGGTACTGGTAATGTGCGCAAACCATATCAGCAACTAACTCAAGCTGAAGAAGATGCACTTCAGGTGGCATTACAGCCACTGCTTGCTAGCTAATTATAAAGCGACCTAGCAATCTATGTGTAAAAAAGAGGGTAGAAATATAAGTTTTTATCCACTTTTTTACAGGTTTAATCGTCATTTGACTTAGTCTGCTAGTTTAAATTTATTTTAGGCTTTATTGCAGCTTTGTCTGAGAATTCCAAAGAATATGTAACGGGATCATATTCATAATAATTAGGAAGATGTTATGCGTACGCAAATGTATATAGATGGAAAATGGATGGATACATTAGAACCGTCTACTTTTAATGTCATTAATCCTGCAACCGAAGAAGTCATCCATATTCTTCAAAGTGGTTGTAGTAAAGATGTGGAATTAGCAGTACAAGCAGCTCGGAGAGCCTTTGATAAAGATGGTTGGCCTCAAACAACAGGCAAACAGCGTGCGGTTTATTTACGCAGTATTGCTCTACTAATTAATAATAATTTAGAAGAATTAGCTAAATTAGAAGTGTTAGATAATGGCAAACCTTTAGCAGAAGCGAGAGGTGATGTAGCGGATGCAGCAGGTTGTTTTAACTACTATGCCGGTTTAGCAGAGAAGTTGGATGAAAATAATGAATTAGATCTGAATTTGTCTGATGATCGATTCCATTCCTTAGTTATTAATGAGCCTGTAGGTGTAGTAGGAGCAATTATTCCTTGGAATTATCCTCTACTTATGGCTGCATGGAAAATTGCACCTGCTTTGGCAGCGGGATGTACAGTTGTATTGAAACCAGCTGAAAATACTTCTTTAACGGCTTTGGAATTAGCAGCTATTGTTGATGAAGTTGGACTGCCAGCAGGGGTTTTAAATATTGTTACTGGCCAAGGGCGTAAAGTTGGTCAAGCAATTATTGAACATCCAGATGTTGATAAGTTAGCTTTTACAGGATCAGGTGGAGTAGGTTCAGCAATTATGGCTGAAGCTGCAAAAAGTATTAAACGTGTTAGCTTGGAACTCGGTGGTAAGTCACCACTTATTGTTTTTGAAGATTCAGATATTGATGCCGCTATTGAATGGATTATGTTTGGTATTTTCTGGAACAAGGGGGAAGTTTGTTCTGCTACGTCCCGCGTTTTAGTGCATGAATCTATTTATGAAAAACTATTAAATCGTTTAGTTGAAGAAACAAAAAAAATTACGATTGGTAATGGAATGGATGACGGTATTTTACTGGGGCCACTCGTTTCAAAAAATCAACTTGAAGCCGTTTCTTCTGCTGTTAATCGTGCAAAAGAGGCCGGTGTTCGCGTTTTAACTGGTGGTGAGCGTTCAAAAGAATTTTCTAAAGGTTATTTCTTTGAACCAACGATTTTAGTTGATGTTCCACTGGATAGTGAAGCTTGGAACGAGGAGTTTTTCGGTCCAGTAGTTTGCGTACGTTCTTTTTCCTCTGAATCTGAAGCAATTTCGATTTCAAATGATAGCAAATATGGTTTAGCTGCAGCAGTTATGACAAAAGATGATGTCAGAGCAAGACGTGTAGCTAAAGTTCTTCGTGCTGGTATTGTTTGGATTAACTGTTCACAGCCTACTTTTACGGAGGCGCCTTGGGGTGGGTTTAAGCAATCTGGTATTGGTCGAGAGCTTGGCCCATGGGGATTAAATGCTTATCTTGAGCCTAAACAAATCACTTCTTATGTTAGTCAGGAACCATGGGGTTGGTATCTAAAATAGTCAAAGTTATAGGCTAAAATGGCAAGGCTTATAAAAATTGACTTAATAAAAAGTAAGAACAAGAAGTTCAGTTTGCTTTATTTTCCTCTCTTTTTCCTTGTTGGAATTAGAGTAGGAAAATAAAGGCTGATATTAAGGATATATTTATAACCTTAATAAATATTGGTGGTGTATGGGATAACTAACTTTTAATAAGTTATTCAATATAATTTAATTTTTTCTAACTCTCTTTGGTTTTAAGTTCTCTAAATCAAAGAAAATTAAACATGATTCTCTTTAATTCGAAAACAAAAAAGTTTTTGAAGGGATCGTTTTATCCAAAATTCATTTAAATAAGGAAATGTAAATGAATAATGTCTATATCAAAAAAGTGGGAATGGGTTTGTTTGTAGTCGGTATGTCTACACCTGTTTTTGCTGGTGTAACTTTCGGTGACCCAAACACTGAACTGGGGGCAGTCACAGTTTCTGGAACTTTACGGGCCAACTATCAAGATAAAGATTATGGCGAATCGACTTCCGACCAGAAAATAAACTTTAATGCTGCCATATTAGATCTAGGATATGAGTCGCCAGACTGGTTTGGTAAGGTCCAATATCGTTGCTATCAATACGATAAATTCTGTGATTTTTCGACCTTGGTACAGGCCTATGCAGGCTACCGCCTAAATGCCACCGATAATATTACCTTTGGTTTATTGCCTGTTCCTTTCGGGCCTGGACGTTACTGGGATAGCAGTTTTTATGCCAGCATTAATAATACTATGGGGCTACAAGATGCTTTGAATCTGGGAGCAAATTATCACTTTGAATTGCCGACCTCGACTAAAGTGGATTTAGCCTATTTCGCAACTGACGGTGGTAACTATCATGGGACCAGTAAAGATTCTGCACGCTATACCGCCAATGTCGTTACTTCATCTGATCCACTTAAAACTAACCTCAATGAAAAAAATATGTGGATGGCACGTGTTGATCAAGACCTCAAGTTTTTGAGTACCGATGATTTAAAAGTATCGGTCGGGGGAAGCTACTGGTATTCAGATATTGAAAATAAAAAGACATCTGCTGATGGCAATCGAAACACATGGGCTGTGTTTAACCGCATTAATTATAAAAACCTGAATGTGGTACTTACTGGTGGCAGACAGTCGATGAGCAACAAAGATGCCTTAAGCCCAGCAAGTTCTACTTTTGGCTCGTTTGATGGTGAATACGATATTGCCAATAAGGGTTATTTCTACACGGTGGATACCAGTTATACCTTTAAGAATGTACGAGATTCACTCAACGTCACGCCTTATGTTGTGTTTAGTGGTTTCAACAAGAAAGAACAGGGTTTTGACGACTCACAGCGCAACATTGTGGGTGTGGCATGGGACTACAAAAATGTTTCGCTCTATACCGAATATGTGATGAGTAAAAACGACCCATTTGTGGGTGGTAATGGCAACTCACTTGCAGCAGGCGATGATGGCAAGTGGAACAAGCTCCTAAATGTGATGCTGGTTTATAACTTCTAAGAGTTCCGCTTTAACTGATCAATTACTTCTATTAACTACGCTCTCAAGAAGACCTGACAAGAATGCTTGAGAGTAATTTAAAAGTGTTAAAAAGATGAAACCAATACGTAAAATTTTAGTGGCCAACCGTGGTGAAATCGCAATTCGAGTGATGCGTGCTGCTACAGAAATGGGCATCCGCACGGTCGCAATTTATGCAGAAGAAGATAAATTTGCCCTGCATCGCTTCAAGTCGGATGAAGCTTATCGGGTAGGCGCAGGCAAAAAGCCAATCGCGGCCTATCTGGATATTGAAGATATTATCCGTATTGCACTTGAGGCAGGGGTAGATGCGATTCACCCGGGCTATGGTTTCTTGTCTGAAAATCCTGAGTTTGCCGAGGCCTGTAGTCAAGCGGGAATCCGTTTTATCGGTCCAAAACCGGAAGTGATGCGTCAGTTAGGCAACAAGGTAATGGCACGTAATGTTGCAATGGTCGCAGGTGTGCCTGTGGTTCCTGCAACAAGCGCGTTACCAGTTGATCTAGAGCAATGCCAACTTTTGGCCGCCGAAGTAGGTTATCCACTTATGCTCAAAGCGAGCTGGGGTGGTGGTGGCCGTGGGATGCGTGTGGTTGAACATGAAAGTGAACTCGAAGATGCAATTACTGTTGCACGTCGTGAAGCCAAATCTGCATTTGGCAATGACGAAGTCTATCTAGAAAAACTGATTCGCCATGCCCGCCATGTCGAAGTACAGATCTTGGGTGATACCCATGGCAATATCGTACATCTGTTTGAACGGGATTGTACCGTACAACGACGCAACCAGAAGGTGGTCGAGCGTGCGCCCGCACCTTATTTGTCTGAAATACAACGCAGTAAAATCTGTGACGCTGCTTTAAGACTGGCTCGTGCAGTAGATTACACCCATGCGGGTACGGTTGAGTTCTTAATGGATGCCGAAACAGAGGACTTCTACTTTATTGAAGTTAACCCGCGCATTCAGGTTGAACATACGGTTACTGAAGAAATTACTGGCATTGATATTGTTAAGGCACAAATTCGGGTGACTGAAGGCGCTGCGGTCGGCGATGGCAGCAGTTTTATTCCATCACAAGAGCAGATCAAATTATTAGGCCATGCATTGCAATGCCGACTCACCACAGAAGACCCTAAAAATGGCTTTATGCCGGACTATGGACGTCTCACTGCATTTCGTAGCGCAACCGGTTTTGGGGTGCGGGTAGACAGTGGTACTGCCTATACCGGTGCAGTCATTACGCCATATTATGATTCTTTACTTGCTAAAGTCACGGTTCGCGGTGCAAGTGGTGATGAAGCCAATGCCCGTATGCTGCGAGCGTTACAGGAGTTCCGTATCCGCGGTGTCTCAAATAATCTGGCATTTCTAGAAAATGTGGTAACCCATCCTTTATTTACACAAGGCACCTGTACCACCCGATTTATTGATACCACGCCTGAATTATTTAACCTTAAACCTAAGCAAGACCGTGCGACTAAGTTACTAGAGTTTTTAGGTGACATTACCGTCAATGGACAACCTGAACTCAAAGGGCGTTCACTTCCTGAAACCGTACCAGCTCCGGCACAGTTACCGACATTTAACTTAAATCAGGCTCTTCCGAGTGGAACCCGAGACCAGTTTAAGTTACTGGGTGCAGAGGGTTTCTCAAACTGGATGCTTGATCAAAAGCGTGTATTGGTCACTGATACCACCATGCGTGATGCCCACCAGTCCTTATTTGCAACACGAATGCGTACCGCAGATATGTTGGCGATTGCACCTTATTATTCCCATATGGCCAGTGAGCTGTTTTCACTAGAGTGTTGGGGCGGGGCAACCTTTGATGTGTCGATGCGTTTTTTAAAAGAAGACCCGTGGGAGCGTCTGGCTCAACTTCGTGAAGCGGTGCCAAATATTCTATTTCAAATGTTGCTTCGCTCATCCAATGCAGTGGGTTATACCAACTATCCAGATAATGTTGTCCGTCAGTTTATTACACAGGCTGCACACGGTGGAGTCGACTTATTCCGTGTATTTGACTCACTCAATGCAGTCGATAACATGCGGGTTGCCATTGATGCAGTTCGAGAGTCAGGCATGCTGTGTGAAACAGCAATTTGCTATACCAGCGATATCTTTGACAATAACCGCAGATATAACCTTAACTACTATGTCGGTATGGCAAAGCAACTGCAAAAAGCAGGGGCTAACATCCTCGCCATTAAGGATATGGCCGGTATTTGTAAGCCAGCCGCAGCCCGTGAACTCATCAAGGCATTGAAAGAAGAAACCGGATTGCCGATTCATTTTCACACACATGACACCAGTGGTATTGCCGCGGCCAGCATTTTGTCTGCCATTGATGCAGGCGTTGATGCAGTCGATACCGCCATGGATGCCATGAGTGGACTCACTTCACAACCAAGCATGGGCTCTGTTGTGGCAGCCTTACAAAATACCGATCGTGATACAGGACTCAACCCTAACAACCTGCAACAGCTTTCTACTTACTGGGAAGGTGTACGCCATATCTACGCACCGTTTGAGGCAGATATGCGTGCGGGTACGGCCGATGTCTATCACCATGAAATGCCGGGTGGACAATATACCAACTTGCGTGAACAGGCTCGCTCCCTAGGCATTGAAGAACGCTGGTCTGAAGTTTCCGATGCCTATGCACAAGTCAACTTATTGTTTGGTGACATTGTGAAAGTTACCCCAACCTCTAAAGTGGTGGGTGATATGGCTTTATATATGGTGTCGAATCACCTGAATTCAGAAGATATTAAAAACCCGAAACTTGAGATTGATTTCCCTGAATCGGTGGTTTCCCTGTTTAAAGGGGAGCTCGGCACCCCAGCACATGGTTTTCCAAAAGAGTTACAGCACAAGGTATTAAAGGGCACAGCCCCGTTAAATGATCGTCCTGGAGCAGTGATGCCGCCAGTCGATCTGGTGGGTGAGAAAGCAATGCTTGAAAATATGTTTGGGAAACAACTGACCGAACAGGAACTGGCGTCATATTTGATGTATCCAAAAGTCTTTACCGACTTTATGAAGCACAAACTGAAATATGGCACGGTATCAAGCATTCCATCTTCAGCCTTCTTTTATGGTTTAAAAGAGCAAAGTCCTGTCGAGATTGAGCTTGAACGTGGTAAGACTCTTGAAATAAAACTATTAGGCAGATCAGAAGCCAAAGATGGCGTGATTGATCTGTTCGTAGAGCTGAATGGTCAGTTACGTTTGGTTCAGATTAAACAGGCAAGCCAAAAAGAAGTAACGGCTCATCCGAAGGCAGACCCGACAAATCCGAAACATATTGGTGCTTCGATGCCGGGCATGATCAGTACAGTACCTGTGAAATTAGGTCAGTCGGTCAAGAAAGGTGAAACCTTATTTACCATTGAAGCGATGAAGATGGAGCTTGCCATTAAAGCTGATCAGGACTGTGTGATTCAAGAAGTTTTAATGAGTGCTGGTAAGCAAGTTAGAAATATGGATTTGGTTTTGATTATGAATTAAGCATATCGCCCCATTTATTCCCTACTAAGGAGAACAATATGTCTAATACATTAGTTATCGTTGCTCATCCAGACTTGAGCAAATCTAGAATTAATGCTGCTTGGATAGAAGCTATATCGAATTTACCTAATGTGAAAGTACATCAACTTTATAAAGAATATCCTGATTTTAAAGTTGATGTGAAATTAGAACAAAAGCTAATTGAGCAAAGTGACTCAATAATATTGCAGTTTCCATTCCAGTGGTACAACTGTCCAGCTCTTTTAAAACAATGGTTAGACGATGTTCTAGAAAATGGATGGGCGTATGGAGAAGGTGGTCATGCATTAGAGGGAAAAACATTAAGTATAGCTGTATCAACTTGGTCTAGAGAAAAAGACTACCAAGTTGATGGCCGTTATAACCGCTCAATGGAAGAGCTAACAAGTCCATTTGAAGTTACAGCTATGAGAGTTGGTATGCATTATAGACCGGGTTTTTTTCTTAATGGAATTGGTGATTTAACCACAGAAGACTTAAACGAAAATATGAAAAGTTATAGAAATTTTATATTGGGTTTTTAAATAAATAATTTAAAAGGAATAGTTATGAAAAGTTTAGTAGGAAAAAATGTTTTAGTTACAGGTGCTACCAAAGGTATTGGTTCAGAGATTGTAAAATATCTTCATGCCGAAGGCGCAAACATTATTGGTCATTATGGAAATGATCAAAAAAGTGCAATGCTCATGTATGAAAAATATAAAGATCGACTTGAGTTTATTCAGCAGGATCTTTCTAATCCTGATGCAGCCGAACAACTGTGGAAAGAGGCACTGAAGTTGACAGACAGAATTGATGTTCTTGTAAATAATGCTGGTGTTTATGTTTCCTCAGAACTTAATGATGAAAATGACTGGATAGATGGGTGGGAAACTAATCTACAAGTCAATTTGCAAGCACCTGCGGATCTGTGTCGATATGCAATTATTCATTTTCAAGAGAATGGTGGCGGTATCATTATTAATATGGCAAGCCGTTCTTCACATCGGGGTGATGGTCCTGATCACTTGGCATATGGTGCAGCTAAAGGTGGACTATTAGCTTTAACCAAAGGTATAGCTCGAGGATATGGAGATAAAAATATTCTTGCATACGCTTTAGCTCCAGGTTGGGTAAAAACTTCGATGGCAGATGATCTTATTGCTGAACATACTGAAGATGTTTTAGCTGCTAATTTACCTCTACGCGAAATTACTCCACCTTCAGACGTAGCAGCAATGACAGCATTCTTAGCTACTGGTGCTTGTCGTCATGCAACAGGATCTACAATTGATATTACTGGCGCAGATTACGTGAGATGAACGGACTGTATTCTTTACCAATTTGCGAATATGAAAGAAGGGCTTCAGAATGTTAGCAACTGTTGATCTACCAATATTGATACGCCAGGAACAAGTTCTCCAATTTGAGCAGTTTAATGAGGAAATAGCTTGGCAGCTTGGCTCTGCTATATATAACCGCGCTGTAGCACAATCATTACCAGTCGTTATTGATATTAGACGTTTTGGTAATCCTCTGTTTTTTGCAGCTAGATCTGGAGTGACATTAGATAATCACGACTGGGTAAAAAGAAAAGTAAACACTGTACAACGCTTTCTGCGAAGTTCTTATCGAATTGGGCATGAGTTGGCTCTTCAGAAACTAGATATTACTCAAAGATATTATTTATCGCCTTCTGAATATACTAGTGCTGGTGGAGGTTTCCCCATTATTGTACAGAATGTTGGTGTTATCGGAAGTATTGTTGTTTCAGGACTCCCTGAGCGTCAAGACCATCAACTGATAGTAGATACATTATGTGATTTTCTTGGACATGAACGTAATGAGTTTATGCTTTCAAAAGAAGAGTAATTTAGAACATACATAAAGATTATTCTTCTGATCATAATGTTAGTTGCTTTATAGCTGCATTTTAGACCTAGTTTAAAGGTTGTAAATTCAATGAATCTAAAAATTTGCTCTGCAATTTTTATTCTATGTCTAACATGGGGGTATCTTTGGGTACCCATTAAAATCAGTCTACAGAATTTACCACCATTTTTTTTTACATCGTCACGCCTATTAATAGGTGCTTTATGTCTACTAATAGTGCAGGCAATTTTAGGTAATTCAATACTTCCGAATTGGGAGGATAGCCCTAAACTTTTAATTTTAAGTTGTTTGATGTGTATTGGTTACTACGGACTATCAACATTCGGAATGCAGTATGTGGATTCTGGCTTATCTGCAATTTTGGTATATACGATGCCGATTATGATTGGAGTATTAGCTCACTTCTTTTTAGGAGAAAGGCTTAATAAGCAAAAAATAATAGGACTTATTCTTGGTTTAATAGGCATTTTTATTATTCTTTTTAAGCAATTAGTACATTTAAGATTTAACTTAACATTAATGGGCGAGTTACTACTGATTGCTTCAGCTTTCTTTTGGGCATGGGCGACAGTATATATGAAGAAAAATTTTCAAAACTACGACAAGGTTAAATTAACGATATGGCAGCTATTGATAGGAGGGATAATATTATATGCCATTTCTTATATGACTGAGAGTCTAAATCAAGTTATTTGGAGCGATCCAATGACTTTTGTCTATTTAGGATATAGCTCTATTTTGGGAACAGCATTAGCTTTTCTTATTTGGAATTGGATAGTAAGTAAAATTGATGCATCTTTAGCCTCTATATCAATTATGACAGTACCTTTAATTGGAATTCTGTTTGGACATATACAACTACATGAACCAATTACTATAAATATTTTATTGGGCACAGTTTTTATATGTCTAGGAATAATCAGATGCACATTGAAAAGTAATCATTAAGAAATATAAAAGATTAAATATATATTTTATGTAGAGGTGTACTTGTATAAAGGAATTTTCTTATCAGTCATAGCATCTATTTTTTTTGGGATACAATATTTCTATGCTACTAAACTTTATTTAATGAGTGCCATTGATATCTTTTTTTGGAGGATATCTCTTTGTTTTATTTTTATAACTTTATTTATTTTTTTATCAAAAAATAAACATGATGTTTTTGAAATTTTTAAAAAAATTAAAAATAAACCAATTTTTATTATAGGTATATTATTTAGTAGCTCTCTTTTGGCTGTTCAGCAATGGTTATTCGTATGGGCACCTTTAAATGAAAAGGCAATAAATGTCTCATTAGGATATTTTCTTCTACCAATAGCAATGTTAATAGTTGGTCGATATTTGTATAAAGAAAGAATTACATTATTACAAAAAATAGCAACATGCTTTGCGTTATATGGAGTTTTTCATGAAATTTATATGATGAAAGCGCTACCATGGGAAGCTTTGGTGGTTGCAATAGGGTTCTCTCTTTATTTTATAATTAGAAAATATTTTAAAATTAATAGTCTTGCTGGACTTTGGTTCGATTTATTATTTTTTATGCCAGTGGTCTTGATTGTGGCAAATAGAGGAGGTTTATCTACTGATTATTTTTATATGGATAATTTATTGATTTTAAAAGTATTGCTGTTGGGTTTTATAAGTTCTATAGCATTTATGGCATATATAGCCTCTAGTAAAAAGCTTCCCTTTATAATGTTTGGTTTATTGGGATATTTAGAACCATTTTTCTTACTTTTAGCTTCTTTTGCTATAGGAGAGAAAATATCTGATGAAAAATTATTAACTTATATTCCTATATGGTTCTCAGTACTATTTCTAGTATTAGAAGGGATATATACAATAATTAAAAATAAGGTTGGTAATAATAGTTGATTTCGATACAAGTTTTTTTAAATTCTAAATTTTCATATAGAAATTGAACATTTGTATGAATAGGTGGTGTTGTTTTTTAATTATGTAGAATAGAACTCTCCATCATAAGATATTAATGTATTTGTGTGATATTCAAGTTTTTTAAGATTTATTTTTAGTCTTTTGAATTCGTAATAATATTATATTTATCATGGAAGTAAGAGCGTATAAGCATGAATACAGAAAATTTAAAAGATGTTGATAGCTTTAATGGTTTAATTGAAGTAATAGACGTCCATGTTGGTGGTGATTTACATCGAATTGTTGTTGATGGAATAAAAGAACTTCCAGGAATAACTGTACTAGAAAAAATGCAGTATCTTAAACAACATGCTGATGGTTTAAGGCAGGTTCTATTGTATGAACCTCGAGGAGGGCATCCTTCTCTTTATGCTGATTTAGTGGTTTCACCAACTTCTGAACAAGCTGATGCTGGATTTATCATTATGGAGTTAATGGGTTATCCATTAATTTCTGGAACTAATACTATGAGCACAGCTATAGCTCTTTTAGAAACTGGTCGTTTACCAATGAAACAAGGATTAACACCTTTAACATTGGAAGCACCTGGTGGTCTAATAAAAGTTGAAGCTGAATGTGATCATGGTAAAGTCAAATCTATTACTTATGAAGCAAGTACGCCATCATATGTTGCTGAAAATGATTTAAATGTTGAGATTGATGGATTTGGTCGGGTTACATTTGATATTGTTTGGACTGGTGCATTTTATCCTATTATCGATGCCTCTAGTCTAGGTTTTGAGCTTGTACAGCATGAAGAAGAAGCTCTTGTAAACTTTGCTCGTAAGTTTATTACTGTAGTACGTGATCAATTTCACCCTATTCATCCAGTTTTTGGTGATGAAGGCCCATTATCTTTTGTAGTTTTTGCGAGTTCTTTATCCCAGTCTAGCCTTGAAGGTAGAGAATGTCGTGTTTGTTGTTATGAATACCCCCGTAAAAGTGTATGCCGTGCACCAGCTGGAGTGCCTAGTACTGCTGTTTTAGCTCGCTTAGTATCCCGTGGTTTATTGGAGTTGGGTGAACGTATTAGAACAGTTTCAATTTTTGGAACTGATTTAAAAGCAACTGTTAAAAGTGTAAGTAACTATCATGGGTATGATGGATATATTGTATCAGTCAAAGGATCTGGTTGGATTACTGCTCGTTCAACTCTAGTTATCAATTCAGTTGATCCGTTAACTCCAAATGATGGATTAGATACCATTCTTAAACAAATAATTTAATTAATTTCTATAGAGATGAAAATTAGGGTAGCCAATTAATATTTATCTGGGCTGATTTCTGTATCTTTTAGAGCACAGCCCTTCAATTTTGATTATTATAAATGGCAAGATAAAAATTAATATTAATTTTTAATAAATTCAAATACTTGTAGCTTAATTTTGGCTATGAATAAAAGTTTATAGATTAATTTTATTGAGTAATTAAGTTCCTATATCTCTTAGACATTTATACAAAAATGGTGAAGAAATTTATCTCTTTTCTGTATAGGCAATAGCTTCTTGTCTTACTTATATTTTGTTTAAAGGAGTTAAAACTATAATGATAGAGGAAATAGAACATGCCTATTCATACGGAACATGATCCGCGTTTAAAATCACGTCTGAAAACACGTCACATTAGTATGTTGGCACTTGGAGGTGTTATTGGGGCAGGGCTTTTTGTGGGCTCAAGCTCAGTAATTGCTTCCGCAGGTCCAGCAGCATTCATTTGTTATGCAATCACCGGCATAATGGTTGGGCTAATTATGCGTATGTTAGGAGAAATGGCAGCAGCTCAACCTTCTACAGGTTCCTTTGTTGATTTCTCTCGAATGGCTTTTGGAAATTTAGCAGGATTTTCAACTGGCTGGTTGTATTGGTATTTTTGGGTTGTTGTTGTCGGTTTTGAGGCGGTAGTCGGTGGTCAAATTATTAATGGTTGGTTCCCCGATATTCCAGTTTGGATCATTTCATTAGGCCTGTTGGTTTTAATGACTTCACTTAATTTATTATCAGTTAGTTCCTTTGGTGAAGCAGAATATTGGTTTGCAGGCATCAAAGTTGTAGCGATTATTGTATTTTTGGTTATCGTCGGTGCATATGTATTTAAAGTTTGGCCAAACTCAACAGCTAGTTTTTCTAATCTGACTCAACATGGTGGACTTTTACCACATGGTACCTTAGCTCTTTTCTCAGGGATTGTATCAGTAGTTTTTTCAATGAGTGGTGTTGAGGTTGCAACTATTGCAGCAGCAGAATCTGACAATCCTTCAAAGAATATTAGACGTGCTGTAAACTCAGTAATGGTCCGTATTCTAGTCTTTTTTGTCCTCTCCACTTTATTTATTGTTGTGGCCCAGCCTTGGACTGAGATTATTCCTGGTCGCTCTCCTTTTGTTACAACACTGGAAAAAATTGGTATACCGGGTGCTGCTAATATCCTGACACTTGTAATACTTGTTGCTGTGCTTTCTGTACTCAATGCAGGATTATATACTTCATCACGGTTACTTAATGTGCTTAGTTTGAATCGTGAGGCTCCAAGTTGGCTTTCTAAAAAAAATCAACGAGGTGTACCAGTCTGGGGAGTACTCGTATCAACTTTTGTTGGGTATGGATGTGTTGTTATCTCTGCTCTTTGGCCAGATACAGCATTTCAATTTTTACTTGATTCATCTGGAGCAATATTTTTATTTATTTACTTAATGATTTGCCTTTCCCAATTAAAATTGCGTAAAACATGGGAGCGTGAAGGTAGGCTTACATTTAAAATATGGCTTCATCCATGGTTACCACTATTCGTCACAGGTTGTGTTATTACTGTTCTAGTGAGTATGGGACTTAATCCTGCTACACGTTTAAGTTTAGGGCAATGTCTGATAGCAATTCTAATAATTGTTATAACTTATGGTATTAGAAAGTTAATTAATAATGCCAACGTAAATGATACTCATCAAGTAAAAATAAAATATCAGAATAGTGATATTACTAAATAAACTATTAGATATTTTTTTTAATTATTAAATATTTTAATTATTAAAAATTGGGTTAAAGTTACTCTAGTCTTATAGTGTAATTTTAACCTAGGAATGGATTTTGCTTAGATAGTTTTCTAATTTTTGAGGTTTATTAATGCCATTAGATTTAAAACCTATGTTAATTATGAAATTGGGTGCTACTTTCCCTGAATTGAGTAAAACCTCCGGAGATTTTGAAGACTGGATACAAGATGAGATAGAGAATTTAGATTATTCTATTAAAGTTTTAAATGCCAAAAGTTTACCAAGACTTCATGAGCCATCCTCTTATATAGGAATTATTTTGACTGGTTCTAGTGCAATGGTTACTGATCGGGAGGAGTGGAGTGAGCGTCTAAAACCCTGGCTAATAAAATGTATGGATCAGCAAATACCCATTTTAGGCATTTGCTATGGTCATCAGTTATTGGCTGAAACATTCGGTGGAAAAGTTGAAAACAGAGTGGATGGAGTAGAAATTGGTACAGTGACTATTACTCGAGGATTAGCTTCACAGGTAGATGTTTTATTTAAACATTTACCTATTGCATTTCCTGCTAATACAGTACATTGGCAATCTGTCACAAATTTACCTTCTAATGCTGTTCTATTAGCTTCATCTCAACAGGATAAACATCATGCCTTTAGAATAGGGAATAGAGTTTGGGGAGTACAATTCCATCCTGAGTTTTCAGAAAAAGCTATGAGCTACTATATCAATGAATATAGTCAAATTATTGAAAAAGAAGGAAAGGATTCTATATGTTTACTTAAAAATATAATGCCAACCAATAACGCGAGTACTCTTTTAAAGAGGTTTGGAGAGTTTTGTATAAGTTCCAATATACATATCTGTTGAAGATCACATCTCTGTAAAAGATGATGGAAAAGTTCTTTATTTAATAACCAACCAGCAGTTGTTAGGTCAAGTCATGATGGAATTTATGTTGAAATGATGGTTGTAAAGAGATAGATTAAGTTATTATTGCATGAGCTCAGTTAAATTGATTTAACTCCCTTTGTTTAAACACATTAATAGTCGCAATAAAAAATAGTTGTTAGATTGTTTTACTCAGTTTATAAAAGATGATCTTTTCATGTGGAAAATGTAGGGATATATCTAATATAACACCAATTAAATTAGAGGTGATATTTATACAGTCTGGAATAAGTAAATCAACCATAACTGGAAAGATTTTAATATTTTTGATATGTGCAGAATCATATATTAAGAAAAATACTAGGGCTGATTTGATAATTTAGTATCAAATCTATCAAGAAAATTGTATTTAATAATTCTAAAATAGGGAGATAAGCTCCATATTTTTAATTAATAATCCGATAAGTATAAAAATAACTAAAAATTATATAAAGGAAAGGGCTTTATACACAAAGCTAGATTCAAATGGATTTAGATAAGAATAAGTAATATCCTTAGTGTTATTTAAATATTCTAGAACAGAATCTATATTTTCAGGGTCTTCAAAAACAAGGTTTTCGAATATTTTCCTAGAAATTTGATGGGGAATTCCAAATTCTTCTAATGAGTTAATAGCACTTGGCAAGTAAAAGTTTTCAAGGGAGACAGAAAAAGCTTTATATTCACCATGAGGTAATTCGTAAAGTGTAAAAATAAACTTTTGAACATCATTAATAGCAAAAATTAATCTTGGTAAATTATAGTGTATTAAGTTTTTCTTCATACTAAAAACTGATTGAATAGCATCGTCAATACTATAATTTTGATCTCTTTTTTTCCAAAATCTATATTCTTGTCTAATTAACTCTTTATCATCAACTTTTTGAATAATATCTATTAATCTTCTATTAAGTTGTTCTTCTGTACGCACTGAACCACCAGCCATAGAAGTAATATTAAAGAATTGAAAAAGAAGATACGAGAGATGACGCAATTGATACTTATTTGGATAAATTCCCTCCCAACACATTAAGTGATTCCAATTTTTTAAATTTTCGATTATTGCTTCAGCTAATTCAATTAAAGTATTAGGATTAATTCCTTGATGTTTAAGAAGAAGTGAAATTGGTAATACATCTTGTTCAAGAAATTTCTTAATACGATGTCTATTATCATCATTTATTTCATCACCTAAATGTAATAATAGTGAATCTGAAGCATTATCACTTTGAGTTACTACTGGGACATCAATATAAGGTAGCTCTACTTGGGGCTTATCTCCGAAAATATAAACATTGCCGACAAAATGTTTAAACATTCTACCAGAACGCCCTGCAATATTATTGAAGGTGAACATGTCTAATTTTCTTCTCCCAGTTATGCAGTCATCATAAATGATAATATTCTTGGCATTAGTGTTTACGCCTTCAATAAGTGTTGATGTACAGATAAGAATATTAATTTTAGAACTATTAAAAAGATCAACAATTAAGGATGCAACAGCACGCGGTAGTTGGGCATGGTGATAAGCAATTTTGTGTTGAACACCTTCTACAAGTGACCAATCTTTATGAAAATTAACAGCTAGCCAGTCAGCAAGTTCATTATTAGTATTAACTTTACTTAAAAAATTTGATTTTAGTAGTCTTGAAAGCAATGAACTTACTCGTTTGGGCGATTTACAGTAAATTACAGTTTGTTCATCTTTATCGATAGAGTTCAAAATTGAAAGAAGAATTCTGTCTCTTTCTACGTCGATGTCAGCATCTTTGCCTTTTGTTGGAATAGTATAGTAATATTCATTTGTTGCGACAGTTATATATGAATCAAATTTTAAAAAAGTACATCTTAACTCTTCTATTATACCGTTAACTAAACCATTTATTTTCGGGCCTAACATGTAAAATCTTTTACATTTTGAATAAAGTTTTTTAAAAGCAAGATTTAACTTGTCACATCTTTCATCATTTTCTGAGGTAGGTGCTAGTTTATAAAACTCATCTATAATAAAAAAGTCTACAGAAAAAGATGACATATATTCAAGAACTCTTTCTTGAGTAAATATATAGATGTTGTGATTACTAGATTGCTGATTAACTTGAGTAATTATTTTATAATGTTCACTGTATTTAGATAATTTTCTCTTAAGTTCATCTATCAAGGCAATTGTTGGTACAACAATAACAATATTTTTGAATTCTAAACTTGAAACTATAGCTTCAATAATTAAACTTTTACCAAAACTAGTAGGTGCACTAAGAATAACATTTTCGCCACTCATGATGCGATGAAAAACTTCAGCTTGCCGAATATGAAATATTTTATTTTCATCTTGAGGTGTAGTAAAAATATTTTTTCTTAATTTATCTTTAGATGAACAATTTTCATTATCAATATAAGGAAATAGGCCTAATTCACCTAATAAGTGATCAAGAATAAAGTTGTTTTTAATTTCCTCTCGTCTTTGTAAAGATCTAATAACTATATCTTGAACTAGAAAGGTATTTTGATGTTTATTAAATTCATTGATTAATGAAAATAGAAATTCATCCCAATTTTTGAAATCTTCATCATTAATATTCTTTAAAGATTCATTATACCAATTGCTCATGAATATAACTCCTCAATTAATGCTTGATTTAAAGCTAAACCATCTGAAATAGGGAAGTAAAAAACTCTTAAATCGATTAAGTCAATAATATCATTTTTTATTTGAGATTTTAGGTGTGACCTACATTCTTGAATATGTTGATTAAATAAGTTTTGAAATTTCTCTCTGTCATAATTTGTTATAAGGACACTATCATGCATTAGAAAAACAGGAATAATAATTTTATCAAAACGCTGATCTAAATCTAAACTTTGGTCGGCTAATCTTCTTAGTTTATCTTGATGAGGCCATGAATGATCTATTTCAGAAATAAGAGTAATTAATCTGTTACGTAAAGATGCAATATCTATTATATATTCAATATTAGTAACGGCCGATTTAATTGCATCTTCAAGATTCGTAGTAACTGATGAGGCACCAATCCAAAGTTCGATACCATCATAATTTAAAACTGCATGTGTACATGAGAATGTTTTATTAGCAATATCAAAAACTTTACTCATAATAGGAATGGTCTTATATGATTCTCTAATTGCTATATGTAAGCATAAGTCACCTAATGCATCTAAATCATCTTTAGGATATTGGGATCTAGCGAATTTAAACAAACTACGTTGATTTTTTCCTGAAAAATTTGCTTGTTCTTTAAAGGTTAGACAATAGTCTACAATCCAATCATAAACTGATTCAGTGAAATTTTTTATATTCCATTGTTTAAAGGTAAATCCAATATCAATTCCTTTTATTCCTGGGTGATCAATATTACAATTAATACAATATCTGAATGGAGATTCCGGATGTTCAGGTGGTTTATAGTTAATTCCATCTTGTATATGACTTTTAATATTTTTCTCTGTCAATAAAGTTTGTACATCATTATTTAACAATATATCTTTTACTGAAATAGCATAAAGGGTATTTGTTCCTTGTTGTACTACTAGTACACCAATACATAAACCGTTATATAGAATCGGACCTCCAGACATTCCCATGTAATTTGTAATAGTATGTGATTGAGAGACTTCAAAACTATAATCTCTATAACCCATATGCTCGAAGGTATTGGTAATAGTAACTTTTATTGGTGAGAAATGGTGATTCTTTTCAACAGGATAACCACAAGATAATACTTGATTGTCTATATTTATACAGGTTGAATATAGTTCAATAAAATTATTAACTTGATAGTCAATTGTCTCAATAATTGCGATATCAAGAGGTTCGTTACTATATAAAATTTTACCTAATACATATTCATTATTATTAAAATTATCACTTGAAAGAAAAATTTTAATCTCTTTCGAGTTAAATATAACGTGATTAGCAGTAACTAATAAATTATTTGAAATTGAAAAACAAGTTCCTCTTTCTGTTGTATCATCATTGAGTACAGCTTCGATTAGGTATACACATTCTAATTTAAAGTCGGCACTTAGGTCTGTACTCATATCTTAACCTCTTCACAATTCATGTGCAGTTTTACATTTTTATAGTTTGTCTCAAGATCATTAATAAACCAGCTAGGGATAGTCATTACTTCATAGTTAAAATAAATATTAATACACTTATCCTTATTGGAAATAATTATTCTCGCTAATGTTTCCAAGTCTGGGTGATTATGAACTTTTCCATTTGTACTGATTAAATAATTTTGGCATTCAATTCTTTCAAGTAGCTCCAAACTGGTATTGTTCTTGCTTCCATGATGAGATATTTTTACGGCATCAACATATATTTTTTCTATTTTGTTTAGATTGAGCCATAAAATTACTGTTTTGACATGGCAATCACCCAAATATAATATTCTTTTTACTTCACTTTCAATGAGAAAAGAAAAGCTACTTTGATTGGTGGGGGATTTGTCAGGTTCAAAACTTGAACTTGCTAGGGTTTCGATACTAATTAAATTCTTTGATCCAATTTGTTGTTGCCTATGAGATGGATTAGCTAAATTCTTAAGATAATTCTCAAATGCTATAAATGAAATTTTATTTAATATTTTTAATTTTATTTTTCTTTCGTATAATTTCTTATCCCAATTCCTTTTTAATATTAATAGGTCTTGTTCTGTTGGACCAATAATAGAAAATTTTGTATTTCCAATTTTAATTTCAGCTATTCTTTCTCTGTATATTGATCCATTATCAACGATAGTATTACATTTTAATGATTTTTGATTAAGAACAAATGATAAAGAACTACCTTCCGAGTAACCAATTTTATCTATAGTATTTATTTCTAAATTTTCGGCAATGATAGCATTCAATTTGCTATCTACTTGTCTATCAGGGCTACTTGTTAAATCTAACTTTCCAAGAAGTTGTTCTGCACCATTAAATAAGACTTCTTTAACCTTAGGACCCTGTGGATCTTCTAAAAGTTTAATAACTCCATTTACATGATCATGATCAATATGAGTAATAATTAAAGTATCAATGGTACTTGTTGTTTCTAAAATTTTACTTTTCCAAGCATCGTACGATTGAGCAGTTCCACCATCAATCAGAATAAACTCAGTGTCTGTACTAATGGAAATACAATCCCCATTACCCGCTTTATGCATAATTATTTTGAACATTTCTAAAAAAAATAATGGAATTTACAATATGATAACATTCCTTTTCGTGAAAATGCACTGATCAATATTATTTAGGGTGATTTTATACCTTTATTATAAATAAAATCTTAAAAATTCTAATAAATTGAGAGAGTCCTTTTTTATTTAACATCAAGATTTTTTTCTTCTCTCATCTCAATATCTTCTTCAAACAATTGCATCATCCTTTTTTGAGACTTTAGATGTGAAATAGTGTTGAATAAGCAACTTTGGCATAGATAAATTTTATAACCGATGTCTTTATTTTTACCGTATTGACCAAAGTTAGTTAATAATAAACCATAGTTGTACGAGGTATCTTTTTTACAAATAGTGCACTGGATTTTATTCTTCTCTTTCTTCATTCTGACCTCCATGTCAACTATCCAAAAAATCTACTTAACCAATAACACTCCAGTGTATAACTTTTGAAGATAATTGATTTCCTTCAAATGTCAGTGAGCAAATCGCTTTAGAGTTTGAATTGACTCCGTATCTACTCACTAGATTGCTAATTTGGAAGTTATACGTAACTGCAAAAGAATTTAATGAATATGCACGTGTATCTGTAAGATTTTCATTTGCCATAGCTTCAATTTGAGATTTGGTTTTGCCCTTTGAACTTTGGCATTGGCTGCTAGTCAACATACCTTTTTGGCTATTTGTTTTAATAGTAGTGGAATTAGAGGTGCTATTGTTGAGAGTACTATTCAGTATTTTAATTCTATCATTTAAACTTGTACTAAGTGAATGTATATCCTTGGGGATAGAATCACAACCAACAACAATAAGGGATAGATACACAGATAATGCTGTTCTATAAAATTTCATAAAGTTATTCTCAGTTTTATTGACTAAAATTCATTACGCAGTTTGGGGATTTTTTCTATTGAATATTTACTCTGTATACAAATGTCATAAGCCTTATTTTTCATACAAGTTGCCCATTTGTCGTTTATAGGCTCAAAAAGTTTATCGACTATAACTTTCTTTTTTAGCTCATTCCTATAGTATGTTTGGGCATCTTTCACTTTCAGGTACATATATTCGTTTTCATCTACTTTACCAAGTCGGCCATAAGCCAAAGTCTCATCTTCTATATAACAAGAATCAGCCTGTATGGAGTCACATATAGTTCTGCTAGACATACGGAAAATCTGTCTTTTATAAATCACCACCGCAATATTTTCATCTTCATTTAAAACTGTAAAAGTGGCAGTACAAACTTCAGGTTTAGTTAATTTACCTTGAACGGTTGAATAGCAGAGTGCAGCTTTATCAATTTTTGAGAAAGGAGTGGCATGTATCGTTGAGGCGGAAATTAAACTTACTGTAGTTACCAGAATATAGTTGTAGAAGATTTTAGGCTTTTTCAATTTAGTTACCTCATTACAGATTTCGGATGCATAAATGACCTATTTTTAATTAAAAGTTTCTATGAGTTCGGTAAGGGCGTTTGCTCTTGATTCTAATTTGACTAACTCTTGTTTCCTTTGTTGAATTAGAGGCTCAATCTGAAATCGAATAGTGGGAAACTCTTTAAAACATTCATGTAAACATTCAATTTCTATTTGATTCTTATGAATGTCATTTCTAATTTTTTGTGTTTTCATAAAAATCGTTTCATATGGGGACTGGAGTTCTGTAGGCAGACACAGTTTCTTTAATTGATGTGCTGTGTATGTAGAAGTATATTTAGGGGGAATACTTGTAATATCCATAATGAAGTGATCGTCTTCTAAAAACTCTTTAAAATAGTCATAAACAAAGTCGAAATTCTCTTTTGAATTTAAATAATCCCGCTTTTCTATAAATGCATTCCAGATATCTTGAAAAAAACAATTCTGGAATTTCCTTTTTGCAAGAAAACGAACAAATAATCTTTGAAGAATTTGTCCTTTCGTCATAAACACCACAACTTATATAAATTATCCCATTTTGGGATATTTTTAAGGATGGTACACCATCTTGGGTTATGAGCTCAATACATGATCCAAGATATATTGGTTTAATCAAATGTTTAATTGCAATGCGTGAGGAACGAAAAGTTACTCAGGTACAATTAGCTTCATCTTTAAAAAAACATCAATCGTATGTTGCAAAAGTTGAAAATTTGGATAGAAGAATTGATCTCATAGAATTAAAAGATTGGCTTACGGCACTCAATATTAAATTTTCTGAATTTATTAAGATTTCAGATATTGAAAATATTTAAAAATCTTTTCATTTCTTATAAGCTCATCAATGTCTATATAAATGGTTCGCAATAACTTTGGATCTATTCCCGCTTGATAACTTAATTGAATTCTATGATGCCTCTGAAATTGACAGACTTTTTGTAGTTGGAGATCTGCATGGTTGTTATCAGGAGTTTATGAATAAACTTAAGCGGATTAATTTTGATATGGACCGGGACATGGTCATCTCAGTAGGTGATCTTGTCGATCGAGGTAAAGAAAGTTTTAAATGTTTAGAGTTGGTTAAACAACCATGGTTTAAAGCTATAAGGGGAAACCATGAACAAATGTGTCTAGAGGGTGCTATAGCACCAGAAATGAAAAATTTTCATAGTAGACATGGAGGCCAATGGTTATATGATCTTAATGAGGCAACTTATGAAGAAGCATTAAGACTATGTTTAAATTTACCGATAGCTTTAGAAATAGATTTTAAAGGTAAAGCCTATGGTTTCATTCATGCGGATATTAAAGTTAATGATTGGAATGAATTCAAGCAAAAAATTTTGGAAAATAATTATTTTTCTAATAATACGCAATCAACATTACAAAGTGCATTATGGGGAAGAAGTAGAATTAGGGCTGCCCAAAAGCATGAACAAATACAAGTTGTTTCTGGTATAAATCAAATCTATTTAGGTCATACTGTTGTAGATAAACCTACTCAAGTACATAATTGCTTTTATCTTGATACGGGGGCAGTTTTTGGGGGGGAATTAACGATTAAAGAAATAGAGATTTAATTCTTAAATTACTGTAGTTTTTAAATTAAATATTTTAAAAATTATAGTGCTATAGTTGAAAAAAAAGTTGATTAAATATTTTTTAAAATTGGATAAAAATTTGTAATAAGTATATTATCTTTTTAATGTAATTAATTTAATATTCTATGAGTTCTTCTAATTCATTTAAATTTCTTGTTGAGTGTTTTGCTTTAGTTCCTTTAATTGTTTTAGGATTAGCTGGAGTATACTTTCATTCTTTTTATCAAGAATTAGGTTTAAATTGGATTTTCTCTCAAGTAACGATCAGCCCTATAGTTTTCTCAGCTATTCCAATTGTCTTTAAGTTATTAGTGGGATTACTAATTTCAGTATCTATAAATTTTTTATGTTTTAAAAATAGAGAATATTTTCTTGGGTTTGCATTTCTTTTTTTTACATTATTAGGTTTGTTTGCTATTGAATTGTTTTTTATAGGTTTTACTTTAGATGGTTTTTCTGTTGCAATTAGAGAAAGTAGTTTAGTTATTTTTTCAATTATAGCAACAATAATTTTTCTAATAGCATTGGATAGAACTGGTTTTTCCAAATTAATGTACTTATCAATTTTATCCGTACTTTTATTATTCATCGAACCGTTAGTTGGTTGGCAGGCTAGTAAAAAAGCAGAAGAACTTTTATCTGGATCTGGGACTTACTCTAAAGTTTATTTTACAAGTGAAGGTGCAAAGAACATTCCAACTCAACTTATAATCCGTGATAAAAATGGAAAATTCTTAAGAAAAGAAAATATTGATTGGAGAGTTCTACAAATATTAGGTGATAAAGTAATTATTATAGCTATTAATCAGTACCAAACAGTAGGTGGAATGAATAAAAATTTAGTACGGATGGTAGATTATAAATATATAGGGGATATTTATTAAAAAAATTTATATAAAGTTTTATATTATTTAAGTCAAATTTTTTACTGAATGGTAGTCTTGGACCAAATTACGATAATTGTAGATTGATGTTGTATATTACAATAAAAATATTAATTTTATTTAATTTAAAAACAATATGTTATAGTTTATTTGTATAAATTGTGGGGGGGATATGGGAGCCTAAAGGAAGTGCTGCTGAGCTTTATGATTCGGTACAAAAGCTTTACCAACTTCCTGACGAAATGCGTATGTTCTTATGCCATGACTATAAACCCGAAGGTCGTGATGAATATATCTGTCAAACAAATATTAAGACTCAAAAGCAAAGCAACATTCATTTAAACCGACGCGTTTCTAAGGACTCATTCATAAGAATGCGCCAAGAACGAGATGCAACTTTGGCAATGCCAAAATTAATTTTGCCTTCCATTCAAATTAATATGAACGGTGGAAATTTTCCGGAACCTGAAGCGAATGGCATCCGTTATTTAAAAATTCCATTCAATTACTTCTAAAAATAGCCTAAACAAATAAATTTCATTTCAATAAAATAGCCTAAGCAAGATTTAAAGAACTTGCCTCAAATCCCGCGAAGTCTCTTGCAATAAAGGCAAAATGTGTTGAATTAAATATTCTTCAGTTGTTTTCATAGTAGGTGAAACAATATTTAAAGCTGCAACGACTTTAAAGTCTTGTCCATAAATCGGTACGGCGAGCGCATGAACTCCTAATTCATGTTCTTCACGCGAATAACACCAGTCTTGTTCTCGAATCTCTTTTAGTAACTCTAAAAATTTATCATTTTCGACATGGGTATATTTAGTTAAACGCTGAAGTGGATATTTTTGAAGCCAGTCGAGTTGTTCTTGTTGGCTTAAATGTGCCAGTAAAATTTTACCCGCTGAGGTCGCATGAGCAGGCAGGCGGTTACCTAAGTGTAAGCCGTATGGATTTACACGGTCTGTTTGTTGGTGCGCGGCACTACGGGCAATGGTAATGGCTTCATACCCATCAAGTACCATCACCGAGTAAATGAGAGATGTTTGGTTGGTTAGAAGATTTAATAAAGGTTGAGATACTTTCGGAAGTTGGGCTGCACCCAAATAAGCTCCTGAAAACTTCAAAACTTTAGGTGTTAAATAGTAATAGTGACCATCTGATTCAAGATAACCTAGATATTCTAAAGTTAATAAATGGCGTCTTGCTGCCGCTCGAGTGAGTCCGGTTTTTTCGGCCGCCATCGAAATATTTAAACGATGTTGATTACTACTGAAGCTATCTAAAATTGCCATGCCTTTACCAATACCAGCAATGTAATCTTCATGACGAATCGTTTTTTTGTTGTCCTGATTCTGGATTATCCGTTCATCTTTACTCATTACTGATCCTTGTACGATAGAAGCTTAGTAGATCAACTTGCTTTACTGAAAAAGTTTAATAATTTCATGTCGCAAAAATTGATGTCTTAAATTATCCCTTAAATCTTCGTGCCAAAACATACCCATTTTAATATTGGTTATCTCAAAAGGTAGGGAATGTAAGCAAATTTCAGGACTATAAGATAAATGCTGCAAAATCATACGTGGCATGGTCAGTATTGCGTTGGCTTGAGCACCTAAAACTTGTAGTGCCGTTGAGTAGTTCTGACAGCGCATAAATACATTTCTTGAAATTTTTTGATGTTGGTTTAAATAAATATCTTCAAGTAAGGCGCCTGTACGGCGTGACGAAACACCGATATGTCGACCACTAATATAGTTCGATAGATCGACTTCTTTAAGTTGACTGCAAATAACGAACTCATCTGTTACCAAATGATCAAAGGTAATTTTTGGAGATAAATATTGTTCTAGGTCAATCACAAAATCGAGCTGCTGTGTTGCCAAGTCCGCCATGATGTGTTTTCGATCTAGCTTCATACTGACAAACTGCAAATCTAAATTAAGATTTTGAAAATGTTGAGCGAGTCTTGGAAGAATAATCGGCTCAATTTCATCATGCACGGCGATTTTTAAATTTTTTAGACTTGTTGGATCAAAGACGTGTTTCTGTTGGCTAATATTTTGAATCGTTAAAAGTGCCTGTTTCACTGTCGGATAAATTTGTTCTGCAAAAGGAGTAGCCGACATTTTATTGCCTACTCGTATAAATACATCATCTTCAAGTTGCTGACGTAATCTTTGCAAAGCGTGACTTGCTGCCGACTGCGTAATATTAAGACTACTTGCCGCATTTGAAATACTTTTTTGCTCATAAATCGCGATAAATAGCGGATATAAATTGATATCAATTCGATGAAAAAAGCTTAGGTCTAGACCATGCAGGTTATGAATATTATTCATGAGGTGTTATTTAATAAAATCATTTCATTCATATTAAGTTTCAAGTTATGTTGATGTAAAGACCAGATAATGATGTAAAGGAAAAAGAATGTTTGAACTCTCCAAGAAAGCTCAGGATTTTGCCGAGCGAACAAGAAAATTTATTTTAGAAGAACTAGAACCTGTCGAAGCAAAATTTTGGGAAGAAGTTCATGAGTTAAATCCGGATGGAAACTGGAAAAAATGGCAATGGCCAGAGCTCTTAGAAACTCTGAAATCTAAAGCGAAGGAAGCTGGCCTTTGGAATATGTTTTTACCCGATGAAAAGCTGGGTGCTGGGTTAACTGTTCAAGAATATGCGCACATAGCCGAATTAACTGGTCGTAGTTTATTAGCACCTACGGTTTTTAACTGTAATGCACCAGATACGGGAAATATGGAATTGTTATGGCGTTATGGTAATGAACAGCAAAAGCAGCAATGGCTACAGCCTTTATTGGACGGCAAAATTCGTTCGGTTTTTTGTATGACTGAACCCGAGGTTGCTTCAAGTGATGCGACCAATATGCAAGCGACTGCCTTAATCGAAGGTAATGAAATTGTTTTAAATGGCAAAAAGTGGTGGTCTTCTGGCTTAGGTGATCCAAATGCCAAAGTCATTATTTTTATGGCGCATACTCCAGATGAAACCAAAGACCGTCATCATCAACACTCTATGGTTTTAGTACCGATTGATACGGCAGGTGTTGAAATTCAGCGGATGTTACCTGTGTTTGGTGACTACGATGCACCGCATGGACATGGTGAAGTTCATTTTAATAATGTTCGAGTGCCTATCGAAAACTTTATTGGCGGAGCAGGGCAAGGTTTTGAAATTGCCCAAGGTCGCTTAGGACCAGGACGTATTCACCATTGCATGCGCTGTATTGGGGCTGCTGAAAAAGCGCTAGAACTTATGATTGATCGCGGCATGTCTAGAACGGCGTTTGGCAAAGAAATTTTAAAACTCGGTGGAAACCTCGAACGCGTGGCTGATGCTCGGGTCGCCATAGATCAAGCCAGACTTTTAACCTTGTATGCTGCTTATAAAATGGATACTTTAGGAAATATGGCTGCTTTAACAGAAATATCTGCAATTAAAGTGGTCGCCCCGAGTGTTTTAGAAAAAGTAGTCGATATGGCGATTCAGCTACATGGCGGTGCGGGTGTTTCAAGAGATACACCATTAACAGGTTTCTTTGCCCAAGCACGCAGTTTACGTTTAGCTGATGGTCCAGATGAAGTACATAAAGGCATGATTGCCAAATTAGAGTTGGCCAAACGTGGTTATGGTCGTCATAAGAAAGTATAAGTTTAAAGGAAGTGAATATGTCGGTAATTGATATAGGCGGTGAAGTACGTGAAGGTGAAGAGCTTGATATTGGGGCAGTTGAAAACTGGTTAAAAAGCCAAGGTGTTGAGTTGGTTGGATCAGCAGTTGTTACTCAATATACAGGTGGGGCGTCGAATTGGACTTACCGTTTAAAGTATGAAAATACCGATCTAATTTTACGGCGTCCTCCAAAAGGAACAAAAGCGAAGTCAGCTCATGATATGGCCCGTGAATATATGGTGCAGAAAAATCTTGCACCTTATTATCCAGTGCTTCCTAAAATGGTGGCACTTTGTCAGGATGAATCGGTCATTGGCTGTGATTTTTATGTCATGGAACGTATTGAAGGTATTATTCCTCGTGCAAAACTACCACCTGAGCTTGGTTTTAATGAAGAAGATGTTCATGGGCTTTGTGTAAACGTTATTGATAAGTTGATTGAGCTACATCAAGTTCCTTATGAGAACACGCCTTTAGCTGAACTAGGCAAAGGTGCAGGATATTGCCGTAGACAAGTTGAAGGTTGGGATAAACGTTATGAGAAAGTCCGCACAATCAACGTTCCTTCTTTTAAATATGTTCGAAAATGGCTAAGCGATAATATCCCTCAGGACTCTACGACTTGTATTATTCATAATGATTGGCGTTTTGATAATGTGGTGTTAGACCCAGAACATCCAACAGAAGTGATTGGTGTGTTGGATTGGGAAATGGCGACCTTGGGTGATCCATTAATGGACTTGGGAAGTGCCTTGGCCTATTGGGTTGAACCAACGGATAACATGATTTTTAGATCGACGCGCCGTCAGCCAACTCACTTAAAGGGAATGTTCTCTCGAAAAGAAGTGGTTGAGTATTATTTGCAAAAAACAGGACTGAAACCTACAAATTGGGCTTTTTATGAAGTGTTTGGTGTATTTCGTTTAGCCGTGATTGCCCAGCAAATCTATTACCGTTATTACCATAAACAAACCCGAAACCCTGCTTTTAAAGATTTCTGGATTGTCATTCATGCACTACATATCAGAGCTTTAAAACTTATCGCGCAGCAAAAATTGCAAGAATCAGAATTTGCTCAGCAATCTCTACAGAAAATACAGGGTATTTTAAGAAGATGACCACAATTTATCTGGTAAGACATGGGCAGGCATCATTTGGTAAAAGTAACTATGATGAGCTGTCTGAAAATGGTGAAGCTCAAGCGACTTTATTAGGTCAATATTTTAAGCAAATATTGAAAGAACAACCGTATGTAGTTGCGGGAACTATGCAGCGCCATGAACAAACTGCAAAGCTCGCAATCAATGAATGCTTTCCAGATGCGGTGATTCATCATAATAATTTATGGAATGAGTTTAACCATCAACAGGTTTTTGCCCGTTATGAGCCGCGTTTTGAACAGCCTGAACTGTTAAAAGCTGACGTGGCACAAGAACAAAACCCACGCGCATATCTTGCCAAAATATTCGAAGGTGCCATTGGACGATGGACAGATGGTGATTTTCATCATGAATATGATGAGTCTTGGCCGCACTTTAAGGAAAGAGTCGAAACGGCATTGCAGCAACTTTGTGATGATTTGGCAAAAACCAAGCCTCGCTATGCAGTTGTTTTTACTTCTGGTGGTGTGATTTCCGTAGCAATTGGCAAACTGCTTGAACTGAGCCCCAATCGAACTTTTGCTTTGAATTGGGCAATTGCTAATACAAGCCTCACCACTTTGCGTTTGGTTGGAAATGAAGCTCAGGTGTTAAGTTTAAATGAACATCATTTTATAAAAGCTGAGCGTCCAGATTTACTGACATGGATTTAAAATAAGGATAAAACATGGCAAAGACAATTTTAATTACAGGTGCAAGTTCAGGTCTTGGCGCGGGTATGGCGCATGAATTTGCAGCTAAAGGCTATAACTTAGCAATTTGTGCACGCCGTTTAGACAGATTGGAAGATTTAAAAACTGAACTTGAAACTGAGTATGGCATTAAAGTCATAGCAAAAAGTCTGGATGTCACCAATTACGATCAGGTTTTTGAAGTATTTCGCGCCTTTAAACAAGAATTTGGCTATTTAGACCGAATTATTGTAAATGCGGGAGTCGGAAATGGCCGTCGTATTGGTAAAGGTAATTTTGAAATTAATAAGGCAACTGCTGAAACGAACTTTATTTCTGCTTTGGCGCAATGTGAAGCAGCGGTTGAAATTTTTAGAGCACAAAACGCAGGTCATTTGGTGGTGATGTCATCCATGAGTGCTATGCGTGGATTACCAAAACATTTATCGACCTATGCGGCCAGTAAAGCTGCGGTGGCTCACTTGGCCGAAGGTATTCGTGCTGAATTATTGGATACACCAATTAAAGTTTCTACAATTTTTCCGGGTTACATCCGAACTGAAATGAATGAGGGTGCTAAACATTTACCTTTTGAAGTAGATGCCAAAACAGGATGTAAAGCTTTGGTCAAAGCCATCGAAAAACAACCTGTAAAGGCTTATGTGCCGCAGTGGCCATGGTTACCAATGAGTATTGCCATGAAAGTTTTACCTTTAAAGTTGGTCAATAAATTAGGATAATAGTTACCCCCTAAATTTTAGGGGGTATTTTTTATTTAGAACTTTTTGGTGTAATTGACAAAAAAGCGGTCTTCACCAAAGTCATTACCGTGTTTTACGTTGTAATCAATACGAATGTATTGCAGGGCAACGCCTTTTAAGAATGGTTGCTGGAACGCATAGTTTAAAATCACATTCGATTCAGTTTCATGGTTCTTTTCACCGTTGGCTGCTTTGAAGTCATGGCCGTAAACATATTTCACCATCGCATTTAAACCGGGTACATAATCTTTAAAGTCGTAGCCGTACATGACATGGTAAGACTTTTCATCTTCTTTAAAGAAACCTGTGGCATTCCAGTTAATGAAATAGGTTTCTGGTAAGAAGCCATCTGGTAGCGGGTAAGCCGATTCACCAATAATTTGTTGGTAACCTAAACCAAAGGTATGGTTTTTTACTTTAACGGTTTCAAGTAATCCGATGTTCTGCGCATCAATATCAAAAGTATTGCCATCATCTTTTGCATTAAAGTATTTAAACTTAGAGGTGAGGGCAAAAGTTGGCTGCTTCCACGTATGTTCAAGCCCAACATAATGCTTGTTATACAGATCTTCCAAATTACCGAAGTAATATTCACCCTTTAAAGACGGCGTAAATTGATAGCGCAAGTCAATATAATTTAAGCCATCAGATTCTTTAGTAATTCCATTTGCAGTAAATGAAAACTTTTTAAAGTCTTCTTCATTTCGTGGAGATACTTTTTCCACTCGGCCAATTTCTGCGTAAAGCTGATCTGAAAGTTGCGACTTTAAGTTGGTTCCCCAATATGAAGTGAGTAACTGACGGCTAGCATCAACAGCTGTTACAGGTAAATCTAACCAGAGTTCACCGACACTTAAAAGAGTTCTGTCATAACCCAGTTTTAAAGTCGCGCCGTATTTTAGATAGTCTGATGCCTGAGATTGTGTTTCTTTATTAAAAGGCAAAACTGTGTCGGCGACATGTTTATCTGAACTCAAGCGCACGGCGTATTGGACAGAAGCATCGGCCCCAATCGTGATTGGCTTATCTGCTATGACTAAGGGAGTGTCATGCATTTTTGATTTATAAAATAATGACGCTGCCTGAGACCAACTACCAGTATCTTTTAATGCATCATTATCAAAATCGCGATTGATATAAGCATTTTTTAAAGTGAATTTCCATTCATCTTCAGTTTGCTGATTCGGATTTGCGGCCCATGAGCTGCTGCACATAAGTAATAAAGTAGTAACAGCTAAAGTGTGTGGTTTAAAACGGTGAAATAATTCCATAATCCATTTCCCAGATATATGCCTGTCCTCGGCACTACGTAATTTTGAATATTTGGGTACTCTCTATGTGTTTAGATAGAGAGTACTTTTTTGCAATTATTGAGATCTATTAATTTAATTTTTCAAGTTTCATGCTTTCACTAAAGAATTTGCAGCCTTTAAAAAGCAAAATTAAAGCCAGTACACAAGACAGACCACCTACAATAGATAAAGAAGAACCTACCATTAACGGACTACCAAAAACTTTATCTGTAATAATGGCTACCAATGTAGTACCAATACCGAGTCCAATTAAGTTACTGACCAAAAGGAAGAGGGCAGAAAGTCGTGCTCTAAATTGGTTGGGGGCTAACATTTGCAAAGCAGTTGCCGAAATCACTAAAGGGAAAGACGCAAAGAACATTGCAGGAATCAGTAAGCTGACTGAAAGCCAAAGCTGATCTGTTTGGGTAAAAAATGCAATCGGAATAATCAGGCCAACAATCCCAATCACACCTGTGAACATCGGTGCATCTTGACGACCTTTTTTAATAAACCAGTCGTTTAACCAACCTGCACAAAACACACCTAATGTATTTGCGATTAATAGAATCGTACCAAGCATATAGCCTGTTTCTGTCGGCGCAAGTTGAAACTTTCGAATATAAAATGCAGGTGTCCAGCTAGTCAGGCTATAGAGCGCCATTGCATAAAAGGTAAAACCTAAATAATGACAAGCAAAAGTTTTCGAATGTTTTTTAATAAACTGAAGACATTGTGTGAATTTAACTTGGTCGACTTGTCCATGTTGGTTGAGCTGTTGACCTTTACGCGCAGGGTCTTTAACGGTCAAAATAAATAACAAACCAATAATAATGCCGGGTAAACCCACCACTAAAAAGGCAATTTGCCATGCTTTAAGTGCGCCTAATAGTGGAACTTCAATAAGTGTCACGCCTTTAAGCAAGTTAATGACATAGCCACCCACTAAAAAGGCAATACCGCCTCCTAAAAAAGCACCAATTGAATAAATCCCAACAGCACGGCCTAGTTTGTCCTTACTAAACATGTCGCTAAACATTGAATAAGCAGCTGGAGATAACGCAGCTTCACCGACACCTACTGCCATACGGCTTAAAAACAGTTGAATAAAGTTTTTACTTAGACCACAAGTTGCCGTTGCTAGACTCCAAACAATAATCCCGATTGAAATCAGTTTTGGTCGTGAAAAACGGTCAGCAATATAGGCGAGTGGTAATCCCATAACCGCGTAGAATAGTGAAAAGGCAAGACCATGTAACAAACTAAATTGGGTATCTGAAAGTTGGAGATCTGCTTTGATGGGTTCAATCATCAGCGCCAGAATTTGGCGATCAATAAATGAAAATATATATGCCAACATACAAAGTATCACCACATACCATGCATAGGCATTGCTTTTCTTCTGTGTCCTTTCAACAGCAATATTACTTTGGTTCATACACTTAATCCTTATGTATAAAACGCTTTAAAAAAATTGATATCTAACTTTTATTATTCCTCTGAAGTTTTCGATACTTTTCCCCCTTTTAGATAAGAATAATAAATAGGCTAGAAATGAGTAATTTGGTCTCGTACAGACCGCAAGAGAGTGTCTAAATCCAATTAGGAAGTAATTGGGCTTTTAAGATCATGGAATTATTATTTTCTTTTTATATGTAAAATTCCATTACTTGTTGAGTATGTTAGAATACTTAAAAAGTATGTTAAGTAGAAATATACGAATATTTTAATGAAGTAATAATTTGATTCTATTTATTTTAATAAAAGAGCAGTTAAAGAAGATAAATTTTTAACTGCTCAAAAGGGCTAATTTTCATTGAAAGAAATATCTAACTTGATGGCATCAGGTCAAATAATTTCTTTAACTGGGTATTTAAATTATGTAGCTCGTCTTCTGAAAAAGCATTCAGGATGCCTGCCAAGGTAACTACACTAATTTGATTAATCTGTTCAACCAGCTCAATACCTTTGGCCGTTAATTTCACCATCGAGATCCGTTCATCAGAAGTAGAAGAGTAGACCTCGACAATTCCATCTTCTACCAAGCGATATACAGCTTTTGTTGCCGTCGTTAACTTTAAAGTAGAAAGATTGGCAATGTCGGTAATACTGGCTTCCCCAAGGGCATTAGTGCTTAAAATAATTTTACGGCGTGTATTATCAATACCTAGCTTTTTTATTGATTTTTCAATCAGTTGTGAATACTTTCCATTCACTTGGGAAACCCAAAAAAAAGGAAAATTTTGAATACTCGACGGTTCTTTATTAGGAAGAAATTGTTCTAAATGATCAAGCATAGCTAAGCAATAACTTAGTGAAAAAAGGGTAATCCTATTATAAATAAAATTTTGCATATTTCCTTAAGAACAAATTATAAAAAATACTTGACAATTCCAGTAAATTTTCCGATATTTTAATTAATCAATAAAAATACATGGAAAAGTGAATGAATATTGTTAGCCAAAGCGTGCACAAAGGAAGTGGCAAGCTCAAGGTCATGGTCAAGGACACAATTGATATTCAAGGCCTAAAAACCATTGCTGGCAGTCGAGCTTTATTAAATGTTGAACCTGCTCAAGATGATGCTGAAGTAATTAAAAATATTCTAAAAGCAGATTGTGAAATTATTGCGAAAACAAATTTGCACGAATTGGCTTTTGGTATTACAGGCATTAATCACGCTTTTGGTACACCCATCAATCCTAAATATCCTGAACTTATTCCAGGTGGCTCTTCGAGTGGTTCGGCTGCGGCAGTTGCTGCTAAACAAGCTGACTTTACTTTAGGCACAGACACTGGCGGCTCTATTCGTATGCCCGCTGCGTGCTGCGGAGTTTTTGGTTTAAAACCGACTTTTGGCCGTGTTAGCAGAAAAGGCGTATATCCGCCGTCAAGTTCTCTGGATTGCGTTGGTCCTTTTGCAAATTCAGTCGAGATGATTGAAAAGGCCATGCAAATTATTGATCCAACTTTTAAACCTACTGAATTTACTAGTGCACCAAATCTTGCTGTTTTGGATGTAAGCGCAGATGAGGTTGTTTGGAACTGTATTCATCAAGCACTTCAAAAAGCCAATTTACAGACCACTTCAGAAAAAGTTGAACATTTTGAAGCGGCTTATGATGCAGGCATGCAGATTATTAATTATGAAAATTGGCAAGCTTTTGGCGAATTAACTCAAACGGGCTTAATTGGTTCTGATGTAAATGGTCGTTTATTAAAAGCGGCACACACTACTTTAGAGCAAGTGAAACAAGCAGAAGTTGTGAGAGCACAGTTGACCCAAGAACTTGACGCTCTACTAGAAAAATATGATGCATTGGTTTTACCGACACTTCCACAAATTCCACCGAAAGTTTCCGAAGCTGAAAACACGGTCGCTTTTTTAAATCTTACGGGTTTAGTTCGACCATTTAATTTATCAGGTCATCCAGCCATTTCAGTGCCACTTGAAACCAGTGAAGGTTTACCAGTGGGCTTACAGATCGTATCAAAGCATCAAAAAGATGAGCAATTATGCGCTATAGCTAAATTTTGTGTTGATGCAATGCAATAAATTACAAGGAGTTAGATGATGAATAAGTTGTCTAAAATGGAGTTTGCTTCTCAAGACAAAGCAGTTGACTTAGACGCTTTGTGTCAAGAAATTCGTGAGCGTGCCTGTACAGGTGAATTTGATAATCAAGCGTATGTGAGCCAAGACATTATCGAAAAACTTAAACAAATTGGTGTTTACCGTGCCTTGGTGCCTAAACGTTTTGGTGGTGAAGAGTGGTCTCCACGGCAGTTTTGCGAGTTAATCGAAACTTTATCTAAAGCTGATGGTTCAGTGGGTTGGGTGGCAAGTTTCGGTATGAGCCCTGCCTATTTAGGAAGTTTGCCGGAAGAAACGCTGAAAGAGTTATATCAAAACGGGCCAGATGTTGTATTTGCTGGAGGTATTTTCCCACCACAACCAGCTGAAATTACTGATGAAGGTGTAGTGGTTCGTGGACGTTGGAAATTCTCAAGTGGCTGTATGGGAGCTGACATTGTTGGTGTAGGAATTTCACCGCTTAAAAATAATGAAATGCAAGGCTTACCACGCATGGCAGTGATGCCTGCGAAAAAAGCCAAAATCGAAATGACTTGGGACACCGTTGGCCTAAAAGGTACAGGAAGCCATGATTTAGTGGTCGAAGATGTATTGGTCGAAAAGAAATGGACCTTTGTACGTGGTGAACCTTCAAAACTAAGCGAGCCATTTTTTAAATATCCGTCACTGTCTTTAGCGACTCAAGTATTAACCGTAGTAGGTATTGGAGTTGCCGCTGCCGCATTAGAAGAATTTGAAAAATTGGCACCGGGTAAAGCATCCATTACTGGCGGGTCAGAAATTGCAAACCGTCCAGTGACTCAATATGAGTTTGCTCAGGCAGATGCAGAATTTCAGGCTGCAAAATCTTGGTTTTATCAAACCATGGATATTGTCTGGAATGAAATTATTGCTGGACGAGAAGCAACTGCTGAACAAATTAGCGATATGCGTTTGGCATGTACCCATGCAGCGCGAGTTTGCGCCAAAGTGACCCGAAAAATGCAAATGCTCGCGGGCATGACTGCAATCTATACCAACAATCCATTTAGCCGTTTTGTGAATGACACCAACGTGGTGACCCAACATGCCTTTATGGGTGATGCGACCTTACAAAATGCAGCCTCAATTAGTTTCGGGTTAAAGCCAACCCCTGGTTATTTATAAGTTTTAATTTTTAAAAAGGATATTGAGATGGAAGCTAAAAAATCATTACGCGTTTTGTTCTGTATGGGTATTAACCAAAACTTTTTTGACGCCGAACCTGCTGAAGCAAAAGCTGTTTGGGCAGCATTTGGTGAAATGTGGAATGGCATTCATGACTTACCGGGCGTGCATGTTTTTGGAAACCTTGATGATGACCAAAGTATGGTTGGTCCAAGTGCAGGTTGGCCTTGGACAACTTATTTGCTTGCCGATGTTCCAGATATTGAAACCGTACATGCCGCTTGTAACTTGTTTAGAACGACAGTGGTGGGTGAAGGGCCATACAAACTTTGGAAATATTGCAAAGTTGAAGCTCGTGTTGGGCGCGAATTGATTATCCAACGTTAAGGCGACTGCAATGACTGACAAAGTGAATATGGCAGAAATCTTAGAGCGACTAGAACAGTTAGAAGCGCACAACACGATTCGTAACTGCCTGAACCGTTATATGGAAATCTGCGACGAGCTTAATGCAAGTACAGACCTTGACGAGCTAATGAATCTTTTTGATCAAGACTGTATTTGGGAAGGTATTGGCGAGAAATATGCCAAATCTTTTGGTCGTTATGATTCTTGGCAGTCGATTTACGACATGTTTAAAAGCTATACCCAAAAAGAATCTCACTTTGTTATGAATGCACACTTTGTCAATTCAGAACAAATTTATGTAAACCAAGGCTATGCAAATGCTTCTTGGCTGATGTTGCAAACTTCAACCTTTCAAGATGGCCGTAGTCATCTGAATGCAGCAAAGCTCAATGTGAAGTTTCAAAAGCAAGCAGATGGAACATGGAAAATTAAACATTTCCAAACACAGAATATTTTCAGTCGTCCCGTATCGCATTGGCACAGTGAAGCTGAATTGCCGGTACCTTCCCAGGAATGACCCAGGACATATTTAAAAGGACTATTGATATGAACAGTATTATCCCAACGCATAACATTGGCATTGATTATGATGCTTTGGTTCAAAGTGACCGTGCTCATACTTCTCTTTATAAAGATGAACGCATTTTTGATGAGGAAATGGAAAAAATCTTTTATAGCACTTGGGTGTGGGTTGCACATGCCAGCGAAATTCCAGAAGGCGGAAGCTATAAAACTATTAATATCGGTAAACAGCCTGTGGTTGTGGTACGTGACCGTAAAAAGAAAGTCCATGTACTTTTAAACCGTTGCCGTCACCGCGCAGCAACTGTATGTGAACATAAGAAAGGAAAAACCAACAGTTTTGTATGTCCGTACCACGGTTGGAGTTATGCACTTGATGGCAGTTTGCGTGGTGTGCCATCTCCGGAAAGTTACGGCGATTGTTTAGATAAATCAGAACTACCGTTGGTGAGTCTACGTGTAGAAGAATATAACGGCATGATCTTCGCTTCATTTAAAGAAGATATCCAACCGCTTGAAGAGTTCCTTGGGCCAGCAAAAAAATGGATTGACCTGTTTATGAAACAAGGTGCGGGTTATCCAATTAAAGTGTTGGGTGAACACCGTTTCCGTTTCCCAGGTAATTGGAAAATCCAGCTTGAAAATACCACCGATGCTTATCACTTCCCATTGGTACACAAGTCATTTTTAAGTTCTGTAGATGAAAAAACCGAAGAACTCTTTAACTTCGAAAACCAGCCGGGCTTTGTTGAAGACTTAGGAAATGGTCACAGTGTGATGGTGATGATTCCTGAACTGGTTGATCTAGACGAAGAGCTTATGGAGCGACCAATTCAAGAGCGCTTTGAAGACTTGGCTCAAGCTTTGCGCGACGAAGGCCATGAAGAGTTAGAAGTACGCCGTATTGTCCGTGCAGTGGGTGGTTCTGGCTTTAACTTAAATTTATTCCCAAATATTGCATGTTCAATGGCGTTCTTCCGTGTGTTACAGCCAATTTCAGTTGCTGAAACAGAAATTCATCACTCGGTAATTACCATGGACGGTGGTCCGCAAATAGCCAACCAATATCGCTTACGTTTGCATGAACATTTCCAAGGCCCATTTGGTTTTGGTACGCCAGATGACTCAGAAGCTTGGGAACGCGTACAACACGGCGCTAATGCTGGTAATGATTTATGGATCATGCTCAACCGTGGTTTACCGGGCGAAGTCAAAACCGAAGATGGCTTAAAAAGTGATGTCAGTGCTGAAACAGGTATGCGCGCAGCCTATCAGCAGTGGAAAAAGATGATGACGGCTTAAGGAGAGAGCAATGAATATGAATCTGCAATTATTAAATGAAGTCACTGCTTTCATCTGGGCTGAAGCAGATATGTTAGATCACAGTGAATACCGTGAATGGCTCAATTTATGGAATGAAAAAGGCGTTTATATCATTCCAATTGACCCAAACCTCACTGACTACGAAAACAACTTAAATTATGCCTATGACGATAATCATATGCGTACTTTACGTGTAGAGCGTCTTGAAAATGGTGAAGCGATTTCTACAGCACCTAAGGCAAATACGGTGCGTAGCGTTTCTCGTGTGCGCCTTGTTCAAGACCAAGACGATGAAATCGTTTTGCGTTGTGCTCAAAACTTACGTGAGTTTCGTAAAGAAAACCTCAAGCATTACACCGCAGATATTACTTACCATTTAACTCGAGATGCGACTACAGGTTTTAAGATTAACCGTAAAATCATTAACTTGGTTAATTCGACCGATACCTTAGCTGGTATTAGTTACATTCTTTAGGAGCGGTAATATGAAACAGGTTGTTTTAGTGACAGGTGCTGCTTCTGGACTCGGTAATGTCATTGCTGAATATTTTGCGAGCCAAGGTCATCAAGTGATTTTGTCGGCAAGTACGTTTGAAAAAGCCGAAAATGCCAAGGCACAAAGTCAATATGCACAAAATATGTTTCCAGTGAAATTAGATATTTCTGTCGAAGCAGATTTTCATGCTGCCGTGCAATGGATTGAAGAAAAATTTTCTAAACTTGATGTGTTGATTAACAATGCCACCGTCACCAAAGCAACGCCAGTATTAGAAATTACCGCAGCCGATTTTGATTGGGTAACCCAAGTCAACCAACGCGGCACCTTTCAGGCTTGTCAAATTATTGGCCAATATATGGCTAAAAAAGGCTATGGACGCATCATTAATATGGCATCGTTAGCGGGACAAAATGGCGGTACTGCAACGGGTGCACACTATGCTGCAACCAAAGGCGCAATTGTGACATTAACCAAAATTTTTGCCAAAGAGTTTGCGGCAAAAGGGGTAACCGTCAATGCGGTTGCACCAGGTCCAATGGAATCACCAATTGTTCATAGTGTGGTGCCAGACGAAAAAATGGAACAGTTCATCCAGAATATTCCGGTTAAAGCCTTAGGAAGTATGCATTTTATTGCTGAAACTTGTGGCTTGCTCGCGAGTCCAAATGCGGGGTTTGTGACTGGTGCAACATGGGATATTAACGGTGGTTTATTCATGCGTTAAGCCACGAGCTTAACCATGAAAGGGAGTTAAATCATGACTACACTTTATGATGTTGTCGTTAAAAGTCGCCATGTGGAAGGTGGAAATATTGCAGTCATGGAATTTGAATCTGCAACTTCTGCAACATTGCCAAAAGTGGAAGCGGGTGCGCATATTGATGTGCATTTACCAAATGGCATGGTGCGCCAATATTCACTTTGCCAAAATCCAAATGACGAAGGTAAGTTTCGCCTTGGAATTTTACGTGATCCTGAATCACGTGGTGGCTCAATCTCGGCTTTTGATGAAATTAAAGATGGCATGCAAATTCAGGTCAGTGAGCCAAAAAATTTATTTCCGCTTTTAAAAGCGAAACATAGTGTATTGATTGGCGGTGGTATCGGGATTACGCCATTAATTACGATGGCATATCAACTTGCACATGAAGGCGAATCATTTGAGCTTCACTACTGCGGCGCTAGCCCAGAAAACTGTGCTTTTGTTGATGAAATTAAAAATGGTGAGTTAGCCAAGTACACAACTTTTCATTTTAAATCCGAAGGTGCAAGCCATAGAGCATTTTTTGAATCTGCCATTAAAGATATTGATCCTGAAAGTCATATTTATACCTGTGGTCCAGTCGGTTTTATGGACTGGGTGATTAACCTTGCTACGACTCACGATTTTCCTGAGCAGCAAATCCACAAAGAATATTTCCAAGTCGAAACTGACACCTCGGGAGATTCATTTGAGGTAGTGGCTGAGCGTAGCGGAAAAATCATTATGGTCGAAGCTGGCGAAACCATTTTGCAGGCTTTGGCTAAAGAAGGCATCGAGATTGAGATGTCTTGCGAGCAAGGCGTATGTGGAACCTGCATGTGTGATGTGATTGAAGGCGAACCTGATCATCGCGATGTTTATTTTACTGATGAAGAAAAAGCCAGCAATGAGCAAATATTGGTGTGCTGTTCGCGCTCTAAAACACCGAGACTAGTTTTAGATATCTAATGCTCTCGCGATTTATATGGATGTAAGAGAAGGTTTAGGAGAAAGATGATGAATGTATTACAACAAATAGATGAGTTTACGGTCGATCCACTACAGTTCCGACGGGCATTAGGAAATTTTGCAACAGGCGTTACCATTGTTACTGCACAAAATGCACAAGGTGAGAAAGTCGGTGTAACCGCAAATAGTTTTAACTCGGTCTCACTCGATCCACCACTTATTTTGTGGAGTATTGATAAAAAATCGTCAAGTTTTTCAGTATTTGAAGAAGCAACACATTTTGCTGTCAATATTTTATCGGGCACGCAAATTGAGCTGTCAAATAAGTTTTCGAGACGCAATATTGATAAATTTGCCGACACCAATTTTCAACTTGGCGCAGGACGCGCACCCATTTTAGAAAATTGTTCTGCGGTGTTTGAGTGCGAACGTTATCAAGTGATCGAAGGTGGTGACCACTGGATTATTATTGGTAAAGTGGTGCGTTTTCATGACCAAGGCCGAAGCCCGCTGGTTTACCATCAAGGTGCATATTCTTGTGTAATGCCGCATCCGAGCCTTCAAGTTAAACAAACTGAACAGAACGGCGTAGACCAAACACATTATGGGCACTTATATAATAATGTCTGCTACTTAATGAGTCGTGCTTTTAAAGCCTATCAAACTGACTATATTCCTAAGCAAATGGCTTCTGGGTTCCGTACCAGTGAATCACGTCTCTTGCTCGTTTTAGCCAGTGGTACTGCTTCAAGTAAAGAAGATTTACCGCGCGATATTGCTATGCCAATGCAAGAAGTTGAAAGATCGGCTGAAATTCTAAAATTTGAAGGGTTACTGGTCGATCACGATAATTTGTATGCATTGACCGAGAAAGGTAAACAAACGGCGCAGTATTTGTTTGATATTGCCGACAGCCACCAAAATGAAGTGTTTAAAAAATATTCTGATGAGCAAAAGGATATTTTTATTACCATGCTGCGAGATTTTGCAGGTGTAGCATAAGCCCCATTAAGCTGATAAATTGAATTGATTTATCAGCTTCTTTACATCTAGCTGACTATCAACAAAAGAATTCCATGGACAAGGAATTTTTGGCACACAATTTGTTTATCAATAAAACAAGATTGTGCCAAGACAGTGAACTACAGCAAAAGAAAAGTCTTGAGCTGTGGCGCGTGTATAGAGAGGTAAGGGATGAACCAATATGTAAGTGATGCATTACTCACATGGACGCACCATATTAAAAATGTGTGCGGTAATTTTGAAACCGATTTTGACGGAACCCGTAATTTATTCATTGGTGAGGTTCAATGCTTTTTATTGGGTGATACCGAAATTGCTTTTATCAAAAACAATGCCAATAAAATTGTCCGAAAAGCCGATGAAATCGACCGTGTTAATAATCGTTTTTGCTTTTTGATTTTGCAGTATTCGGGAAAAATGCTGCTCGAATATAAAAATGAAACTTTAACCCTGAATGAAGGCGATATTGTGTTGGTCGACCCAGTCGAAACAATTTCGATGTATCCGCAAGGTTTGGTAAGTCAGATTTCAGTGCACCTGTCGCGTGAAAAATTACTTAAAGAAAATATTAGTACCGAATATTTTGGAAAACTGATTACGCAAAATATGAGTGGCTTTTTACTCAAAAATATTTTGAAAAATATGTCACCCGAAAATATCAAACTTTGGTATGCAACCGAAGACGGTAATGCTTTTGAAGATGCTTTAATTGCTTTAATCAAACCCACAATTAATTATAAAAATATTAATAGTTCAAATAACCTGATGGAAAAAGCCGAGCGTTTTATTATAGAAAACTTAGCAAAACCAGATTTAACACCTAAATTAATTGCAGAGCATATTGGTGTATCACTACGTCATCTCTACCGTTTATTCCTTCAAGAAAATTTATCTATTAACAAATATATACAGCTCAAACGCCTAGAAAAAGTCAAAGCAGATTTACTCGATAAAAGAAATAAACAAAGCTCAATTACCCAGATTGCCTTGAAGTGGGGGTTTTGGGATGGTGCTCATTTTTCAAAAATCTTTAAGAAGACTTATGGTATTTCTCCTAAAGAATTTAGAGAGGGTATGACAGTTTAAATTTTCATCTCTGAATGTCATTTTTAGACAAGTTCTAGGTCATTCTTGAACAAGCTAGTCCCATGCAAGTGTGTTGAAATTAAATTAATTAGAACAGGTTAGATGAGCTTAATAAGCATAGAACTATTAAGTTTATTTAATGAATTTCACACATAGGAAAGTGCATTTTAACTGTCTGATTCAGATGGTTCAGGGATAGATGAAAAGGATGAAACCAATGCGTAAACAACGATTATTGAATGACATACAAAAGATATTAGCGCTTAACTTATCAATAGCTGCAAGCTTTTGGGGATTAAATACTCAAGCTTTTGCTCATGGTGGAAAAGCCGAAATGGTATCTCTTTACCAAAACATGAGTGAGCAAGGCGCTAAAGTTGTCAAAGACAATTTTACTAATACTTATATGATTACCAAAGGCTCTATTATGGTAAGAGCTAAGCCAAACTCAAATCAGGTTTTAGTGAATGGCAAACCTCTAAAATTAAGCGTCCCACTATTAATTAAAGATAATAAACCTGTTATTGGAAAAGACTTCTTTAATGAAGTATTTCAGTCTGGTTTAGATCAAACTTTTAAAGTTGAAAATACGTTTCATCCACTCAATAGTTTAAATTCTGACGAAATTAAAAAGACATTTGATGTCATTAATCGCTCAAAATATGCCTATAAAAATATGCGTTTTGCCGAATTAAAACTAAAAGAACCAGAAAAAGCAAAAGTTTGGGATTATTTTATTAATCACAAAGAATATAAAGACGCTCGAATTGCATCTTTCATTTTGTTAAAAGGCAATCAAGCGATTGAAGGTGAAGTTAACCTTAACACTCAGCAAGTCACAAAATGGAATGTACTTAAAGATACTCATGGAATGGTCTTGCTCGATAACTTTGAAACTGTACAGCGCGTGATTGAAGCGAGTAAAGAATATCAGGATGCTTTACGCAAACGTGGTGTAACAGATGTTAAGAAAGTCATTACCAATCCATTAACCGTTGGATATTTTGGTGGTAAAGATGGTTTGGATAAACAACTTAATGTTTTAAAAGTTGTGTCGTATCTAGATACTGGCGATGGTAACTATTGGGCGCATCCAATTGAAAACTTGGTGGCTGTGGTTGATTTAGATAAAGAAAAAATTATTAAAATCGAAGAAGGGGCCATGATTCCTGTTCCGATGACGGATCGACCTTATGCCACTAAAAATACCAAACCACCAAAAATTAAACCGTTGAATATTAGTGAACCCGAAGGTAAGAACTTTTCTATTACAGGACAAACAGTACACTGGGGTAATTGGTGCTTCCATGTCGCACTAGACTCTCGTGTTGGCCTGCAACTTTCAACCGTGACGTATAAAGATAAAGGCGTAAAACGTAAAGTCATGTATGAAGGTAACCTTGGTGGAATGGTGGTTCCATATGGTGACCCTGACATGGGATGGTACTTTAAGTCTTATCTGGACTCTGGTGAGTACGGAATGGGAACACTCACATCAGCCATTCAACTTGGGACCGATGCACCAGAAAATGCGGTTCTACTTGATGCAGTGATTGCAGACTATAAAGGCCAGCCACAAGTGATTCCAAATGCGATTGCAATTTTTGAGCGCTATGCTGGCCCTGAATATAAACACCAAGAAATATTTGGTGATCAAGATGCCAGTGAAGCTCGCCGTGAACTTGTAGTGCGCTGGATTAGTACAGTAGGTAACTACGATTACATGTTTGACTGGGTATTTGCTCAAAATGGCGTGATTGGCATTAATGCGGGTGCTACAGGTATTGAAGCGGTTAAAGGTGTTAAAGCACGAACTATGCATGACAGTACTGCGAAAGAAGACACCAAATATGGCACCTTAATTGACCACAATATTGTGGGTACAACCCATCAACATATCTATAACTTCCGCTTAGATATGGATGTAGATGGCGAAAATAATAGTTTCATGCATATGGACCCTGTGGTGAAAGCCAATGATCGAGGCGGTGTGCGTACAAGTACCATGCAAATTGATAGTAAAGTCATTACCAATGAGCAGAATGCGGCTGAAAAGTTTGATCCATCTACCATTCGTTTACTGACTAATTTCAACAAGGAAAATAAATTAGGTAATCCTGTTTCTTACCAGCTCATTCCTTTTGCAGGTGGAACACACCCTGTGGCGAAGGGTGCTAATTTTTCTAAAGATGAATGGTTATTTAAACGTTTAAACTTTATGGATAAACAAATTTGGGTGACTCAATATAATCAGGATGAACGTTATCCTGAAGGTAAATATTCAAACCGTTCGACTCATGACACAGGTTTAGGTCAGTTTATTAGCAACAATGAAAATATTGAAAATAAAGATCTTGTGGTGTGGATGACAACAGGCACAACCCATGTGGCACGTGCTGAAGAATGGCCAATCATGCCGACAGAGTGGGTGAATACACTTATCAAACCGTGGAACTTTTTTGACAATACGCCGACTTTAAACTTGGGCGAAGAAGAGCAAAACACGCAGCACGACCATCACTAAAGACGTATATCAAGCGAGATGGGTAACGAAATGGTTACCCACTCTTAGCGTCTGGTAGACCATTCACAAAAAAGGAATTTTGTATGAAAACTCTACTTTCTCAAGTTATGAGAGGGACTCTCTTTGTCTCATTTTTTTCAACAGTGCATGCTGGCGAGCTTGAAATTAAACCGACTTTTGAGGCAACTTTCGGGGCTTTTAGTAGCGGTAAAAGTTATAACGGCGAAAACCTAGATGACGAAAGAGTCAATTGGCAAGAAGGCCATCTTAAATATGGTGCTAAAGGACAATATACCTTTAAAAGCAATCAGCTCTATGCAAGTTTGAGTGGTATTAGCTCGGCAACATTTGGTGATGGCGACGCAGGCCAAAATAGTAATGGCAAAGAACGTAAAACAGATATGAATGAATGGATCATTGGTTTTAAAGACGGCACTAATAAAGATGAGTTAACGACCTATGATTTAAGTATCGGTCGGCAAAATATCATGATTGGTGATGGGTTCTTTATTGCGGGTGATGCATTAAACCTCGGTAAAGTGCCTGCGGATGGCACACTCGATCGGGGCGGAGCATATTATCTGGCAGCCCGTCGAAGTTTTGATTTTACCAGTTTGCTTCAATACAAACCGCAAGAGAATACAACGCTAAAACTGGCTTATTTAAAATCGGACAATAAAGCACAATTTTCACCTGAACTCTTTGTAACTGATCTGATGTATCAGCTTAAAGATAAGGGTGTTGGGTTTACCTATTTAAATGTATTAGACCTTGAAGATGTTGAGCAAGTTTCAGGGCGCGAAGATCTTAAAAATTATGCCTTACGTTTGAATTATCAACCTTTGCCTGAGCTACAAGTTAAGACTGAGTTTGTTGTGCAAGATAAAAAAGATAGTCAAGAAAATGCAGGCTACTTGGCGCTGAACTATAACTTTTTATCTTCAAAATATACGCCTTCATTAGGCTACCGTTTTAGCCATTTTTCAGACCAATACGACCCGATGTTTTATGGAAATACAGTCGGGTTCGGTACGTGGTTTCAAGGTGAAGTTGCAGGAAATTATGCTGGCCCATTTAACAAAAATGCAGACATTCACCAAGTTTCTTACAGTATGAATCTAAAAGAAAACTTTATGTTAGGTGCTTTGGCCTATAAGTTCAAAACAGTTAATGAATCTTTAACTAATGTAGATGGACATGAACTGGATGTATTTTCGGTTTGGTCGGTTAATAAAAAATTCAACGTTATTCCTTTAGTGGGACTCTATAAACCGAAACACGATATCCATAGTGGGGGTACTCAAAACTACGATGACAAAACTAATGTGTATGCACAGTTAATTCTGCAATACATCTATTAAATCACAGCAAAGGAGACCGTGTTTATTGACGGTGCATTCATAAAAATAAACTTAGGTGAAATCAGATGAATAAACAATATGACTATATCGTGATTGGTGCGGGCTCGGCAGGCTGTGTGGTTGCAGCACGGCTGTTACAGGTCAAAGCAGGGCGCGTTCTTGTTTTAGAGGCAGGAAGCCGAGATAGCAGTATGTTTCATACCATACCTGCCACGGTGGTTAAAGTATTCCAGCAAAAATCATGGCAATACATGACTGTCCCTCAGAAATATTGTAATCATCGTGAAATGATCCTTGCACAAGGAAAAGTGTTGGGAGGCGGAAGCTCGGTCAACGGAATGATCTATTGCCGAGGCCAACGTCAGGATTATGATTTATGGGCCACCGAATGGGGATGCAATCAGTGGTCTTATCAACATGTACTGCCTTTTTTTAAAAAAGCAGAAAAAAATGAAAGTCTTGCTAATGAATATCACGGACAAGATGGCATTTTACCTGTCAGTGAAAACCGCTATCGCCATCCTTTGACGCTTGCTTGTATTAAAGCAGGTCAACAAATGGGCATGAATTACGTCAATGATATTAATGGTTGGGATCAGGCAGGTGTAGGGTTTTATCAAACCACCACTCAAAATGGCTCACGGGCGAGTACCTCAAAAACCTATTTAAAGTCAGTCGAAAACCACCCAGATCTCACGGTGATTACTGATGCCTTGGTCCATAAAATTGAAACTCAAGGTGATCAAGTTACTGGGGTGACTTATAGCGTTGGAGGAAAATCACCGATTACTGTACAAGCTCAAAAAGAAGTCATTCTAAGTGCTGGTGCAATTGGTAGTCCTAAAGTTTTATTACTTTCGGGAATTGGTCCAAAACAGCATTTAGATGAGATCGGCATTGAATGTATTCGTGATCTACCCGTAGGTGAAAATTTTCACGACCATTTGCATATATCGGTTAATGCAACGGTAACAACCAATAATAGTCTGCTCGGTGAAGACCAAGGTTTAACCGCAGTACGGCACTTTTTACAGTGGTGTTTTACACGTTCAGGATTGTTAACCACCAATATTCTAGAAGGTGGTGGTTTTATTGACACCAACAACAACGGTCGGCCTGATGTCCAATTTCATTTTTTGCCTGTGCTGGATAATTTCGATAATACCCCAGGTGAAAAATCAGTGGCTCAAGCACATGGCCTTACGATTAAGGTCGGACATGTACAGCCAAAAGCACGTGGGACTTTACGTTTAAGTAGTAAAGATCCTAAAGATTTACCTGTCATTGATCCTAATTATTTAGGTCATCAAGAAGATATTGACGCCAATATCCGTGCGGTACAGGCTGGACTTCGCCTATTACAACAGCCCGCATTAAAAGCAATTGTCAAAGAAGTGATTGAGCCTGCAAATATCGATCCTGATGATATTGAAGCGATTGATAAATGGATGCGCCAGAATATTAAAACGGTTTATCACCCCGCTGGTAGTTGCAAAATGGGCAATACTCCGCAAGATTCGGTCACAGATCAGACCCTAAAAGTCCATGGTTTTAAAAATTTACGTGTGGTGGATTGTTCTATTTGCCCACAAGTTCCAAGCGGTAATACCAACGCAATTGCCATCATGATTGGAGAACGTGGTGCGGACTTTATTTTGAATCAGGTCGCGTAGTTGCTGTCATATCAATATTTAGAAATGAAAAGAGGAAAAGAAAATGAGTGAAGTTCAGATTTTACAAAGCGTACAGCAATTTATGGCGCGACAACATGGACATTTTATTGATGGAAAACTAGTTGCTGCCGAGCTTTTGGATAAAGTGGATATTGTAAATCCATCGAATGAACAAGTTGTTGCTCAAATTAGTGTTGGTAGTCAACAAGATGTCGAAAATGCGGTGAAAAGTGCTGAACATGCTTTTCAAAATGCTTGGGCTGAAACGACACCGTATGAGCGTGGCGTTAAACTGAACAAGCTGGCAGACTTAATCGAGCAATATGGTGAAGAACTTGCACAGCTTGAAACGTTGTCTACCGGAAAACTTATCAATATTTCAAGGCATCTTGAAGTCGCACAATCTGTTATTTTCTTAAGATATTTTGCTGGTTGGGCAACCAAAATTAATGGTCAAACCATGCAACCCTCTATTCCTTCTATGCAAGGTGAGAAATATACGGCCTTTACTTTAAGACAACCGATTGGTGTGGTTGCAGGGATTGTGCCTTGGAATTTTTCACTGATGATTGGCGTTTGGAAAATCGGTTCAGCTTTAACAACTGGCTGTACCATTGTGCTTAAACCAAGTGAGTTTGCCAGCTTATCTTTATTACGTTTAGCTGAACTTGCCATTGAAGCAGGTATCCCAGCGGGTGTGATTAATGTAGTAACAGGTAAGGGAGAAACAGGGCAATATTTAATTGAGTCGCCGCTCGTTAAGAAAGTCTCATTTACAGGTTCAGTGCCGACAGGCATTGCGATTGGTAAACTTGCGATGAGCAGCGATTTAACCCGTGTAAGTCTAGAGTTAGGCGGTAAAAATGCCATAGCCGTTTTGGCAGATGCAAATATTGATGAGATTTTACCGACTTTATTGCAAGCAACTTTTGTGCATCAAGGACAAGTTTGTGCATCGCCAGAACGGTTTTTTGTACATCATACAAAATACGATGAATTGGTGGAAAAACTTTCTAAAGCACTCTCTGGTTTCAAAATTGGATCGGCCATGGATGAGGGAAGTATGTTTGGTCCACTTTCTAATCAGCCACATTTTAATAAAGTGAAACATTATTTAGATATGGCAAAAGCCAACAACCAGATTATTGCTGGAGGTGAGGCTTTAGATCAGACAGGATATTTTGTACAGCCGACTTTAATTTCCTTTAAAAATACGGATGATCCTTTATTTTCAGAAGAAACTTTTGGTCCGGTGGTCGGGGTAATGCCATTTGAAACTGATGAAGAACTTATTCAGTTGATGAATCAGTCACGCTTTGGTTTAACTGCAAGTATTTGGACAAATGACTTATCTAAAGCCTTGCGTTTAATTCCTAAGATTGAAGCAGGTACTCTATGGGTGAATATGCATACGTTCTTAGACCCATCAGTTCCATTTGGTGGTGTGAAAGCTTCAGGAATTGGTAGAGAGTTTTCTGATGCATTTATTGAAGATTACACAGAATTAAAATCGGTCATGATTCGGTATTAAGCCAATAAGGAGGTTTGTCATTTTATCAATAACAAACCTCTGCCTTTAACATAAAAATTGGACTAAAAAGTTAGTAACTTAAAGTGATGCTTTGTTGAGTTGAGTGGTCGATTTCCTTTTGACTCACCGCATCCTCTTTACATTTATAACTTTCAAATAAAGGAAGCTGATCTGCAAAGTGGGCATCCGGTTTTCCATTTTGATTGATAAACCCACTTTGTCCTGGGGCCAAAATCGAACACATGGTGACTTGATTTGGATTTAAGACCACTCTAAACGTAGCACTTCCCGTATTTTCATAAGTGCTGAGCTGTTGTTCATGCGATGGGTCAGCCCAAGGAATGCCTACCGAATTTTTGCTGGAAAATCCCATGGTTGCTACTGGAATTTTCCAGTCATTTGGGTCAGTAGAGTGATATTGTTTTGAAAGTTCAGTCAGTGCGTTTTCTAAAGCTTTTAAGACCACCTCATCTGCTGTTTGTCCTTTTAAGAAATCAACATTCTGAGGAACGCTTGCCTGTTTTCCTTGCAGGGCATTCCAGATTAATTTCGATGCACTCGCTGGTTGTGCGCTTCGTGGATCATTATTTACTGGATAAAGCGTATCGGTATAGCGCTTATAAATATTTTCTGAAAGGTTAGGTTTGAGTACCAGTTCAATCATTTGATTAAGCCATGCACGTGTAATTGCTGGTGCTGCACCTTGATAATATTTGGCTTCGCGATCAGGACGTAATTTAAGATCCCAACTAGCAAGTAACGGAGCAACTTTTTTGGCTAAAGGTGAGGCATTAGGACTTTGTGCTACTTGAATCATATAAGGAACAAAATAACGCGCATTTAAATCTGACCATGCTGCTGTTTTATTAATTTCCCAAATTTCTTGCTGACTCAGTTTTGGTTTACTTTCTAAAGGTTCAAGCAGTTCATTGACCCGATCTACATAAGAAAAATTTGAAGAATCTGAGCGTAAACCAGCATAGGCTTTGTTATTCCAGCTTGTGACATAGCCTTTTTGTGGGTTGTATTCTTTAGGGTTGTGTGAGAAGTCATAAAAACCTTGCCACTCCATTGAACCATCACCTTTAGCTGGAAGCTGAATATGCTGGTTTTCAGGGCGAATAGGTAAACGACCTAAAGCAGCAACACCAATATTATTTTTAGTATCAGCATAGAACCAAGTAATAGAAGCCGCTACACGTTTGGCTTGAGCAAGGAACTCATTCCAATTTGAAGCTTTCGCTGCATTTGCCCATCCTAATAAGGTTTCAATTTCTACGCCTTCCCAGCTACGTTTTTGTGCGTACGCCGTATGGTTATTTTCATCCCATGTACTTACAAAACCTTGTTTACTCTTATAAACATCTAAAACATGATCGGCTTGATTCTTAATTTTGATTTTTACTTGCTTGTGTTCAAATGGAATATAACTTCCTTTATATAAATATTCTTTTGAATTATTTGGACTTAAGGTGAGTTGATAAACATCGTTGGTATCGAGTGAGCCTACCGTAGAACCCCATGCTATTTTGCCATTAGTTCCAAATAAAATTGCAGGTAATCCAACTGGAGTAATACCTGTCAAATTATAGCCAGCTCCATGTAAACCAATACCGTAGGTGATTGCAGGTGTATACCATCCTTGTTGTGGACCATTATATAAAACTGCTTGGCCTTCAATGGTCTTATCGCCTTTTAAGACCCATGCATTACTGGCGGTAGGTACGCCGTCTACCACACTTTTACCTAAAGCAATGCGAGCTTGAGCTAAATAGGTTTTGGCTGCCTTGTTTGAAATAGGGCTAATGTCTTCAAATATTTGTTGTTGACGTGCTATAAACTGTGGTTTTTGTGCAGATTGGATAATGGTGGGAGCACTTGGGTCATCTAGCCAACGTAATTGTTGATAAATTTTAAGACCTTCTTCTTGGCCTTTTTCTTTTTGCAGTTGCGTGAGCAAATCTAAATTTGATATTTCCGAGCTTGCTGAAAAGAAGCGATTTAAAATTAAGCCCACCCAAACCATAGCAATGTCTTCTGGTTGCCATGTTGATGGTTTAAAACCATGATCTGTAAACTCTTTAGGCATACGAGCTGGATCTGTTAAAACTTCTTTAACCCGTTTATTAAAACCTGCGGCATAACCTTCAAAAATTGCTCGGTCTTCTGGTGAGAGTGCGGCGAGTTGCTGTTTAATATTCTCTGGATCAAAACGACTATGTGTCGCAATATCATATTGAAGATAGTCGGAACCGAGCACCTCAGCAACTGTGCCTTGTCCTGTACGTTTTGACATTTCCATCTGGAATAAACGATCGGTCGCTACCGAATAGCCATAACCGTAGAAAAGCCCATAGGTGTCATTTGCATAGACATGGGGTGTACCGAATTTATCGCGCTTAATCGTGATTTGTTTTTGTGTCGGTGTTGAGTCTAAACTTGACGAAGAATTACAACCCGCTAAAAGTGCACCTAAAAGTAATGTTCCATATTTAATTAAAGGGCGTGTAGGGTGAGGCCGAGAGTTCAGCATAGGTATGTTCAATTTAGATATCCTTACTTTCATTATGATGTAGAAGTGAACGATTTAAGAATCTTCTTAGATTCACGTCACTGATGAACAAGCCCTGTTCATGAGTTTAAAATACTGTTATTTATCCATGTAATTTTCCATTACATTTGAGGTATATATTTATACCTTCTCGAACAAGTTATTTAGTTTTTTATTTTGGAAGAATAAAAAAGGCCATGATTGGCCTTTTTTCGAAATATATAAATTTTATTGACAGCAAAATTAGTTCACTAAAAAATCCTTTAAGATTTTATTAAAAGCTTCTGGTTGCTCTACATTGGAAATATGAGAAGCATCTATTTCTGCAAGTTTTGCTTGTGGAATGCGTTGCTGCATAAATTGGCCATCTGCAACGGTAGTTACAGGGTCTTGAGTTCCAGCAATTACTAATACTGGAACTTTAATATCTTTTAACTGCTCACGGACATCCGCTTTAGCCAAAGCCTCACAACAATTGGCATAACCCATTGCGCTGCCAGCACTTAAGTCGTTACACAGGTTGTTGACAATTGAAGGATGACTTTGGATAAAGGGATCTGTAAACCATCGCGAAGCTGCTGTAGCTGCGATCGGTTGTAAACCTTGTTCACGCACTAATTTTGCACGATCAAGCCATGCCTGTTCTTGCCCAATTTTAGCGGCAGTATTTGCCACAACAACATGACTAAAGCGGTCAGGGTAGTGAATTGCAAGCCATTGCCCAGTTAAACCGCCCATTGAAATACCACAAAAAGCAGCTTTAGTAATATTTAGATGATCAAGTAAACGGACAACATCTTCAGCTAATTGCTCTACAGTGTATGGGCCGTCAGGTGTGGATGATGAACCGTGACCACGTGTGTCATAGCAGATTACAAAAAACTGATCTTTCAATTCATTAAACTGTTTTTGCCACATACCATAATTGGTGCCCAACGAATTGGAAAACACCAGAGCAGGGGACGATGGCTCACCAAAGGTTTGATAGTTAATTTGTGCATCGGCAGATTGAAAAGATGGCATTTGTTTCTCCTTAAAGTGCTTCAACACGTTCAATAATCAATGCGATGCCTTGACCTACACCAATACACATTGAACACAAGGCATAACGACCACCTGTTTGTTCAAGCTGGTTTAAGGCCGTGGTCACGAGGCGTGCACCTGATGCACCGAGTGGATGACCCAAAGCAATTGCACCACCGTTTGGATTTACTTTATTGCTATCGTCTGGTAAACCTAAATCACGGGTCACTGCCAAAGCCTGTGCAGCAAAGGCTTCATTCAGTTCAATTACATCCATCTGCTCTAAAGTCAGGTTGGCTTGTTTAAGTAATTTTTTAATCGCTGGTGCAGGAGCAAAACCCATAATGCGCGGTTCTACACCCACCGCTGTTGAAGCAATGATCTTGGCACGTGGTTTGAGGTTATAAGTTTGAACAGCTTCATCAGAAGCAATCAATAAAGCTGCTGCACCATCGTTAATGCCTGAAGCATTCCCCGCAGTGACAGTGCCGTCTGCTTTAACAACAGGTTTAAGTTTGCTTAAAGCTTCAAGTGTAGTTGATGCACGTGGATGTTCATCGGTATCAATCACAACAGCATCACCCTTACGCTGAGGGATTTCAACTGCCACGATTTCTTTAGAAAAAAAGCCTTTGGCTTGCGCGCTTGCGGTGCGTTGTTGGCTCACCAAGGCAAACTGGTCCTGATCTGCACGATTGACGTTAAACTGTTCAGCCACGTTTTCGGCAGTCTGGGGCATGGTGTCTACACCATACAATTCTTTAAGTTTATGGTTAATGAAACGCCAGCCCATGGTAGTGTCTTCGATCTTCTGGCTACGACCAAAAGCACTGTCCGACTTACCCATCACATAGGGCGCACGGCTCATGCTTTCCACACCACCTGCAATCACCAAGTTCGCTTCACCTGTTTTAATGGCACGGGCAGCAATGGCAATGGCATCGAGTGAAGAACCACACAACCGATTAATAGTCGTTGCAGGCACCTGATACGGTAAACCTGCAAGGAGAGCTGACATACGACCGACATTACGGTTATCTTCACCAGCTTGGTTGGCACAGCCGTAGATCACATCATCGACCTGTTTCCAATCTACATTTGGGTTACGCTGCATGAGGGCTTTAATCGGCACAGCGCCAAGGTCATCGGCACGGACAGGTGCAAGGCCACCGGCATAACGGCCGAATGGAGTACGGATGGCATCGATGATATAAGCGTTTTTCATTCTAACTTTCGTCCTTTACTTCAGGCTTTTTAGCCGTTCTCCGTAAGTATTTCGCGGTGGCGACATGGATGTCGCCTCGTTGCTCAGCACAACAAGGAGGTTGTGTGTGAGTAACAAAGGTTTTTGGTTACTTTTTTAAAAAAGTGACACGAATTAGCTGGTGGCATCTGGCTTAAACAGATAAGACATCCGTTGTGATGATCTATAAATTTTCATATCAACGAATAACATCACGGCTGTAATTTACTGTGATATCCATAGGTCTGTTGTATAAGCGTTACCTTACTTTTGAAAGGTCAAAAGTAACAAAAACCTTTATTGAACAGAGGAGGCTTCCTTGCCTCCCTGTCCAACGGGCGACATCCATGTCGCCTGTCACCATAGTGAATGTTGCAGTAATTCTTTGCCGTATAAACCTTATCCTTGAGTCGCATCAATCAAAGTTGCACCCGTTAAAGCCTGTAACTCATCAAAGCTCAGACCTTCAACTTTCTCAATCACCTTTAAACCATCTTTGGTCACGTCAATCACACACAGGTCAGTGTAAATACGGTCAACACATCGTTTGCCTGTTACCGGATAAGTGAGCTCAGCGACAATCTTTGGTTCACCTTGCTTAGTTACATGGTCCGTGGTGATAAATACTTTCTTGGCACCAACAGCCAAATCCATCGCACCACCCACCGCAGGAATCGCATCCGGTGCACCGGTGTGCCAGTTGGCCAAGTCACCATTCGCTGCAACCTGAAAGGCGCCAAGCACGGCAATATCAAGGTGACCACCACGCATCATGGCAAATGAATCGCCATGATGGAAAAAGCTACCGCCTTCAAGCATGGTCACAAACTCTTTACCCGCATTAATCAGTTCAGGGTCTTCTTCACCTGCCGCCGGTGGTGGGCCAAAGGCTAACAAGCCATTTTCGGAATGAAGGAAAATATCTTTGTCATTCGGTAGGTAGCTTGCAATCTTGGTCGGTAAACCAATCCCCAGGTTCACATAGGCGCCATCTGGAATATCTTGTGCCACACGCTTTGCAATCTGGTCACGGCTGAGTTTCTGGTAGCTCATGTTATTTCTCCTTATTGCTTACTGTGCGGGTGCGACTTGTACAACGTGCTGTACAAAGATACCTGGGGTGATGATGTGTTCCGGGTCTAATCCACCCAGTTCTACAACCTCAGACACCTGAGCAATGGTGACATCAGCAGCCATCGCCATAATCGGGCCAAAGTTACGTGCAGATTTACGGTAAACCAGATTGCCCCAGCGATCGCCTTTGTAAGCTTTAATCAAGGCAAAGTCAGCCTTGATCGGATATTCAAGTACGTAATCTTTACCATCAATCTGGCGGGTTTCTTTGCCTTCAGCTAAAAGTGTTCCAAAGCCTGTTGGGGTAAACACAGCTCCAAGTCCCATACCGGCTGCCTGAATACGGCAAGCCAGATTGCCTTGCGGCACCACTTCAAGTTCGACTTTTCCGGCACGGTACAGTTCATCAAACACATAAGAGTCTGCCTGACGTGGGAAAGAACAAATCACTTTTTTAACTGAACCGGCTTTAAGCAGTTTAGCCAGACCGTAATCACCGTTACCGGCATTGTTGCTGACAATAGTTAAATCTTTAATACCCAGTTCAATCAGTCCGTCAATGAGTTCAGCGGGTTGTCCTGCGGTACCAAAACCGCCAATCAGAATGGTTGCACCATCTTTAATCTGCGATAGTGCCTCGCTTAGTGAGGACTTACTTTTGTCAATCATTAGACAACTCCATTGTGCTCATTGAAGAAGAGATAGGTAAGAGAGGTAGGCACACTGAGGCGAGAAGAATAGATAAATATTTCACTCAATCCCGAGTGTTTCCCTTAGATTTCCCTTTCTAAACATTCTTGATAATTTTTATAATTTGATCTAGTTATCAGACCATAGTTTTGTTCGGTATAAATGTTTTTTGTTCGATGATCGAACATTATCTAAAGTACTCGTATCATCTTGCTAGATGGTAAGACTGATCAATGTAAAAGAATATGAGATCTTATAAAGAGATATGTAGATGGATTTGCTTAGATATTTTGTCTTCTAAGCAAATACAAAAAGAGGCACAATTAAGATTGAGACTGAAGAATTAAACGTGCAAGCTCTAAGTCATCGGGATAGGTAATTTTTATATTATCCGATCGTCCCATTACGACTTGTACAGTTTCACCCATATACTCAAGTGCACTTGCCTCATCGGTAATAGTGACGTTATTTTCTAAAGCATATTCAATTGCTTTTTTGAGTTTACCGATTTTCGCAATTTGAGGGGTTTGTGCTTGCCATAAAAAATCACGGCTTACCGTTTTATTAATATGATTATTTACTTCAACCTGCTTTAACGTGTCACGAACGGGAATCGCTAAAATAGCACTATGATTTGACTCAACTGCTGTTTGAACAAGGGTATTTAAACAATCAATGGTTACACAAGGGCGAGCCGCATCATGTACGAGGACCCAATCATTTTCATCAGCAAAATTTAAAAGATGATTTAACGCATTTAAAACTGAATGAACTCGCTCAGCTCCACCTATGCAAAAATGCGCCTTATCTATATTTTGAAATGCTAGAGTCTGGGCAAAGGTATCTTGTGCACCAATTGCCAAAACATAACCATTTAATGGAAGTTGGCTTATACGGCCAATCGTATGTTCTAAAACAGTCCTATTCTGAATATATTGATACTGCTTCAATTCAGTTTTAGAAAAACGACTTCCTGATCCTGCAGCTGGAATCACTGCCCACAATTTAGTCTGGGATATCTGG
>Ga0209370_1000268_pt1 | contig 90757 bp, 81 predicted proteins | sample AgamicAtPrz_FD_187164 | JGI IMG/M metagenome (GOLD analysis project Ga0209370, IMG submission 187164) | Agave microbial communities from Guanajuato, Mexico - At.P.rz (SPAdes) (version 2) | ecosystem: Host-associated > Plants > Phyllosphere > Phylloplane/Leaf | place: Guanajuato, Mexico...
GCGCTCGCCCCGGATCACCGGCACCGACGGCTTGTTGCGGATCAGCAACAGCGCCGCGCCGGCCAGCAACGACAAGGCGATACCCAGGCTGGCGAAGCCCAGCGCACCGACCATCAGCACCCCCAGTGGTGCGCCGATGGCAATGGCGCCGTAGGAGGCGATGCCGTTCCAGGAAATCGAGCGAGCCGTGTGTTCCACCCCCACCTGACCCATGCACCAGCTGATGGTGCCCACGCCAATCAGCCCCTGGGCCATGCCGAGCAGCAAGCGAGCGGCGATCAGGATCAGCAGGCTGGTGAGCGGCAGGCTCTGTAACAGCGTCGAGAGCAGTGTCAGCACACCGCTGACCACGATCCCGGTCAGCCCATAGATGATCGCCCGCTTGGTCCCGACGCTGTCCGAAAGCCGCCCGGCCATGGGACGACTGAGCAGGGTGGCCAGGTACTGCGACCCGATCGTCAACCCGGCGACCACCGCGCTGAAGCCCAATTGTTCATGCACATACCCCGGCAGCACGGCAATCGGCAGGCCGATGCAGAGAAAGGCGATGAAGGTATAGAAGACAATGGAGACGATCTGCAAGGTGATCGACAGCGAGGTGGGGACGGATGGCTGCGTGGGCATGGGGCTCGTTCGCGGGCGGCGGTAAGAGAGCTTCATCATGGCCCGAGGTGGGGATAAAAGAAAGCAGGCTAACTAAATGGGCTGACAGGCGAGGATTGTAAGAGGAGGTTGGCGCTGCGGACGTCCCGCAATCCGTTGTGGGAGCCTGTAGTGATGTTGAATGTGCCGGCCTCATCGCGAGCAGGCTCGCTCCCACAATGTTCCGGGTTGGTCGCAGCAGTTGCGTCCACCTCCGACCCTGTGGGAGCGAGCCTGCTCGCGATAGCGGCGGGGCAGGCGCTGGAGATCTTCCAGGCACGACCACAGCGCAAGCAGGCTCCCTATGAGTGCTACCACTTACCGGTGCTCATCCCGCCATCCACCGGCAAAATCGCGCCGGTCGTGAAATCTGCATCAGCCAGGTACAGCACGGCTTCGGCGATTTCCGTGATGGTGCCGACGCGACCGGCCGGGGCCAGGTTGTTGAGGAATTCGCGATGTGCCGGGTCATGCATCGGTGTGTCGATGATGCCGGGGGCCACGGCGTTGACCTTGATGTTGTGCGGCGACAGTTCCAGGGCCAGGGCGCGGGTCATCTGGTTGACGCCACCCTTGATCAACACCGGCAGCGCCGCCGGAACCTGGATATTCGGTTGCAGGGCGACCGAGGCGGAAATATTGATAATGAAGCCTTGCCGGCGGCTGATCATGTGGGCGGCGGCCGCCTGGCTGGCGTAGACGAGCCCCTTGAGGTTGGTGTCCAGCAACGACTCCAGGTCCTGCGGGCTGTATTCGACGAAGGGTTTGGGCAGGAAGAAGCCGGCGTTGTTCACCAGCCCGTCAACGGCCCCGAAAGCCTCGATGGCTTTGGCGATGAGCGCGGTTGAAGTCGCCGGCGCGGCAATATCGCCGGCCACGCCGATGAAACTGGCCGGATGACCGAGTTGCGCTGCGGCTTCTTCCAGGCCCGACTGCGAGCGGGCGTTGCCCACCACGTTGTAGCCCCGATCGAGAAACGCTTTGACCAGACCCAGGCCGATGCCGCTGGAAGCGCCGGTGATGATGACGGTTTTCTTGCTCATGATTTGACTCCTGATCCCATTGAGTTGAACCGCGGCGCCGTTGTGGGCGCTGGTTGGGATCAGGTTATTGCTGCGCTTGGGTTTGATAAATGGGGGTTCTGGTACTTGAGTTGATACGTGGTGTAATCAATCGAGAAGCCACACGCCGATCAACTGTGGGAGCGAGCTTGCTCGCGATAGCGATATATCAGCCGACTCAACCTTGACTGATCCACCGCTATCGCGAGCAGGCTCGCTCCCACAGGGTTCCAACCAGACAGAAAAAAGCCCGGTCACCTGGACCGGGCTTGGAAAGAATCTTCCCTTATTGCTTGGGAAGACTCCGATACTCCGTCGTCGTCATCCCCGCATAACCCCAGTTATCGGTATCGACTTCCTCGATCACGATATGGGTCAGGTGCGGGTCCTTGCCCAGCACGCGCTGGAGGGTCTCGGTGATTTCCGAGATGACCTGGGCTTTTTGCTCGCGAGTGACGCCGTCGCGGGTAATCCGTACGTTGACGAATGGCATGTTGCACTCCTGCTGGATGAGAAATGAGCGCAGGAAGATTCCTACGCAACCGAAGGCCACTGTATTTATACGCCGGCGGCTGATAAACAGGCAGCTGGCATATTCAGTTGATACGCGGTGTAACGAATCATGAAGCGGCACTTCGAAGATTTGCAGTTGGGAAGCATAGAACTGTTCTGCCTGGCCGCAGAGGCGGGCAGCTTCACCGCCGCGGCGCAGGTGGCGGGTGTCACCCCGGCGGCGGTGAGCCGGTCGATCTTTCGCCTGGAAGAGCGCCTGGGCTCGCGGTTGTTTGTGCGGACCACCCGCAGCATCCGCCTGACCGAAGCCGGCAAGACTTACTTCGAACAATGCCGCCAGGCGCTCACGCAACTGGTCGAGGCGCAACAGGAAATGATGGGCGCCCAATCGGTGCCGTCCGGGCAACTGCGCATCAGCTTGCCCACCACCTATGGTCATCACCGGATCCTGCCATTGCTGCCGGCGTTTCGCGCGCTGTACCCGCAGGTGAGCGTGGACATCCACTTGAGCAATCGAAACATCGATTTCGTCGCCGAAGGCTACGACCTGGCGATCCGGGTGCGGGCGCAGCCGGATTCCTCGATGATCGCCCGGCTGCTGGAGGACGCAAAACTGACCGTGGTCGCGTCCCCGGAATATCTGCGCAAGGCTGGTACGCCACAGAGCCTTGAAGAGCTTGGTGAACACGAATGCATTCAGTTCGAATTGCCCAGCAGCGGGCGACGGATTTCCTGGCTGTTCAACGTGGACGGCAAGGAGCGGGAAGTATTTGCCCAGGGTAGCTACAGCTGTTCCGACGATGTGCTGGGCGGCGTGACACTGGCCAAGCACGGGGCCGGGCTGTTCCAGACCTATCGATTCATCGTCGAGCAGGAACTGGCGGATGGCCGGTTGGTGGAAGTCTTGCAACCATTGAGCGGTCGCTCACGTCCTTTCACCTTGCTGTACCCCCATGGCCGCTACGTGCCGCAACGGGTACGCGCGTTCGTGGATTTCCTGCTTGAGCACCGCCAGCAATGGGCCGGTGCCTGAGCAGCGTCCGAAGTGCTCCCTGTGGCGAGGGAGCTTGCTCCCGCTTGAGTGCGAAGCACTCACCAGGAACCCGCCACAGACAACACCTGGATCAAACCGCCATCAAAAGCGAAACGCCTGACGACCGATCAGCAACCACTTGCCATCCTTCTGCTTCTGCCAGATCTGGAAGTTCTCGATCTCCGTCGGCACCACCTCGGTACCCTTGATTGCCTGCGCCGAGAAGTGGTTGCGCACCAATGCAGTGTCCCCGGACAGGGTGATCTTCTGGTTCTGCATTTCCAGGGTCTTGAAGGCGCTCTTACCGGTCTCGATGTCGGCGATGAAGGCTTTCTTGTCCTGGATATTGCCGCTGGAATGCCCGTAGGTCAGGTTCTCGGCGGCCAGCGCCTGAAGCTGGGGGATGTCTTTGTGCAGCATGGCCTGGGTCAAATGGTCGACGGCCTGAGCCACCTCTTGCTCAGCCGAAGTCGCGGCGGCGGCTGCGTAGCCGCTGAACAGGCACAGGAAGCTGATGGCCAGTGTGGTTTTCTTCATGGGGATTCCTTGTTTTTGTTGGTATCGGAGAAGGACGAGCGTTCTTCGCTCGTCTGTCATCGTACAACTACAAGAAGAAGACGGGAATAGTCGGTGCGCCAATTAATCCTACGAAGGAACCCAATCGAAGGAACGCAGAATGCTCTTGTGGCGAGGGAGCTTGCTCCCGCTGGGGTGCGCAGCAGCCCCAACTACGCCCTGGCGACTCGGTGTGTCAGGCAAACCTTGGGGGCCGCTGCGCAGCCCAGCGGGAGCAAGCTCCCTCGCCACGGATGCGGTGCTAACCAATCAGTTCGCTACAACCCCGCCCGAACCGCCCCGCGAATCCCCTCCAGCAACATGGTGAACGCCGGATTATCATTGTCCTCGCGCCACACCAGGTGCAGTTCGCTCTGGACCCCTTCGCCCAGGTCGATCTCGCGGAACACCACCTGCTTGAACACCACGCTGGTGGCGCAGCGCGGGACCAGCGCCAGGCCCATGCCGGCGTTGACCAGGGCCAGGATCGTCAGCGAAGACCCCAACCATTGCACGAATTGCGGTGCGACGCGGGCCGAGCGGAGCATGCCGGTGAGCAGTTCGTTGAAGGGCGGGTAGGCGGAGTGGGAGTACATGAGGAACGGCTGGGCATCCAGGTCCTGGACACTCACGGTGTCGGCAGTGGCCAGCGGATGCCCGGCGGGGACCGCCAGGACGAAGGGTTCGCGCACCAGACATTCGGTGGCATAGCCGGTTTCCAGCAGCGGTGAGCGGACTATCCCCAGGTCGATGCGCCGCGCCCGCAAGGCTTCGTGTTGCTGATAGGTGTTCATTTCCGCCAGGACGATCTTGACCTGCGGCTGTTTCAACCGCGCCTCGGCAATCACCTTGGGCAGAAATTCATACACCGCACTGCCGACGAAACTGATGGTGACCGAACCGATGTCGCCCTGGGCGAAGCGCCGGGCGGCCACGGCGGCTTGTTGCGCCTGTTCCAGCAGGTTCTGCGCCTCGATGAAGAACGCCCGGCCGGCGGCGGTGAGCGCCACGCTGCGGGTGCTGCGGGTGAACAGCTCGACGCCCAGGTGATGTTCCAGCAATTGGATCTGCCGGCTCAGCGGCGGCTGGGTCATGTTCAACCGTTCGGCGGCGCGGCGGAAGTTGAGTTCGGTCGCCACCGTGGTAAAGCAGCGCAGTTGGGCCAGTTCGAACATTGATTCATTCCAGGTATCAATCAAGTGCCAAGTTAGATTAGACGGGAACAATCTGCCGCGTCCATCATCGTCCCGTTCCCCACAAAAACAATGATCGGGAGGCACCCTTGAATAACGTACCGGACTCCACGCATGCCAGCACCCTGGCGCTGGCGGCGGCCAAGGTGAAACGTCATGTACTGCCGCTGGTGGTGGTGATGTTCATCGTCAACTACATCGACCGGGTCAACATTGGCTTCGTGCGCAGCCACCTGGAAACTGACCTGGGCATCGGCGCCGCGGCCTATGGGCTCGGCGCCGGGCTGTTCTTCGTTGGCTACGCGCTGTTCGAAGTGCCGTCCAACATGCTGCTGCAACGCTACGGCGCCCGTGCCTGGCTGACGCGGATCATGTTCACCTGGGGCGCGGCGGCGATGGCCATGGCCTTCGTCCGTGGCGAGACCAGTTTCTATGTGTTGCGCTTTATCCTCGGCGCGGCGGAAGCGGGGTTCTTTCCCGGCATCATCTATTACTTCACCCAATGGTTGCCGGCCAACGAGCGCGGCAAGGCAATGGCGATCTTCCTCAGCGGCTCGGCCATCGCCTCGGTGATTTCCGGTCCGGTGTCCGGCGCCTTGTTGCACATCAGCGGAGCCGGGCTGCACGGCTGGCAGTGGATGTTCTTGATCGAAGGCTTCGCTTCCATCGTGCTCTGCGGGTTTGTCTGGTTCTGGCTGCAATCGCACCCCAGCCAGGCCAAATGGCTGAGCACCGAAGAGAAGAGTGTGTTGATCGCCACGATTGCCGAAGAGCAACGAGCGCGGGAAGCCGCCCAGGTGATCAAGCCCTCGGTGTTCAAGCTGCTGGCCGACCGGCAGATCGCGCTGTTCTGCTTCATCTACTTTTCCATTGCCCTGACCATTTACGGCGCCACCTTCTGGCTGCCGAGCATGATCAAGAAAATGGGCAACCTGGGGGACTTCCAGGTCGGCTTGCTCAATTCCATTCCGTGGATCATTTCCATCGTGGCGATGTACGGCTTCGCGGCACTGGCCGGCAAGTGGAAATTCCAGCAGGCCTGGGTCGCGCTGACGTTGATCATCGCCGCGTTCGGCATGTTCATCTCCACCACTGGCGGGCCGATCTTTGCCTTCGTGGCGATCTGTTTTGCAGCGATCGGTTTCAAGGCGGCCTCGGCGTTGTTCTGGCCGATTCCACAGGCGTATCTGGATGCCCGGATCGCCGCAGCGGTCATCGCGCTGATCAACTCCATCGGCAACCTCGGCGGCTTCGTCGCGCCGACCACCTTCGGTTTCCTCGAACAGACCACCGGCTCCATCGAAGGCGGGCTGTATGGCTTGGCCTTCACCTCGCTGGTCGCCGCCGTGGTGATCTTTTTCGCCCGCACCACACCCAAGCGCGACACCCCGGATTCGCTGTCCGGCCGGCCCGACACCGTGGCCCAGGCCGAGCAACAGGACAAACCCCAAGCCTTGAACCCTGGCCCATCGGGAGCCGCTGTATGAAGATCAAACGCGTCACCGTCACACCCATCGCCTTTCGCGACCCCCCCTTGCTCAACGCCAGCGGCATCCACGAGCCGTACGCGCTGCGCTCGATCATCGAGATCGAGAGCGACAACGGTTACATCGGTCTCGGGGAGAGCTACGGCGATGCGCCGGCCCTGGCGATCCAGCAGCAGCTCCAGGAGCGGTTGATCGGCCTGGATCCGTTCAACCTCAACCAGTTGCGCGCTATCGTCCAGGCTACCGTGGCGGCGCAACGCCCGGCCAGCGTCGCCGGGGCCGAACTGGCGCCGGGTTCCCATGCGAGCAAGGCGGTGAGCAATGCCTATTCGGCGTTTGAAGTGGCGTGCCTGGATCTCCAGGCTCACTACCTGAACGTGCCGCTGGTGGACCTGCTGGGCGGTGCGATTCGTGACGAAGTCCCGTTCAGCGCCTACCTATTCTTCAAGTATGCCGAGCACATCGATTCGCCGTACCCGGCGGATACCTGGGGCGAGGCGCTCAACGAACAGCAGATCGTCGCCCAGGCCCGGCGGATGATCCGCGACTATGGCTTCAAAAGCATCAAGCTCAAGGCTGGCGCGCTCGAACCCGAGCATGAAGTCGCTTGCATCAAGGCCTTGAAGCAAGCGTTCCCCGGCTACCCGCTGCGTATCGATCCGAATGCCAACTGGTCGCTGGAAACCTCGATTCGCATGGCCGAGCTGCTCGGCGATGATCTGCAATATTACGAAGACCCGACGCCGGGGCTGGAGGGTATGGCCGAGCTGCACAAGCGCACCGGCCTGCCGTTGGCGACCAACATGGTGGTCACCGATTTCGACGAGTTCCGCCGCAGCGTGGCGCGGGACAGCGTGCAGATTGTCCTGGCGGACCACCACTACTGGGGCGGGCTACGAGACACCCAGGCCCTGGCGAAAATGTGCAGCACCTTCGGCCTGGGCGTGTCGATGCATTCGAACTCGCACCTGGGCATCAGCCTCATGGCCATGGCCCATGTAGCGGCGGCGGTGCCGAACCTGGATTACGCCTGCGACACCCACTACCCGTGGCAGGAGCCGGATGAAGAGGTGATCAAGGGCGGCAAGCTGCCGATTGTCGATGGCTGCGTGAAAATCACCCGGGCACCGGGCCTCGGGTTGGAGCTGGACCGTGATCAACTGGGCAAGCTGCATGACCAGTTCCTCAGCTGCGGCATCCGCCAGCGCGACGACGTGCGGCAGATGCAGCGTTATCGGCCGGAGTGGAAAACCGTCAAGCCGCGGTTCTGACTTTAAATCCAGGGGGCCTGCTGCGCAGGCTAGCGGGAGCAAGCTCCCTCGCCACAAGAGCCATGTCACACCAACCTGTGGGAGCGGGCTTGCTCGCGAAGGGGCCGTTGCATTCAATATTTGTATTGACTGACACACCGCATTCGCGAGCAAGCCCGCTCCCACAGTCGGTCAGGGTTGGGCCCGAAGTATTGCCTCTCCGCGCATCAGGGTCTTACACCCAAACTGCCGGCCCGAACCCGCGCCACCAAAGCACTCGCCAATTGCCTCCAAGGCAGCGTATGGCGCAGCCCATAGCCTTTCGATAATCGCCTCCGACATCCTGTCCCACGTCGCGGAGCGCGCCATGCACAACAATAAAAATACCCGCCACCGTCTGTTGCCTGCGGTCATCGCCAGCCTATCGAGCTTGAGCCTGACGCCTTGGGCCCAGGCGGAGATCATGCTGTACGACAAAGACCAGACCACCTTTTCCACCGACGGCTACATCAATGCCTTCTACGTCAACAGCGACGTGGACCGCGCGGGAGAGCAGTACGATCGGCGGCAGGCGCGGGTCAAGATGGGGTTCCTGCCCAACTACCTGGGCTTCAACATGGGCAAGCAGGTCGATGACCTCAAGCTCGGTGCCCGGGCCTCGTTCTGGGTCACCATCAACGACAGCGAGACCAACGGCACCGACACCGCCATCGATGTGCGGCAGTTCTACGGCACGGTTGCCAACCCGGAGTGGGGCGAGGTGCTGGTCGGCAAGGACTTCGGCCTGTTCGCCCGTTCCAACATTCTCCTGGACGAACTGCTGGCCGGCTACGGTCAGGTCAGTGATTCCCTGGGGCTGGTGGACGGTGGCGGAGTTTCGTTCGGCAACATCGGCAGCGGTTATCCGTACCCGTTCCCGACGTCGCAGATCACCTACCGCACCCCGGTGATGGATGGCCTGCGGGTCGCGGTGGGGATCATGGACCCGGTGGACACCAACGACAACAGCGCCACTGGCAAGGCCTACCAGGAAAATCCGCGCACCGAGAGCGAGATCACCTACCAGTTCGACCTGGGCGGGGCGAAGATCTACAGCTGGCTCAACGGCAGCTACCAGACCTCGGACAACACCGACTCGACTGTCGAGTCGGTCACTTCCAAAGGCCTGGGCTATGGCGTACAGGCGAAGATGGGTGGCTTGTCGCTGACCGGCTCGGGGTTCCAGGCCAAGGGCATCAACCCGTTCTTCACCAACAATGCCGGGGAAGCTACTTTGCGCAATGTCGACAGCAAAGGCTACCTGTTGCAGGGTTCCTACAAGCTGGGCAAGAACCGTCTGGCGCTGTCCTATGGCAAGACCGACGACGACGGCAACGGCGTGGTGGGCAGTGGCGCCGATTATGAAACCCGCGGCATTGCGTTGTTCCATGACGTCAACGACAACCTCAAGCTCGTGGCGGAGTACAGCCAGTTCGAGATCAATGGCCACGATAGCAGTGCGCAGAATGAAGACACCGATACCTTTGCGGTGGGGGCGGTGTTGACCTGGTGATCCATCGAGTCGCCTGGTTTTGGGGCTGCTGCGCAGCCCAGCGGGAGCAAGCTCCCTCGCCACAAGAGCCTCGTTGCATCCATAACTTGTGGGAGCGGGCTTGCTCGCGAAAGGGCCATTGCATTCAATGTCTGTGCTGGCTGACCCACCGCATTCGCGGGCAAGCCCGCTCCCACAGTAGTCAGCGTTGGGCCCGAAGTACTGCGTTCTTCAGCAGTAGGCCTGTGGCGAGGGAGCTTGCTCCCGCTGGCCTGCGCAGCAGGCCCCCAAAGCGGCCAGCTAGTGCGAAGTCCCCTCGGCAAACTCGATCTTGTTCCCCACGTTGTACTTGCCCGAGGGCTTGTTCATGGGCAGGCGCTTGATTTCCTGGAGGGTGTTGCTGTCGTAGACGATCAGCGCGCCGTCGGTGGCCCAGATGCTCAGCAGCAGATAACGGCCATCCCGGGTGAACTCGACATGGGCCGCGGTCTTGCCGGGCATCGGGCGCAGGGTGTGGGCGATTTCCAGGGTCTGCTTGTCGATCAGATGAATCGCATCGTTGTCCGGGCCGAAGAACACATCGGTCCAGGCGTAGCGCGAGTTGGCGTGGCTGCGCAGGAAGAACCCCGGCCCCAGGGTCGGGATCTGCCTGATGACTTTCCAGCTATCGAAATCGATCACCGAAATCAGCCCCTTGCTGATATTCGGTGTGGCGAATACCCAATGCCCGTCGCGCTTCCAATAGGTGCCCGAGCCCAGGTGAGGCATGCCTGGCAACGCAATGTCGGTCACCACCCGGCCGGTGTCGAGGTCGATCACCTGGCCGCCCTGGGCCTTGCGCGAGGTGGCGAGCAGTTGTCGGTAATCGGGCGAAAAGGAAAAGTCATCCAGGTAGTCCTCGGCTTCGATGCGCCTTGGTACGAAGTCCGGGTTCGGGCCGGTCGGCAATTCCCAGACCTCTTTCACGTCCTTCAACGCGACGATGAAGCTGTTGCGCGGCGGCGCGGTGTAGACCGCGCTGACCCGCGAAGCCTGGCCGTCGCGGCCCATGGTGGCAAGGGTCCTGACCAATGACAGATCCCGTGCATCGAGCACCGTCAGGCTGCCTGGCAGGTAGTTGCCCACCAACACCCAGCGCCCATCCTTGCTCACCGCCAGGTTACGGGTGTTGAGCCCGGCCCGTACTTCGGCGATCAGCTTGAGGTTGTGCAGGTCATACAGGCTGATCCAGCCGTCCCGGGACGCCAGGTAGACGAAGCGCCCGTCAGGGGAAAACTTCGGCCCGCCATGCACCGCGAAGTGCGAGGCGAAACGGGCCAGCACTTCGAAGCGCTCGCCATCGACGATATTGACGTGATGATCGCCGGCCTCGACCACCACGAACAGGTTCAGCGGATCGGCCTGGTGTTGGGGTTTGGCCGGCAGGCTGGCGAGATCCGCCAGCAGGCGATGGCTGTGGCGGATGTCATCTTCGCTCCAGCTGGGTTCGACGGCGGGCGGACGCTGGAGATACTGCGTCAATCCGTCGATCTGCGCGGCATCCAGCACGTTGCCGTACGCTGCCATCTGACTGGCCGGGCGGCCGTTTTCGATCACCTGGCGGATCTCATCGGGTTTGATCCGGCTCAGGCTCTGAGGCAACAGCGCAGGGCCGGCGCCGCCGATGCGGTTCACCCCATGGCACTGCTGGCAGTGCTGCTGGTAATCGCGCTCGGCCTGCTCGACGTTCGCGGCGCTTGTTGCTTCGCCGTGGGCGCTGCTGATCCACAGCAACGGCACCAGCCACCAGCCCCTCACAGCGCCACCTTCGACAGGCTCGCTTGCGGGACGGGGAGAAGACGCGCCGGATGCTGCAGCGGTTGGCGGGCGAATAATCCGACGACCTTGCCAATCACCGTCAAGGTTGGCAGACCTTCGGCGCATTCCAGGGCTATGGTCGGCAGCTGCGCCAGGGTGCCGCGCAACACCTGCTGGTCAGGGCGCGTGCCGTTGCTGATCAATGCGGCTGGTGTGTCTGGTGCCAGACCGGCTTGCATCAGCCGTGTAGCGATGGTGCCCAGGTTCGACAGGCCCATGTAGAACACCAGGGTCTGGCTGTCATCCGCCAGGCTGTGCCACGGCAGATTCAATTCACCTTCGCGTTGCAAGTGACCGGTGATGAAGCGGCAGGAGTTGACCAGGTCGCGGTGGGTCAGGGGAATGCCGGCGTAGGTGCTGCAACCGGCCGCGGCGGTGATACCGGGCACCACCTGGCAATCGACGCCGCGCGCCAGCAGGTACTCCAGCTCTTCGGCACCCCGGCCGAAAATGAACGGGTCGCCGCCCTTGAGCCGGACCACCCGTTGACCCTGGTCGGCCAGCTCCGCCAGCAGCTCGTTGATCTGCGTCTGGGGAAGGCTATGACAGCCGGCGGCCTTGCCCACGTAGTGCCGGGCGCAGGGCAGCGGGATCAGGCCCAGCAGTTGCGGGCTGATCAAACGGTCGTAGACCACCGCATCGGCCTGCAGCAACAGGCTCCAGGCGCGCAAAGTGAGCAGGCCCGGGTCACCGGGGCCGGCGCCAACCAGGGCGACTTCCCCGGGTCTGAAGGGCGATTGCAGGGCAGCGGGTAAATCGAGGGGGGCTGGCATGGGACTTCCTTGGTTCGGTATCAGGTTCGCCGACGGGTACTGGCTCAGGGCAACGCAATGCTGGGGATCGAGTGCAGGCCGATTTCCTCATCGCTCAAATGGCAGCCGGGGTCCTGGCCCCACAGATCGCCGTCGGCCCAGGCGCGGGTGCGGGTGTTGCCATTGCAGATGCCCAGCCAGCGGCATTGGCCGCAGCGGCCGCCGACCGCACGTGGGTGTTCGCGCAGTTGCAGAAGCAGGGCGTCGGGGCGCTCGCACCAGAGAGTCTTGAAGGGGATCTGGCGGACATTGCCCACCGAGTGCTGCCACCAGTAGGTGTCGGGATGAACCTCGCCGGTGTTGTCGATGTTGGCGATGCCGCTGCCCGAAGCGTTGCCGCCCCAGGCCTTGAGCATCTGCTCCAGGGCGGGGTAATGCTCGGGGTGGTGGCGGGCAACCCATCGCAGCAGCAGGATTGCATCGGCGTCATTGTTGCCACTGACGAAATCGCTGTCGCGCCCTTGCTCGATGTCGCGCCAGGCCCGCTCGAAGATCAACGTCATGGCCTCGCGGCTCATCTGCTGTTGAGCGTCGAGCTTGCGACTGCGCTTGCCCCGGCCGCTGTAGTTGAGGTGCGACAGGTAGAACTTCTGCACGTCGTATTCATTCATCAGCTCCAGCAAGCGGGGGAGTTGGGGGAAATTGTGCTGGGTGAGGGTGGTGCGCAAGCCGACCCGGATTCCATGCTCGCGGCACAGCCGGATCGCCGCCATGGAACGGGCGAAACTGCCCTGGAGCTGGCGGAATGCGTCGTGGGTCGCTTCCAGGCCATCGATGCTGATACCCAGGTAATCGAAGTGGGTGGCGGCGATCTGCTCGATGTTGCCCTCGTCGATCAGCGTGCCGTTGGTGGACAGGGCGACGAAGAACCCCTTGTTGCGGGCGTAGGCGCTGAGCTGGAACAGGTCTGGGCGCAGCAACGGTTCGCCGCCGGACAGGATCAGCACGCGCACCCCGGCGTCATGCAGGTCGTCGATGACTTGCAGCGCCGCGGCGGTGTCCAGCTCATCGCGGAACTCGCTGTCGGCGGACGTCGCGTAGCAGTGCTTGCAGGTCAGGTTGCAGCGCCGCAGCAGGTTCCAGATCACCACCGGCGGACGGCTGCTGCCCGGTGGTGCGCTGCGCGGAGCCGGGCATTGGCCGGCCAGGGCGCGCAGGTAATGGCTGATCCTCAACATAGAGCGCTCCTTGGATGGACGCGTCGACTCAGCCTTGGGAGGGCGACAGACGCAGGCCGGTTTTCTTCAGGATGCGGCTGCTCACCAGCATGTCATCGGCGGCGCAGGCGTCGCCCAGCAGGTAGCGCAGGTGGTCGCGGTAGCTGTCGATTTCTTCGCGGCTGCGGCCATGGACCATGGCGAACAGGTTGTAGCGCCAGCCGGGGCGGCGCGGGCGTCGGTAGCAATGGCTGACGAAGGGCTGCGCGCCAAGCAGGGCGCCGAGGCGCGGCACTTCGGTGTCGGCCACGTCCCAGACGGTCATACCGTTGTGCCGATAGCCGAGGCGATAGTGGTTCGGCACGGCGGCGATGCGCCGAATCGCGCCTTCGGCCTGCAAGCGCTTGAGCAGGTCCAGGGTCGACTCCACGCTCAAGCCCAATTGTTCTGCCAGCCAGGCCCAGGGATCTTCCAGCAAAGGCAGGCCGGCCTGGGTCAGCTCCACCAGGCGCAGTGCCAGGGATGGCTGTTCCAGGGATGATTGCTCCAGCGCCGGCTCAGACTGGGAAATACAAACCGACATGGTAGGTCTCCTCTTTGGGCAGGTTCAGCGGCACCAGGCCGGTCAGTTGCTCGATGCGCGACAACGTTTCGCTGATTGCCTGTTCGTTGGCGCAGGCGAGCACGAACCACATGTTCCAGGTGTGCTCGCGGCGGTAATTGTGGGCGACCTCGGGCATGTCCCCGAGTAGCTCGGCGACCGCCTCGAAGCGCGGCTCGGGCACCGCCAGCGCGGCCAGGGTGAAGGCGCCGCCCAGTCGGTCGAGGTCGAACATCGGGCCGAAGCGGGTGAGCACGCCGTCGATGAGCATCTCATGCAGGCGGTCTAGCAACTCGGCGCTGCTGTAACCCAGTTCGGTGGCCAACACCTGCCACGGCTGGCGCACCAGCGGCAGGCCCAGTTGCAGGCGGTTGATCAGGCGGCGGTCCAGGTCATCCATCGGCGCGTGCTCCCTCGGGTGCGGCGAAGCGCCCGCCGCACTGCTTGAACAGCTGGGTGCTGAACAGCAACTGGTGAGGCAGGTCGTCCAACAGATGCTGTTCCAACAGCGCCTGGACTTGCGCTTCCACGCGGTCACGCTGGCGGCCATGGATCATGCAGAACAGGTTGTACTGCCACTGCGGCAGGCGTCGCGGGCGCTGATAGCAAAGGCTGATCCCGGGCGCCTGGCCGAGGCGCCGACCGACCTCGTCCACCAGCGCATCCGGCACGTCCAACACCAGCATCGCGTTGGCGGCAAACCCCAGGGCACGGTGATTGACCACCAGCCCGACGCGGCGAAACAGCCCTTGTTCATGCCAGCGCCGGACCTGCTCCAGCACTTGCTGTTCGCTGGCCTCGATCTGTTCGGCCAAGGCCTGGAAGGGTCGCGATGTCAACGGCAGGCCGGTTTCAAGGTGTCGGCGCAACTGCAACGCCTGTTGTGCGTTCAAGGTGTCGGTCATGGGGTGGTCTCCAGGGCGAAGCCCAGGTCGATGCGGTAGGCGGTCAGCATGGGCAGGTCCAGCGGCGTGAGGCCGGTGTCGCTTTCCAGCTCCTGGAGGATGTTGTCCAGGTGGGTGCGGTCGGGACCGGTCAACACGAACCACAGGTTGTAGCGGTGTTCCCGGGCATAGTTGTGATTGACCTCCGGGTATTGGCTGATGCGCGCCGCGACTTGCTGCAAGCGTTCTTGCGGCACTGCGAGGGCGGCGAGGGTGCTGGCCCCGGCCCGGGTGTGTTCGAACACCGGCCCGACCCGCGACAGGCTGCCGGCCATATGCAGATGGCGCAGACAATCGAGCACCTGGGCTTCGCTGCAGCCCAACGCTTCGGCCATGGCCCGATAGGGCTCCTCGCACAACGGCAGGCCGTGCTGGAATTGATCGATCAGGCGCCGGGCCAGAGGACTCGGTGTCATATCAGTACCCCGGCTTGTGCGCACGGCTGCTGAAGAAAATACCGCTGGGGCTCGCAGCGGGCAGCGTGCCCAGGCGCTCCAGCCGATAAGGGTTCCAGACCTGGACCTCGCCGCCGTCGCGGGCCGACAGCCACAGCTGGTCGCCGCGGGCGGTGAATTCCATGTGCAGCACCGCCGGCCCTGGTCGCAGGTCCGCGACAATGGCGTGGGTCTGGGTGTCGATCACCTGGACCCGGTCGTTGTCCGGGTAGGCGAAGTTGACCCACAGCTGGCGGCCGTCCGGCCGTGCGGTGACGAATACCGGTTGCCCGGCGAGGTCGATGGCGTCGGTCTGCTGCCAACTGGCGGCATCCATCACCAGCACCTCGTGATGGCCGACGGCGGGCACGAAGGCTTGCTGATCGGCCAGGGCCCAGCCTTCCAGGTGGGGCATCTTGTACACCGGGAGCCGAGCCTGGCCGCGTCCGTAATGGCCGAGCACACGTTTCACACCGCGCTCCGGATGCCACAGGTCGAGTTGCGCCATGCCGTCTTCACCGAACAGACCGGCCATGTAGTAGCGCCCGTCCGGGGTGATCAGCGCGTCATAGGGTTGCTGGCCGATGGCAGTGAAGCGCTCGATGCGCGGCGTGAGGCCCTGGCTGAAATCGGCGGTCCAGATCTCGCCGGTGTCGAACAGGCTGAATACGAAACGCTGGCCGGGCGCGTCCACCAGGCCGACCACCCGCGAACGCTTCTGTCCGTCGGGCAACAGCGTAGACGGGATGTCCGTCACCTGGGCCAGGGTCCGGGCATCGAACACCTTGACACCGCCGGGCTCGTAGTTGGAGACGGCGATCAGCGTGCCGTCCTGGCTGATCGCGCCACCGATACTGTTGCCGCCCTGAATGATGCGTCGGTCGATTTTCGCGGTGAGCAGGTCGACTTTGCTCAGGCCACCATCACGGCCGAACACATAGGCGTAGCGTTGGTCGCGAGAGAACACCACCGAGGCGTGGGACAGATCACCCAGGCCTTCAACGCGGGCAAGGGAGGTGCGGGTGTCGCTCTCGATGATTTGCAGGCTGCCGCTGGCGCGCTCCACCACCACGCCGAGGTCACCGGTGCCGCGCAGCGGTGTCTGGGCGCAACCGCAGAGCAGCAGGGTAATGGCAGACAAGGACAGGAGGGCACGAATCATGAGGCGGGTTTTCCTTGCAGGAGCCGGTCCACCAACCAGCGGATGTCGTCGGGACCCAGCAGCGCCGCCCAACCGGGCATGGCGCTGCCGGGCCGTCCCAGGGTGACGGTGGCGATGAGGCTGTCGCGGGATTTTCCGGACAGCGCCTGGCGAGTCAGCGGCGGGCCGAGGCCGCCGGTCAGGTACAGGCCGTGGCAGGCGCCACAGTCCTGGTCCAGCAGGTGTTGCAGTTGGGCCTGGCGCTGGCTGTCGGGAGCGGCGAGCACCGGGGTGCAGGAGAGCAGGAGGGCTGCGGTCCAGATTGCAACGCTGTGTCGTTCCATGACGCCTCCTTATTGAAATTCGCCCATCGCTTTTGTGGCGAGGGAGCTTGCTCCCGCTGGGCTGCAGAGCAGCCCCCGGGTTTTGCCTGAGATACCGAGTTGCCAGGTCTTTGTTGGGGCTGCTTCGCAGCCCAGCGGGAGCAAGCTCCCTCGCCACGGGGTTTTGTGTTGGGGGCTATTTGAGGCTCAACACCCACGCCGCCAATACCTTCGCTTCCTCTTCAGTCACCGGGTTGGCCGGCATCGGCATCGGCCCCCAGTTGCCCTGCGTGCCTTCCTTGATGTGCTTGGCCAGCACTTCCTGGGCCCCCGGCACGTTGGCGTTTTTCGCCGCGACGTCCTTCAGGGCCGGGCCCACCACCTTGGCATCGATGGAATGGCAGGCGGCGCAGGGCTTGCTCTTGAACAGGGTCGGTCCGTCGTCGGCCAGTGCCGGTTGCAGGGTCGATACCGCGGTCAAGGCCAGTGCGATCAGAATAGGCTTCATGGTTTTTCCTCTTATTGATGGGGCTCAATAGATGTCGTGTTGGGTGTTGTAGACGTTGAATTTCCCGGTGGGCGTGATCAGGCGCTTGTCCTTGATCACGTTCTTGACCTTCAGCGTCTTGTCGTCGATGACCACCAGGGCCGACTCGTCTTCCTGGCCGCTCCACACCGAGAACCAGACCTCATCGCCGGCCTTGTTGTATTCCGGCTGCACCACGCGCAGCGCGCCTTTCTTGATGCCCGCATACTCGGCAATCGGCAGTACGGTGTAGCCGGCGTCGAGCTTGTCGATGTTGAACACCGCCACCGACTGGCTGAGCTTGGCGTCGGGGCTCAGGGTGGTGTCGACGTACAGGTGCCGCGATTGCGGATGGGTCTTGATGAACAGCGAACCGCCGCCCTGGCCCTGGAGCGAACCGACCTGCTTCCAGGCGTATTGCGGGTGCTTGAGCGGGTCGGTGCCGATCAGCGAGACACCGGCATCGCCCAGGTGGCTGGTGGCCCAGACCGGTCCGTAGAGCGGGTGGTTGAAGTTGGCACCGCGCCCGGGGTGTGGGGTCTTGCCGACGTCCACCAGGGCGGTGAGCTTGCGTTCCTTGGAGTCGATCACCGCGACCTTGTTGGAATTGTTCGCAGCGGTCATGAAGTAGCGGTGACTGCTGTCCCAACCGCCGTCGTGGAGGAACGGCGCGGCGTCGATATTGGTGATGGTGAGGTTCTTGATGTCCTGGTAATTGACCAGCATTACCTTGCCGGTTTCCTTGACGTTGACGATGAACTCCGGCCACTCATGGGACGCAATGATTGCGGCGACCCGCGGCTCGGGGTGGTACTGCTGGGTGTCGACGGTCATGCCGCGGGTCGAGACGATCTGTTTGGGTTCCAGGGTCTCGCCATCCATGATGGTGAACTGCGGCGGCCAGTACGAACCGGCGATGGTGTACTTGTCCTCGTAGCCCTTGAACTTGGAGGTTTCCACCGAACGCGCCTCGATACCCACCTTGATCTCCGCGACCTTGGTCGGCTCCTTGGGCCACAGGTCGATCATGTCGATCTTGGCGTCCCGGCCGATCACCAGCAGGTAGCGTCCCGAGGCCGAGATACGGGAGATGTGCACGGCGTAACCGGTGTCGATCAGCTTGACGATCTGCTTGCTGTCGCCATCGATCAGGGCGATCTTGCCGTCGTCGCGCAAGGTCACCGAGAACAGGTTCTGCAGGTTCAACGAGTTGAGTTGTTTGCTTGGCCGATCCTCGGGCTTGACCAGCACTTTCCAGGTCTTGAGGGTTTCGGCCATGCCCCATTCCGGCGGGGTGGGCGGGGTGTGCTGGATGAATTTGGCCATGACCGTGATCTGGTCCTTGGTCAGGGCGTTGGAGGTGCCCCAGTTCGGCATGCCGGCGGCCGAGCCGTAGGTGATCAGCGCTTCCAGGTAAGCCTGGCCGCGTGCCTGGGTAATGTCGGGTGTCAGCGGCTTGCCGGTGGCGCCTTTGCGCAGCACCCCGTGGCAACCGGCGCAACGCTGGAAATAGATTTCCTTGGCCGCGTCGAAATCGGCCTGGCTCAGGTCCGGGGCGCCTTCGGTCTTGACCAGGCGAGGTGGCTCTTGCGTGGTGGGTTGGTCGGCGAAAGCGTAGGGCGCGGCCAACGCTGCACACAGCGCCGTGACCCCCATTGCCGTGATCGTCAGTGCCGACGATTTTGTGTGGCTGATCAGCATTCCATTTCTCCTCAGGCGTGACCCGTGCCGCGCTGCAAAATTGACCTTCGGCGCGCAGCTTCTGGGTGCGTTGCAAGGCTATGCCCTGGCCCGTGGTGAGCCGCTTGACGGCGATCAAGTTTGCCGGCCGCGGCCCTTGCCAGGTTGTCGCAGGGCCCCGTAGCGTGAGGCGCAATCGATTGATCCGAACAGGTCGTGCCATGAACGCAATCCACCCTCTGCAACAGCTGGACGAGCCCTTTTATCAAGCCCAGGACAACGAGCCGGCGCTGTTCGAGCAGGCCTGGCGCCATGGCATGCCGGTGCTGATCAAGGGGCCGACCGGGTGCGGCAAGACCCGTTTCGTCCAGCACATGGCCCATCGGTTGAAACTGCCGCTGTACACCGTGGCCTGTCACGATGACTTGAGCGCGGCCGACCTGGTGGGCCGGCATTTGATCGGTGCCCAGGGCACCTGGTGGCAGGACGGGCCCTTGACCCGCGCAGTGCGCGAGGGCGGCATCTGTTATCTCGACGAGGTGGTCGAGGCGCGCCAGGACACGGCAGTGGTGTTGCACCCACTGGCGGATGATCGCCGGCAGTTGTACCTGGAACGCACCGGTGAAGTGCTCCAGGCGCCGCCGTCGTTCATGTTGGTGGTGTCCTACAACCCCGGTTACCAGAACCTGCTCAAAGGCATGAAGCCCAGCACCCGCCAGCGCTTCGTGGCGATGCGTTTTGACTATCCGGCGGTGGCCGATGAAGAGCGTATCGTCGCCCGCGAAGCCAACGTCGACATGGCCCTGGCGGCCCAGGTGGTGCGACTCGGCCAGGCGCTGCGGCGGCTCGATCAGCATGACCTGGAAGAAGTGGCTTCGACCCGACTGCTGATTTTCGCTGCCCGCATGATCGGCTCCGGCATGGACCCGCGCCAGGCCTGTCTGGCATGTCTCGCCGAGCCTTTGAGTGACGACCCGCAGACCGTTGCTGCGTTGATGGATGTCGTTGATGTTCACTTCGGCTGAAGTCGCCAAGCTGCCCCGGCGCCTGCCGGGTGACCTGGCGATGTGGTTTTTCATCCTCGCTGAGTTGTCAGTGTTCGCGCTGTTGATCCTGGCGTTCGGGTTTGCCCAAGCGAGGTATCCGCAGCTGTTCAGCGAAGGCCGGCAGTTGCTCGACCGCTCCACCGGTCTGGCGATGACCCTCAGCCTGCTGACGGCGGGGCTGTTCGCTGCGCTGGCCTTGGAGCAGGTCCGCCAGGACCGGCCACGACGTGGCGCGATGCTGTTGTGCATCGCGTTGCTGCTCGCTTGCGGCTACGTGGCGCTCAAGCTCGGCGAATACGCCCACCTGCTGGGCGTCGGCCTGGGCATGGAGCACGACACCTTCTTTACTTTGTACTGGATTCTCACGGCGTTCCATTTCCTGCATGTGCTGCTGGGCATGCTGATCCTCGGCTGGCTGGCCGAGGGCTGCCGGCGTCGTCGCTACGATTCGCAGCGGTGCAGCGGGCTGGAATCGGGGGTGTTGTACTGGCACATGGTGGACCTGGTCTGGGTGCTGCTGTTTCCGGTGGTGTACATACTCGATTGAGAGGAACTGCCCATGTCGACCTCCCGCATCCTGATCGCCTATTGGCTGGCCCTGGCGGCATTGAGCACCGGCACCGTGGTCCTGGGCCAGGCTAGCGCCACCGGGCTGGTCATCCTCGCCATCCTGACAGTCGCGGTGGCCAAGGCCTGGCTGATCGCCGACGGCTTCATGGAGCTGCGCCATGCGCCGCGATTGTGGCGGCGGTTGGTGTTGAGCTGGGCGGTGGTGCTGGCGACGGTGATCGGCATCTCGCTCACGATCTGAACCCCGAACACCCTCGCCACAGCAAGCTCCTTCCCCTCAGGGAACAGCGGTGCTCTTGCAACACCCCACCAAAACCATCGGAGATTCTTGATCGCCATCAAGCGGTTCCAGACCCCCGGCTTCCTAGAATGGTCACGCCAAGCAATGAGGAAGTGACCATGTCAGATACCTTCACCAAAGGCATGGCCAGGAATATTTACTTCGGGGGAAGCGTGTTCTTTTTCCTGATATTCCTGGCCCTGACCTACCACACGGAACAAACCTTTCCCGAACGCAGTAACCAGGCACAACTGACCGAGTCGGTGATACGCGGCAAGGGCGTCTGGGAGCGTAACAACTGCATCGGCTGCCATACCCTGCTGGGCGAGGGCGCGTACTTTGCGCCGGAGCTGGGCAACGTGGTCAACCGGCGTGGCGGCGAGGAAGCCTTCAAGCCGTTCCTCCACGCGTGGATGAAAATGCAGCCGCTGGGCGTTCCCGGACGCCGGGCCATGCCGCAGTTCAACCTGAGCGAGCAGGAGGTCGACGACATCGCCGAGTTCCTCAAGTGGAGTTCGAAAATCAATACCAATGGCTGGCCGCCAAACAAGGAGGGCTGAGAGATGAGCATGGCTAATCCGCATCTGAAATTCGCCTCGCAGGCCGTTGCCAAACCCTATTTCGTGTTTGCCCTGATGCTGTTCCTGGGGCAGGTCCTGTTCGGTTTGATCATGGGCCTGCAATACGTGATCGGCGACTTCCTGTTCCCGCTGATTCCCTTCAACGTGGCCCGCATGGTCCACACCAACCTGCTGATCGTCTGGCTGTTGTTCGGCTTCATGGGCGCGGCCTATTACCTGATACCGGAGGAGGCCGATCGCGAGCTGCACAGTCCGAAACTGGCACTGGTGCTGTTCTGGGTGTTCGCCGTCGCCGGGGTGCTGACGATCCTCGGTTACCTGTCGGTGCCGTACGCGACGCTGGCGAAGATCACCGGCAACGACCTGCTGCCGACCATGGGCCGTGAGTTCCTGGAGCAGCCGACCATCACCAAGATGGGGATCGTGGTGGTGTGCCTGGGCTTTCTCTACAACATCGGCATGACCCTGCTCAAGGGCCGCAAGACCACGGTCAGCATGGTGATGATGACCGGGTTGATCGGCCTGGCGGTGTTCTTCCTGTTCTCCTTCTACAACCCGGAAAACCTGGCGCGCGATAAGTATTACTGGTGGTGGGTGGTGCATCTGTGGGTCGAAGGCGTCTGGGAGCTGATCATGGGGTCAATGCTCGCCTTCGTATTGATCAAGATCACCGGCGTGGACCGGGAAGTGGTGGAGAAGTGGCTCTACGTGATTATCGCCATGGCGTTGATCACCGGCATCATCGGCACCGGACACCACTTCTTCTGGATCGGTGCACCCGAGGTCTGGCTGTGGGTCGGTTCGATCTTCTCGGCAATGGAACCGCTGCCATTCCTGGCGATGGTGATCTTTGCCTTCAGCATGGTGCGCAACCGTCGTCGGCAGCACCCGAACCGCGCCGCCACGCTGTGGGCCAAGGGCACTACAGTGACCGCGTTCTTCGGTGCCGGCGTATGGGGGTTCCTGCATACCCTGGCACCGGTCAACTACTACACCCACGGTTCGCAACTGACCGCGGCCCACGGTCACCTGGCCTTCTACGGTGCCTACGCAATGATCGTGATGACGCTGATCAGCTACGCCATGCCACGCCTGCGCGGCTTGGGTGAAGCGGCGGACGAACGTTCCCAGCGCCTGGAAGTCTGGGGCTTCTGGCTGATGACCCTGTCGATGGTGCTGATCACCCTGTTCCTCACCGCAGCCGGCGTGGTCCAGGTCTGGTTGCAGCGCTGGTTGGCGGACGGCAGTGCCTTGCCGTTCATGGCCACGGTGGATCACTTGAAGCCACTGTTCTGGGCGCGGTTGATCAGCGGCGTCGGGTTCCTGGCCGGCTTGCTCTGCTACCTGCTCAGCTTCCGCCAGCGTGGCCGCGCCGCCCAGCGGGCGTCGGCGGCGGTGGTGCCGTCGTGAGCAATCGCTGACACCGATATCTTTGTGGTGAGAACACTTACCCGTGGCGAGGGAGCTTGCTCCCGCTGGGCTGCGCAGCAGACCCATTTTTTGTGGGCGTTTCGGAGCCGACCTGTCTTGTGGGCGTTTCGGAGCCGACCTGTCTTGTGGGCGCTTCGCAGCCGACCTGTTTTGTGGGCGCTTCGCACCCAAGCGGGAGCAAGCTCCCTCGCCACAACAGCGTTCAAGTCACAATGAAGCGGTGTTGCAGAGGAAATAACCATGGCATTCACCCTTGAACTGGAAGAATGGGTCGGCAGTGTCTGGCACCGTTTCATCACCCGCCGCGCCAGTGCCGATTTCCCTGAGGCACGGGTCCAGCTGGTCGATCGGCAACGCGCCTTGCAGGTGCTGTTGCGCGCCACCGGCGGCGCCCGTCATCTGGGGGTTGAAGCCGTCAGCGACCGCGATTTGCTGCTGCGCCGCAACCTGCTGCAGCAGATCGCCGGCACTTGCAAGCAAGTCCCCTTGGCCTGGTGCGATGGCGATAACCTGCGTTTGCCGCCGAGCCTGGCGGCATTTCCCGATACCGTGCTGAACGAAGAACTGTATCGTTGGCTCGCCTTACTGGCTGCGCAGTCCGGACCGATGCAGCACTGGGGGCGCGACAACCAGCGTTGGACCCAGGCAGTGTTGCAGCGTTACCCGGCGCTGCGTCCACGCTATCGGCGGCTGGTGGATGCGCATCTGGCCTTGCGTCCCGACCCGGCCAGCCTCAATTCGGCCGAAGCGGCCCTTGAGCGTGCGCTGTGCCAGGCGTTGCGCGAGCCGGGCAGTGTCGAGCATTTCCCACGCAGCGAACGGGCGGCCTGGCCGCTGCCGTTGTGGCTGTATCCGCCGCAACATCTGGCCAATCCCCAGGCTGCCGATTTCGAAGAATCCGAGCAATACCTGGCGACGCCGCCGGGCGAGCAGCAGGGCGGGCGCAAACGCGCCGAGCGGATCGACGAAACCACCCGCGACGGCGGCTTGTTGATCGTGCGCCTGGAGAATCTGTTCAGCTGGACCGAACACGTCGACCTGGATCGTTGGGCCGATGACAGCGAAGACCCGGACGCCGCCCGCGTCGCCGAAGACCTCGATCAGTTGACCCTGTCTCGCACCCGCTTGCGCAAGGGCGGCGGCCTTAAGTTGCACCTGGACTTGCCCCCGGCCGAGGTGGATGACATCCCCTTGGGCGAGGGCATCCGATTGCCGGAATGGGACTACCGCAAACAACGCTTGCAGGACGATTTCGTCAGCCTGCAAACCTTCATTCCCCGCGACTGCGAACCCCAGCCGCTGCCGGCACGCCTGCGTCCTGCGGCGCAACGCTTGCGTCGCCAATTCGAGCACCTGCGCAACGATCGCCAATGGTTGCGCCAGCAGACCCAAGGGTCGGAACTGGACCTGCAAGCCTGGCTGGATTTCCACGTCGAACGCCAGCACGGCCCATGCAGCGAGCGCGGCCTGTTCCTGGAACAACGCCAGACCCGCCGCGACCTGGCCTGTCTGCTGCTGGCGGATCTGTCGATGTCCACCGACGCCCACCTCAACGACGAGCATAGGGTCATCGAGGTGATCCGCGACAGCCTGTTGCTGTTCGGTGAAACCCTCTCGGTGCTGGGGGATGATTTCGCCTTGTACGGGTTCTCCTCGTTGCGCCGCCAGCAGGTGCGGCTGCATGAACTCAAGGCGTTCAACCAGCGCTACGACGATCACACCCGAGGCCGGATCCAGGGGCTAAAACCCGGTTACTACACGCGCATGGGCGCAGCGATCCGCCACGCCACGCAGCGGCTGACGGGCTGCAAGCAGCGCCGCAGACTGTTGCTATTGCTCAGTGACGGCAAGCCCAATGACCTGGACCTTTACGAGGGCCGCTACGGCGTGGAAGACACCCGCCAGGCGGTGCTCGAAGCGCGGCGCCAGGGGCTGACGCCGTTCTGCATCACCATTGACCGCGAGGCGGGGGACTATCTGCCGTACATGTTCGGTGCCAACGGCTACACCTTGATTCGCCAGCCCGAGCAACTGCCGCTGCGCCTTGTGCAGCTGTACCGGCAGTTGACTCAGGACTGAGGGTTCAGCCGATGTCGCGGGGCAGCCAGAAGAACATGAAGATGCAAAACAGTGTCAAGCCGACGCAGAACCAGGTGAAGCGCCGCAACCGTCGCTCGCCGGCCAGCTTCGCTTCTGCCGGCAACGGCATGCCGCACTGGCGGCATTCGCTTTCATCGGCATGACAGGCCCGTTGGCAATACAGGCAGGCGGGCTGCGGGCTCATTCGAATTGCTCCAGGCGCAGGCGATCCAGGATCGCGATCTGCCGCCCGTCCTGGGTGATGATCTTTTCATCGATCAGGCGCCGGATGATCCGCGAAAAGGTTTCCGGCTGGATCGAAAGGTGCCCGGCGATCAACTGCTTGGCCATCGGCAATTCGAACTGACTGTCCACGGTTTGCAGGCGCACCAGTTGTGTGAGCAGGTAGCGCACCACACGGTGGGTGGCGTTTTTCAGCGACAGGGTCTCAATCTCGTTGACCCGTTGGTGCAGGCGCACGCAGAGCTTGCCGAGCAGGGCAAAGGTCAACCGGCTGTTGCTTTGCAGAAGACGCATGTAGGTGGCATTGGACAGCCGGTACAACTGGGTCGGGCCGACGGCTTCGGCGGAGGCGACGTAGTTGGGCGTGTCCATCAGCATCATGGCTTCGGCGAAGGTCTGACGCTCGCCGATCACCTCGAAGACTTTTTCCTGGCCGTCCGGGGTCAAGCGGTAGATTTTCACCGCGCCGGCGATCACGAAATAAAACGCCTGGGCCGGCTCGCCCTGGAGGAACAGCGGGTCGCCCTTGTCGACGTTCAACAGCTGGCTGGCGCTCATCAATTCGTCGAGCTGTTCTTCGTTCAGCGGCTCGAACAGGTGATGGCTGCGCAGAATCTGGTGATGGATGCGGTGGAGCACCATGGGATGGAATCCTTGTATAGGCAGGAAAATGATCGGTCAGACCAGGCTCAGGGACAGGCCGCTGGCGAGAGCAATGACGCAGGACAGCACGACGAACCAGGTGAGGGGCAGAGCGAGGTATTTCATGAAGGGGCCCGGATAGAGAGTCTGACCTGGCTGAGCAAGAGCCGGGCCAGGCGCTGGAGGCCCGGGTTCAACGGGTCTGCGATAGATAGGGTAAGAATGACCTTGCAGTCATAGGGTAAAAAGAACCCTGATACGGTCTTAAATACCCTGATTCCCTCTGTGGGAGCGAGCCTGCTCGCGATGGCGTCAGGTCAGACGATATTGAATTGTCAGGTCCACCGCTATCGCGAGCAGGCTCGCTCCCACAGGGGACCTTGTTCATATGGCCTTGACGTTCTCCAGGCCGTTTCGGCAAGCCCCTTGCAAAGAACACATCGAGGCACCCGACCGCCGACAAGCGAGCTTGATCTGAGACAAGCTCCCCCAGGCATCGATAGCCGATCATTGGAACCCTGTTCGTTGACCCTCGTCAGTGGCCCCGCTACGCGATGAGGTTAAGGAGTGAAGTATGCAAGTGCTCGACCGTCGCAAGGCCATGGCCATTCTGCCGCTGTGGCGCCTGGCGTTCCGGCCGTTCTTTCTGGCCGGGTGCGTGCTGGCGCTGCTGGCCGTCCCGCTGTGGCTGGCGGTGTTCAGTGGACGGTTGTCCGGGTGGCAGCCGGCCGGTGGCTGGCTGGCGTGGCATCGTCATGAGCTGTTGTTCGGGTTTGGCCTGGCGATCATCGCCGGCTTCCTGCTGACGGCGGTGCAGACCTGGACCGGCACCCCCGGGCTGAGTGGCAAGCGCCTGGCGGCATTGGCGGTGCTGTGGCTGGGGGCTCGGTTGGCCTGGCTGATGGACGCACCATGGCCATTGCTGACGGTGCTGGAGCTGGGTTTCGCCCTGGCGGTCGCCGGGTTGATGGGCCTGACGTTGTGGCGGGTACGGCAGAAGCGTAATTACCCGATTGTCCTGGTGTTGCTGCTGTTGGCCGCGGCTGACGGCTTGTCGGTCTATGGCCTGGTGCAGCACGACGAGGGCATCGAGCGCCAGAGTGTGCTCACTGGTTTGTGGCTGGTGGCGGCGATGATGGGGCTGATCGGCGGACGAGTGATTCCGTTCTTCACCCAGCGCGGCCTAGGCCGGGTGCAAGGCGTCGCGGCCTGGCCGTGGCTCGATCGCCTGTTGCTGGTAGGGTCGGCGCTGGTGGCGCTGTTGTATGCGTCCGGCGCGGCCTTGAGCGCCAATATCGCTTGCGGCCTATTGTTCGCTGCGCTGGCGGTAGGGCATGGGATTCGCCTGGTGCGCTGGCATGACCGGGATTTGTGGCGGGTGCCGCTGCTGTGGTCGCTGCACCTGGCCTACGCCTGGCTGGCACTGGCCTGCCTGGGCATGGCGCTGTGGCATTTCGGCGTGCCGGTGAATCCGAGCCTGGCGGTCCACAGCCTGACCATCGGCGCCATGGCCGGGCTGATCCTGGCGATGATCGCCCGTGTCAGCCTGGGGCATACCGGGCGGCCTCTCGAACCACCGGCGGGGATGACCCTGGCGTTTATCCTGCTGAACCTGGCGTGCGTCAGTCGCGTGCTGCTGGTGTTGCTGCTGCCATTGGCCGCGCTGTGGCTGGCGGGGGTGTGCTGGACGCTGGCGTTCGGGCTCTACGCCTGGCGATACGGCCCGATGCTGTTGCAGACTCGGGTGGATGGGCATCCGGGATGAACCGACTGCGCGCAGGTGATCGATAATGTATGGAGTCTTGCTGGTCACGCATCTATTGGCGGCGATAGCCTTCATCGGCACGCTGTTTTTCGAAGTCTTCATCTGGCATGCCGCCCGCAAGCCGCTGGCCGAAGGCGCCCGGGACGCCGCCGAGCAGGCCATCGGCAAGCGCTCGCGGCAGGTGCTGCACGGTGTGGTGTTGTTGCTGTATGGCGCCGGCATCGGTCTGGCCTGGCAGCATCGCGGTGCGTTGAGCCATCCCTTGGACAGCAGCTTCGGCTTGCTGCTGAGCCTGAAGATTATGCTGGCGCTGAGCATCATCGGGCACTACTTGTGGCTGGCGTACTGGCTCAGGACAGGCCGCCTGAGTCCGGGACGAGCCTGTTGGATACGGCGCAGCATTCTCGGGCATATGCTGCTGATTGTGCTGTTGGCGAAGGGGATGTTCTATTGGCAGTTCCAGGTATGAACAAACACCGCTAACCCTGTGGGAGCGGGCTTGCTCGCGAAGGCGGAGGTTCAGTAGACATAAATGTTGCCTGACACGACGCCTTCGCGAGCAAGCCCGCTCCCACAGGTGGAATGCGGTGTCTGGGTTAACGCGTGGACCTCATCGCATTGACGAACAACACATTGTTCTCCAGATGAATGTGCTGCATCAGGTCGTCACGGAACTCCACCAGCCCGCGGTACAAGGCGCGCCAGGTGTTGCAGGCGTCGGAGGGCGGGGTGATCTGGTCGGTGAGGGTGAGCATGATTTCAAGGGCTTCACCGTGCTGATCGTGTTCGTAACGCAAGACCTGGATCGGCGCCGTGGCGCGTTCGCCCTGGCCGTGTTGCAGCATCGGGAACAGCACCTGTTCTTCCTTGAGCATGTGGCCTTCGAGTTCCTGGTACATGTCCTCCAGGTGGTTGGCCAGGCCGGTCGGGCAACTGGCGCGCGCGCCATGGACCAGTTCGACGCGGCGGGCCAGGCGGATCAACTCTGGCAGCTGTTCGCGGTGGCGGGCGTGGTAGCGTTCCAGGATGTGGCTGATCAGCAGCGCCTGGGGCTCGTTGCGCCAGTCATGCCCCCGTTCGCCGGCGGCTTGCAGGGTGCTGAGGGCGTCGGCGATCTGCAGTGGGTTGAGGCCTTTGCCGAGGGCCGCTTCGCGCAGGGACTTTTGCCCGCCGCAACAGAAGTCGAGGTTGTAATGATGGAAGGTACGGGTGGCACCGGGAATGTCGCAGGCCAGTTGGCCGAGGCTTTGGTCCAGCAGGTCGAGGCTCATCGTGTTTCCTTGGGTTGAATCCCGGGAGGGACAGATGCCCGGACGTTGCAGCCCTCGTGCCATTTGCAAGTTGTTGATTAATAGCCATTAAATTTTTAGCAGGGTGATTGTTACCCTGGCACGAATGGGTCAAACGTACCCTGGAGGGTAACCACTACCATGCTGCGTGAAAGCCTGGCCGCCGACCTGATTGTCGAGCTGCCCAATGCCGTGCGGTTGCAGCGCCTGGTGCAGACCCTGCGCGAATACTTCAACAGCGGCGCCGTCGGCCTGCTGCGCCTGGACGACGACAGCCTGCGGCCGGTGGCGACCGTCGGGTTGGTCCACGAGGCGCTGGGCCGGCGCTTCGTGATCGCCCAGCATCCGCGCCTGGCGGCGATCATGGCGTCGCGCGAGCCGACCTGGTTCGAACCCGACAGCCGCTTGCCGGATCCCTACGACGGCTTGCTCGATCATCACGTCGGCGAGCCATTGCCGGTGCACGACTGCATGGGCGTGAGCCTCTATGTGGAAGGCCGGCTCTGGGGCGCGATCACCCTGGATGCCTTGCACGCCGGGACATTCGACAGCCGTGCTCGGGAAGAACTCAAGCGCTGCACCTTGCAGATTGAAGCCGCGGTGCGCGTGACCCGGTTGGAACAGGAAAACCGCAGCCTGCGAGCGTCCCGCAGTGATCCGGTCGATTTGCGCCTGCCGCCCGAGGAGAATGAGATCCTCGGGCGTAGTGAGGGCTTGCAACAATTGCTCAACGAGTTGGATGTGTTGGCCGACTCCGAGTTGCCGGTGTTGTTGCTGGGGGAAACCGGCGTGGGCAAGGAACTGTTCGCCCGGCGACTGCACCGGCTGTCCCGGCGCGGGCACAAGCCGTTGGTCCATGTCAATTGCGCGGCCTTGCCGGAGTCCCTGGCCGAAAGCGAGTTGTTCGGTCACGTCAAAGGGGCGTTTTCCGGGGCGACCACCGACCGTGCCGGACGCTTCGATGCGGCCAATGGCGGCACGCTGTTTCTCGATGAGGTGGGCGAGCTGCCGTTGAGTGTGCAGGCCAAGTTGCTGCGCACCTTGCAGAATGGCGAGATCCAGAGGCTGGGCGCAGACAAGCCGTTGCACGTCGATGTGCGGATCATCGCCGCCACCAACCGGCACCTGCCCGACAGCATTCGCGACGGGCTGTTCCGCGCCGACCTGTACCACCGGCTCTCGGTCTACCCGGTGCCGATCCCGCCGCTGCGCGAGCGCGGCCACGACGTGCTGATGCTGGCCGGGCATTTCCTGGAACTGAACCGCACCCGCCTGGGCTTGCGCGGATTGCGCCTGTCACCGGCCGCTGAACAGGCGCTGTTGGGTTACCACTGGCCAGGCAATGTGCGCGAGCTGGAGCATGTGATCAGCCGGGCGGCGCTCAAGCAACTGAGTCGCGGCGCCAGTCGCAGCCTGATCATGACCCTGGAGCCGCAGGTGTTGGACCTGGAGGTCAATGCCGGTGTATCGACCGTTCACGCCGCGCCCGAGTCGCCCATGGAAACCATTGACGAGCCAGTCCTGCCATTGAGCGCAACGGTCGACGAATGCCAGCGCCGGGCGATCTTCAAGGCCCTTGAGCGCTGCGCACAGAACTGGGCGGGGGCGGCGCGGCTGTTGGAGGTGGATCCGAGCAACCTGCATAAACTGGCGCGGCGGTTGGGGCTCAAGTAGGGCTTGGAACCGAGGTGGCTTCATCGCGAGCAGGCTCGCTCCCACAAGGTTTTGTGAACACCGCAGCCCCCTGTGGGAGCGGGCTTGCTCGCGAATGCGGCGTATCAGGCGACATCGATGTTGATTATGCCGCCGTCTTCGCGAGCAAGCCCGCTCCCACAGTTGTTATGCGTGGACCGAAATATCCGTGGTACCCACGATCCTCTGTGGGAGCGAGCCTGCTCGCGATGGCGTCGGCACAGCCAACGAACAACCCCACATTGACAACGATCAAGGCCAGCCCCCACCACAAAACCCACACTGGGCCGAACCCCATGTGGAGAGCACCACCATGCCCCTGTCCCTGGCCAACATGCGTCGCCAGTACACCCTCGACGGCCTCAACGAAGCCCAGGCACCCGACGACCCCTTAACCCTGTTCGAGCGCTGGATGCAGCAAGCCCGCGACGCCGAAAGCCCGCCGGTAGAGGCCAACAGCATGCACCTGGCGACCGTCGACGCGACGGGCAGGCCCCATTGCCGGGTGCTGTTGCTCAAGGGCTTCGACCAGGAAGGCTTCGTGTTCTTCGGCAATTACGACAGCGGCAAGGGGCGGGACCTGGCGGCCAATCCCTGGGCGGCCATGACGTTTTTCTGGCCGGGGCTGGAGCGCCAGGTGCGCATCGAAGGACTGGTCCACAGGCTTGATCCCGCATTGTCGGATGCTTATTTCGAGTCTCGTCCTATGGCCAGTCGCATCGGCGCCTGGGCCTCGCCGCAAAGTCAGGCACTAAAGGATCGGGCGGCGCTCGAAACCTTGCTGACGCAAGCCCAGCAGCGTTTTGCCGAGCACCCGGTGCCGCGTCCCGGGCATTGGGGGGGCTACTGCCTGCGGCCCGAGCGCCTGGAGTTCTGGCAGGGCCGTGCCGACCGGTTGCACGACCGTCTCGACTATCGCTTGCACGACGGCGCGTGGCAGCGCAGCCGCCTGGCGCCTTGAGTGCCGGGGGAGGTACCTCGAAGGAGGAATAGGCCCGGCGCGGATTGCGGTTCAGGCTGGGCCATCTTTTCTGACAGGACGGCTGATCATGGCCCATCTGACGCAACGCCTCTTCCAACCCCTGAATATCGCGGTACTGACCATCAGCGATACCCGCAGCTTCGACACCGATACCTCCGGCCAGACCCTGGCTGATCTGCTGCAAATGGCCGGTCATGTGCTGATCGACCGAGCCTTGGTGAAGGATGATATCTACCAGATCCGCGCCCAGGTTTCCCAGTGGATTGTCGACCCTACGGTGCAAGTGGTGCTGATGACCGGCGGCACCGGTTTTACCCCGCGGGATAATACGCCTCAAGCCGTACTGCCGCTGCTGGACAAACAGGTGGATGGCTTTGGCGAGCTGTTCCGCCAGGTGTCGCTGGCGGAAATCGGCATGTCCAGTCTGCAATCGCGGGCATTGGCCGGGATGAGCAATGGCGTGCTGGTGTGTTGCCTGCCGGGTTCACCGGGTGCTTGCCGGACCGGATGGGAGAAAATCCTCGTCGGGCAACTGGACAGCCGCACCGGTCCGTGCAATTTCACCCCGCATCTCAAACCCCAGGACGGGGCAGCACCACTGGTTTGCGAGACACGCTCGTGAGCGGGCGAGTGTGCGACAGCGGCGTCCTGATGCCGGTGGATGAGGCGATCCGACATCTGCTGGACCAGGCACCGCCGCCCCCGTCGGTGCAGCAACTGGCCTTGGATCAAGCGTTGGCGCGGGTGTTGAGCCAGGATATTTTTTGCCCGATGAACCTGCCGGCCTGGGACAACAGCGCCATGGATGGGTACGCCTTGCGCGCCGCCGATTTGCCGGCGGATGGCGGATCCCTGGTGGTGATCGGGCGGATCGCCGCTGGCGATGGTCCTGGCGAGCCGCTGGGCGAAGGGCAGGCGGTGCGGATCTTCACCGGTGCGCCGCTGCCGCCGGGGGCCGACACGGTGGTGCCGCAGGAGAGCTGCCGGGTCGAGGGTGAGCGAGTCTGGTTGCCATCGCTCGATTGCGGCGACCACGTGCGCAAGGAGGGCGAAGAGCTGCGTCGAGGCGAGCGCCTGCTTCGGGCCGGCACGCGCTTGCGCGCCCAGGAACTCGGTTTGCTGGCCGGTGCGGGGATCGCCCGGGTCGAGGTCTATCGTCCGTTGCGAGTGGGCCTGCTCAGCAGCGGCGATGAACTGCGCGAACCGGGCGAGTCGCTGGCGCCGGGCCAGATCTACAACAGTAATCGCCACAGTGTCGCTGCGTTGTTGCGCGGCTGGGGGATGGAGGTGCATGACTTCGGGGTCATGCCCGACCAGTTGCTCGCCAGCCGGCAAGCCTTGAGCCTGGCGGCTGCCGAGTGCGACGTGCTGCTGACTTCCGGCGGTGTCTCGGTGGGTGAAGAGGACCACCTCAAGCAGGCCATCGAGGGCCTGGGCAGCATCGATCTCTGGCGCCTGGCGATCCAGCCCGGCAAGCCACTGGCTTTCGGCGACGTGGAGGGCAAGCCCTGGATCGGATTGCCGGGTAATTCTTCGGCAGCATTGATCACTGCGCTGATCGTGGTGCGTCCGTTCCTGTTTCGCGCCCAGGGCATGGGCGACGTGCTGCCAGTGCCATTGCAGGTGCCGGCCGGGTTCGACTGGCTGCAACGCAACAAGCGCCGGCAATACCTGCGCGCCAGGTTGAGCCCGGATGGCAACGGTCATTTGTGCGTGGAACTGCATCCCCAGCAAAGCTCGGCGATGTTGGCCGCCGCGTGCTGGGCCGATGGGCTGGCGCTGGTGGAGCGTGAGACGCAGGTGCACAAGCACGACCGGGTCCTGTACCTGTCGTTCGCCGAACTGATGCATTGAGCGCAATTGATTGCCGTCAAGGTCGCCCGCCGAGGGCTGGCTAGACTGGCGGCGCTTGTGTTTTCTCCTGAGGATGCCCCATGCAACTGGTTTGCCCGGCAGGGAATCTGCCTGCCCTCAAAGCGGCGGTGCGCCAAGGCGCCGATGCCGTCTATGTCGGCTTTCGCGATGACACCAATGCCCGGCATTTCGCCGGGCTGAACATGGACGACAAACAGTTCGACGCGGCGGTCGCGCACATTCGCCAGCACCAACGCAAGCTGTACGTGGCGGTCAACACCTACCCGCAACCCAAGGGCTGGGAGCGCTGGCAGCGAGCGGTGGATCGCGCCGCGGATTTGGGTGTCGACGCACTGATCGCCGCCGACCCCGGCGTGCTCGGCTACGCCAGCCAACGTCACCCACGACTGGCGCTGCACCTGTCGGTCCAGGGCTCGGCGACCCATGCCGCGGCCCTGGGTTTTTACGCCCAGCGCTACGACATCCGCCGCGCCGTGCTGCCACGGGTGCTGTCCCTGGCCCAGGTGCGGCAAGTGGCGGCGGCCAGCCCGGTGCCGATCGAGGTCTTCGGTTTCGGCAGCCTGTGCATCATGGCCGAGGGGCGCTGCCATTTGTCTTCCTACATCACCGGCGAATCGCCGAACCTGTGCGGCGTCTGCTCGCCGGCCAAGGCGGTGCGCTGGAGCGAAGATGCCCAAGGCTTGAGCGCGCGCCTGAGCGAGGTGCTGATCGACCGCTACACGCCCGAAGAACCGGCCGGTTACCCGACCCTGTGCAAGGGCCGGTTCCTGGTGGGCGGCAAGCGTTTCCATGCGCTGGAAGAACCCACCAGCCTCGACACTCTCGACCTGCTGCCGGAGCTGGTCGCCATCGGTGTCGAAGCGGTGAAGATCGAAGGTCGTCAGCGCAGCCCGGCCTATGTCGAGCAAGTGACCCGGGTCTGGCGCGCCGCCCTGGACGCTCACCAGGCCGCCCCGCAGCGCTTCCGGGTGCGGGAAGAATGGCGCCAGGCGCTGGCCGGACTGTCCGAAGGCAGCCAGACCACCCTGGGTGCCTACCATCGATCATGGCAATGAGGGAGGCCCGATGAAACTCAGCCTGGGACCGGTCCTGTTTTACTGGGACAAGACGCAACTGGGGAATTTCTATGCCGAGATGTCGGCATTGCCGCTGGACGTGATTTACCTGGGAGAGACCGTGTGTTCCAAACGCCGGGCGCTCTCGTTGGATCAATGGCTGGGCCTGGGGCGCGAGCTGCAAGGCTGCAGCCAGGCGCAGATCGTGTTGTCGAGCCTGACGCTGATCGAAGCCGCCTCGGAGCTGTCGACCTTGCGCCGGCTGTGTGACAACGGCCAGTTGCTGGTGGAAGCCAACGACATGGGCGCGGTGCAATTTCTCGCCGAGCGCAAGTTGCCGTTCGTGGGCGGGCCGGCGCTGAACCTGTACAACGGCCATGCCCTCGGGCAACTGCTCGACAGCGGCATGATGCGCTGGGTGCCGCCGGTGGAATGCTCCGCCGCGCTGATCGCCGACGTGCTGGAGCAGGTGCGTGAGTTGGATCGCCAAGTGCCGGAGGTGGAAATCTTCGCCTACGGCCATCTGCCCCTGGCGTATTCGGCGCGGTGCTTTACCGCCAGGGCCGAAAACCGGCCCAAGGACGACTGCCAGTTCTGCTGCATCAACTACCCCGATGGCCTGGCGCTGAGCAGCCAGGAAGGCCAACAACTGTTCACCCTCAACGGCATCCAGACGATGTCGGGGGAGATCACCAACCTGCTGGCGGATTACAACGCCTTGACGGCCTGCGGTGCCGATGTGTTACGCCTGAGTCCGCGGGCCCAGGGCATGGCTGAAGTGGTGATGGCCTTCGACAAGGTCCGTCAGGGTGAGGCGCCGCCGTTGTTTGTCGAGGGCTGCAACGGTTACTGGCATGGTCATGCCGGCATGCTCAAGGTAGAGGAGGCGGGCCTGTGCTGAGTCCGAAGAAGTGGGTGCTCAACGGGGCTGACCGTTTGCTGCCGCTGGTGGGCAAGGTCCCGTTCGTGGTCCAGCGCCTGGCCTTGCAACAGGCCCTCAACCGCTGCCTGGCCGAGCCGCTGCGCGATGGCGGGTTCGATGTGCTGCGCGGGCGCTGGTTGTGCCTGCGGGTGCTCGATCTGAAGTTGTGCTGGTACCTGACCCTGGCCCGCGACGGCTTGCGCGTTTCCGAACGGGCCGAGGCCCAGGTCACCATCAGCGGCAATTGGCGCGAGTTCTTGTTGCTGGCCAGCCGTCAGGAAGATCCGGATACCCTGTTCTTCCGTCGGCGATTGGTCATCGAGGGTGATACCGAGCTGGGGTTGGCACTGAAAAATCTGATCGACAGCCTCGACCCTGAGGTCCTGCCGCCGTGGCTCTGGCGCAATCTGGAGCGGGCTGGCAAGGGCCTGGCGACCGTCTGATGAAGTCGTCGAGCGAACTGCCCCTGGTGTATTCCTGCTCCGGTTGCTCCAACGTCGCGCAACTGGCCAACACCGTCGCCCTGCGGTTGGACCGCGCAGGTCTGGCCGAGATGTCGTGCATCGTCGGGGTGGGCGGGCACGTGGCGGCGCTGGTCAACAAGGCTCGCTCGGGGCGACCGATCATTGCGCTGGACGGCTGTGCGCTGCAATGCACCCAGGCCTGCCTGCAACAACATGACCTGACGGCCGATGTGCATGTGATCCTCAACCAGTTGGGTTTACGCAAGCGCTTCGGGGTGGATTGCACTGAGGAAGAGGCACAGGCGCTGTTTGGGCGGGTGGTGGAGTTGATCGGCGCCGACTGATTGCTCGCGGCAACGCCTCACCGTGGCGAGGGAGCTTGCTCCCGCTGGGCTGCGAAGCAGCCCCTCGGGTCAGTCACTGCGGTGTATCAGGTATGTGGGGGATGGCTTATTGGGGCTGCTGCGTAGCCCAGCGGGAGCAAGCTCCCTCGCCACAGGGGAACGCAGTCTACTGTTGGTAATCCGCCAACTGATCCTCGGCCAGAATCCGGATGTTGCGCCGCTCCATGGCGATCAACCCGCCGTCTACCAGGCGATGCAGAATCCGCGAGAAAGTCTCCGGCTGGATCCCCAGCTTGGAAGCCACCAGGCGTTTGGACACTTGCAGCACGACCTGCCCATCTCGAGGGTCGCGTTCCTGGAGCAGGAAGTTGATGACCCGTCGGCTGGCGCTGGCCAGGGTCAGGTTGTCGATGTCCTTGAGGCGCTGGTGCAGATGAATGCTCATGCTCGCCAGGATCGCCAGGCAGACCTTGGGCTGGTCTTCCAGGGCCTTGCGGTAGTGGGCGCCCTCGATGCTCACCAGCACGCTGTCCTTGATCGCCGCAGCGCTTACCGGATAACAACGGGCCTGGCTGAACAGCAGCGCCTCGGCGAACGTCTGCCCGGGCTGGATGATCTCCACCAGGTTTTCCTGGCCTTCGCCAGTGACCCGGAACAGCTTGACCTGGCCACTGACCAGCAAGAAGAAACGCTTGGCCGGGTCGCCCTGGTGCATGAGGGTGTTGTTGCAATCCAGGCGCTTGAGCACGGCGAGGTTGCAGACGTCTTCGAAAACCCGCTCCGGCAACTGGCTGAACAGGTGATGACGACGCAACAGTAAAACGATGGAAGGGTGGGTCAGCATGGCATACCTCCGCGTGCCGTCATGGTAGAGCCCTGGGCGACACCGGCCTATGCCTCGGCAGGCTTACCTCGGAAGAGGGAGGCCCGCTCCTGAGGAACACAAATCCCCCTGTGGGAGCGAGCCTGCTCGCGATAGCGGTGGGTCAGCCAGGCAGATGTCGAATGGACTGCCGCCTTCGCGGGTAAACCCGCTCCCACAAGGGTTTTGTGGCAAGTACAGAATCTGTATGCACACCAAAAACACTGTGGGAGCGGGCTTGCTCGCGAAGGCGGTGTGTCAGCCAACATCATCCCAACTGACCCACCGCTATCGCGAGCAGGCTCGCTCCCACAGGGGGATGCAGTGGATGTCTAGCCCGCGCCGCGCAGATGTTCCATCGCCCACACCGCCGCTTCGACCCGGGAGCGCAGGCCGAGTTTGTGCAGCAGGTTTTTCACGTGGACCTTGACCGTGCCTTCGGTGATGCCGAGTTTGTGGCCGATGACTTTGTTGCTGTAGCCACTGGCGATGGTCTTGAGGACCTGGCGTTCGCGCTCGGTCAGTTCCACGTCGGCCTGGCGCGGCGGGGAGCGCAGGGCCTGGGCCATGACGCGGGTCAGGCCGGGGCTGATGACCAGGGCGCCGTTCAAGGCGTCGCGGATGTACTGGATCAGCAACTCGGGCTCCATGTCCTTGAGCAGGTAGCCGTTGGCGTCCAGGCGCAAGGCATCGCGGATGTCGTCCTCGGCATCGGACACGGTGAACAGCAGCACCTTGCCGGTGTAGTGCATGGCGCGCAGCCGGCGCAGGGTCTCGATGCCGTTCATCTGCGGCATGTTGTTGTCCAGCAGCACCAGGTCGGGCTGCAGCGGCTCGATCAGCGCCAGGGCTTCTTCGCCATGGCTGGCTTCGCCGACGATCTGCAGATCGTCCTCAAGCTCCAGCATCTGGCGGATCCCGCGACGCATCATCGGGTGGTCGTCGACCAATAGCAGGGTGTGGCGCAGGGGCGCGTTCATAGGGCGATGCCTTCAACAGGTTGGCCCAGGAATTCCGGTTGGAACTGCACCTGGATACGGGTGCCCTGGGGTGTTCGGGAGAGAATCTGCAATTGCCCGCGCAGGCTGCGGGCCCGTTCGTTCATGATGTTCAGGCCGTGGTGCTCGCGCTGGTCGACCTCGCCACTGAAGCCCCGGCCGTCGTCTTCGATCGACAACCACACGGTCTCGCCTTCCTGGCGCAGTTCCAGCCAGGCGTTCTGCGCGTGGGCGTGGCGCAGGCAGTTGGATAGGGCCTCACGGGTGATCTGCAGGATGTGAATCTGCTCGCTGGCCGAGAGTTCGAAGGCCAGGCTGTCGATGAACAGGTGCACCTGGAAATCCCCGCGATTGGAAAACTCCTCGGCGGTGTCCTTGAGCTCTTCCACCAGGCCATCGTCGTGGATCTGCAAGCGGAAGGTGGTGAGCAATTCCCGCAGTTGGCGATAGGCATTGTTCAGCCCTTCGCGCAGTTCGCCGGCGACGGTTTCCAGGGTCTGCACCGGTTCGCCCCGGCGCATCAAGGTCTGCATGCGGCTGACTTGCAGTTTCATGTAGGACAGGGCCTGGGCCAGGGAGTCGTGCAGTTCCCGGGCAATGATCGTGCGTTCATCGAGCAACAGCAGGCGATGGTCCTGTTCGCGCTGGCGCTTGAGGGACAGTGAGGTACCGATCAGGTTGGCCAGGGCCTGGATCAATTCGGTTTCCCAGGCTTGCGCTGCATGTCCGTCGACAAAATGCGCCTTGAGTTCGCCCAGCTCGTTGCCCTGGTTGCTGATGCTGAAGGTCTGCGGGCGAGCGGCGTGGTGTTTGTCGCAGGTGGCGCAGTCGCTGCTGGCGCACACCTGGCGGCTGTTGGCGCCATGCAAGGCCAGCAGTTGCCGCGCGGGCGCTTGCAGTTGCCCTTGTAGGCACAACGACAGACGCAGGCCCGGCAACTGCTGCTGGAAACGCCCGATCAATTCATCCAGGCCCTCGGCGTTGGCCTGGCGTGTCGCCAGGCTGCGGCTGCTCTGGTACAGCAGTTCCAGGGCGGCGTTGGCCTGTTGCAGGTTCAAGGTCTTTTGCCGGACCTGGTCCTCCAGGGTACGGTGGGATTGCTCGATGGTCTCGGCCATGGTGTTGAAGCTGGTCGCCAGCTGGCCCAGCTCATCCTCGGACTGATGATTGACCCGCACCTGGAACTCGCCACGCCGAAAGCGCTGGGTCGCGTCCACCAGCTCCTGCAAAGGCGTGACCACCCCGTACTGCAATTCGTAGAGGCCGATCAGCAGGATGATCATGGTGCTGAACAGTGCCACGCCCTGGATCGTCTGTTGCCAGCCCTGCTTGTGCTCGCTCTGGCGTTGCAGCAGGCTGACGAACTGGTCCAGTTGCTCGACGAAGGAGCTGGCGCTGGCCTGGAAAAATGTTGCGTCGCCGCGCTCGATGGCCGGGCGCAGGGTCTGGTTCCAGCGTTGCACAAGGTTCTGGTAGCTCTGGCGTGGGGCGGTCGTCGGCCCGTCTTCCAGCACGGCGCGCAGGGCAGGGCTGTCGAGGCGTTGTTGCAGGCTGGCGATGATCGCCGGGATCTCGGCGCTGTCACCCGCCGCCAGCTTCCAGCTCAGGTGGTAGGTCTCCATGCGCACGGAGCCGGCGGTGTTGATGGCCGCGGCATCGCCCTGGCTGAACCAGGCGATCAACCCGGCGCTCAAGGAACTGGCGAGGGCGAGGATGGCGATGAGGATCACCGCCAGCCCGGCGCGAGCGGGCAGGGAGCTGCGCAGCCAGCGCATCATTGCGGCTGGCCCTGCGAGAAATTCTGGGACCCGGACATGCTGTGGCGCCTGGACCTGGGGTGTGGCTGCCGATCCCGGGCGCACTACCTCTAAAGAGTTGTTGGCCGTTCCGTTTCTGTGAAAGCCTCGGCCAAATCACGCAAGACATTGATAAACAAAGGGTTTGATCAGTATCCCGGTCTACCACCTTGGAGGTAGACAGGCCAAGCATAGGCCAGAGCCCACGGGGGGCTCGTTGACCCAGGTCAAGTTTTTGCGGGGTAGGCATCACTAGTCTGCGCTCATCGAACTGACTGGGGTGCAGCGTAATGCGAGCGCAAGTGCAACAAGGGCTGGTACTGGGGATGAGTACCCTGGCCTTCACCGTGTGCTTCATGGTCTGGATGATGTTTGCCGTGCTGGGCGTTCCGATCAAGGAAATGCTCGCCCTCAACGAAACCCAATTCGGCCTGCTGGCCGCCACGCCAGTGCTGACCGGATCCTTGGTGCGCCTGCCCCTGGGGCTTCTGACTGACCGCTTCGGCGGGCGGATCGTGTTCTTTCTGTTGATGCTCTCCTGCGTCCTGCCGCTGTACCTGATCACGTTGGCCACCGCGTTCTGGCAGTTCCTGGTGCTGGGCCTGTTCGTCGGGTTGGCCGGCGGTTCGTTCTCGGTCGGCATCGCCTATGTCGCCAAGTGGTTCGACAAACAGAACCAGGGCTTCGCCATGGGCGTGTTCGGTGCCGGCAACGCCGGTTCGGCGGTCACCAAATTCCTCGCCCCGGCGCTGATTGCCCTCGGTTCCTGGCATCTGGTGCCGAAGGTATTCAGCGCCATCCTGTTCATCACAGCTTTGCTGTTCTGGTTCCTCACCGCCGAGAAGAAAGAACACCGCAGCAGCGGTGGCGCCGGCCTGCGCGAGCAGCTCAAGGCCCTGAAAGAGCCCGCCGTGTGGCGCTACTGCCAGTACTACTCGATCGTGTTCGGCGGCTACGTGGCCCTGGCCTTGTGGATGACCAAGTACTACGTGCAGGAATACGGCTTCAGCCTGCAAAGCGCGGCGCTGCTGGCGGCGTGCTTCTCCCTGCCTGGCGGCGTGCTGCGGGCGGTCGGTGGCTGGATGTCGGACCGCTGGGGCGCCCAGAGCGTGACCTGGTGGGTGCTGTGGGTCAGCTGGATCTGCCTGTTCCTGCTGTCCTATCCGCAAACCCAACTGCAAGTGCAGACCGTCAACGGCCTCGTCGATTTCCACATCGGCCTCAACGCCACGCTGTTCACCGTACTGCTGTTCGTGATGGGCATCGCCTTCGCGTTCGGCAAGGCCTCGGTCTTCAAGTACATCGCCAACGACTACCCGAAAAACATGGGCGCGGTGTCCGGCATCGTCGGCCTGGCCGGCGGCTTGGGCGGGTTCGTGCTGCCGATCATGTTCGGCGCCCTGGTGGACCTCACCGGCGTGCGCTCGTCCTGCTTCATGTTGCTGTACGGCGTGGTCTGGGTCTCCCTGATCTGGATGTACTTCAGCGAAATGCGCAAGCGCCCGCTGCTGGGCAAGCCCTCGCCGACCAGCCAACCCCCGTTTTCCAGCATTGCCCAAGGAGAAGAACATGTCCGTTCTACAAACGCCTGACAAAGGCCCGGTGATTCATGACTGGCGCCCGGAAGACCCTGCGTTCTGGGGCCGCAGCGGCAAGCAGACCGCACGGCGCAACCTGTGGATCTCGATCCCGGCGCTGCTGCTGGCCTTCGCGGTGTGGATGGTCTGGAGCACGGTGATCGTGCGCCTGAATGCCATCGGTTTCAGTTTCAGCACCGACCAGCTGTTCTGGCTGGCCGCGTTGCCGGGGCTGTCGGGAGCCACCTTGCGGGTGTTCTACTCGTTCATGGTGCCGATCTTCGGTGGCCGCCGCTGGACTGCCTTGAGCACCGCGTCGCTGTTGATCCCCGCGCTGTGGATGGGCTTCGCCGTGCAGGATCCGAGCACGCCTTACAACGTGTTCGTACTGATCGCGCTGCTGTGCGGTTTCGGGGGCGGCAACTTTGCCTCAAGCATGTCCAACATCAGCTTCTTCTACCCCAAGTCGCAACAGGGCACCGCCCTGGGGCTGAACGCCGGCCTGGGCAACCTGGGCGTGTCGGTGATGCAGTTCAGCGTGCCGCTGGTGATTTCCTTCGGCGTGTTCGGCTTCATGGGCGGCCAGCCGCAAGTGCTCGCCGACGGCAGCTCGCTGTGGTTGCAGAACGCCGGTTTCATCTGGGTGCCGTTCATCCTCGCCGTGACCCTGATCGCCTGGTTCGGCATGAACGACCTGTCCAGCGCCCGCGCTTCGTTCAGCGAGCAGGCGGTGATCTTCAAGCGCAAACACAACTGGCTGATGTGCTGGCTGTACCTGGCGACTTTCGGCTCGTTCATCGGCTTTTCCGCCGCGTTCCCGCTGCTGATCAAGACCTCGTTTCCCGAAGTTATCGCCCTGAAGTTCGCCTTCCTCGGCCCACTGGTGGGGGCGCTGGTGCGCCCGTTGGGCGGCTGGTTGGCGGACAAGCTCGGCGGCGCCAAGGTCACCTTGTGGAACTTCGTGCTGATGATCGCGATGGTGTTCGGGGTCATGCACTTTCTGCCGCAAGGCGGGCAGGGCGGCAGCTTCTACGGCTTCCTGGGGATGTTCATGCTGCTGTTCATCACTACCGGCGTGGGCAACGGTTCCACCTTCCGCATGATCCCGGTGATTTTCCGCACCCTCCATGAAAAAGCCGCCCTCGGCAAAAAGCCCGAGCAGCGCGAGCAAGCCCTCAAGGATGCCGGCAAGGAGTCGGCGGCGGTGCTGGGTTTCAGCTCGGCCATGGGCGCCTTCGGTGCGTTCTTCATCCCCAAATCGTTCGGCACTTCGATGGCCCTGACCGGTGGCCCGGAGATGGCCTTCTACATGTTCGTCGGCTTTTACCTGAGCTGCATCCTGGTGACCTGGTGGTGGTACGCCCGCAAAGGCGCGGCGACCCCCTGCTGAGACGAATCAACTATTGCGTGGGCGGGGCGAAGACCCCGCAGAGCAAGCCTGAGAGGAAGACACTGTGAGTCATTTACTGGATCAACTGCGGTTCTTCAACCGCAAGCAAGGCGAGTTCTCCGAAGGTCACGGCGAGACCCGCAAGGAGTCCCGGGACTGGGAGAACGTCTACCGTTCCCGCTGGCAGTACGACAAGATCGTGCGGTCCACCCACGGAGTGAACTGCACCGGTTCCTGCTCGTGGAAAATCTACGTCAAGAACGGCCTGATCACCTGGGAAACCCAGCAGACCGATTACCCGCGCACCCGCAACGACCTGCCCAACCACGAGCCCCGTGGTTGCCCTCGGGGCGCCAGCTACAGCTGGTACATCTACAGCGCCAACCGGCTCAAGTACCCGAAGGTGCGCAAGCCCTTGCTCAAGCTCTGGCGCCAGGCCCGGCAGACCCTGCCGCCGGTGGAGGCCTGGGCGAGCATCGTCGAGAATAAGGCCAAGGCCGACTCGTACAAGAGCAAGCGTGGCATGGGCGGTTTCATTCGTTCCAACTGGGAAGAAGTCAACGAAATCATCGCCGCGGCCAACGTCTACACCGTCAAGCAGCACGGCCCTGACCGGGTAGTGGGCTTCTCGCCGATTCCGGCCATGTCCATGGTCAGCTACGCCGCCGGCGCCCGTTACCTGTCGCTGATCGGCGGCGCCTGCCTGAGCTTCTACGACTGGTACTGCGACCTGCCACCGGCCTCGCCGATGGTCTGGGGCGAGCAGACCGACGTGCCGGAATCGGCCGACTGGTACAACTCCAACTACATCATTGCCTGGGGTTCCAACGTCCCGCAGACCCGTACCCCCGACGCACACTTCTTCACCGAGGTGCGCTACAAGGGCACCAAGACCGTGGCGATCACCCCGGACTACTCGGAAGTCGCCAAGCTCACCGACCTGTGGCTCAACCCCAAGCAGGGCACCGACGCGGCGTTGGCCCAGGCCTTCAACCATGTGATCTTCAAAGAATTCCACCTGGACAAACCCAGCGCCTATTTCACCGAATACGCCAAGCGCTACACCGACCTGCCGGTGCTGGTGGTGCTCAAGCCGATGCTCGGCGCGGCGCCCGGTTCAGGCTACCAGCCCGACCGCTTCCTGCGGGCCAGCGACCTGACCGACAACCTCGGCCAGGATAACAATCCGGAATGGAAAACCATTGCCCTGGACGCCGACGGCCAACTGGTTTCGCCCCAAGGTTCGATCGGCTATCGCTGGGGTGAGAAGGGCAAGTGGAACATCCTGCCGCGCGAAGGCGGTGAGGGCCGTGAGATCGACCTCAAACTCAGCCTGATCGGCGGCGACGTCGCCGAAGTGGCGTTCCCGTACTTTGCCGGTGAGTCCCAGGAGCATTTCCAACACGTGGCCGGCGACGCGGTGCAGTTCCGCCGGGTGCCGGTGCACAGCGTGGTGCTGGCCGACGGCAGCGTGGCGAAAGTCGCGACTGTGTTCGATCTGTCGGCGGCCAACCTGGCCATCGACCGAGGACTGGGCGGTGCCAATGTCGCCAAGGGCTACGACGACGCCTCGGTGCCCGGCACCCCGGCCTGGCAGGAGCAGATCACTGGCGTGAGCCGCGAGAAAGCGATCCAGATCGCCCGCGAGTTCGCCGACAACGCCGACAAGACCCGTGGACGCTCGATGATCATTGTCGGTGCGGCGATGAACCACTGGTACCACATGGACATGAACTACCGCGGGCTGATCAACATGCTCATGCTCTGCGGTTGCGTTGGCCAGACCGGCGGCGGCTGGGCCCACTACGTCGGCCAGGAAAAACTCCGTCCGCAATGCGGCTGGCTGCCCCTGGCCTTCGGCCTGGACTGGAACCGACCATCCCGGCAAATGAACGGCACCAGCTTCTTCTACGGCCACAGCTCGCAGTGGCGCCACGAGAAGATGAGCATGCACGACGTGCTCTCGCCCCTGGCCGACAAGTCGCAGTTCCCCGAGCACGCCTTGGACTACAACATCCGCGCCGAGCGGGCCGGCTGGTTGCCGAGCGCGCCGCAACTCAACACCAACCCGCTGCACATCTGCCGTGAGGCCGCCGCTGCGGGCCTGGACCCGAAAGACTACGTGGTGAAGTCGCTGCAGGACGGTTCCCTGCGCTTTGCCTGCGAGCAACCGGACAACCCGGTGAACTTCCCGCGCAACATGTTCATCTGGCGCTCCAACCTGCTGGGCTCCTCGGGCAAGGGCCACGAGTACATGCTCAAGTACCTGCTGGGCACCAAGAACGGTGTGATGAACGAAGACATCGGCAAGGTCGGCGCCTGCAAGCCTACCGAAGCCGAATGGGTGGACGAGGGCGCCATCGGCAAGCTCGACCTGGTAACGACCCTGGACTTCCGCATGTCCTCGACCTGCGTGTACTCCGACATCGTCTTGCCGACCGCCACCTGGTACGAAAAAGACGACATGAACACCTCGGACATGCACCCGTTCATCCACCCGTTGTCGGCCGCTATCGACCCGGCCTGGGAATCGCGTTCGGACTGGGAAATCTACAAGGGCATCGCCAAGGCGTTCTCGGCCATGGCCGTCGGGCACCTGGGCGTGGAGAATGACCTGGTCACCGTACCGCTGATGCATGACAGCGTCGGTGAACTGGCCCAGCCCTTTGGCGGTGCCGACTGGAAAACCGCCGGCGAGGTGCCACAACCGGGCAAGAACGCACCGAACCTGCAAGTGGTGGAGCGTGACTACCCGAACATCTACAAGCAGTTCACCTCCCTGGGCCCGCTGCTGGAAAAACTCGGCAACGGCGGCAAGGGCATCAACTGGAACACCGACACCGAAGTGAAATTCCTCGGTGAACTGAACCACCGCGAAGTCGATGCCGGCATCAGCCAGGGCCGGCCGAAGATCGACAGCGCCATCGACGCCGCCGAAGTGATCCTGTCCCTCGCGCCGGAAACCAACGGCCATGTAGCGGTGAAAGCCTGGGCCGCGCTGTCGGAGTTCACCGGCATCGATCACAGCCACCTGGCAGTCTCCAAGGAGCACGAAGCGATTCGTTTCCGCGACATCCAGGCCCAGCCGCGCAAGATCATTTCCAGCCCGACCTGGTCCGGCCTGGAAGACGATCACGTGAGCTACAACGCCGGTTACACCAACGTCCATGAGTCGATCCCATGGCGCACCATCACCGGTCGCCAGCAGTTCTACCAGGATCACCCATGGATGCAGGCGTTCGGCGAGCAACTGATGAGCTATCGGCCGCCGGTCAACACCCGCACCATCGAGGTGGTCAAGGGCAAGCGCACCAACGGCCATGCCGAGATCGTCCTGAACTGGATCACCCCGCACCAGAAATGGGGCATCCACAGTACCTACACCGACAACCTGCTGATGCTCACCCTGAGCCGTGGCGGCCCGATCATCTGGCTCTCCGAGATCGACGCCCGGCGCGCCGGCATCGAGGACAACGATTGGGTCGAGTGCTTCAACGCCAACGGCGCATTGACTGCCCGGGCGGTGGTCAGCCAGCGGGTCAAGGAAGGCATGGTGATGATGTACCACGCCCAGGAACGGATCGTGAACGTGCCCGGCGCGGAAACCACCAAGACCCGCGGCGGCCACCACAACTCGGTGACCCGCGTCGTGCTCAAGCCGACCCACATGATCGGTGGCTACGCCCAGCAGGCCTACGGCTTCAACTATTACGGCACGGTCGGTTGCAACCGCGACGAATTCGTCGTGGTGCGCAAGATGGCCAAGGTCGACTGGCTCGACGGTTCCAGCGGCGATGACCTGCCGCGTCCACTGCCGACCGAGCTGGATTGAGGAGATTGATATGAAGATTCGTTCACAGATCGGCATGGTCCTGAACCTGGACAAATGCATCGGTTGCCATACCTGTTCGATCACCTGCAAAAACGTCTGGACCAGCCGCGAGGGCATGGAATACGCCTGGTTCAACAACGTCGAGACCAAGCCTGGTATCGGTTATCCCAAGGAATGGGAGAACCAGGACAAGTGGAAAGGTGGCTGGATCCGCAATGCCGACGGCTCGATCAACCCACGCATCGGCGGCAAGTTCCGCGTGTTGGCGAACATTTTCGCCAACCCGGACCTGCCGGGCCTGGACGACTATTACGAACCGTTCGACTTCGACTACCAGCACCTGCACACCGCGCCACTGGGCGAACACCAGCCGGTCGCACGGCCGCGTTCGGTGGTCTCGGGCAAGCGCATGGAGAAGATCGAGTGGGGTCCGAACTGGGAGGAAATCCTCGGCACCGAGTTCGCCAAGCGGCGCAAGGACAAGAACTTCGACCAGATCCAGGCGGACATCTACGGCGAGTACGAAAACACGTTCATGATGTACCTGCCGCGCCTGTGCGAGCACTGCCTCAACCCGGCGTGCGCGGCGTCCTGCCCGAGCGGGGCGATCTACAAGCGCGAGGAAGACGGCATCGTCCTGATCGACCAGGAAAAATGCCGCGGCTGGCGCATGTGCATCAGCGGCTGCCCCTATAAGAAAATCTACTTCAACTGGAAAAGCGGCAAGTCGGAAAAATGCATCTTCTGCTACCCGCGCATCGAAGCCGGGATGCCGACGGTCTGCGCGGAAACCTGTGTTGGTCGGATCCGTTACCTCGGCGTACTGCTGTACGACGCCGACCGCATCAGCGAAGTGGCGAGCACCGCCGATGAAAAAGACCTCTACGAGAAACAACTGGAGATCTTCCTCGACCCGAACGACCCGGCGGTGATCCGCCAGGCCCTGGCCGATGGCGTGCCGCAGTCGGTGATCGACTCAGCGCAACGCTCGCCGGTCTACAAAATGGCCGTGGATTGGAAACTCGCGCTGCCGCTGCACCCTGAATACCGCACCTTGCCGATGGTCTGGTATGTGCCGCCACTGTCGCCGATCCAGAACGCTGCCGCAGCCGGCACCGTGGGCATGAACGGGGTCCTGCCGGACGTCGACAGCCTGCGCATTCCGCTGCGCTACCTGGCGAACCTGCTCACCGCCGGCGATGAAAAACCGGTCAAGCGCGCCCTCAAGCGCCTGCTGGCGATGCGTGCCTACAAGCGTTCCGAACAGGTCGATGGCGTGCAGGACCTGCAAGTGCTGGCCGATGTCGGCCTGGACGTGAACCAGGTGGAAGAGATGTACCGCTACCTGGCCATCGCCAACTACGAAGACCGTTTCGTGGTGCCAAGCGCGCACCGTGAAGACGCCATGAGCGATGCGTTCGCCGAGCGCTCCGGTTGCGGCTTCAGCTTCGGCAGCGGTTGCAGCGGCAGTTCCGACACCAACATGTTCGGTGGCAAGAAGGCCAACCGCCGCGACGTGATCAAGACCGTGCAGTTGTGGGAGGAATGAGCATGCGCATTCTCAAAGTGATTTCGTTGCTGCTCGACTACCCGACCGAGACCCTGGTGGCCGGGCGTGACGAGTTGGAACAGGCGATTGCCCAGGCGCGGGAAATCAGCCCGAACCAACGGGCGGGATTGTTCGAGCTGCTGGAAACGATTTGCGGCAAGGACCTGATGGACGGCCAGGAGCATTACGGCGCGTTGTTTGGCCGGGGCCGTTCGTTGTCGCTGCTGTTGTTCGAGCATGTCCATGGCGAGTCCCGCGACCGCGGCCAGGCCATGGTGGACATGATGGCCCAGTACGAAGCAGCCGGCTTCGCCATCGGCATCAAGGAACTGCCTGATTACATCCCGCTGTACCTGGAGTTCTTGTCCACCCGCGAAGACCTGGAGGCCCGCGAGGGCCTGGCGGATGTCGCGCACCTGCTGGCCTTGCTCGCGGCACGCCTGGAGGAGCGCGAAAGCGTCTATGCCAGTTGCTTCCGGGCCTTGTTGCAGATTGCCGGCGCCGAACCCCAGGGCGCGGTCGCCGAACTGCGTGAGCAAGTGAAGGCCGAGCCAAGGGACGACTCCCTGGAAGCCCTGGACCGGGTCTGGGAAGAAGAGGCGGTGGATTTCATGAAGGCCGAGCAGCAGGACCGTTGCAGCTCGATGCCGAGCGCGCCGGGTAAGCCCCGGGAAGAAAGTGCGGTGCCATTGCACTGGGTGGATTTTCAGCATGAAGGGCGGGCCGCTGCGCCTGCCGGGGAGGTGGGCAATGTCTAAATGGGATCTGTTGTTGTTCGGGGTCTATCCCTATGTCGCCCTGGCGATTTGCCTGATCGGCAGTTGGGCACGGTTCGACCTGTCCCAGTACACCTGGAAGGCCGGCTCCAGCCAAATGCTCAGCAAGGGCGGCATGCGGGTGGCGAGCAACCTGTTCCACGTCGGCGTGCTGTTCGTGCTGGCCGGGCACTTCGTCGGCCTGCTGACACCGTCGGCGATCTACCACCACGTGCTGAGCACCGAGAACAAGCAACTGCTGGCGATGGTCTCCGGTGGCTTCTTCGGTGTGCTGGGCCTGATCGGCCTGCTGATGTTGCTCAACCGGCGCCTCACCGATCCCCGGGTTCGCGCCACGTCCAATACCTCGGACATCCTGGTGCTCGTCGTGCTGCTGGTGCAACTGGTGCTCGGCCTGATGACCATCGTCGCCTCGACCGCCCACATGGACGGCTCGGTGATGGTGATGCTGGCCGACTGGGCGCAGAACACCGTGCTGCTGCGTCCGGTGGAAGCGGCCACCTCGATCGCGCCCGTAGGCCTGGTCTACAAGCTCCATGTGCTGCTGGGCCTGACGCTGTTCGTGCTGTTCCCGTTTACCCGTCTGGTGCACATCGTCAGCGCGCCGGTCTGGTACCTGGGACGGCGTTATCAAATCGTTCGGCAGAAATTCTGAGGAGACGATCATGGCAAGTGGATGCGGATGTGGCGGCGGTAATGGGGGCGGTGGCGGCTGTGGTTCTTCGGCTAAAGCGGCTGCGATTGCCGAGGTCGAGGCACCCGGTGCGGTGCCGTTCGAACCGGTCCAGGCCGGGCCGGTGGCGGAGGAGCAAGCAACGCCGCAGTTGATCGCCAGCAGTGAGCAGGAGTGGCCGATCATCAGTGTCAACGGGGTGTCGATCAGCCCGCAGGCGATGGCCCTGGAGCTGCAATACCACCCGGCCGAAAGCCGCGAGGAAGCGGTCTATCAGGCGGCGCGGGCCTTGGTGATCCGTGAATTGCTCCAGCAACGGATCGCCGAGCTGGGCCTGGCGTTGCAGGTCGGTGCGGGTGAAAACGAAGAGGAAGCGGCCACCCGGCTGCTCCTCGAACGCGAGGTGCAGGTGCCGCGATGCGACGAGGCGACTTGCCGGCGCTACTTCGACAGCAATCGGGCGCGCTTTCACAGCGCTCCGTTGCTGGCGGTGCGGCACATCCTGCTCGAATGCGCGCCGGACGATGCTGAGGCCCGCAGCCTGGCGCACGTCCAGGCCGAGCTGCTGCTGGAACGCCTGGATCAGCATCCGGGCAGTTTCGCCGAGTTGGCGCAGAAGTACTCGGCGTGTCCATCAAAGGAGCAGGGTGGCTCGCTGGGCCAGATCAGCAAGGGCCAGACCGTGCCCGAGCTGGAGCGCCAGTTGTTCGCGCTGCCGGCGGGGCTGGCGGGTAAGCCACTGGAAAGTCGTTACGGCTGGCACGTGATCAGCATCGATCAGCGCATCGACGGCCAGCCGCTGCCCTACGAGGCGGTGGCGACGGCGATCCGCACCCAGTTGCAGCAGGGCGTCTGGCAAAAAGCACTGGTGCAATACCTGCAAACCCTGATCGGTGCGGCGGACATCCGGGGCATTCATCTCCAGGGCGCCGACTCACCGCTGGTGCAGTGAGCATCGGATCAATCAGGGGATATTCATGAACGCGGTATTGCAGGACGGATTTGGGCGCCAGATCGATTATTTGCGAATGTCGGTGACCGATCGTTGTGATTTTCGCTGCGTGTACTGCATGGCGAAAAACATGACGTTCCTGCCGCGTCAGCAAGTGCTGACCCTGGAGGAGTTGCAGCGGTTGGCGCGGTTGTTCGTCGGGATGGGGGTGAAGAAAATCCGCCTGACCGGTGGCGAGCCGCTGATCCGTCCGGGCATCGTCGGGTTGTGTCGCGAGATCGCGGTATTGCCCGGCCTGCGGGAACTGGTGATGACCAGCAACGGCTCGCAACTGGGCCGCCTGGCCCGGCCGTTGGTGGAGGCGGGCGTCAAGCGCATGAACATCAGCCTCGACAGCCTGGATGGCGAGCGCTTCCGGGCGATCACCCGCAACGGCAACCTCGACCAAGTGCTGGCGGGTATCGAGGCAGCGACGGCGGCGGGGTTCGAGCGGATCAAGCTCAACTGCGTGGTGATGAAGGGGCGCAACTTCGATGAGGTGCCGGCGTTGGTGCAGTACGCCATCGAGCAACGCATCGACATCAGCTTCATCGAGGAAATGCCCTTGGGTGAGGTCGGGCGTTCCCGAGGGGAGTCGTTTTGTTCCAGTGATGAGGTCCGGGCTGTGATCGCCGGTCACCACCGGCTGCTGGACAGCGCGGAAAACAGCGGCGGGCCGGCGCGCTATGTGCGCCTGGAGCGTCACCCGGATACCCGGATCGGCTTCATCTCGCCCAATACCCATAACTTCTGCGCCAGTTGCAACCGGGTGCGGATGACGGTGGAAGGGCGCTTGCTGCTGTGCCTCGGGCAGGAAGATTCCCTCGACCTGCGGGGCTTGCTGCGGCGTTATCCGCTGGATGACCAGCCGGTGATCCACGCCGTGCAACAGGCCCTGCGCGGCAAACCGCTGCGCCATGACTTCAACCCCGGCGGGGAGGTGCAGATCGTGCGGTTCATGAATATGAGTGGGGGTTAGGCATTTACCTGGCAGACAGCACAACACCCACGTGGGAGCGGGCTTGCTCGCGAAGGCGGAGTATCAGTCAACATCAATGCTTCTGACCCACCGTCTTCGCGAGCAAGCCCGCTCCCACAAGGGATTGACGGTGTTGCTGAATTAGCTTTTCAACCCACCGCCAATTCTTGATATCGATCAATTGCAACCCAGCCCTTTGGTCGTACCCTTCACTGCATATTGTGTTTAATAGAACTCTAAAACCATATATGTAGTGTCTGGAGCCCAAATGCAAAGCACATTGATCTCAGTAGGCTGTAACCGCTTGCACAAGCGCGACGGCAGTGTGGTGGCCTTCGATGCGGACAAGATCCGCCAGGCGCTGATCGCTGCCGGCAAGGCCACCGGTGAGTACGCCGAGGTCGAGGCCGAGGAGCTGCTCAGCGCTGTGCTGGCCCGGTTGGAAGGGCAATCTCGCTTGAACGTCGAGCAGATCCAGGACCGGGTCGAACGGGTGTTGATGGACGCCGGTTACTTTCTCTCCATGCGCGCTTACATCGTCTACCGCGAGCAACATGGACGCCTGCGTCGGGACCGCCGCACGCTGGTGGAAGTCGCCACCTCGATGAACGAATACCTGGATCGCGAAGACTGGCGCGTGCAGGCCAATGCCAATCAGGGCTACTCCCTTGGCGGGCTGATCCTCAACGTATCGGGCAAGGTCACCGCCAACTACTGGCTCGACGAAGTCTACAGCCAGGCCATCGGCCAGGCCCACCGTGAGGCCGATCTGCATATCCACGATCTGGACATGCTCGCCGGCTACTGCGCCGGCTGGTCCTTGCGCACGCTGCTGCACGAAGGCCTCAATGGTGTGCCGGGGCGGGTCGAGGCCGGGCCGCCCAAGCACTTGAGCAGTGCCCTGGGGCAGATGGTGAATTTCCTCGGCACCCTGCAGAACGAATGGGCCGGCGCCCAGGCGTTCAGCTCCTTCGACACCTACCTGGCCCCTTACGTACGCAAGGACAAACTCAGCTACGACGAGGTCCGCCAGTCGTTGCAGGAGTTCATCTACAACCTCAACGTGCCGTCGCGCTGGGGCACCCAGACGCCGTTCACCAATCTCACGTTCGACTGGGTCTGCCCCCAGGACCTGCGCGAACAGATCCCGGTGATCGGCGGTGAAGAAATGCCGTTCGCCTATGGCGACCTGCAAGCGGAAATGGAATTGCTCAACCGCGCCTACATCGAGGTGATGCAGGCCGGCGATGCGAAAGGGCGGGTGTTCACCTTCCCGATCCCGACCTACAACATCACCCATGACTTCCCGTGGGACAGCGAGAACGCCGACCGGCTGTTCGAAATGACCGCCCGTTATGGCTTGCCGTACTTCCAGAACTTCCTCAACTCGGACATGCAGCCCAATCAGGTCCGGTCGATGTGCTGCCGTCTGCAACTGGATGTGCGCGAGCTGCTCAAGCGCGGGGGCGGGTTGTTCGGCTCGGCGGAGCAGACCGGCTCCCTGGGCGTGGTAACGATCAACTGCGCTCGCCTGGGCTATCTGTACAAGGGCAACACCAGCGCCCTGCTGCAACGCCTCGATGCGCTGATGGAGCTGGCGATGGAAAGCCTGGAGGTCAAGCGCAAGGTGATCCAGCATCACATGGACGCCGGCCTGTACCCCTACACCAAGCGCTACCTGGGCACCTTGCGCAATCACTTCTCCACCATCGGCGTGAATGGCCTGCACGAGATGCTGCGCAATTTCACCGATGACCAACAGGGCCTGCACACCGAGCAGGGTCGCGAGTTTGCCTTGAAGCTGCTCGATCATGTGCGGGCCACGCTCCTGCGCTTCCAGGAAGAAACCGGCCACCTCTACAACCTCGAAGCCACGCCCGCCGAAGGCACCACCTACCGTTTCGCCAAGGAAGACCTCAAGCGTTTCCCGGACATCTTGCAGGCCGGCAGCCCGGTGGCGCCGTACTACACCAACTCCTCGCAATTGCCGGTGGGTTTCACCGACGATCCGTTCGAGGCCCTGGAGCTGCAAGACGACCTGCAATGCAAATACACCGGCGGCACCGTGCTGCACCTGTACATGGCCGAGCAGATTTCTTCGACCCAGGCCTGCAAGCAGCTGGTGCGCAAGGCGCTGGGGCGTTTCCGCCTGCCGTACCTCACCGTGACGCCAACGTTCTCCATCTGCCCGGTGCATGGCTACCTGGCCGGCGAACACGAGTTCTGCCCGAAATGCGACGAAGCCTTGCTGCTGCAACAGCAGCTTGCCGGCAGCGTCCACTGATCCGATCCATCGACCGTAAGGAGCTTCACCCTATGAACGCAGCACAATCTCTTCCGCAGGCCCAGCGTCAACGTTGTGAAGTCTGGACGCGAGTGATGGGCTATCACCGCCCGGTGGCAGCCTTCAATCCGGGCAAGCAGTCCGAGCATCGTGAGCGGGTGCACTTCACTGAACGCGCGGCCGGGCGTCCATGAGCCGAGTGCTCCGGGTCGGGGGCATGGTGCCCCTGACCACCCTCGATTACCCCGGCCAGTTGGCCTGCGTTCTGTTTTGCCAGGGTTGCGCCTGGCGTTGTCGTTATTGCCATAACCCGCAACTGATTCCACCGCGCGGCAGCGAGGAGGTGGATTGGTGTCGGGTGTTGGCGTTTTTGCAACGCCGTCAGGATCTGCTCGATGCCGTGGTATTCAGTGGGGGCGAGCCGACGTTGCAGGAGGGACTGGCAGCCGCCATGGAAGAGGTGCGGCAGATGGGTTTTCGCATCGGGCTGCACAGTGCCGGGATCAAGCCGGCGGCCTTTGCCAAAGTGGTCGGGCTGGCCGACTGGGTTGGGTTCGACATCAAGGCCCTGCCCGAGGACGCCCTGGACGTGACCCGGGTCGAGGGCAGTGGCGCCGCCAACTGGCGCAGCCTCGACCATCTGCTGGCCAGCGGCGTGGAGTACGAATGCCGCACCACGGTGCATTGGCATCTGTTCGAACCCGAACGGTTGCTGACCCTGGCTCGGCGTCTCAGCTCGCAGGGCGTGAGGCGTTTTGCGGTACAACTGGTGCGGACTGCGCGGATGCTCGATCCACATCTTGCCGGGGGCCCTGCGCATACGCTGCAACCTGAGCTGTGGGGCGAGATGCGGGCGTTGTTTCCTTCGTTTGTGTTGCGCAGCTGACCAGCGAACGACTGTGGAGCTGGGGTGTTCTCAGCATTACCACAAATTATTGGGGGAGCGAGCCTGCTCGCGATTGCGGTGTGTCAGTCGACATCAATGTTGCTGACTTGACGCCATCGCGAGCAGGCTCGCTCCCACAGGGGCTGGTGTTGAATCCGGTAGCTCACCACCCCCAGAACTGTAGCCACCAGCCGTACCCCACCAGGCTGTTGGCCGAGACCAGGCAGGCCATGGCGCAGAGGCGGCGGGCGGGGGTAGTCGGTTCGAGACGTTTGTAGCCCAGCCACATGCTCCAGGCTATTGCGACCAGCAACAGCCCGGCCCTGGCGGGCTGGACCCATTCGAGCAACAAGCCTTCGTAGCGCAGCAGTTTGACCGTGGTGGCGGACAAGCCGAGAAACAGGCCTGCTGCGCCCAGGGGCGTCAGGGTGATTGCCAGTGTCCGGTACTGCCCGGGATCGCCGATGAGTTTCGCCGCCAGATGCATCAGCAACAGCAACGCGCTGCCCAACAGCAGGGCGCTCAGGCCCAAATAGACGAGGATGCAGAAGCCATCGAGCCAGCTGAAGCTGTCGTTAAGCTGCGGGTAGTGGGTCAGCAGCCACCAGGGCGCATTGTCTTGCAAGGCCCAGAAACCATCGTGTGTCACCAGCCACTGCGCCAGGCCTTGCTTGAGGGCGATGAACCAGGGGCTGACGGTCCACTGGAAGGCGCCCATGGCCAGGCCGATAACCCCGAACAGCAGCAGGCGGACCTCCCAGGGCGAGAGCGTGGCGGCCGTTGCGTCGAGAATTTCCTCGCTGCTGGAACGGGCGATCAGGCGCACTGCGTCGCGCTGGCCGCTGCAACGTCCGCAGGCATGGCAGTCGGCGGCGCCGCGCAGGCGGCGGATGTCCAGCAGCGGTGCGCAGTTGGGCGCGGGACGGCGCGGTGCAGGGTTGTCCAGCCAGCGCTGTTCATCCACCCGAAAGTGCACGGGCGCCAGGCGCGCGAGCAGGGCGAACACGCCGCTGACCGGACACAGGTAGCGGCACCAGACCCGCTTGCCCCGGGCGAACAGCAGGCCGACGATCACCGCCGCGACGGTCGAGCCCCCGAGGATCAGCAGCGCTGCCTGGGCATAGTCGTAGACGCTGATCAATTGCCCATAAATCGTGGTCAGGCAGAACGCCAGGGTCGGCCAGCCGGCCCAACGCAACGCGCGCGGTACCCCGAGTCCCTTGCCGTACCGGCTGGCCCATTCGCTCAGGGCGCCTTCGGGGCAGAGCACACCGCACCAGAGCCGACCGAACAGCACAATCGACAGCAACACGAACGGCCACCACAGGCCCCAGAACAGAAATTGCGCCAGCAGCGTAAGGTTGTCGAACAGCCGTGCCTGGCTGTCCGGCAATGGCGAAAAGGCCGGTACCACCAGCAGCACCCCGTAAAACAGCACCACCAGCCACTGAACATTACGAATGATCGCCCCGTGGCGCCGCATGCCGTCGCCCAGACGCTGGAGCCAGGGATTCAGGTCGGGCATGGCAGGTTTTCCGGCTTGCGTGGCCGCAACCAGCCCGCGACGACGCACCAATAGCCCAGCCAAACCAGCAAGGTCAATGCGCTGGGACTGGCGCGATAACCGGTGAAGTCCGCCAGGAACCCGCCGAACCCATGACCGTCGTCCAACATAGCGCTGCTGTCCCACAGCCCATCGCCAATGCCGCGATACACCGCCTCGGGCCAGTCCATCGCCAGCAATTGCCCGCCGACCCGCTCGATACCGCTGACCAGCAAGGCCGCCCCCAACAGCAGCAGGATCGCTTCGCTGATGGCGAAGAAGCGCGGCCAGGAAATGAACCGGCGGCTGCTGTGCAGCAGCGACACGGTCAGCAGCGAGAGCACCAGGCCAGCCACCGCGCCCACGGCGAACAGAGCCAGTGACGGCCCTTGCAGGCGAGCACCGGCGCCGTACAGGAAAACCACGGTTTCGCTGCCTTCACGGCTGACCGCCAATAACGCCAGCACCAACAGTCCCAGGCCACCCTGACGACTCAGGCGATGGTCGGCATGGCGGGTCAGATCGTGTCTGAGCGTGCGCGCGTTGCGGTGCATCCAACCGACCATCTGCACGATCAGCAGGCTCGCGAGCAGCGCCAATGCCGCCTGGAACCACTCGTTGGCCGCGCCGCTCATGGCTTCGCCCGCCAGCAGGATCAGGCCGGCCAGCACGCCGGAAAGCAACAGCCCCAATGCCGCGCCCGCCCAGACGTAGCGCACCAACTGGCTGGCCTGCTGCTGTCGGCTGACCCAGGCCTGGAGAATACCGATCACCAGCAACGCCTCGACGCTTTCGCGCCAGACAATGAACATGGATTGAGTCATGAAACGCCTCCTGCTGGCGGTTACCGGGCGAGAATGCCGCCCTCGGGCAGTTGCGGATTGAATTCATCGAAGAACGGATAGTGCCCGGGGCGCAGCGGATGGATGACCACGAAGGTGGTGACGCCGGGCGACAGCACTTTCTCCACCCGCAGCGGTGTGCTCTCGAATTCCGCCGGGCCCTGGCCGAGGTTCTTCAGCACGATCTTGAAACGCTGGCCCGCCGGGACTTCTAGCCGCGGCGGGGTGAAGTGCCCGTCACGGATGCTCAGTTCATAGGTGGGCAGTTCGGCATGGACGATGCCAGGCGCTATCAGCCCGGCCAGCAGCCAGCAGGCCAGGCGCCGTTGGCCTGCGACCCGCCGTGCAGCCGTTGCACGATTCATCGTCAATACCCGCCTTTTTTACCAATCCCGGCGTAGACGAATTCGTAGTGCAATTCACAGCGTTCGAACCACGGCGCGACGCCGGTTTCCTTGTCAGTATGGCGACCGAGCGCGGCATGACCGCCCGGCGGCAGTACGGTGAAAGTCAGCTGGTATTTGCCCGGGCCCAGCAACTTGACGTTGTCGCCGTAGTGCGGGCCGTCGTTGGCGACCATCGCGTGGAAGTCGCCTTTGAGTTCGGTCTCGTTGCCCTGTTTTTTCAGCAGGAACGACACGTTGAGGTAGGGAACGAAGCTGCCTTCCTGGAAGCCTTGCTGGTTGTCCGCCGTGGCGCGGATGTCGGCTTCCAAGTGAACATCAGAGTCCGCCGTGGGACGCATCATGCCGGCCGGGGCCATTTCGATCGGTTGCAGATACACCGCACCGACTTCAAGGCCTGGACACAGTTGCGGTTCGCCGATGGGGTATTCCTTGGCCTGGGCCAGCGGCGCGAGAAACAGCAGGGCGAGAGGCAGGGGAGCGAGAGTGCGCATGATGACTTCCTGGACTGGCGAAAAAGATGGCTGAGTCTAGGAAGCTTCGATGCGAATAATAATGATTATTGTCAATTTTCAGGATGATTCTGTGAGAACAGTGCGAGCGCTTGTCTGTGCGGGTTCTTGATCGAAATCAACAGTGGCTTGGCGCCCTGGCGCTAGGGTACGGGTACGCCCATTTGTCAGCGGGGTTCCCATGGCCAAGCCTTTCCCTCTCAGTCCCAAGCATCCCGAACGCATCTGCTGGGGCTGCGACCGCTATTGCGCATCCAGCGCCCTTGCGTGCGGCAACGGTGCCGATCGAACGATGCACCCGGCCGAAATGATTGGGGAGGATTGGTATCTGCACGGAGATTGGGGATTGGAGCTGACGGATATCACGGACAAAACTGCAGACCGAAGTGCCGATCAGAAGGAATAAGCCAAACCTGTGGCGAGGGAGCTTGCTCCCGCTGGGCTGCACAGCAGCCCCAAAAGCTTGCGGTCGCTACGCACGAGGCAAGCTCCCTCGCCACAGTTTAATGGGTCCTACAACTTCCTATCGGTCCTACAACTTCGGCAACTGCCCAACCCGGCCCATCATCTCCGTCACGATCTGCAAGTCCAGCAGGAACTGCTCCACCGTCTTGAACTCGTTGTCGTTATGCCCGGTGTACTTGACGTCGGGCATCGCCAGGCCGAACTGCACGCCGTTGGGCAGGTCGTGCACCGAGGTGGCCCCGGCGGAGGTGCCGTATTTGTGTTCCATGCTCAGGCTTTCACTGGCGACGGCCAGCAACGCCTTGACCCATTCGCCTTCAGGGTTGCGGTACATCGGCTCGTCGAGGGAGTAGTCGAAGGCCACGGCCACCTTGGATTTCTGGGTCCAGGCGGCCAACTTGTCGGCGATTTCAGCCTTAAGGGCTTCAGTGGTCTTGCCCACCGGCACCCGCAGATTGACCGCCAGCTTGAAGGTTTTTTCATCCATCCCGACGTAGGTCAGGGACGCCGTGAGCGGGCCCATGAAAGTGTCGGAGAAGCCGATCCCCAGTTTCTTGCCCAGATAGTCCAGGCCCCAGTTGTCGGCGGCGTAGCGTGCGGCGTCGGTGATGTGGTTGTGCTTGAGCGCAACCTTGCCGTCGAGGCCGTTGATGAACACCAGCATCCGCGCCACCGGGTTGACCCCGGACTCGGGCTCGGAGGAGTGCGCCGAAACGCCGGTGAAGGTCAGCTGGACATCCTTGCCGACCACCTGGGTGGTCACTTGGAAGTCGCCACCATTGTCCTTGGCATATTCGTTACCGGCCTTGAGCAGGGCCGCGGCCAGTTCGGCGGGCTTGTCACTGACGAAGGTCGCCACGGAGGTGGACGGAATCTGGTTGGTCGCCAGGCCACCGGTCAGCCCGGTGATTTCAGCGCCCTTGCCCTCTGCGGTGCGCCGGGCAAAGTTGGCCATGACGGTGCCGTAGCCTTTCTCGGCGATCACCACCGGGTAGCCGCCGTCCAGTGCCAGGTTGTAGTTGGGCGTCGGGTTGCGTTCGAAGTAGTAGGGGATCGCGTCTCCGCTGGTTTCTTCGGTGGTGTCCACCAACAACTTGAAGTTGCGCGCCAGCGGCAGCTTCTCTTCCTTGATGATCTTCATCGCGTACAACGCCACCACGATCCCGTTCTTGTCGTCCTCGGTGCCGCGGCCGTACATGCGGTCGCCCACCAGGGTGACCTTGAACGGATCGAGGCGGGTGCCGTCCTTCAGTACCCAGTTTTCCGGCGTCACCGGCACCACATCGGCATGGGCGTGGATGCCCACGACTTCGTCGCCGCTGCCTTCGAGGGAAATCTCGTAGACGCGGTTATCGACGTTGCGGAAGTTCAGGTTAAAGGCTTTCGCCAGAGCCTGGATCTTGTCGGCGATCTTCAGGAACTCGGGATTCTCGTGCTGCGCGACGCCCTCCTTGCGAAAGGTCGGGATGGCCACCAGTTCCTTCAGGGTTTCGGTGGCTGCGTTGCCGTACTTCACCCGGGCATACAGGCCCAGCAGACGATGGATCTCGTTCCGCTGTTCGGCTGTCAGGGTTTTGTTACCAAGGAAGCCGTCGATGGCCGGAGTGAGATTGGCGGTCTTTGCCACGTCGCTCTTGCCGACGCTTGCCAGGAACTGGCGGAAGTCCGTTACCGAGCTCTCGGAGAAGGTCTTGACGATGGCGGCGCTCTGTTGCGCGGTGATGTTGGCGAGGGCTGGCGTGGTGATCGAGGCGAGGCTGGACAGCATCAGGGTGGACACAGCCAGGTGCTTGAACGAAAAGTCCATTGCGAGGGCATTCCTTTGCAGAAAGTTGGAAGTGAGCGTCTGTTCGACGAAACAATCACTTACAACCTAACACTGTGAGGAGGGCCTGTACAAAAACAAATGTGTGGTTGCGGCAGGCACCTGTCTTGCGACCACTGGAAACCCTCTATAGAAGCAGATGCTGTCCACTGAGTTTTACCCAGCCCCTGTGGCGAGGGAGCTTGCTCCCGCTTGGGTGCGTAGCGCCCACAAAAAAAGAGGCCGCTGCGCGACCCAGCGGGAGCAAGCTCCCTCGCCACAGGTCAGGTGATTTCCTCAGGATTTTTGCTTGCAACGCCTCAATGCGGCGCGCGCGGAATGGTCTTGAGCAAATCCTCAGGGCTGATGTAACCCACCACCTGCTCCGCCGTGCTGCCCGGCAACGGCAGATCCAGGATATGGCCCTTGATCTTGCCCACCACATGCATCTCGCAAGGCTTGCAGTCGAACTTCAACGTCAGGACTTCATCGCCATGGATCAGTTGCATCGGCGCGACCTTGGTCCGTACCCCGGTGACGCCCTTGGCCTGCTTGGGGCAGAGGTTGAAGGAGAAGCGCAGGCAGTGCTTGGTGATCATCACCGGCACTTCACCGGTCTCCTCATGGGCCTCGAACGCCGCGTCGATCAGCTTGACGCCGTGGCGATGGTAGAAGTCGCGGGCCTTCTGGTTGTAGACGTTGGCCAGGAACGACAGGTGCGATTCCGGATACACCGGCGGCGGGCTGGTCTCGGCCTTGCGTCCGCCCCGCGGATGAGCCGCGACACGGGCGGCGGTCAGCGCCTCGATGACTTCGCGGCGCAGGGCCTTGAGCTGCGAGTTGGGAATGAAGAACGCCTGGGGCGCATCCAGCTCGACCGCTGTGGCGTGGTATTCGGTGGTGCCCAACTGGCCGAGCAGGTCGCGCAGTTGCTCCAGGGCCTGTTCCGGCTTGTTGGCGAGGCCGAACGGCCCGTCCAGGGCGACGCTGGCGCTGATGCCTTCCTCGCTGGTGGCGGTCAGTTCCAGGCGTTCTTCCCGCAGACGGGCGACCCAGGCCAGGCCAACCCGGCGCTCGGAGGAGGTCTTGAGCAGCGCTTGTTGCCAGTTGTGGTCCAGGTTGCGGCTCAACGGGTGGTTCGGGCGCAGCTGGTACATGCCCGCCGGCATCTCGTTGGGCTCGACACGGTAGCGGTAGCGCTTCTGGCCGTCCTCCTCGAACTCGCCCTTGGGCTCGGCGATGTTGGCGCGAAAGCCCACGACTTCGCGCTTGACCAGCACATTGAGGCCGTCGCCGTTGGACAGCGGGTCGAAGGTCACCACCTGCAGGTCGCGCTTGCCGACTTTCTCCACCACGCCCACTGGCACGCCGGTAAAGGTCGGCGAATCGAAGGCACCGATGTCGATCTTGCGCTCGCTGACGAAATAATCGGTGCTGCCACGGTGGAAGGTTTTTTCCGGATCGGGCACGAAAAAGTGCGCGGTGCGGCCGCTGGAAGCGCGGGCCAGGTCCGGACGGTCTTCGAGGACGTCGTCCAGGCGCTGGCGATAATAGGCGGTGATGTTCTTCACATAGCCCATGTCCTTGTAGCGCCCCTCGATCTTGAACGAGCGCACGCCGGCTTCCACCAGGGCGCGGATGTTGGCGCTCTGGTTGTTGTCTTTCATCGACAGCAGGTGTTTTTCGTAGGCAACCACACGGCCCTGGTCATCCTTGAGGGTGTAGGGCAGGCGACAGGCCTGGGAGCAGTCGCCGCGGTTGGCGCTGCGGCCGTTCTGCGCGTGGGAAATGTTGCACTGCCCGGAAAACGCCACGCACAACGCGCCATGGATGAAGAACTCGATGGCCGCGTCGGTTTCGTCGGCGATGGCGCGGATTTCCGCAAGGTTCAGCTCACGGGCCAGGACCAGTTGCGAGAAGCCGGCCTGGTCGAGGAACTTGGCCCGCGCCAGGGTACGGATGTCGGTCTGGGTACTGGCGTGCAGCTCGATGGGCGGAATGTCCAGCTCCATCACCCCCAGGTCCTGCACGATCAAGGCGTCGACGCCGGCATCATACAGTTGGTGGATCAACTGGCGCGCCGGCTCCAGTTCGTTGTCGTGCAGGATGGTGTTGATCGTGGTGAAGACGCGGGCGTGGTAGCGATGGGCGAACTCCACCAGCCGGGCAATATCGCCCACTTCGTTGCAGGCATTGTGCCGCGCGCCGAAACTCGGGCCCCCGATGTACACGGCGTCGGCGCCATGCAGGATGGCCTCGCGGGCAATGGTCACGTCGCGGGCGGGGCTGAGCAGTTCCAGATGATGTTTGGGCAAGGACATTGGTTTTTTAGTCAGGCTGGTCACGGTCGAAGCGGGCATTGTAGCCGCCAGGCGCCTGACAGGCACCTGCGGACTTGGATTTGCGCGTGGTGGACCGATGCACGGCGGTCCGGGAACGGATTACTCGGATGAGGACCCGGCACTGCACCAGCGGTTTCGCCCGGTGTTCTTGGCCAGGTACAAAAAGGCGTCGGCGGCTTTTATCAGCATCGCCGGGGTCACCTCTTCGATGCCCGGCTGGCTGCTGGTGATGCCCGCGCTGGCGGTGACCAGTCCCAGCGGGTGGTCGGCGTGTTCGATGTTCAGTGCCCTGACGGATTCGAGAATTTCCTGTGCGATCTTGCTCGCGCCTGCATTGTTGGTGTTGGGCAGCAGGACGGTGAATTCTTCACCGCCGTACCTGACCGCCAGGTCTCCGGCGCGTTTGATCGTCTGCTGGATCGCCCCGGCAATCGCTCGCAGGCAGTCATCCCCGGCAGCGTGGCCGTATTTATCGTTGTAGCGCTTGAAATAATCGACATCGAGCATGATCAGCGCCAGGGAAGTGCCCTGGCGCTTGGCCAGGCGAATCTCATCGGCCAATGCGATGTCCAGCCGCCGACGGTTGCCCAGGCCGGTCAGACTATCGGTCAGGGCCATGTCTCGCATGGTCTCGTGGGCGCTGCGGATCTGCTTCTCCATGGTCATCCGGTAGCGCAGCTGGCTCAGGACGATGAGTCCGAAACCGACGAGTATGGTGATCAGGAACACCAGTACGATGCCGGTCTTGAGCAGGTCCCGACGCCAGGGCGCGATAATCGACTCGCGGGACAGGCCGGCTTCCACCACCAAGGGATAGGTGGTCAGGGCGCGGTAGCCGTACAGGCGTTCGGTGTCGTCGATCACCGCCCTGGCTTCGGCGATGCCCTGGTTCGAGGTGGGCAGGAAGTTCTTGAAGATCACGCTGTTGACCAGGCTCTTGCCCACCACCGAGGCCACGAAAGGCCGGCGCACCAGGATGGTCCCGCTGCGCGTGGCGAGGACCAGGGCGCCCTTGTCGTCGATCTTGAAGTCGCCGTAGTAGTCGACGAAGTAGCTGACCTTGACCGTTCCCAGCATCACGCCGGCGAAGGAGCCGTCGGGATTGTTCAGGCGACCGGAGATCGGAATGATCAGGTCGTTGGTGGAGCGGCTCCTGATCACCTCGCCGATCCGCACATTGCGATCCTCGTGGGTGCGGTGGTACTGGAAGTAATCGCGGTCGGCGTTGTTCGCCATTTCCGGGGTCACTTCCTTGTCGGTGACCACCCATTCACCGTCGGGACCGTAGATAAACAGCCCATGCAACTGCGGCATGATGGCTGACTGCTGCACCAACAGCTTGTGGATGCGCGGGATGTCCATGTTCTGCAGGCCATCACCTTCCACGCGTTCGCTGAGGGCTGCGGTGACGACATCGACCTGGCGAATGGTGTCTTCGGCGTGCTGGGCCGTCGCCCGCGCCAGGTTCGTCACTGAATCCCGGGCCGAGGCAAAGGCGGCGCGATAGTCGCGCCAGGTTCGCCAGCCTTCCACGGCCAGGAAGGCCAGGACCACCACCAGCATGAAGCTCACCGTGAGCCGCAACGCCGCCCCCGTGCGCGCGGCCTGGGGGGAGAAGGCTTCATCAGAGTTATCCAGCGCGGGCTCCGGCCGTTTGCGTCCGAGCATCAATATTTCCTTTTACGACGGTTCTGCGCACTTATCGGTGCGCAGCTTATCTTATTCGAACTCGCGCAATAATCCGTGGAAGAGCCCTGCTCGCGGCCACGGAATCGGTCGGCAATACTGTTTGGCGTAGGAGACTACATGAAAATCGGCGTTATTTCAGATACTCACGGCCTGCTCCGTCCGCAAGCGCTGGCGGCTTTGCGCGATTGTGAACAGATCATCCATGCCGGTGATATCGGCAGCCCCGACATTGTGCAGCAGCTGGCGTCCATCGCGCCCCTGCATGTGGTGCGTGGCAACAACGACCTGGGAGCCGATTGGGCAGGGCATCTTGCCGATCACCTGCGATTCGAACTCTGTGGCTGGTCGGCCCTGTTGGTGCATGACATCGCGGATGTACCGGCGCTGCTCGACCCGGGAGTGAAGCTGGTGATTACCGGGCACTCCCATCAGCCGAAGATTGAGTGGCGCGAAGCAAGGCTCTATCTGAACCCCGGCAGCGCCGGCCGTAGACGGTTCAAGCTGCCGGTGACGCTGGCGCTGTTGGAGGTGGACGCTGAGCTGATTGAGCCGCAGCTTGTGCAGCTATTGGACTGAGGTTGAGCCAGGGCGTAGCCCTGGTCGACATCTGCAAAGGAGAGGGCGCGGCGATCAGCTGCGTTGCACGCCGATCATCACAAACAGCGCCCGGGCGATCCGGTCGCTCTTGTTGCGCCAGGCATGTCGGGTTCCGTGCTGGATGACCACATCGCCAGGCCGGATCCGTTTCTGTTCGCCGTTGTCCAGTTCCAGCCAGAGTTCGCCTTCCAGCAGGATGCCGTAGTCGATGGTCGGGGTGGTGTGCATCCCTGGCTGGTCCGGCTCGAAACACTCGAACAGGCCGGGCAGGGCGCCGCCCAGCTCCTCGATCATCTGCCCGACGTCGGTAGGGTTTTGCATCACCGGGTCCGGAGGAAAGTCATAGATCGCCAGGGTGGTCTCGCCAGGGCCGGGGACCAGCGATGGATTTCCCGAGGTGGGTTCGAGCCGGGCATCCGATGGGCTGGCCGTGGTGCCGGTGGACCACAGATGCGCCATGGCGTGGCCCGGGATAGACGCAAAGGCACGGGCGCGCGGTGCCGCCTCATCGCTGATAAAAATCGATTGGCCCGCAGCGTCCAGGCCGGTGACAACTCTTCGAATCTTCATGGCTTCCCCACAATTGAAGGGGCGGGCATCAGGCTGCCCGCCGTTATGCAGTATGGAACGGGGCGGCCTCAAGGGCAGATGACGTAGTTGCTGAAGCCACCGTGGCGGTTTTCGATCCCGGTGATCGCGTCGTTGATCTCCTCCAGGCCGAACGCGGTGTTCTCGAAGAACGACAGGTCCAGCGCGCCGGACTCCACCATGTCGGCCATGTCCTGGCCCTGTCCGGTGGTGAACCAGGCCGAGCCACTGATCTGGATATCGTTGTCCATGATCCAGTGCAGATCGATGGGGACTTCGCCGGCAATCGCACCGATGTTGACCAGGTGCCCGCCACGGTGGATGGATCTCAATGCCTGGGTCAGGGTTTCGTGGGGCGCCCCCGGACCGAGGGCATCGATCACCACATCGACACCTTCACCCTGGGTCACTTCACTGACCCATTCCTGGACAGGCTTGGTGCCCAGGGTATGGATTTCAATCCGCCCCGGTGCCGCCAGGTCTTTCACCCGTTGGAAGAGCTCCTGGTTCCTGGCGGTGCCGAGGATTTTCCGAACGCCCATGGCCAGGGCGATGGCGACCGCCCCCAGGCCGAGTGTCCCGCTGATGCCGTTGATAAGAATGGTGCTGCCGGGGCCGACATTGGCCTTGATCATTGCCTTGTAGGCGGTGCCCAGGTAGCCCAGGCGCGCGGCGGTCTCGAAACTCAGGTTGTCAGGGAGCTTGACCAGGCTGTATTGCGGGGCCGGGATGTATTCACAGAGGCCGCCGTACGGATAGTCCTCGAACATGCGCGGGCTTTTCGGGGTGAAGCCGAAGTAACCGTTGAAGGTATAGGCTGTGCAGCCGATGGTATTGCCCGCGCGACAGGCCCTGCAGGAGCCGCAGTGGCGGCCCGGGTTGACATAGACCCGGTCGCCAACCTTGAAGTCATAGACCTGGGGCCCGACCGCCTCGATGACGCCGGTCGGATCCAGGCCGAAGGTAGCCGGCAGTTTCGGCAGCGGGTTCTGGGGGAACCATTTGACCCAGTTGGTCAGGATGTTGTGCAGGTTCGGGACAATCCCGCAGGCCTTGACCTTGACCAACACCTCGGTGGGACGGATCTGTGGTACCGGCAGGTGCTCGATGACCATGGGTTTGCCGCCTTCATACAGGCGTGCGGCGCGCATTGTTGGTGTCGTCATGATGTACTCCAGCACTTGTCTTGTTTTTGTAGTGGATGCGACTTTCAAGCCTTCGAAACCCGGTAGCTAGCGCAAGCCGTCCTCGCCTTTGACATCGGTGGCGGCCAGGCCGCCGAGGCGCGCATGGATCCGGCCGCCGCTGGCCATCGCCAGGCCGAAGGCGATCTCACCGCGACGCGGTCCATCCCAGACGGTCATCTCGGCCACGCCGAAATGGCTGCGTACATACGCGGCCTGGATGTGCCCCAGCGGGATCATCACCCGGCAACCGGGGCCGCCGAGGGTCTTGCCAGCCGGCACGATGGCCTTGGGGTTGCCCAACGCTTCGCGCATGGCCCAGCCGCCAGCCTCGTGCCACACGGCGCCGTGCTCCAACTCGCCGTCTTCGCCGACGATTGCACCCTTGCCATACGCCTGCACATTGCCGACGCCGCCCAGGGCTTGGATCAAGCGCTCGGCCAATTCGGTACCCAGGCCTCTCAATTGCTGCATGAAAGGCAACAGATCCTCCACATAGCGGCCTGCATAAGGGTTGGTGACCACGGCGGTGGCAACGGCAATCCTCAGCGGTTGCGATGAACGAGGTCCACCCTCGTGGAAGACTTCTTCTATGTCCAGCTTGACCTTGCGAACCATCACCAGCGACATGCCTGACCTCCAGAACCGTGAGCCTCAGTAGCTCGTTTATTTTTTTGAACCGGCGTTTTGCATTATGCATTTAATGATGTATGGTGCAAGAACATTGTTTTTGTGCACAAAAATAACAGGAGGCAATATGAAGCTGATTTCCTACCGTAAAGAAGGAGAGCCCCGATTCGGCGCCGTGGTCGGTGAGGGTGTGGTGGACCTGAGCCGGCGTTTCGAGCAGATGCCTGATCTCGCGGCGTTTCTGGCCGAGCCGTCCCTGATGTCGCAGGCCCGGCAAATCCTCGACAGCGCTCAAGCCGATTACCCGCTCTCCAGCGTGCAACTGGAACCGGTCATTCCCAATCCGGGCAAGGTCATTTGCGTAGGCATCAATTACGTCGCTCACGCTGAAGAGGCGGGGCGCAAGGTCGGGGAGTTCCCGGTGATCTTCCAGCGTTTCGCCGAGACCCTGCTGCCCCACGGCGAAGCACTGGTCAGGCCCAAGGTGTCGGAGCAATTCGACTTTGAAGCCGAGCTGGCGGTGGTGATCGGTAAAGGCGGGGCGCACATCGATCCGGCCGACGCCATGGATCATGTGGCGGGCTACACCTGCTTCAACGACGCCAGCATTCGTGACTGGCAGTTCCATACGCACCAGTACGGCATGGGCAAGACGTTCAGGAAAACCGGCGCATTGGGGCCATGGCTGGTTCCGGCAGCGCAGATTCCCGATTACCGTAAGCTGGTGGTGCGCGGGATTCTCAACGGGGAGCAACTGCAGGAAGGCAGCCTGGACGAGCTGGCGTTCGATATCCCGCATCTGATTGCGTACGTGTCGAAGGCTTTGCCGTGGAATCCGGGTGACATTCTGGCGACCGGTACCCCAAGCGGGATCGGCTTCAAGAGGAAACCGCCGATTTTCCTCAAGCCTGGCGATGTATTTGAAGTGGTGATTACAGAAATCGGTACGCTATCGAACGGTGTTATCGACGAAGCCTGAACAGTGTCCTCTACACAATCATAAAAACTGGAGGTTTCCGATGCCTGCATTACCTGCAATCAATTTCACCCACGCTGGCGTGTTCTGTGCCGACCTCGACGGCATGGTGGATTTCTATTGCCGAAAACTGGGTTTCGTCGTCAGTGATAAAGGAGTGGCTTCCACGGGGCACCGCCTGTTCTTCATGACGCAGAATCCCGAATTGCACCACCAGATCGTGCTGTTCGATGGCAAGCCTGCCGACCTGCCGTTCAACCCGATCAACCAGCTGTCGTTCCTGCTCGATTCGCTGGATGACCTCAAGGCCTATTACCGGTTCGCCAAGCAAAGCGGCATCCAGGGTATCGGCCAGGTCGATCACGGTAATGCCTGGTCCATCTACTTCAAGGACCCGGAAGGCAACCCGGTGGAAATGTACGTCGACTCGCCGTTCTACACCGCCCAACCGTGCAGGGAACCGCTGGACCTGGAGCTGCCGACCGAGGTCATCCTGGCGCAGACTGAAGCCATGTGTCGGCGCCGGCCGGGTTTCCAGACCCGAGCACAGTGGATGGACTCCATTCGCGCGCGGATTGAAGAGCAGCGGGTTCGCATCGCTTGACGCAGGGGGAGCAGGCCCGGTGCCTGTTCCGCTCGATGCAGGTGAGGCCTGGTTGATGCATACACGTATAAGTCAGCCGGCAATCGACAAGAATAAGAAGCGGAGTAGACGATGGACTACGATGTCATCATTGTTGGAATGGGTCCGGTAGGTGCCCTGTGCGCAAATCTTGCCGGCATGTGGGGGCTCGATGCGCTGGTGCTGGACAAGTCCGAAACGGTCTACGCCAACCCACGGGCCATGGGCTTCGACCATGAGGTGATGCGTGTGCTGGGCAACATCGGCCTGGCCGACGACATTGCCGAGCATGTCATGCCGTACCGCCCTTCGGAATATCGCACCACCGGTTCGCAATTGATCAAGCGCATCGACGCTGCCCAACCGCCTTATCCGTTGGGCTGGGCGCCGAACTATGTGTTCTCGCAGCCGCCGGTGGAGCGGGCATTGCGCGGCAGGATCGGCAGTTTCCCATCGGTCACGGTCGAGCTCGGTTCCGAGGTGTTGGCGGTGGCCTGCGCCGAGGCGCAGGCCAGTGTGCAGGTGCGAGACAAGGCTGGGATCGAGCGTACGCTCACGGCCAGTCACGTCCTGGCGTGCGATGGCGGCACCAGCCAGATCCGTACCCGCCTGGGCCTGAAGATGGAAGACCTGGCCTTTGACGAGCCGTGGCTGGTGGTCGACGTCATTCTTAATGACGGGGCGGGTGAAGACCTGCCCAAGACCAACGTGCAGTTTTGTGAACTGGCCAGGCCGTGCACCTTTGTTGTCGGCCCCGGTCGTCATCGGCGCTGGGAATTCATGATCAACCCGGACGAGCAACCCTCGGAGATTTCCCGGCCGGAAACCATCAAGAAGCTGATATCCCGCTGGCTGCCCGAGGAAGACTATCAACTCTGGCGAGCCTCGGCGTACCGCTTCCACGCCTTGATCCTGGAGCAGTGGAAAGCCGACCGGGTGTTCTTTCTCGGCGATGCGGCCCACATGACGCCGCCGTTCCTGGCCCAGGGCATGTGCCAGGGCATCCGCGATGCCTTGAACCTGGTCTGGAAACTGGCGTTGGTCAAGGGCGGGCTGGCAGCGCCGGCGTTCCTCGACACCTATCAGACTGAACGGGTGCCGCATGTGCGCCAGACCACCCTGGCCGCCAAGGAGTTTGGCGGGGTGATCTGCGAGCGCGACCGCGACCGGGCTGCCATCCGCGATGCGCGATTGATCCAGCAGATGCAGGAGAACCCGGGCGGAACCATCCGGCAATCGCTGATTCCGGGCCTGACCCAGGGCTTCATCGCCAACGTGGCCCCGGCCGGTGAGTTGTTTCCGCAACCAATGGTCATCAACCATGCGGGCAGGCAGGCCTTGCTCGATGAGTTCACCGGCCAGTCGTTTCGCGTGGTCATCGCACCGGGGTTCGATGCCAGTGCATTGTTGAGATGCCTGCGCAGCAGCCAGTCCCTCAAGGGCCTGCCGATCCAGGTCGTGCGCTTGGTCGATCCCGCAGACCCGGGAGCGCGCGCCCCCGACGATTACCTGGAAGTCGACGGGCTGTTGGCGCAATGGCTTGAGCGCCGCGGTTGCAATGTGGTGATCGTGCGGCCGGACCACTACGTATACGGCGGGGCGGTAACGGTGGCCTGGGCCATGGAGCTGCTGGAGGGAATGGAGTTGGCGCTCTGGGGCAAGCCAGCGGAGCAGGGCGTGAAGCAGGGCGGCGATGAGATGACCAGGTTTGCCCAGGCCCTGGACCAATAAGCGTAGAAAGGCCCTTCGCTGTGCACTATCCACGAAAGCAGTGCGCGGCGAAGGGCCTTCTCGAGGGTATTCGGTCAAATTTTGTGGGGGCCGGGCTTGCCCGCGATGGCGGACTGACATTCAACCTTGATGTCGACTGACCCACCGCTATCGTCGGATCGCCGCCCGGAGCAGGCTCGCTCCCACAGGGGGCTGGCCTTTCCAATCGTGCCCGATGGGTTACTGGAGCGTGGCTTGCCGACGCTCGATCGCCTCGATGATCCGCCCCAGGGTTTCCTGGATGTGGTTGCGCAGCAGCGTCATTGCCTTTTCGCGGTCACGGCCCAACGCCGCTTCCATCAGTTCCTGGTGCTCGTTGCCCTTGTGCCGTTGGGTGGTGCGTTGCTGGGCGGAAAAGCGCCGATAGCGCTCGGCGCGATCGAACAGCGAGTCGATCATCTTGAGCAGCAATGGCGACGGGCAGGCGCCGAACAACGCGAAGTGGAACGCCTTGTGGCGGGCGGACCATTCGTCATCGAGCACCAGCACACCGCTTCCCAGCTTTTTCTCCATCAGGTTCAGCCGATGGAATGCGCCCAATACATCCGCTTCCCATTCATCGTCACCGTACTGGATGGCATCGCCCAGCGCCTCGCATTCGAGCAGGCAGCGCAGGCGGGTGATGTCGCGAAAGTCATTGACTGAGATGGGCGCGACCCTGAAGCCCTTGTTGTCGCTGGCTTCCACCACGCCGTCCTGGGTCAATCGGTTGAGCGCTTCGCGAATCGGCGAACTGCTGAGGCCGTAGGTCTTGGAAAGCTCCGCCACCTTGAGCTTCTCGCCCGGGGCCAGCTCACAACAAACAATCGCTTTCTTCATCTTGGTCAACGCGACATCGATCAGCGGCGTGCCGGGGGAGGGAATCATGGCCTGGGTCATCCTGAAATTTGCACCAAACGGATTTTATGCGCAAAACGGAGTTTAGTGCAAAAGTTTCAGGCGCGCCTCTGGCAATTGCGTTGCATCCCAGCTGAAACCCGGCCCTTGTGGGAGCGGGCTTGCTCGCGAAAGCGGTGGGTCAGTTGAACAAGGTTCGCATGGACTGGCCCTTTCGCGAGCAAGCCCGCTCCCACAGGGCATCTGTACGCCGAGCCACCGCACATAAATCCTCTTGACTTTGGTTTTGCGCAGGATTAGGTTTTGTGCACAAAGTGATTTTAAGTGTAGAAAAAAATGTTTTGCGCACATTGATGTGCGATTGCGGCTCCTGCGTTATTCGCGGCCAAACGCCGTGACTGGATGACCTTTTACAAAAACAAAAATACAGGAACATCTCATGAAAACAGCCAACCAGCGGCTCTGCCCCTTGCCGGTGTCCGGTCTTGCCTGCGCCGTCGGCGCAACAGTGATGCTCGGCCTTTCGACGCAGGTTCAGGCCTTCCAGATCGACACCGGCAACTCTGATCTCTCGGCGACCTGGGACAACACCATCAAGTACAGCAACGCTTGGCGGGTGAACAAGCTTGACCACAAGGTGGCGGTCGGTCCGGGCACTGCCAACAGCAACCCCAACCTGGATGACGGTGATCGTAATTTCGACCGCGGGCTCATCTCCAATCGGTTGGACATCCTTTCCGAATTCGATATCAAGTACAAAGACGTCGGTGCCCGCCTCAGTGCGGCTTCCTGGTACGACAGTGTCTACAGCCAGCACAACGACAACGATTCACCGGGAACGGCCAACTCCGTGAGCGTCGACCACGACGAGTTCACCAGCGACACCCGGCGGATCCACGGCCAGCGCACCGAAATCCTCGATGCCTTCGTCTACGGCTCGAAGGACATTGGCAACACGACGCTCTCCGGCCGGCTGGGGCAGTTCACGCAGATCTATGGCGAAAGCCTGTTCTTCGGCGCCAACGGCATTGCCAATGCCCAGTCCACCGTGGACCTGGTGAAGCTTCAATCCGTGCCCGGTTCCCAGTTCAAGGAAATCCTGATGCCGACCAAGCAGGTGTCGGGCAACTGGCAATTGAACGACACGGTCAGCATCGGCGCCTATTACCAGTTCGAGTGGAACAAGACTCGCCTGCCTGCCGCCGGCAGCTACTTCAGCGGTGCGGACTTTGTCGGCGAAGGGGGCGAGCGGGTGTTCTTCCCGACTGGCGAGCTGCATCACGGCAAAGACAAGGACGCCAGGGACTCCGGGCAGTTCGGCGCGCAGGTGAAGTTCGCCGTCGACGATTGGGAGTTCGGCCTGTACGGCGCGAAATACCACGAGAAGACCCCGGTGTTCTACTTCCGTCCGGCCGCGCTGGTGCCGGGTGCCGATGACTCGTTCATCAATGTTTATCCCGAGGATGTGAAGGTCTTCGGCGCCAGTTTCAGCACTCTGGTGGGCGAGACCAATATCGCTGGCGAAACCTCGATCAGGCTCGACACGCCGCTGGCCGGCGTCGGTGGGACGATCATCACCGGCATGGATTCGGACAATGACGCCAATGCTGCGTACCCCATCGGCCGGTCGTGGCACGCCCAGGTATCGATGGTCAGCGTCTACGGCGGCTCGGCGCTTTGGGACGGTGCGTCCCTGGTGGGCGAGGCGGCCTTTAACCGACGCCTGAGCGTGACCAAGAACGCTGATCAACTGGACCCCAACACCACCCGGGATGCGTTCGCGCTGCGCTTCACCTTTGAACCGCAGTACTTCCAGGTCTTGCCGGGTGTCGACGTGCAGACGCCGATCACGGTCGGCTACAACCCGTCCGAACGTTCTTCGGTGACGCCCCAGGCGTTCGGCCCGGAGCATGGCGGCGACCTGACGCTGGGGCTCAAGGCTGACTACAAGAAGCAGTGGTACGCCTCCCTCAGCTACACCAACTTCTTCGGTGAGGCCGGACCGGTCATCAACTCCGCCAACTCGTTCACCTACCAGCAAAACATGAAAGACCGGGATTTCGTAGCGTTCTCGATCCAGCGAACTTTTTAAGCAAAAGAAAACAGGCGGGCCCTGATAATGACAAAAATCAAATTGCTGTTGCTGTCCACGCTGTCGATCTCCCTGTCCGTAGGCTCCGCGCTGGCGGCAGTCAGTCCCGACGAAGCAGCGAAGCTCAAGACCACCCTGACGCCCATGGGCGCCGAAAAGGCCGGCAATGCCGACGGCTCGATCCCGGCCTGGAGTGGCGGCTTGACCAAGGATGCCCCAGGCGCCAAGTTCGGCGATGTGCCGGTCGATCCGTTTCCGGGCGAAAAACCGATGTTGCAGATCACCGCGAAGAACGCCGCCCAATACGCCGACAAGTTGAGTGAAGGCAGCAAGGCGCTGCTGGCCAAATACCCGGACACGTTCCGTATCGATGTCTACCCGACCCACCGCAGCGCGGCGGCGCCGGACAGCGTCTACCAGAACACTTTCGCCAACGCCACACGCTGCAAGACCACCAGCAACGGCTTGTCGGTAGAGGGTTGCTACGGTGGCATTCCGTTCCCGATTCCCAAGACCGGCAACGAGGTCATCTGGAATTTCCTGCTACGGGTAGAAGCCGAATCCATCCAGATGGGCTACGCGAATATCATCGGCAATGCCGACGGAACCCGGACACTCGCCAGTCGTGGTGTGGAGAACTGGCAGTACCCGTACTACTACAAGGACGGCGCGGCGGATACGTGGTCGGGGCAATACGCTCTGTTGCGCTTTTTGACCAGTGAACCACCGTTCAAGGCCGGGGAATCGCTGGTGACCCACGACAGCATCAATGCGGCGGAACCACGGGAGGCCTGGCAATACCTGGTCGGACAACGTCGGGTGCGGCGCGCGCCTACGGTCGGTTACGACACTCCGGATTTCGTGGCTTCGGGTGCCAACTATTTCGACGAGGTTCACGGTTTCATTGGCCATCCGGATCGTTATGACTGGAAGCTGGTGGGCAAGAAGGAGATGTACATCCCGTATAACGACAACAAATTCCACGCCGAGAAACGCGACGACGTGTTTGTTGCCAATCACCTCAATCCGGACAAGTTGCGCTGGGAATTGCACCGAGTCTGGGAACTGGAAGCCACGGTCGCGCCGGGCAAGCGCCACGCGGTGCCCAAGCGCCGCTTCTTCATCGATGAAGACAGCTGGACGATTGCCCTGGTGGATGGCTATGACGCCGAAGGCAAGCTGTGGCGTGTCTCTCAGGTCATGCCATTCGTAGTGCCGGCGATCCCTGCGGTGGTGGTCAAGCCGGTGGTGATCTACAACCTGCAGGCCAAGACTTATAGCGTCGTCCAGGGCCTGAATGGGGAAACCTACAGCGTCATCCCGCGCAAACCTGAGAACTTCTTTACCGGCACCGCGGTGGCGTCCGGATCGGTTCGCTGAGCCTCGCAACAGCCCACGCGTTTGTTATCTGGAAGCGGCCTTGAGCGCCGCTTCCGCGAATGGCATCAACGAGGTCCAGACATGCGTACGTTCTATACAGGTCCTATGCGGGCATTGATCGCCGGTGGATGGCTGGCGGCAGCGCTCTACGGCAGCGGCGCCGTGGCGCAAACCGATGCGCTGGTGCAGCAGCCGGCGATCACCAGCACCATGGCGACGCAATCGGCCATGCTCAGCGTGGCCCGCGCCGGCCAGCGCCTGGTGGCGGTAGGGGAAAGAGGGTTCATCATCGTTTCGGATGACAACGGCGACAGTTGGAGGCAAGTCGCTTCCCCGGTCAGCATGACGCTGGTCAAGGTTCGTTTCATCGATGCCCAGCTCGGTTGGGCGGTCGGGCATGCCGGCGTGGTGTTGCACACCCGCGATGGCGGACTGACTTGGGAGAAGCAGCTCGACGGCGTGCAGGCCGGGGCAATCGAACTGGCCCAGGCCAGCCTCGAAACCGGTGAACAGGCGCAGGAACGCCAGGACCAGGCGCGACAACTGGTGGAAGAGGGCCCGGACAAGCCGCTGCTGGACCTGCTGTTTCTCGACCCGTTGAACGGCTGGGTCGTCGGCGCCTACGGCCTGGCATTCGTCACCCACGACGGCGGCCACAGTTGGCAATCCATTCGTTCAAGCCTCGACAATCCTTCCGGGCTGCACCTCTACAGCATCGAGCGGGTGGGAGAGGAACTGTTCATCGCCGGCGAGCAAGGGGTGCTGTTGCGATCGAGCGATGAGGGGCGCAGCTTCGACGCGCTGACGTCGCCCTATGAAGGCACCATCTTTGGTCTCCAGGCCGGCGCGGGCCACTCGATCCTGATGTTCGGCCTGCGTGGAAAAGCCTTTGAGTCCAGTGATCGCGGCGATACCTGGCAACGTCTCGACACGCTCGAACCGGTGACGCTGACCAGCGGCCTGCGCCTGGAAGATGGTTCGGTCCTGTTGGCCGACGAGTCGGGCCGGGTGTTGCGCTTTGCCGAGGGCGCGAACCAAGCGGCTGTGCTCCGGACGCCACAATCTCGTTACTTCACAGGCATGGCACAAGCGGCGAACGGCGAGCTGATCATCAGCAGCGCCCGGGGCATGCTGTCGTCTGCTATCGCAGTGGATTCGCCGGAGCAGCCAAAATGAACAGTTTCACTCGCTCGGCCGAGCCTCACCCGGTTCTCGCCACGGCCGCTTTCGATCCTTCATCCGGCACCCTGGTGGAACGGTTGCTATTCAATCATCGCAGCATCGTCCTGGGTATTTGTGTGCTGCTCAGTCTGGTGCTGGGCTATCAGGCGCTGAGCCTGAAGCTCAATGCGGCGTTCGAGAAGATGATCCCGACGGATCACCCTTACGTGCAGAACTACCTGAAAAACCGTAGCCAGTTGGGGGAGGGCGGGAACACCCTGCGCATCGCCATCGAAGCACGGCAGGGCAGCATTTTTGATGCTGCGTACCTGGAGACGGTCAAGAAGATCAACGACGAAGTGTTCCTGCTGCCGGGCGTGGACCGTTCCTATATGAAGTCGCTGTGGACCCCGGCGACGCGCTGGATCGGCGTGACCGAGGAAGGTTTCGACGGTGGTCCGGTCATTCCCGACAACTACGATGGTTCGGCAAAAAGCCTGGAGCAGGTGCGGCAGAATGTCGAGCGATCGGGCGAGGTGGGGCGGCTGGTGGCCGCTAACTTCAAATCGAGCATCGTGCTGCTGCCGCTTCAGGAAAGCGCGTCCGAGGATGGCAAACCCTTGGACTACAACGCGCTGTCCAGCCAGCTTGAGCAGGTCAGGACGCGCTACGAAACCGAAAATATCAAGATCCATATCACCGGTTTCGCCAAGGTCGTCGGCGACCTGATCGATGGCATGCGGCAGATGCAGCTGTTTTTCGCGGCAACCCTGGTGATCTGCGCAATCGTGCTGTTCTGGTACACCCGTTGTGTGCGCAGCACGGTGTTGGTGCTGTTGTGCTCGATCATCGCAGTCGTCTGGTTGCTCGGTCTGCTGCCCACCCTGGGGTTTGACCTGGACCCGTATTCCATCCTGGTGCCCTTCCTGGTGTTCGCCATCGGCTTGAGCCACGGCGCGCAGAAGATGAACGGCATCATGCAAGACATCGGACGCGGTGCAGATAAGCTGGTGGCGGCGCGGTTTACCTTTCGCCGGCTGTTCCTGACCGGGCTGATGGCGCTGGTGGCGGATGCCGTGGGGTTTGCGGTGTTGATGATCATCAGGATCCCCGTGATCCAGGACCTGGCGGTCACCGCGACCCTCGGCGTGCTGGCATTGATTTTCACCAACCTGATCCTGCTGCCGATCCTGCTGTCGTACACCGGCGTGAGTAAAGTCGCGGCTCGGCGGGAGGCGGCCAATGACCGGTTTTCCAGGCTGGAGGAGCAGCCTGCACGGCATCCATTCTGGGCGTTCCTGGATCGCTTCACCGAACGCAGGTGGGCCAGTAGCGCGCTCATCGTCGCGGTGATCCTTGGCGCGGCCGGCTTTGCCGTCAGCCTGCACGTCAAGATCGGCGACCTGAACCCCGGTGCTCCGGAGCTACGTCCCGAGTCACGCTACAACACCGACAACCGCTTCATGGTCAGTAACTTCTCCGCCAGCAGCGATAAGTACGTGGTCATGGTCAAGACCCCGCAGTACTACTGCGCCAACTATCACACGCTGGTGTCGGTGGATGCCCTGGAAGCACAGCTCCAGCAATTGCCCGGCGTGGTTTCGACCACTTCGCTGGCGGCCCTGAGCAAGCAGGCCGCCGCGGGCATGAACGAAGGCAGCATGACGTGGTATGAAATTCCGCGTAACCAGGGGCTGCTGAACGCGATCATCACCCGTGCGCCGAGGGAGCTGTTCAATCAGAACTGCGATCTGCTGACGGTGTACGTCTACCTCTCCGACCACAAGGCCGATACCCTCACGCGCGTGGTGCAGGCGGTCGAGCAATTCGCGGCGAGCCACGACACCGATCAGATCCAGTTCCTCAATGCGGCAGGTAATGCCGGTATCGAGGCGGCCACCAATATCGTGGTGAAGCGTTCGAATGTGCAGATGCTGTTCATGGTGTACGCGGCGGTCATCGCCCTTTGCTTTATTACGTTCAGGTCCTGGCGAGCGGTGGTCTGTACCGTATTGCCGTTGATGCTGACTTCGGTGTTGTGCGAAGCCTTGATGGTGGGGCTCAACATCGGCGTGAAAGTGGCGACTCTGCCGGTGATTGCCTTGGGGGTAGGGATCGGCGTCGACTACGCGTTGTATATCCTCAGCGTGACGCTTGGCCATCTGCGCAATGGCGCCAGCCTCTCGAACGCCTATTACCTGGCCTTGTTGTCGACCGGCAAAGTGGTGGTCATGACCGGGGTCACCCTGGGCGTGGCTGTGACCACCTGGGTGCTGTCGCCCATCAAGTTCCAGGCGGACATGGGCATTTTGTTGGGCTTTATGTTCGTCTGGAACATGGTGGGGGCGTTGGTACTGGTGCCGGCGCTCGCGCATTTCCTCCTCAAGCCGAAACCGCAGATGGTGAGCCGTTAAATGACCACGACGATCAATCTCCTGGGCCTTTCGGGCAGCCTGCGCCGGCAATCGGCCCATACGGCGATCCTCAAGACCGTGGCCGAGCGCCTGTCCGGTCCGGTACGCTTGACGCTCCATGGACTGGAAAATCTGCCGCCTTACAACGAAGACCTGGACGGTATCGATGCACCGCCGGCCGTGGTCGAGCTGCGCGCTGCCGTGGCGGCTGCCGATGGCGTGTTGCTCGGTTCGCCGGAGTACAACCACGGCATGTCCGGCGTGCTGAAAAATGCCCTGGACTGGTTATCCCGACCCCATGGCCAGTCCGTTCTCCGTGGGCGACCGGTGCTGAGTTTCACCGCGTCGCCAGCGTTTACCGGTGGGGTGCGTGCTCATCAACAGCTCAATGAAACCCTCTGGGCGATCCAGGCAGCCATGGTGGTCTACCCGCAGATCGTCATCGGCAATGTGACTGGCAAGATCGAACAGGGGCGGTTAGTGGATGAGGCTACCTGCAATTTCCTGATGGACGGGGTTGGGGCGCTGATCGAACGGGCAGCGCAGGGGTAGGCACACCGCGGACCCTGTGGGAGCGAGCCTGCTCGCGATAGCGGAGGATCAGGCGACGACGATGGTGCCGGTCTGGCGCTTTCGCGAGCAAGCCCGCTCCCACAGTGGATTTGTGGGGTACTCAGGAGTTGCAGGCACACCGCGGACCCTGTGGGAGCGAGCCTGCTCGCGATAGCGGTGGTTCAGGCGACGACGATGTTTGCAGGTCTGACGCCTTCGCGAGCAGGCTCCCACAGGAATTCGGCGGTGTATTTATCGCGCCCCTTGCACCTCAGCCAGCGTTGGGTAATCGATGTAGCCACGTTCATCGCCCTGGTAGAAGGTCGCCGCGTCGGGGGCGTTCAGTGCGTGGCCGTGCTTGAAGCGTTCCACCAGGTCCGGGTTGGCCAGGAATGGGGTGCCGAACGCGACCAGGTCGGCGTCGCCCTGGCTGATGGTGGTGGCGGCGCGTTCGGCGCTGTAGCCGCCGTTGGCAATGTAGGGGCCGTTGAAGCGGCGCTTGAGGGCCCGGAAGTCGAACGGCCCTTCACCCGCTTCCACGATGTGCAGGTAGGCCAGGCCATAGCGGCTGAGCATGTTGGCTGCGTGTTCGAAGGTCGCCTGAGGATTGCTGTCGCTCATCGAGAAGTAGCTGAAGATCGGCGACAGGCGCACGCCGACGCGGCTGGCGCCGAATACTTCGATCACCGCCTCGACGACCTCCTTGAGGAAGCGCGCCCGGTTCTCGACGGAACCGCCGTAGGCGTCGGTGCGCTTGTTGGTGCCGTCGCGCAGGAACTGGTCAATCAGGTAGCCATTGGCGCCATGGATCTCCACGCCGTCGAACCCGGCCAGTTTCGCGTTGCGGGCAGCCTGACTGAAGTCGGCGACCACGCCTGGGATCTCATCGAGTTCCAGCGCCCGTGGCAGTTCATAGGGTTTCAAACCTTCAGCGGTGAAAATCTCGCCATCGGCCTTGATCGCCGAGGGCGCCACCGGCTGGGCACCGTCGGCTTGCACCAACGGATGGGACAACCGGCCAACGTGCCAGAGTTGCAGGAATATCTGGCCGCCTTTGGCGTGGACCGCCTCGGTCACCTGTTTCCAGCCGGCGATCTGCTCTGGCGTAAATATTCCTGGAGTGCGCAGGTAGCCCTTGCCCTGGGCCGAGACCTGGGAGCCCTCGGTGATGATCAGTCCGGCGCTGGCTCGTTGGCTGTAGTACTCGGCCATCAACGCGGACGCCACATCACCTGCGGCTGCACGGCTGCGGGTCATCGGCGCCATGACCATGTGGTTGTTCAGGGACAGTTTGCCGACTTGAGCGGGGGACAGCAGGGGGATGAGATCGGTACGGGTCATGGTTTCACCTTAATGCAGGAGGTCGATGGGCGAAGAATAAGCCTCGGCCAATACTCTGATTAGCCGATACAATCGGATTGAACTCATCCAAAAGCAGCAGTAATGGCGGCGCTATGCTCGATCTGAACGACGTTGCACTGTTTGTCCAAGTGGTCCGCAGCGCCAGCTTCGCCGAAGCAGCGCGGCGGCTGGGAATGCCGTCCAACACCGTCAGCCGGCGAGTCCAGCAGTTAGAGGCGCAGCTGGGCAAGCGCCTGCTGCAACGCTCCACGCGTAAACTCACGCTGACCCAGGCAGGGCAAACCTTTTATGAGCGCTGTGGCGGTGCGGTGGATGGACTGATCGATGCGGGTCAGGAATTCATCAAAGGCAGCGACGAGCCCGCCGGCCTGGTGCGCATTGCGGCGATGGCGGATTTCTTCGATGTGTTCCCGATGCACTGGGTGGCGGAGTTTCTCGCCACATACCCACGGGTGAAGCTCGATTTCGTCCTCAGTGACGCCCGCGTCGACCTGATTGCCGACCGCATCGATGTGGCCTTTCGCGGCGGGGCGTTACAGGACTCTGGTTATGTCGGGCGTCAACTGCTCAAGAACGACGGCGACGGCATGACCGCCAGCCCGGCTTACATCGCCGCACGGGGAATGCCGGGGTCGCTCAAGGATCTGGCCGGTCACGACGCGGTGAGCTTCGCCCATCCCAGTGGCCTGACCCAGTGGCGCTTTGTCGGCCCGGACGGGAACGAGGAAGAGGTGCACCTGCCCAGTCGCTTCAACGCCAACACCGCCCAGGCGCTGCGCAAGGCTGCGGTGGCGGGACTGGGCATTGTGGTCTTGCCTTCGGCGTTGAGCCGCATGGATGTGGAGGCGGGTAGGCTGGTGCGGGTACTGCCACAGTACCAGCGCCTCGGTTTTGGCTTGAATGTGCTCTATCCGAGCCGCCGCCAAATGCCGCTGGCGGTGTTGGCGTTCATCGGGCTGGTGATGGAGAAGCTCGAACTCAAGGCGTTTCCGGCGCAGTTGGAGTAGGCCGCTCCAGAGATATTCCTGATATCCGCGTACCCCAAAAAAACGCCCGCCGAAATGATAGGGCGGGCGCTCGGGAAAAGCCGGCTCAGAAAGGAGAAGACTGGCCGGGACAGTAACGAATGATCAGGCGACCGGGATCAGCGGGTCAGCCGCTGCCAGGGCTGTCGCGCGATCGGCGGCGGGCGGGTAGATCCACACCGAGTTGATCTGGGCCTTGAGGTCCTTGGCTTCCTGGCCCACCAGTTTGAGCTGGCGGTCCCAACCTTCGGTGTACACCGCGCCCCAGGCACCCAGGTCCAGGCAGGTGACGTACTTGGGTTGGCTGTAGGCGCTTGGTGCCACGCCCAACAGGTCGGCGGCAACGTTATTACCGGCGTAGCGACCCAGGGAGATCGCATGCTGGCAGGACATCGCGGCGAAGTTGCCGATGTTGTCGGTGGCGGCATAGGCCACGTCGCCGGCGGCGAAGATGTCGTTCTGGCCCAACACTTTCAAATTGGCATCCACGTGCAGGCGGCCCTGGCGATCCCGGGTGCCGGGCACGTGTTGGGTCAACGGGCTGGCGTGGAAACCTACGGTCCAGATCACGGTGCTCGATTCGATACGTTGGCCGTCTGACAGGGTGACGCCACCGGCATCCACTGATTCGACCGAGGCGTTGAGAATCCACTCGATTCCCAGGTGGTCGGATGCTTCGATAAGGGAAGGCCGGATGCCTACGCCCAGAGAGGCACCGATATCCGGGCCACGATCGACCACGATCACCCGGATGTTTGCGTCTTCGCCCAGTACGGCTCGCAGACGGGCGGGCATCTCGGTGGCGGTCTCGATGCCGGTAAAGCCGCCGCCGGCCACTACTACGGTGTTGCGGGCCGGGCTGTCCGGCAGATTCTTCAACGATTTGATATGGGCTTCGAGACGCGTTGCCTGTTCGATCTCATCGACGTCGAAGGTGTGTTCGCGAATGCCTTTGAGTTCGGGGCGCATCAGTTGACTGCCGGCGGCAAGCACCAGGCGATCATAGCTCAACGTGCCCCGCGCGCCGGATGCGTCGTGATAGCTGACCTGCTTGAGACCAGCGTCGACGCTGTCAGCGAAGCCCTGTACGAAATGGATGCCGACTGCGTCGAACAGCGCGTCCAACGGGGCCTTCATGGTATGGACGTCCGGCTCGTAGAAACGCGGACGGATGCGCAACTCCGCCTGGGGGGCGAGGACGCTGATCTGTACGTCATTGCGCGCGTGCTGGTCCAGCAGGCGGGCCGCGCTCAATGCGCTCCAGACGCCACCAAAACCTGCGCCAACAACCAGAATATGCTGTTTCATGATGAGCTCCCGAAGACAAGAATCGATACGTTGAGTTGTTCAACTGTTTCAGCGTGACCGTGTTGCGAAGTGCCGAAACGTGCGGCGCCTTGATGGTTGACCCATCAGTCAATTCAGTTTCGGTTCGCTAGGGAGGATGGTATTCGTCGCTCTGGCGTCGAACACTTCTACATAAGGTCAGCGGCGCCATGTCTGGGTATGAACGCTTTATACAAAGGTATGAAAACCAGGCCCGCACGGATGATTAATGCGTGTGCCTTGACATCGATTCGATGCAGCGCAGCAGTTCACCGCAGTGGAATGGCTTGGGAAAAAACGCTACCGGTGCTGTTGCGCTGGCGTTGACCCGCGGCTGCATACCCTGGTGGCCGGTGATGAAGATAGTTGGGAGGTGGACGCCCCGGGCGCACAATTGCTCGTGCAGCTGCAGACCGGTCATGCCGGGCATCTGTATGTCCGATATCAGGCAAGCGATAGTTTCAAATTCGCCAGAGGACAAGAACCCCACCGCGTCGACATAACTTTTAACGCGATAACCGTGGGAACGTAACAAACCATCGAGGGCCGTCCGAACGGATTGATCATCATCGATAACGCAAATGAACGCAGTGCTGGGCATTTCGATACCTGGCGTTGATGTCAGGTGGCCATGAAGCCTCCCGGTGATCGCCGCAAGATACGCCGTCCAAATGCCCCGCCTAGTATACGTGGGTATGAACTCATAGCGGTCGCAGCGCCACGGCTGCCGGACAGCGGCGAACTTACATACTTAAGTATCAGTGAACCGGTCTAAAGCGTGAGCCCGGCGTCCCCAGGTACGACAGACATCGATCAGGCCCGGCATTAATCTTCAATCACCGCGTTGCCATAGGGCCTTTGGCAGAGGGGGCGGGCGATGCTCTTTTTCATTCCAGGCTCAAGGGCCTGGTGCCTGGGGCGACGACTATGATGAACAGAAATGACCTGCGTCGCGCTGACATCAATCTACTGGTGGTCTTCGAAACCTTGATGTACGAGCGCAATGTCACCCGTGTAAGTGAAAAACTGTTTCTGGGGCAGCCAACCATCAGCAGCGCCCTGGCGCGCTTGCGGTTGATGTTCGACGATCCTTTGTTCGTCCGTGCGGGGCGGTTGATGGAGCCGACCTCTCGGGCGCAAGAGATTTTCTCCAACCTCACGCCGGCGCTGGACGGCATTGCCGCAGCCTTGAGTCGTTGCCAGGCGTTCGAGCCGGCCACCAGCGAAGCGACCTTCCATATCGGGCTGTCCGACGACGTGGAATACGCGCTGCTGCCGGATTTGTTGCGACGCCTGCGTATCGAGGCGCCGGGCACCCGGCTGGTGGTGCGCCGCGCCGATCAATGGCAGATGTCGCAGCTGTTGACCTGCGGGGAGATTTCCCTGGGAATCAGCCATACCCTGGAGCTACCGGCCAATGCCCGGCGCAAGGCGTTGCGGCAGATTCGGCCGATGCTGTTGCGGGCCGATGCGCAGCCGGGTGAGTTGTCCCTGGACCAATTCTGCCATCGGCCCCACGCCGTGGTGTCGTCCATGGGCAACGTCATCGACGATGCGGACCGTGCGTTGGGTCTTTTGAATCGACAGCGCAGGGTGGTGCTCACCGTGCCACAATTCAGTGCGTTACCGGTGCTGCTGGCCGACAGCGACTTGATCGCTATCGTGCCGGACTACGTGGCCCGGGCCATGGCGCTGACGACTGGGCTGAGGGCGGAGCGAGCGCCGATCCGCTTGCCCGAGCACGAGTTGACGATGGTCTGGCGCGGGGCGTCGCACAATGATTCCGGAGAGCGCTGGCTACGTGGCCGTTGCAGCGCGTTCGTGATGGAGCACGCCGAGCACGAGCAGGGCGCCAGGAGAGTGGCCTGACGACCTGCGTCCCGTCTCTGGGCGAATAGTCGGGGGGCGTAGATAGTGCGAGCCGTATCCGGCATGTTTCTACGCAACAGCCGCTGAGTTGCGTTCACGCAGCTCCTGCAAGCGATCGGCGCCGCCCTCCGCCACACGGTTTTCAAGCAGGCGATCAGAGCCACCTTCGGCAACGCGGTTTTCAATCAACCGATCGGAGCCGCCTTCCGCCAACTGTTGCTCAACCTGGCTCTGGGTCAAGGCCGTCACGACCTTCGCTGAAGCGATGCTGGACAGGCCGAGACCGCCAACCAGTGCCAGGGCGATTGCCAGGGAAGACAGTTTCGAAAAATTGGACATGGTGATTCTCCTTGCGTTGATTGAGTGGCCGGCAGCAGCGGTATCTCGCTGCTGTCCGGTGTGCACAGTTAAACGCCCGGATGTATCGGTGATGTGTGTCGCAAGGGCCTGAAATCGGAGTTTCGTATCAATCGGCGGCTCTTATACAGAGCGATACAAATACCTGGGGCAACGAGGTCCCCTGTGGGAGCGAGCCTGCTCGCGATGGCGTCGGGTCAGCCGCATCGAGGCCAACTGAAACACCGCCATCGCGAGCAGGCTCGCTCCCACAGGTTCGCGGCGTTAGAGAGCGTTACTGCACCGCAGGCACCGCCAGCCACTGTGCAATCACTTTCTGGTAACTGCCATTGGCCTTGCTCAAGTGCAACCACTGGTCGACGTACATCTTCCAGGTGTGGTCGTCACGCGGCAGCAGATAGGCCTTCTCGCCATATTGCAGGTAGTGGGTCGGGTTGACGGCGCACAGGCCGGGCTTGAGTTTTTGCTGGTAAAGCGCTTCCGACGCATCGGTGATCATCACGTCGGCTTTCTTGTCCAGCAATTCCTGGAAGATCGTCACGTTGTCATGGAAGGCCAGCTGGCCCTTGGGCAGGAACGCCCGCACGAAGGCTTCGTTGGTGCCGCCGGCCGGTTCCACCAGGCGCACTGAAGGCTGGTTGATCTGTTCGATGGTCTGGTAGCGCGCCTGGTCCTCGCAACGCACCAGCGGGATTTTGCCATCCACGTCCAGGGTGTTGCTGAAGTAGGCCTTCTTCTGACGCTCCAGGGTCACCGAAATCCCGCCCATACCGATGTCGCATTTTTCCGCGAGCATGTCCGGCATCAAGGTTTTCCAGGTGGTCTGCACCCATTGCACCTTGACGCCAAGGCTGGTCGCCAGCGAGCGCGCCATGTCGATGTCGATCCCCTCGTACTCGCCGGTTTCAGCCTTGTAGGTGTAGGGCTTGTAGTCACCAGTGGTGCAGACCCGCAGCTCACCGCGTTGCAGCACCTGGTCCAGGTGCGAGGCCGCCGGTTCCGCCAAGGCACTGCCGCAGAACGCCAGCAGGCCGCAGATCGTCAGGGTGCTTGTTGTTTTTTTCATGGGTTGGCTCGGGCAAAGGAGGGAGCGAGGCAGTGTAGTAAAACGGAGCGCGGGCTGTCACCGGAGCATGCGCGGGGGAATGCAATCCTGTGGCTAGGGAGCTTGCTCCCGCCCGATTGCGCAGCAATCGTCAAGAGCCGGGGCCGCTTCGCAGCCCAGCGGGAGCAAGCTCCCTCGCCACAAAGGCCGTGGCCGGCGTGGACTAATGGGAAATCAGCCCATGGTCGATCGCGTATTTCGCCAGCGCCGCCGGCTTATCGATGTTGAGCTTGCGGCGGATGCTCAGGCGGTGGGTTTCGACGGTGCGTACGCTGATGTCCAGCTCGCGGGCCATTTCCTTGTTATTCAATCCCTGGACCATCTTGGCCAGCACTTGGCTCTCGCGTGGGGTCAGTTCGGTATCGCTGGCCGGGTCGCTGGCCAGGCGTTGGGCTATCTCGGCGCTGTAGAAGGTGCCGCCGCCGATGATGGCTTCGATGGCCGCGACGATTTCCCGCGACGGGGCATTTTTCAGGACGTAGCCGCTGGCGCCGGATCGCACCGACTCGCTCACGTACTCGTGATTGTCGTACATGCTCAGGATCAGAATCTTGAGGCTGGGGTATCGCTTGCCCAGCAGCCGGGTCAATTCGAGGCCGTTCATGTCCTTGAGGCTGATATCCATCAGCAGCAGGTCCGGTTGGCAGCGACCGACCATTTCGATCGCTTGCGCACCGTTCTCGGCTTCGCCAACCACATCCAGTCGTGGCATCACCGACAGCAGGGCCCTGATGCCGTCGCGGACCAGGGAGTGGTCGTCGACCAGTGCGACGCGGATGACAGGAGGCAGGTTCATCGGCAGGTACTCGTGTTGGAGGGGCGGCGCATCAACTTTCCGTCGCGGACATGTTCATCGGTAGCAGGATGTCCAGCTCGCTGCGTCCCGGGACCGAGCTCACTTCCAGCCTACCGCCGAAATGCTCGACCCGTTCGCGGATATTGCGCAGGCCGATCCCGGCATGGCCGCGTTCGACCTGCGGGACGTTGAACCCCATGCCATCGTCCACCACCGTCAGGCGCAACGATTTGGCGGAGCCGAACAGGGTGATGCCGACGCTTTTTGCCCCGGCATGCCGCTCAATGTTGGTCAGCGCCTCCTGGGCAATGCGAAACAGCGAGACCGGCGCGCCGTTCTCCAGGCGACAATCGAACTCGTTGCTGCGGTAGGACACCTCCAGCCCGCTGCGTTGCTGGAACTCGCTGGCGAGCTGGCCGATGGCGGCGGGCAGGCCCAGGGTGTCGAGCAGGGAGGAGCGCAGGTCATGGGAAATGCTGCGGATTTCGCCGATGGCTTCGCCCAGTCGATCCGTAGCGTTTTTCAGGATGCCCAGGCCGTTCTCCTGGCCGTTCTCCAAGACGTGGCTGGCGAGTTCGAACTGGAATTTTATCGACACCAGCAACTGGCTGATGCCGTCGTGAAGCTCGCGTGACACCCGCGAGCGTTCTTCTTCCTGCAAGCTGACGATGCGCTGGTTCAAGCGCTGGAGTTTTTTGTCGGCCAGGCGATGCTCGCTGACGTTGAGGGTCATGCCGCCGGCAAACACCAGCAGCACCGCCACCAAGGCGACCGCGGCAATGGCCAGCATGGTGGTGTGGATGCCTTGGGCCACTTCATCGCGGGCTTGCTGGGTGGCGCGTTCGACATCTTCCAGGTAAATCCCGGTGCCGAGCATCCAGCCCCATTGCTCCAGCATCACCACGTACGCCAATTTATCGGTGACCTGGCCGGAGGAGGGCTTGTTCCAGGCGTAGCGCTGGAAGCCTTCACCGGACTCGGCGCTTTTGAGCAAGGCCTGGATGACCGGCAGGCCATGGGGGTCCTTCATGTTCCAGAGATCCTGGCCCACCAGCTCCGACTGGCGCGCGTGCATCAGGCTGCGCCCCTGGCGGTCGTACACGAAGAAGTAGCCGTTGATGCCGAAGCTGAGCTTGCGCAGCTCTTCCAGCACCTGCTGCTGCGCGCGCTCGTCGCCCTTACCGTCGTTATACAGCGGGGCGATCAGGCTCTGCGCCATCTCCACGTAGTTCTTCAACTCGGCGCGCTTGCTCGCCAAGATGCTGTCTTCGATCAATTGCGCCTGCTGATCGCCCAGTTGGCGGTTGAGGGAAATCACCAACGCGCAGATCACCGCGACCGCCAGGACCAGGGGCAGAATCCCGAGGGCGACGATTTTGTGTTTGAGCAGCATGGATACTCCTGTCCGGACTCTGCGGGGGAGAGGTCGATGGTTGGCATCATATGTCAAACCCACTGCCGGATAGGAGAGGTAAACCGGTGGGTGGCGGACACTGAATCTTAGACGCCTAGGATCATTGTGGGAGCGGGCTTGCTCGCGAATGCGGTGGACCGGTGACATCTTTTTTAGCTGACACACCGCCTTCGCGAGCAAGCCCGCTCCCACAGGGAGGGTAGGCGGCGTCTACGTAGTACTACGGATTTATTTATTGACGGCCAGCAGGGATATTGGGCCGGCTCCGAATAGCCGGGGCACACTATAAAAACAATCGCCGCAATCCACTGGATATCGGCAGGAGACATGCAATGACAACCCGTCTGGTTAAACACCTCGCCTGGTTTGCCGTGGCTGTTCTGGGAGCCTGTGCGTTGAGTGTCGTGGCCTTGCGCCGCGGCGAAGCGATCAACGCCCTCTGGATCGTCGTCGCAGCCGTGGCAATCTATCTGGTCGCCTACCGCTACTACAGCCTGTTCATCGCCAACAACGTGATGCAACTCGATGCGCGCCGGGCCACTCCCGCCGTGCTCAACAACGATGGCCTGGACTACGTCCCGACCAACAAACACATTCTTTTCGGTCACCACTTCGCCGCCATCGCCGGCGCCGGGCCGCTGGTCGGGCCGGTGCTGGCCGCGCAGATGGGCTACCTACCCGGTACGCTGTGGCTGATTGCCGGGGTGGTGCTGGCCGGTGCGGTGCAGGACTTCATGGTGCTGTTCCTGTCCACCCGCCGCAACGGTCGCTCCCTGGGCGACATGGTGCGCGAGGAAATGGGCCGGATCCCCGGGACCATCGCGCTGTTCGGCTGCTTCCTGATCATGATCATCATCCTCGCGGTGCTGGCGCTGATCGTGGTCAAGGCCCTGGCCGAGAGCCCGTGGGGGATTTTCACGGTGATGGCGACCATCCCGATCGCGATGTTCATGGGCATCTATATGCGCTACATCCGCCCGGGCCGCATCGGTGAGATTTCGATCATCGGCGTGCTGTTGCTGCTGGGCTCGATCTGGCTGGGCGGGCAGATTGCCGCCGACCCGGTCTGGGCCAAGGCCTTCACCTTCACCGGGATCCAGATCACCTGGATGCTGATCGGCTACGGTTTCGTCGCGGCGGTGCTGCCGGTGTGGCTGATCCTGGCGCCACGGGACTACCTGTCGACGTTCCTCAAGATCGGCACCATCGTCGCCCTGGCGATCGGCATCCTGATCACCATGCCCGAGCTGAAAATGCCGGCGCTGACCCAGTTCACCAACGGCCTGGGGCCGGTGTGGAAGGGTGGGTTGTTCCCGTTCCTGTTCATCACCATCGCCTGTGGCGCGGTCTCGGGCTTCCATGCGCTGATCTCCTCGGGCACCACGCCCAAGCTGCTGGATAATGAAACCAACGCCCGTTACATCGGTTACGGCGGCATGCTCATGGAGTCCTTCGTGGCGATCATGGCGATGGTCGCTGCGTCGGTGATCGAACCGGGTGTGTACTTCGCCATGAACAGCCCGGCGGCGGTGGTTGGCGGTGACGTGGCGGCGGCTGCGCAAACCATCAGCAGCTGGGGCTTTGCCATCACCCCGGACGCGTTGCAGGCGGTCGCCCGGGACATCGGCGAGACCACCATCCTGGCCCGTGCCGGCGGGGCGCCGACCCTGGCGGTGGGCATCGCGCAGATTCTGCATTCGGTGCTGCCGGGTGAGAACACCATGGCGTTCTGGTACCACTTCGCGATCCTGTTCGAAGCGCTGTTCATCCTCACCGCAGTGGACGCCGGCACCCGTGCCGGGCGGTTCATGTTGCAGGATTTGCTCGGCTCGTTCGTGCCGGCCCTCAAGCGCACCGAATCCTGGACCGCGAACCTGATTGCCACGGCCGGTTGCGTGGCGTTGTGGGGTTATCTGTTGTACCAGGGCGTAATCGACCCGTTGGGCGGCATCAACACCTTATGGCCGCTGTTCGGCATCTCCAACCAGATGCTGGCCGGGATCGCCCTGATGCTCGGCACCGTGGTGCTGATCAAGATGAAGCGCCAGCGCTACGTCTGGGTCACGCTGCTGCCGGCCTCCTGGTTGCTGATCTGCACCACCACGGCGGGCCTGATCAAGCTGTTCGACGCCAACCCGGCGATCGGCTTTTTGGCCCTGGCGCGCAAATACAACGACGCGCTGGCTGCTGGCCAGGTCCTGGCCCCGGCCAAGAGCATCGAGCAGATGCAGCACGTGGTGTTCAACGCGTACACCAACGCAACGCTGACGGCGCTGTTCCTGTTCGTGGTGCTGAGTATCCTGTTCTACGCGCTCAAGGTCGGTATCGCCGCCTGGGGCACGAAGGAGCGTACGGATAAAGAAGCCCCATTCCAGGCCCTGCCGGACGCCTGACGCGAGGATTGCACGATGTTCAATGACTTGAGTCGCCTCGGTAAATACCTCGGTCAGGCCGCCCGCCTGATGGTCGGCATGCCCGACTACGACAATTACGTCGAGCACATGCA
>Ga0209370_1000270_pt1 | contig 89913 bp, 88 predicted proteins | sample AgamicAtPrz_FD_187164 | JGI IMG/M metagenome (GOLD analysis project Ga0209370, IMG submission 187164) | Agave microbial communities from Guanajuato, Mexico - At.P.rz (SPAdes) (version 2) | ecosystem: Host-associated > Plants > Phyllosphere > Phylloplane/Leaf | place: Guanajuato, Mexico...
TGCATACCAGGTATTATCTTTCGGAGCGGCCTGCGCTACGGTAGCGAAGCCAGCCAGTGCCACTGCAATCGCGATAGCTGTCTTTTTCATTTTTTGCGCCTCGTTATCATCCAAAATTTGCCATGAATATCTCCATCGGAGAAATCACGGTTAAATCCTTCACCGGGGGGCGTGGTCAAATATAAACCTACCGATATCTTCGGCTTAGGCCGAGCACCCCTGGCGATGTAAAGTCTACAACGTAGCTGAAAACTTACAAGTGTGAAGTCCGTCAGGCATATGAAAAAAAAAGTTCCGTATACCTAATATTTAACATTTTTTGAACGATTTTTGTGCAGTAAAATTAACGAGAACCGCGTCAGACAAGCCTTGCCGCAGTTTTGGCGCATTGAACTTTTTTTGCATACTGCGGTCGAAAAAAATTCCAGGAAAACTCTTAAAATGACTCAATGGTACACATTTGAGTGAATTTTTAGCCCGGGATGTTGTCCTCTGCGATAGGAATCTTCACGAACCGGGCGCATGATGAACCCCATCGCGTTACCTTCTTCAGCAGCTTCAGTCAGACGCAAATGTTCCTCTTGCGACAGATCTTCAGGTAACCATCCAATCACGACGCTATAGTTCCCGGTACGTAATGCCCGAACCATCGACTCGACCGTATCGCAAGGGGAGAGTTGATTGATCTGCATTACCTTCGCCAACGGCAGACCCGCCGACTGAACCCATTCACGACTTAGTTTCTGCTGTGGCGTCAGCCAGAGCTGCCAGCGAGACTGTTGGCCGAGCTGCTGCAAAAGCGGCAGGAGTAACAGTTGTGTTAACAGCGGCTGGTCTTCACGGTAAACCACTTCACTGATAAGCCCTGTCGATACACGCCCGATAGAATTCTGCGCAACATTGCCTGCGGCAGAAGTAGAAGGTGTTAAGTGATTTGCATAGCCTGAAGTGTACATGTTCATTCCAGCCCTGTAGTTACTGTATGGATATACAGTAACCCCTGTGTGCATAAAGATCAACCTCATTTTCGGAAAGCGACTCGCAAATTTCATCCATTCCCGGTGAACCTGAAAAAATCATCTTGCCCAACGGCAATAAGTTGCCTATTTTCCTGCTAACGGATCCGTTAGTAAGAAATATCGTGTTTACTGTATGATTTTAAATGGAATTATCATGAAAAAGATATCCTATGAGCGGATTTATCAATCGCAGGAATACCTCTCTCCGCTGGGTGAAATTCACCATCGAGCCCTGTTTGGCGGTTATACCCTGGCCGTGGATGAAGCGGTGTTTGCAATGGTGTCTGACGGTGAGCTTTATCTTCGCGCCTGTGAGCAGAGTGCAAAATACTGTGTAAAAAATGCCTCCTCTTTTCTGACGCTGATGAAACGAGGACGTCCTGTTCTGCTTAATTACTATCGTGTGGATGAGGGGCTTTGGCAAAACAGGGAAAAGTTGCTTCAGCTCTCCTCGTTTGCGCTCGATGCTGCCAGGAAAGAACGCTACCAGCGCCATCAGCGTAACCGGCTAAAAGACCTGCCAAACCTGACTTTTCAGATTGAGGTCCTGCTGATGGAAGCGGGCATCACCAATGAAGAGACGCTACGACAGCTGGGTGCGAAGACGAGCTGGCTGAAAATGCGCTCCAGGAATAAGGCGCTGAGCATCCGGGTTTTGTTCGCGCTTGAAGGCGCCATCGAAGGGCTTCACGAAGCGGCACTCCCGGCGGATATTCGCCGGGAGCTTACGGAGTGGTTTAATGCGCTGCCTGAGTCGCAGGGGCATCATTCCGCCAGGTAGCAATCTGCTGTCGCAGTCGACAAATTTCCGGCAGCAAAGCGATAAGCAGGCCAATTTGCTGTAGGACCAGCGGAGCTTTGTTGTCGGTGCCCGGATCCAGGTGTGCAATACGCTGCACCAGTTCATCCAGTGCCTGGTGCACCCGCGGCTCATCCGCAGGTTGGTGATGAAGCGCGTCATCAACGTAGCAAACGGCATCGTCCAGCAGCGCCAGGATCCCCGGATTGGTCAGCTTTTCACGGTGGGCGCCCAGGGTAGAGATATAGCTGGTGAACGTGTGGTTCAGGCACAGCAGCCGGAAGGCCGTTTCGCGAATTTCTGCCGTGGCGCGCGGCTCTGTTGACATATTAGAGACGACTGAAGCCAGCTCTGCGTCAGTGTTATGCGCATCGCGGCGGGCAATGCGATAGGCCAGACGGTTATCGCGACCCTGATGGTACTGCTCAAGAATGGCGTCCAGATAGCGGCAGTTGGCGTTCATTGCTCTGTCGGAGACGCGCGGTAAGTTTCGAAAACGCCAGTCAGGCCAGATGAAGCTCACCGCTGCCCAGGCAATGGCGCAGCCGATTAGCGTGTCGATCACGCGGGGGAGGGCAACTTCAAACCCTTCCCCCAGCAAATTGAAGCAGAGCAGCACCAGCAACGTGATGAACATTGTGGCGTGAGCGTACTGCACATTGCGGAAGGCGAAGAACAACACGCCGGTGATCACAATAAGGATAAGCTGTCCTTCTACAGAAGGCACAAAATAGAGCACTGGCAGCCCGATGGCGACCCCGACTAACGTCCCGACAATACGCAGCGCAAGTCGATGGCGGGTAGCGTTATAGTTCGGCTGGCAGACGAACAGGCTGGTCAGCAGGATCCAGTATCCGTGATGCAGCCCTGTTATCTGGATAAATGCATAGCCCACGCACAGCACCAGCGACATCCTCACCGCATGGCGAAAGAGTGCGGAATCCGGCGTAAAATGACGGCTCAGGCGCAGCCAGATATCGCTGAAGCCGTTCAGACTGTCATCCGCAAGCCGGTTGTCAGCATCGTTGGCTGGCATCGCCATCGCCTGTTCAGACTCAATGGTGGCCAGCTGGGCATCAATGGCTCGCAGGTTGTTGAGCAGGAATCCCAGGGCTTTGAACTGTTCCGGCGAGGTTCCGCTGGCCTGAACGCGATCGAGCGCCGCATCAAGGTGACTGAATGCGCGCTCAAAGCGAGGGTCATGCTGATAGGGCGTGCGCAGCAGTATTGAGCGCGCAAGCTGCTGGCAGGCCTGAGACTGCATCGACAGCAGGCGCTGGAAGCGAAACATCACGTCGCTGTAGCGGAATTTCTCGCGCAGGTCAGCGTACTGCACATGCGAGGAGCTGGCGCGCTCGTGAATATCCTGGGCGACAAAGTAGTAGTGGAGGGTGCGTCGGGTACCGCGCTGACCGCGATCGCCGCGCAGACGGGTGAGCAGAGACGCTTTGGTCTGGTTCAGCGTAGCGACCAGCTGGCCATTTGCCAGCGCCAGATCGTACAGCGGCGCCTGGCTATCCTCTTCGATATCCGGATCGAACAGCCGCGACTTCAGCTCCAGATAGTGGGCCAACTGCTCATAGCTGCGGGCAAGGTTGTCCTGCAAAGCACGGACCGGAAAAATAAGATGCCCGGTTAAGGTCAGCAGGTTATACCAGATAGCGCCCAACAGCAGCAGGACCGGCTGCTGATACCACTGATCGTAAAGGGAGACGCCCAGCATGGTGTAAATGGCAATCAGCAGGGCGCCGAACGCGATAGTGGCGTAGCGTTGCCCGAGGCCGCCGAGCAAAATGAAGCCGCTGGTCGACACCGTCAGCCCTAAGGCAAACAGCCAGGGCCAGGGGAAAAGCAGCTCCACGGAGGCGGAGGCAATAAAGAAGCAGACCAGCGTGATGACCAGGTTACGCAAACGTCCGGCCAGGCGGTCGTCGAGATCGGCCAGCGCGCCGGCCACCACCCCAAGCGTGAGGGGAATGGTGAGCTTAACGTCATTCAGCCACCACGGCAGCGCCACGGTGCCGCAGAGAGCGATAAAGATCCTGACGTTATACAGCCAGTTACTGTTCCACGTATAGCGACGAATCAGGGGGCTTAGCATGAGAGCGGCCAGTCCTTATTACTGAAAACGACGACGGGCATTGGCTTCACGCGCGGCTTGCGCCACTTCGACCGGGACAACGCGGCGTCCGACCGGCCACAGGGCGATGGTGGCAATCTTGAAATTAGCGATGCCAACCGGAATGCCGATAATCGTAATGCACTGGGCGATACCGGCGAAGATATGCATCAGACACAGCCACCAGCCAAAGAAGATCAGCCACAGAATATTCAGCAGCGTGCCGCCGGTATTCATCAGGGCGTTTTTTCTTTCCGGCTCCAGCTCATCCACGTGTACGGCTTCATTTCCATAAGGAACGAGGGACAGTTTGGTGATTTCCCAGCAGGAGCGCGTCAGCGGAAGCGTAAAGATGAGCACAATGCTCACCAGGGTGGCGAAAAGCCAGGAAAGGGTGGTGGCAAAACCGCCAAGGACAAAATTCAACACATTCAGAACGGTACGCATAAACCCTCATTTCCTTCGATATGATTAACGCCTGGTGATTGTAACGTTTTTTTGGGCTGGAGCACCTTAAAACTGGCAGTTAAACTGTCTGACAAATTATTACCTCTTGGATCCGGCAGGATATGGAACTGAAAGCTACTTCAATGGGCAAACGCCTGGCGCAGCACCCTTACGACAAGGTTGTCCTCCTCAATGCGGGAGTGAAAGTCTCCGGTGAACGCCACGAATACCTTATTCCGTTTAATCAGCTGCTCGCCATCCACTGCAAGCGTGGGCTGGTGTGGGGCGAGCTGGAGTTCGTCCTGCCGGCAGAGAAAGTGGTGCGACTCCACGGGACGGAGTGGGCTGAAACCCAGCGCTTCCATCATCATCTGAACGCGCGCTGGCAGCAGTGGAGTCAGGAGATGAGCGTGATTGCCGCACAGGTACTGCACCAGGTGCTGGACGATATCGCGTTAAGCAATACCCAGCAGAAGTGGCTAACGCGTCAGCAAACCGCCGGGCTTCAGCAAAAAATCACCCAGGCGCTGACGGCGTTACCTTTACCCGTGGCGCGGCTGGAGGAATTTGATAACTGCCGTGACGCGTGGCGGCAGTGTCAGGCATGGCTCAGCGATATCGAGAAAAGCCGTCTGGCGCACAACCAGGCCTGGACCGATGCGATGCTTACGCAATATGCCGATTTCTTCAGCACGGTGGAATCATCGCCCCTCAATCCTGCCCAGGCGCGCGCCGTAGTGAATGGCGAGCAGTCTCTGCTGGTGCTGGCAGGGGCCGGTAGCGGCAAAACATCGGTGCTGGTGGCGCGCGCGGGCTGGCTTCTGACGACGGGCGAGGCGGTTGCCGACCAGATTTTGCTGCTGGCCTTTGGCCGCAAAGCGGCGCAGGAAATGGACGAGCGCATTCAGGCGCGTTTGCATACTCAGGATATCTCGGCGCGCACGTTCCACTCTCTCGCGTTACATATCATTCAACAGGGCAGCAAAAAAGTCCCTGTTGTCAGCAAGCTGGAGAGTGATGCTCAGGCTCGCCAGGCGCTGTTTATCAAGACATGGCGTCAGCAGTGCAGCGAGAAAAAGGCGCAGGCGAAAGGCTGGCGTCAGTGGCTTGAAGAGGAGCTGAACTGGGCGGTGCCGGAGGGCAGCTTCTGGCAGGATGAAAAGCTGGCGCGCCGGCTGGGTTCCCGTCTCGACCGGTGGGTAAGCCTGATGCGGATGCACGGCGGCTCTCAGGCCGAGATGATAGAAAGCGCACCGGAAGCGATCCGCGCCGTCTTCTCTAAGCGGGTTAAGCTGATGGCGCCGATGCTCAAAGCGTGGAAAAGCGCGCTGAAAGAGGAAAACGCGGTCGATTTTTCCGGGCTGATCCATCAGGCCATTCTCATTCTGGAAAAAGGGCGCTTCGTCAGTCCGTGGAAACACATTCTGGTGGATGAGTTTCAGGATATCTCGCCGCAGCGCGCTGCGCTGCTTTCGGCGCTGCGGGCGCAGAATAAACACACGTCGCTGTTTGCCGTGGGCGATGACTGGCAGGCTATCTACCGTTTCAGCGGGGCGCAGCTTTCCCTCACCACGGCCTTCCACCACTATTTTGGTGAAGGCGACCGCAGCGATCTTGACACCACCTACCGCTTTAACGCGCGGATTGGTGAAATTGCCAACCGCTTTATTCAGCAGAACCCGCATCAGCTGTCGAAGCCGCTTAACAGCCTGACGCCGGGGGATAAAAAGGCCGTCACCCTGCTGGCGGAGGATCAGCTGGAGCCGCTGCTGGACAAACTGAGCGGCTATGCGAAACCCGATGAGCGGATCCTGGTGCTGGCGCGTTACCACCACCTCAAACCCGCGGCGCTGGAAAAAGCGGCGACGCGCTGGCCAAAACTACAGCTCGATTTTATGACCATTCACGCCAGTAAAGGGCAGCAGGCTGATTACGTGATTGTGGTGGGGCTAAAAGAGGGGAGCGACGGTTTCCCGGCACCCGCGCGGGAATCCGTGATGGAAGAGGCGTTACTGCCGGTTCCCGAAGATTTCCCGGATGCCGAAGAGCGGCGTTTGCTGTACGTGGCGATAACCCGCGCGCGGCATCGCGTGTGGCTATTGTTCAACAAAGAGGAGCCGTCGGTGTTTGTCGATATTTTGAAGAGTATTGACGTGCCGGTAGCGAGAAAGCCGTAACATGTCGGCCCGGTAAGCGCAGCGCCACCGGGCAAAAAACTACTTCAGTCTCTCCGCAAGATAGCGCGGGTAATCCGGGATCAAAATCTCTACCGGATCGTTAAACTGCGGTGATTCAATGATGAAATCGGCCGTTGAAAGATTTGTCGCCACCGGAATGTTCCACACTGTCGCCAGACGCAGCAGCGCCTTAACGTCCGGGTCATGCGGCACCGCGTTCAGCGGGTCCCAGAAGAAAATCAGTACGTCGATTTTGCCTTCCGAAATCTGAGCGCCGACCTGCTGGTCACCCCCCATCGGGCCGCTCAGCATGGCATTCACTTCCAGACCGGTTTCGCGGTGGATCAGATTACCGGTTGTCCCCGTGGCGGAAAGGGCATGATGCTGGAGAAGAGGCTGATGGCGACGAACCCAGTTAAGCAGCATTTGTTTACAGTGATCGTGCGCAACCAGAGCAATGTGCTTGCGCGCCGGAAGTGTGCGTGTTGTCAGTTCCATAATCTTATCCGTGAAGTTACCTCGCTACACGATGACGGGAACAGACTGATGCTGCAAGAGAAAGGACGAAAAAATGTGGCTTACGACGACGGTTGTCGTTTCACCCATTGCAGAAAACGGGCCCGCGTATCCGTATCGGCATTCTGGAACCAGAACCTGAGGCGTTGCTCGGTGAGCGTCTGCGACTGAGGGGGAAGCACATCCAGCTCCGATACGCCCGAAAGCAGGGTGCTGTCGTCTGCCATCATGGTAGCGAACTGAGGCAGGGAGGCGGGCCGGCTGGCTCTGTTATAGATCGCCGTGTCTGCTTCGTAATCCGTTCCTTTGGGACTGTTTGTCAGCGCCAGGATATCCAGCTTTACCGGGATGGGCATGGAACCCCCGTCCACCAGTTCAAGGCGTGGCGAAGCGTCAAAGGCCTGTGACTCTTTCTCTGTATCGAGACGCGGAAGCCTGAAGTTGACCTTACTGATACGCTGCGTGTTAAAGCTGACGACCAGCGGCGGAGAAATGTACATATGCTGTTCGTTGTCGGCGAGGCGAATCGTCTTTTCCACCCGAAAAACGACCTGATGCGGACCGTTATCCAGCTCGATGCTGTCTGCGCCTCGCAGCAGGGAGCTGGAGACTTTTTTCCCGTCCAGCACCAGCAGGTCAACGTCCGGTGAGAGTCTGAGGGTGGTTGCGAAAACACACACCGGCATGATCAACGCAACCACAGCCGAGGCAATGCCGGTTTTCATAGCAGACTCCTGTAGACAAGCTACCCATGTAAGAATGTATCAAAATTTTTCGATAATCACGTTTACTAACATATAGACATATTCTGCCGTTTTGCCCTCATACTTCTGTAGGGACAGCGTGGTTGAGATGGCTGCTTTGACGTACACTTTGAAAAAAACCAGGAGGAAGAGCATGAAAGAGAACGACATTGTCGAGATCCTGACGTCCACGCGCACTATCGCGCTGGTTGGCGCGAGCGACAAACCGGATCGCCCAAGCTATCGGGTAATGAAATACCTTCTGGATCAGGGTTATCACGTGATCCCGGTCTCGCCGAAGGTGGCGGGAAAAACGCTGCTAGGCCAGCAGGGCTATGCGACGCTCGCGGATGTGCCGGAAAAGGTGGATATGGTGGACGTGTTCCGCAATTCAGAGGCGGCCTGGGGCGTGGCGCAGGAGGCGATCGCCATTGGTGCGAAAACGCTGTGGATGCAGCTGGGCGTGATCAATGAGCAGGCGGCCGTGCTGGCACGCGATGCCGGGCTTAAGGTGGTGATGGATCGCTGTCCGGCAATCGACATTCCCCGTCTGGGGCTCGCAAAATAAAAAAAAGCCCGCTTGACGGGCTTTTTTACACCTTTAGTTTCGCAGTCTTGGTGCCTGTAACTGTTTGCGGATGGTCTGAGCAAGCTCGTCCATAGTGGGTTGTTCCGGATGCTCATCCTGTAATTCACCACTCAACTGCGCTTCGGCAAGATAGGTATGGACAGGCTGACCATCGTCGCCCTCCATGACCACATGATACCAGGGCGCGGCGCGAAGCTCTGCGTCAACCGCCAGTTCGTCTGCTGACGGTTCATCAAGGGAATACTCCGGGTCGATATCCACGACCACACCCAAATATCCAAGCAAGGTGTGGCGGACCTGCTGGCCGATACCAAATTTGCTGGCAATCATAGTCACCTCCCGGGAAACATCACATACACACTATGTGCGGGCAATATTTCTCTTTTCAAGTTACATGACGCGACAGGCAAACCCTTTCAGATACAGCCCTTCCGGGTAGGTGGCGATCACCGGGTGATCGGCGGCCTGACGGAACTGCTCTATAAATTGTACATCACGACCCGCATCTATTGCGGCATCGGCGATGATTTTTTGGAATAAATCTGTCGTCATCAGTCCAGAGCAGGAGAATGTCAGCAGTACGCCGCCCGGGTTCAGCAGCTGGATCGCCAGCATGTTAATGTCTTTATAGCCACGGCAGGCGCCCATCAGCTGGCTTTTGTTTTCCACAAATTTCGGCGGATCCATTACGATGACGTCAAATTTCTCGCCCTGGTCGCGGTATTTACGCAGCAGCTTAAACACGTCGTCGCGCACAAAATCCGCTTTGCTCAGATCCAGCTTGTTCAGCTCGACGTTCTGCTTCGCCACGTCCAGCGCTTCCTGGGAGGTGTCGACGCTGACAACCTGGGCACAGCCGCCCATCAGAGCAGAGACCGCAAAGCCGCCGGTATAGGAGAAGCAGTTCAGCACGCGCTTATCGGCAACGTACTGGCGTGTTGCCAGACGGCTGTCACGCTGGTCGAGGTAATAACCGGTCTTATGGCCGCCCTGGATGTCCACCAGCAGCTTCATGCCGTGCTCCTCGATAGGCAGCAGGGCAGGCGGCAATTCGCCGGTGACCGGGCCTTGCGTCAGCTCCATGCCCTCTTTTTTACGTACCGCCACGTCGCTGCGGTCGTAAATGGCGCATGACGGGAACAGCGTTTGCAGGGCGCTGATCAGCGCAGCACGCTGGTATTCCGCCCCGGCGCTCAGCAGCTGCAACACCAGGAAATTGCCGAAGCGGTCGATGGTCACGCCCGGCAGGCCGTCAGACTCACCGGCAATCAGACGATAGCTGTCCAGTCCGTCGCGCTTTGCCAGCCACTCGCGCCACTGCTGCGCCTGTTGCAGACGGCGGACAAAGAAATCGATATCGATGGTTTCATCTTTATCGAACGTCCAGACGCGCGCGCGGATCTGAGAGGCGGGCGAGTATGCGCCGCGCGCTAACCATTTCCCCTGATGGTCAACAATATCGATGGTTTCGCCGAGGCTGGCTTTGCCTTCCATGCGGGCAACCGCGCCGGAGAAGACCCAGGGATGACGGCGCAGTAATGACTTCTCGCGCCCTTTGGCTAACACTAAACGTACGCTCATAATTTGCTATTCTGTCGATTCCAGTAAAATGGCCGCCATTTTCCCGACTTCAGTGAGGAAATGCAACGCGCCAGTCGGATAAGGAGAAGGATGATGTCAAATGTTTGCACCATTGCCTGGGTCCACGGCCTCGTACAGGGCGTCGGTTTCCGCTACAGCACCCAGCGCGAAGCTCTTCAGCTCGGGCTGACGGGGTATGCGCGTAACATGGATGATGGCAGCGTGGAGGTAGTCGCCTGCGGTGATGCGGATAAGGTTGAGAAGCTGGTGGCGTGGCTAAAAGCGGGCGGACCGCGAAGCGCGCGGGTTGATAAGTTCTTAACGGAACCGCATCAACCCGGCCGGGAATACTCTGACTTCAGTATTCGCTATTAAATGCATTTTACCGGTTTTGGCAGGCCGGCAATTTTTGTCGCCTGTTTTGCCGGGCCTTTCGGAAACAGGCGATACAGATAACGGCTGTTGCCTTTCTCTTCGCCAAACTTATTCGCCATGGCTTTGACCAGCATGCGGATCGCCGGCGACGTGTTGAATTCAAGGTAAAACTCGCGCACAAAGCGCACCACTTCCCAGTGCTCAGGGGAGAGGGTGATTCCTTCGTTTTCCGCAATTTTCTCCGCCAGCGCTTCGCTCCACTGGCGGCTCTCTTTCAGATAACCGTCGTTATCGGTTTCGATCTCTTTGCCTTCAAAACTCAACATAATCATTCACGCGTTAGTCAAAAACCGCATCAGTTTACCAAAAAAACAAAGCCCCGCATAAGCGGGGCCATGTTCATAGCACGGTGGGTTAATCGCGGCTGGCGAAGCCCAGGATGCTCAGCAGGCTGACGAAGATGTTGTACAGCGACACGTACAGGCTCACGGTCGCGCGGATGTAGTTGGTCTCACCGCCGTGAATGATGTTGCTGGTTTCATACAGGATCGCGCCGGATGAAATCAGGATGAACACCGCGCTGATTGCCAGATGCAGAGCAGGCAATTGCAGGAAGATGTTCGCCAGCATACCGACCAGCACAATCACGATACCCGCCATCAGCATACCGCCGAGGAAGGACATGTCCTTACGGGTGGTCAGCACGTAGGCCGAGCAGCAGAAGAACACCAGCGCGGTGCCGCCAAGCGCCATACCGATCACGTCGCCCATTCCGGCAGACAGATAGGCGTTCAGGATTGGCCCCAGGATGTAGCCCAGGAAGCCCGTAAAGGCGAACGCGGAAAGAATACCCACCGGCTTATCCGCGGTTTTATAGGTCAGGAACATCAGACCATACATACCCACCAGCGTCAGGATCAGGCCCGGAGAAGGCAGCATCAGCACGGTGCTGGCCGTCGCAGTGATGGCTGAAAACGCCAGCGTCAGGCTGAGCATGAAATAGGTATTGCGCAGCACCTTATGCGTGCTGAGTAGCGATGTGCGGTCGCGTGAAGAAGAAATTATACGATCCATGAGTCACTCTCTTATGACAGATGTAATTAGCTCAAAGAATAAGAAACGGCGCGGCAGACGCAAAGTGGTTTTACCCATCTTTACTCAACCCCTTAGGGATTATGCTGGTTTTTTCTTCTGAAAAATCGCTAGTCCTCAGAGCGAAGTGCGGTTTGCAAAGCGGATGCAGATCAATCTCTTATAGGTTACTGAAAAATATTGCGTTATTTCCCTAAGGCCGCTAAGAGTTATTTCCGGATCGTCATAAAAACAGACAATAAGGCGAAGGAAATGAAACCACAAACACGCACGCACTTTACGCTCTCTTTGTTAACCGCGGGGATCCTGTGCGCCAGCACGGCAACCTGGGCGGCTAACGTGCCGGCAGGAACCCAGCTGGCAGATAAGCAGGAACTGGTCAGGAACAACGGCAGTGAACCCGCCTCGCTCGACCCGCATAAAGTCGAAAGCGATGTCGAATTTAATATTATCAGCGATTTATTCGACGGGCTGGTCAGCGTCTCTCCAACAGGTGAAATCCAGCCGCGCCTGGCGGAGAAATGGGAAAATAAAGATAACACCGTCTGGACCTTTCATTTGCGTCCGGGCATCACCTGGAGCGATGGAACCCCCATCACCGCAGAAGATATCGTCTGGAGCTGGCAGCGACTGGTCGACCCGAAAACCGTTTCACCGTATGCCAGCTATCCCGGCAGCATGCGTATCGTTAACGGCACCGATATCGCAGAAGGCAAAAAAGCCCCCGAGTCGCTGGGCGTGAAAGCCATCAATGACGCCACGCTGGAAGTTACGCTCACGCAGCCAAATGCCGCTTTCCTGGCGATGCTGGCTCACCCGTCTCTGGTGCCGATAGATAAAGTCCTGGTCGGTCGTTTCGGTGAGAAGTGGACTAAACCGGAGCACTTCGTCAGCAGCGGGGCCTATACGCTGTCACAGTGGGTGGTTAACGAACGCATCGTGGCGGTGCGGAACCCACATTACTGGGATAATGCACATACCGTCATCAACAAGGTGACCTATCTGCCCATCTCCTCTGAAGCCGCAGACGTTAACCGCTACAAAGCGGGGGAAATCGACATTGTTTACACGGTACCGATCAACCAGTTTGCTCAGCTGAAGAAAACGCTGGGGAGCGAGCTGGACGTTTCACCGCAGCTTGCCACCTATTACTATCAGTTCAATACCACCCGGCCGCCGTTCAACGACGCCCGCGTGCGCAGGGCGCTGAACCTGGCGCTGGATAAAGACATTATCGCCGGGAAAGTGTTAGGGCAGGGGCAGCGGCCGGCATGGCTGATCAGCCAGCCGGACATTGGCGGCGTCAAGCTACAGAACCCGGATTACGCCAGCTGGCCGATGGATAAACGCATTGCCGAGGCGAAAAAGCTGCTGGCCGAAGCCGGATTTAACGATAGCCATCCGCTCAGCTTTAATCTCCTCTATAACACCTCGGAATCGCACCAGCGCATTGCGATTGCCGCCAGCTCAATGTGGAAGAAGAACCTCGGCGTGGAGGCGAAGCTGCAAAACCAGGAATGGAAAACCATGCTCGATACCATGCACACCCACAACTTTGACGCGGTGCGCTACGCCTGGATTGCCGATTACGATGATGCGGCAACCTTCCTGAACACCTTCCGTACCGGGGACAGCCAAAACACCACTCAGTACAGCAATCCGGACTACGATCGGGCTTTAGTTAATGCGGCGAAATCGAAAACGGCTCAGGAGCGCGGTAAGTTCTACCAGCAGGCAGAAGATCTGCTGGGACGTGACGTACCGGCGATCCCTGTCTATCACTACGTGCGCACGCACCTGGTGAAACCGTGGGTAGGGGGATTCACGCCGGACAAGCTTGGGTACTACTACACCAAAGATATGTACATCAAAAAGCACTCGGGCTAAGCCGGGGATAGTATGCTGCCAAAATGGCCAATCTGTCGTCAATTCAACCGATTAAACGCATATTGGCTATTTTTAAAGCGAACGAATGCCCGCACTCTTTACAGCGCGCGGTGAGGTGTTTATAGTTCGCCTCACTTAGGAAGCGTGGCCGAGCGGTTGAAGGCACCGGTCTTGAAAACCGGCGACCCGAAAGGGTTCTAGAGTTCGAATCTCTACGCTTCCGCCAAATTCGAAAACCCTGCGATAGCAATATCGCAGGGTTTTTTGCCTTTGCGCCTGGTCTCTGCCATGCCACCCATGCTGTAGCTGATCGTTATCCCGTCGTCGGTCTTGTAGACCTGAGCTTTTACGCACCAGGTGTTCTCGATGTTCGCTGGGGTCAACACCTCTTCGGGCACGCCCATGGCTGATATCTGTCCGGCTTTCAGGAGGATCAGCCGCTGGCAGAAATTGGCCGCAAGACTGAGATCGTGCAACGCAACCACGACGGTAAGCGGCAGGCGCGAAATCAGCCGCATCAGCTCCAGCTGGTGCTGTATGTCCAGGTGGTTTGTCGGCTCATCGAGCAGCAGCACCTGCGGCTGCTGTGCCAGCGCGCGGGCAATCTGGCTTCGCTGACGTTCCCCGCCGGACAAATGCTGCCAGCACCGCTGGCGTAATCCGCCCAGCTGCATCAGGCTTATCGCCTCTTCAACCGCCTCATCATCCTCGCGTGTACTTCTTTGAAACGCCTTTCGGTAAGGGGTACGTCCCAGCCGTACGATTTCTTCGACGGTCAGTTCCCCATCGACTTCAGCATGTTGCGGGACAAACGCCATGTGCTGCGCACGTTTTTTCAGCGGCAACATGTCAAGCGTCGTGCCATTAAGCGCAACACATTCGCTCAGTCGCGGAAACAGCCCGGCAAGACAGCGCAGCAGCGTAGACTTGCCCGAGCCGTTTGGTCCTAACAGGCCGACAATCTGCCCGGATGACAGTTTGAGATCGATCTCCTTAAGCACCGTCTGCGCTTGTCGGGTTACGGTTAACCCGGCCACGGTAATATTCATCTATGCTCCTTCCGGTTCTGATAAAGCAACGCCATAAAGACGGGGGCACCCACCAGCGCAGTCACCACGCCGATGGGCAGCACCTGGTGCACAATCAGCGTGCGCGACACGATATCGGCCAGGATCATAAAGTGTGCGCCAATAAGAAACGTTAGCGGGAGCGTGCGCCGATGGCCCGGACCGCTCAGCATGCGCGTCACATGGGGAATGACCAGCCCCACAAAGCCGACTGCACCAATAGCGCTCACCAGCGTTGCGGTAACGACGGCACAGGTCAGCAACAAAAGAATACGCACGGCGGTGACCGGTATGCCCAGCGTTGTAGAGACCTCATCCCCGAAGGTAAAGGTGTCCAGCGCACGCGAAAAGAGAAGTACCACCAGTAAACCCGCAAGCGTCACGGTCAGGGCCAGCAGCGCGTCCGGCCAGCGCACGCCGCTCAGGCTACCCATTAACCAGAACATAACGCTACGGGACTGCTCGGCATTCGCGGAGGTGCTGACGATATAAGCGGTCATAGCGTTGAAGAGCTGGGTGCCCGCAATGCCGGCCAGCAAAATGCGCGACGGGCTTTCACTCATGCCGTTGGTAATCAGCATGATGAGCGCAAAGGCGGCGCAGGCGCCCACAAACGCACCGCTGCTCACGCCAATCACGCTTCCTCCGATGCCGAGAAGCATCACGCAGACGGCCCCCAGCGAGGCGCCCGCGGAAATGCCCAGCAGATAAGGTTCCGCCAGGGGGTTACGCAGGATCGACTGTAACACCAGCCCGCACAGCGCCAGGCCGCCGCCGCTGCACGCAGCCATCAGCGCCCGGCTCATGCGGTACTGCCAGACGATGCCTTCCTCTGGCTGCGGCAGATCGTATGACGTCAATCCCAGGCCGTTGAGGATCGCTTTTCCGGTAATGGCATACGATACCGGCATATCGCCGAGACTCGCGGCAAAAACCAGCATCAGCGGCAGCGCCAGGAGGCCTGCCGCCAGTAACCCCTGCTGGCGGCGGTCAGTGAAGAAATGACGCATTATTCGTCCTGAAATGAAGCCAGCCGATCGCTGATAAGCTCAACCGCATCGACGTTACGCATTGAAGGGTTTAACGACATCGCCGGCACCACAATAATGTGGTTGTTCCTGACCGCAGGCAGGTTCTTTGTCACCGGGTCACTTCGTAAGAACGCCTGTTTTACCGCAACGTCATCGGCAGGGTAGAGCCTGCGGGACATCTCTGCGATGACAATCACGTCCGGCTGCGATTGGGCAATATGTTCCCACGTTACGGCAGGCCATTCGTCGTGGGAGTCAATAATGTTCTTTAACCCCAGCGTACGGCTGATCCAGCCCGGCGCGCCATAATTTCCCGCCACCCAGGGATCGCCATTCAGACGGCTGCTGGAGAACCAGAAAACGACGCTAAGCGGTTTCGCAAAGACGCGCGCCCGGGCCTTTTCGATACGTGCCGTCAGGGCGCGGTTGAGCTGTTCACCCCGTGCGGAAACATCAAAAATCGTCGCCAGCTCTGTCACTTCCCGCGTGATTTCCGCCAGCGAAAACGGCGCGCTTCGTGCCCCGTCTGCGTTTGACGTTTCCGTCACCGCTTTATCCGTGCAGTCGGCAGGGGAGATCCACGTATTAATCCCCAGCGACGCAAACTGCTCACGTGTCCCCACTTCGCCCTGCGGACCAATGTGCCAGTGATACTGCGCGAGAACGAGCTCAGGCTTCTGTCCCACTACGGCTTCAAAGGATGGCGAGTTATCCGCAAGCCGGGGAAGGTGTTTCCCGGCCTCCGCCAGCGGAGCCGGAAGCTTGCCAAACCAGACCGACGTCGCGGCTATCTTTTTCTCCAGCCCCAGAGCGAGCAGTAATTCTGTTTCATGCTGACCTACGGTCACGACGCGCTGAGGAGCCTTCGCAAAGGTCTGCTTTATGCCGCAATTTTCAACCGTAAGGGGCCAGGAGGTCACTGCAAAAGCGGCAGGCGTAGTGGAAAGCAGCGACGCCAGTAATAACCCTTTATTAAGAAACATAGAACGCAATCCAGTAATTGTTATGTTATAACATAATACAGGTATTGTGATTGAGAGCAACCGCAGTTGCCCGCAATGAACTGCATGGCCGGAGACAGGGGGCGTTTGAGGAATTTAACGGGCAGATCGGGTCACAGCTTCTGATCGACAATCGCCGATTTCACCCGGGACATCGCCAGAATGTTTTTAGCGCGCATATTTAATTTTTCGAGGATCTTCACGCGGTAGGTGCTGGTCGTTTTTTGTGACAGTTGCAGCTTTTTTGCAATTTCATGGTTTTCCAGATGAAAAAGCTTCAGCACGTCATATTCGCGTCGCGTAAAAGAGTGCGTTCTGAGCGCCCGATAAAATCGCATCAGCTGTTGAAAAGGATGAACGCTAAAATGCATTGATGAATAGATAATATTGTCGATTCTCACCGCGCGATTCGCTTCTATCTCATGCATCAGGACAATGTAATCACGCCTGATTTTTTTGACCTGCTGGATAGTGCTATTGCGTAACGTATCCTGTTCAATTGCAATGATGAAATCCAGCGTCGGATCGACCTCATCAAGATCGTGAATATCTTTCTTATCGCGAATTAAATGGGTCGATGTCATGGCGCTTGAGACCCCGCGGCACAGGTAATAGTTATCACTGATAAAAATAAAATTCATAATTGCCGTTGAATAAAGTCATGGGGACTCACTTATCGCAGTGAGGCTGGGTTAACGGGTGTTGTATGAAAAAAAGTCTAAATCACACCCGGTAAAACTGATAAAAGTAATGAATGTAAAAATAAATGTTTACATTTTAGCCAGTGATGATGAAGAAATCATCTGGGCGGAAGGGAACGACGCAAGATACTCAAGGTAATGCAATTTCCTGCTTTACATCATGCTCAGAGATGTTTATAGTGCGCCTCACTTTGGAAGCGTGGCCGAGCGGTTGAAGGCACCGGTCTTGAAAACCGGCGACCCGAAAGGGTTCTAGAGTTCGAATCTCTACGCTTCCGCCAAATTCAGAAACCCTGCGATAGCAATATCGCAGGGTTTTTTCGTTATTCCAGCCCCAGCGTATACTGCGCGATTTTGAAGTAGATAATCAGCCCGGTACCGTCGATCAGCGTGGCGATAAACGGCGCGGAGACGACCGCCGGGTCGATTTTGCAGCGTTTCAGTACCATCGGGATCACCGACGAGACGATGGCGCTCCACAGCGTAATACAGACCAGGGTCAGGCTGACGATAAGCGTGATTTCCATCCCGATACCCATCATCCAGGCGCGAACGCAGCCCGCCAGACCCAGCGTGGCGGCAATCATCAACGACGTGCTCATCTCTTTGCGCAGCACGCGGCCCACATCGCGAAGGTGGACCTCACCCAGCGCCATGGCGCGCACCAGCGTGGAGGTGATCTGTGTTCCGCTGTTCCCGCCCGTGCCAATCAGCAGCGGAATAAAGAACGCCAGCGCAATGGCAGACTCCAGTGCCTCTTCAAAATGCTGGATCACCGAGCTGGTATACGCTTCCGCAACAAACAGCAGCAGCAGCCAGACGGAGCGCTTCTTCCACAGGCTGAAGGCGCTGGTTTCCAGGTAGGGTTTTTCCAGCGGCAGGGTCGCCCCCTGAAGCTGCGCATCTTCGGTGACGTCATCTTCCAGCAGGTGGGCGATTTCGCGCTCGGTGAGGCAGCCCACCAGCTTGCCGTGGGTGACCACCGGCACGACATCCGCACCCGCGTGCGCCAGCACCCCGGCGACATCCGCCCGCTCATCTTCCGGTTTAAGCTGAATAAAATCCGATATCATCAGTCGCTTAACCGGCTGCACGGTATCTGTGGCCTGCAATAATTTGCGAACGGCAATCAAACCCGCGAGGCGACCGTTATCCTCGATAAAAATATGTGAAGGAATATCATCGTCTTTTAATTTTTCGAAAAACTGCTCGCGTGCCAGAGCCACGCATAATGAAATATCGATAACAATAAAATCGGTATTCATATATTGCGCGATGGCGCTGTCATTAAAAGCCGGGTTTTGGTTGTGAATAGCGTAAGACATAGTAAATTCCCTTTGAATAATAAAATCTCTCAGGGGCGAGCAAGACAGGGCATGTCGGAAAGGAGATCCCCACGTCCTGGGTTCAGCACTGTACACCGTATCCCGAAAGGGAAGTTATACTGACAAAGCCTTGATTCGACAGTGCCTGTTTTACCCTGTGCCGGTTCTCTCGAACCCACCAGAGCGATAACGTGTATTTGTACAGGAGCCTCGCCATAACGAGATCGTTGTAAAACGTGAGGGATAATACGCTTATTTAAAACCGCTGCTGAGGAATTTTAATAATGTTTAAGAACGGTTTAAATGAATAGTATTAACCGCATGTTGAGGTTTTATTTAACTGTTTTCTTTTTAAATGGAGAATTCATTTGTTACCGGAGAGAGTGAAATGGCATGGCTGGACACGCTGCTGGATCATTTTGCGCATTATCCGACGCATCTGTTCGCGCTGCTCGTTGTTATGGCGTTGAGTAAATCGACGGTGCTGGTCTCCTCGGTGCTGCCGCCCGCATCGGTCATGCTGATGGCGGGGATCGCCGTCAGCCAGTCGAGTCTGCATCCCGGCATGACATGGCTGGCGGTGGTGATGGGCGCTACGGCAGGTTCGGTGCTGAATTACCATATCGGCCAGCTGATGGGGCATACCCGGCTGGTGTCACGCCTCACCGCAAAACATGCCGATAAGTTTCTGCGGGTACAGCATCAGTTGCAAAAGAACGGCGTAGTCGCGCTGTTCACGTCGCGTTTCCTGGCGGTGCTGCGTTATATCGTGCCGCTGGCGGCCGGCATGCTCAGGATGAGCGCGATGAAGGTTTACGTCGTTAGCCTGCTGTCAGCCTGCGCATGGGCGGCGCTGTATGTCGGTATCGTCACCGGCATCAGCGTCTGAACGTATTCATCAGTTTGAGAAATGCTTCCCGAAAAAACGGTTATCAGTCTGTCACACTCAGCGTAACGATAAAAACGCATGAGGAAAAAGGGATGAGAAAAGCACTACTCGCTGTCGCCGTGGCAGGAACGCTTTCAGTGACGTTTGGGGCGCAGGCACAGGACGCGCCGGAAGGTTATCAGTTACAACAGGTGCTCATCATGAGCCGCCATAACCTGCGCGCGCCGCTCGCCAATAACGGCAGCGTGCTGGAGCAGTCCACGCCGAAGCAGTGGCCGGAATGGGACGTACCCGGTGGACAGCTGACCACCAAAGGCGGCGTGCTGGAAGTATACATGGGCCACTATATGCGCGAGTGGCTGGCAGAGCAGGGGTTGGTGAAGACGGGAGAGTGCCCGCCAGCGGATACCGTCTATGCCTACGCAAATAGCCTTCAGCGCACCGTGGCGACCGCGCAGTTCTTTATCACCGGCGCGTTCCCGGGGTGCGACGTTCCTGTGCATCATCAGGAAAAAATGGGCACCATGGACCCCACCTTCAATCCGGTCATTACCGATAACTCCCCTGCGTTTCGTGAGAAAGCGCTGAAGGCGATGGAGACGGAACGGCAGAAAATGCAGCTGGATGAAAGCTACAGGCTGCTGGAACAGCTGACAAACTACAGCGACTCGCCGTCCTGCAAGGAGAAAAACGTCTGCTCCCTGACGAAGGCAAAAGATACGTTCAGCGCCGACTATGAAAAAGAGCCGGGCGTATCGGGGCCGCTGAAGGTGGGTAACTCACTGGTGGATGCCTTCACCCTGCAATATTACGAAGGCTTCCCGGCCGATCGGGTGGCCTGGGGAGAGATCAAAACCGATCAGCAGTGGCGGGTGCTGTCGAAGCTGAAAAACGGCTATCAGGATTCGCTGTTTACCTCGACGGAGGTGGCGCAAAACGTGGCGAAACCGCTGGTGAAGTACATTGATAAAACGCTGGTGACTGAGCAGGCAAACGCGCCCAGAATCACCCTGCTGGTGGGACATGACTCCAACATCGCCTCGCTGCTGACCGCGCTGGACTTCAGGCCGTATCAATTGCACGACCAGCAGGAACGCACCCCGATTGGTGGCAAAATTGTTTTCCAGCGCTGGCATGACAAAAACAGCAACCAGGAGCTGATGAAAATTGAGTATGTCTACCAGAGTACAGCCCAGTTGCGGAACGCCAGCGTACTGTCGCTGCAATCCCCTGCTCAGCGCGTAACGCTGGAGCTGAAGGGGTGTCCGGTTGACGGAAACGGCTTCTGTCCGATTGATAAATTCAATGCGGTGATGAATAACGCGGCGAAATAGAAGAGACCCCCCGCGCGAGCGGGGGGATACGTTCAGACGTTTTTACGTTCGATGGTTTGCTCGCCCCAGAACAGCGAGTCTTTGTCGGTTTTTTCGAAGGCGCGAACCAGCACCTCATCGTTGCCTTCTTCCCAAATCTGCTCGGCCAGCTTTTCGTCATAATTGGCGACTTCAAAGATGGCTTCGGCAATCTCCGGAGAGGTATTGCGTAAACTTGCCCATTCGCCCACGTGATGAGCTTTGGATTCTTGCGTTGGCATACTTGTCCTCCTGTTGGGTTAGCCGTTCAGTTTTTTGGCAAGACCCGCGACGTATTCACCCTGGTAGCGGGCGATTGAAAGTTCTTCATTGCTTGGCTGACGTGAACCATCCCCACCGGCAATCGTTGTTGCGCCATAGGGCGTACCCCCACGGACCTGGGAGACATCAAACAGTTCCTGCGCGCCGTAGCCAATCGGCACAATGACCATCCCATGATGCGCAAGCGTTGTCCAGGTGGAAGTGATCGTCTGCTCCTGGCCGCCGCCCGTGCCGGTAGAGCTGAACACGCTGGCCAGCTTGCCGTACAGCGCGCCGGAGGCCCATAGCCCGCCTGTCTGGTCGAGGAAGGTGCGCATCTGGCCCGACATATTGCCGAAGCGGGTTGGGGTGCCGAAGATAATGGCATCATAGTCCGCGAGTTCCTGCGGGGTGGCCACCGGGGCATTTTGTGTTTTCCCGCCGGCTTTGGCGAAGGCTTCCGCCTGCATGGTTTCCGGTACGCGTTTAACCACGACCTCAACGCCGTCTACTCTGTTAGCGCCTTCTGCTACAGCGTGAGCCATGGTTTCAATGTGTCCATACATGGAATAATAGAGCACCAGAACTTTTGCCATTTTGCATCACTCCTCGTTGGTTTTTCTGACAGCGGATCGCTGCGTTACTTTAAAGATATGACATCACGGCCAGACTGCAAAAATGAACGGCATTTATTTGATATATAACAATATCTTCTGGATACGTGCTTTGTAGCAAAATGAAACAACTTTCGCAGCGCGGATTTTTCAAAATATAAGAACGGCTTATGAATAACCCGCGCAATATTTCATACGAAAGGCTGAGATCATGTTGCAGAATATTACCTCTCGCTTGCCGGATAGCCGCATTACACTAAGCTTAACTTCACGCGGCACAGATAAAGGCACTGTCCTTGAGCCGCGAGGTGAAAGAATCCTCTTTTACTGAATGCAATATGATGTCTAATGTTTCACACTCTGGAGGTTAGAGATGGCAAACCATCGTGGTGGTTCAGGTAATTTCGCTGAAGACCGTGAAAGAGCATCAGAAGCAGGTCGTAAAGGTGGCCAGTCCAGCGGGGGCAACTTCAAAAATGACCCTCAGCGCGCATCAGAGGCTGGTAAAAAAGGGGGTAAAAATAGCCACGGCAGCAACAAGTAGTACGCCGGGTTAACTCTCTGCCGCCGGGTTTCCCGGCGGTTTTTTTATGTCTGTCACATTGAACTGTCGCCAAAGGCATCGCACACTACAGGATTGAATCTTCGTGCTGGTGTCTCATGTCCGTTTCCCGTTTTACCTTCTCCATAAAGCCTCAGGAAGCGATCCTGATCCTGATCACCATGTTCTGGGGCGGAACCTTTCTCGCCGTTCAGTACGCGGTCACGCTCAGCGATCCCTTTTTCTTCGTCGGGCTGCGCTTTGCAACGGCGGCCATTGCCGTGGCGCTTATTTCGCTGAAAACCCTGCGCGGGTTGACCCTGCGGGAGCTTAAAGCCGGCGTGGCCATTGGCGTGGCAATTGCCATGGGCTACAGCCTGCAAACGTGGGGACTACAGTCTATCTCCAGCAGCAAATCCGCCTTCATTACCGCCATGTACGTGCCGCTGGTGCCGCTATTGCAGTGGCTGTGCCTCGGCAGGATCCCGGGCCTGATGTCGTGCATCGGCATCGTGCTGGCGTTCATCGGTCTGATTTTATTAGCCGGGCCGGAAAATAATCTGCTGGCGCTGGGGCCGGGGGAGATCATCACCCTGGTGGGGGCCGTTGCCATTGCGGCAGAAATTATTCTGATTAGCGCCTGGGCAGGAAAAGTGGACGTCAAGCGTGTGACCGTTGTGCAGCTTGCCACCGCGTCGCTGGTGGCGTTCGCGACAATGTTACCGGCAGGGGAGTCTGTCCCGCCAATGTCCACCGGACTGATCGTGGTGGCGCTGGGACTGGGCATTTTCAGCGCCATTATTCAGGTCACCATGAACTGGGCGCAGCGCAGCGTGTCGCCGACGCGGGCGACGGTGATTTACACCGGTGAACCGGTGTGGGCGGGGATATTCGGGCGTATTGCCGGGGAGCGTCTGCCGCTGCTGGCGCTGTTGGGCGCGGCGTTTATTATCGCCGGGGTGCTGGTGAGCGAGTTGAAGTTAAAAAAACGACGTAAGGCGACTGCCGGATTGAGCGCTGAACAAGGGGCAGATAGCTAACAATGCGCATTCTGCCCGTTTAGCCCGGCGGCGCTTCGCTTGCACGGGCCTACAATTGGCATGTAGGCCGGATAAGCGTAGCGTCACCCGGCTATTTCAGGTTCAGGGGGTGATGGCTTCCGCTTGCGGTACATCCCTTTTCCGGCGGCACAGCAGGGCGTTGAGCAGGATCGCGCCGAACGTTGCCGTGCCAATCCCGCCAACCGTAAATCCGCCCAGCGTCAGGGCGAAATCCCCCGCACCCAGCACCAGCGTCACCGCCACCATGATCAGGTTACCGTTCTGGCTCAGGTCAACATGGTTCTGCACCCAGATGCGGGCTCCCGCAACGGCAATCAGACCAAAGACCACAATCGAGGCGCCGCCAATGACGGGGGCCGGAATGGTGTGGATTAGCGCGCCGAATTTCGGTGAGAAGCCGAGCAGCATCGCCATGACCGCTGCCGCCACGAAGACCAGCGTGGAGTAGACTTTGGTCACGGCCATGACGCCGATATTTTCCGCGTAGGTCGTGACGCCGCTGCCGCCGACCGAGCCGGAGAGCATGGTCGCCAGACCGTCGCCCACAAACGCCCGTCCCATATACGGGTCCATATTGCGCCCGGTCATTCCCGCTACGGCTTTCAGGTGACCCAGGTTTTCAGCCACCAGAATCACCGCGACAGGCGCGATGAGCATCATCGCCTGAGCATTAAAGGTGGGCGAGGTCAGCTGGGGCATGCCGAACCAGGCGGCCTGATGAATCAACGTGAAATCGACCGGCTTGCCAAAACCGAACGCGTTCGTCAGCAGCGCGTAGATCAGACAGGCGGCAATCAGCCCGACCAGGATCAGCAGCCGCTGGATCATCCCGCGCGTAAAGACCGCCACCACGCCGATGCACAGCACCGTCATCACCGCCATCCAGCTTTCAAACGGCGAGCCGGAAACGCTCTTCACCGCTATCGGCGCCAGGTTCAGGCCAATCGCCATCACCACCGCCCCGGTGACGACGGGGGGCATCATCCGCTCGATCCAGCGCGTGCCGACTTTCATTACCACCAGACCGATCAGGGTGTAGACCAGCCCGCAGGCGATAATGCCGCCGAGGGCCACGCTCAGGTTGGGGTTAATGCCCTGGCCGTTAAATCCGGTCGCTGCAATGACCACCCCCACGAAGGCGGCGCTGGAGCCCAGATAGCTGGGCACGCGCCCGCCGGTGACAAAAAAGAACAGCAGGGTACCGATACCTGACATCAAAATGGCGAGGTTAGGATCCAGCCCCATCAGCATGGGCATCAGCACCGTCGCGCCAAACATCGCGACCGCATGCTGTACGCCCATCACCATCGTCTGCCCGAGCGGGAGCCTTTCATCCGGCGCGACCACGCCTGCGTCTGTGGAGGTCGATTTCAACTGCCAGTGGGGAAGTCCGAACATGATCTGTCTCCTCATACGGGTTAACAGGCGGGTCGCATAAGCGCGTGGTAGCCGCGGTCGAACCACACCAGCCCTTGCGGCGCAGGGTGGCGAACAATGGACACAATGTCGCAGAACAGAATGTCGTGGGTACCGACGCTGACCACCTGGCTGATGCGGCAGTCGAACGAGGCCAGCGCCGCCTCCAGACGCGGGCAGCCCGTCTCACCCGTCTGCCATTGCGCGGCGGCAAAGCGTTCCTCCATCGGGGTTTTGCCGCCAAAAAGAGTGGATAACGGCTCCTGCCCGGCGCTGAGCGTATTTACGCACAGGGTGCGGTTTTCGCTAAACGTCGGCCAGACGGACGCGCCGCGGTTGAGGCAAACCAGCAGCGTCGGCGGCGAATCGGTCACGCTGCATACCGCGCTGGCGGTAAAGCCCGCCATTCCCGCCGGGCCGTCGGTAGTGATGATATTGACCGCCGCACCGACGCAGGCCATGGCGTCGCGGAACGTTTGTTGGTCGGGTGTCGTCATGATGGCTCCTTACGCCAGTCCGCAGGCATCTTCGAAGGTCAGACGCGGTAAGCGTCCATAGACTTTGCTCATATCGCCATAGCCGATGTTGATCAGCAGGTTGCTTTTCAGCAGCGTGCCGGTGAAAAAGGCATCGTCGACCTTTTGCCGGTCAAAGCCGGACATCGGCCCGGTGTCCAGCCCCAGCGCGCGGCAGGCGAAAATCAGGTAGGCGGCCTGCATTGCGCTGTTGCGAAAGGCCGTTTCTTCGGCGTGTGCGGGGCTGGAGGTAAACCAGCGCTTTGCATCGGCGTGCGGAAACAGTTCGGGCAGGCGCTCATAGAATTCGCTATCCCAGGCGACAATCGCCGTGACCGGGGCAGTGAGCGTTTTTTCCAGGTTGCCGCTGGAGAGCGCCGGGCGCAGCTTCGCTTTCCCCTCAGCGCTTCGCACAAATACAATGCGCGCCGGTGAGCAATTGGCAGACGTCGGGCCCCATTTCATCAGGTCATATATCTCGCGCAGCGTCTCGTCGCTGACCGGTATATCCAGCCAGCCGTTATGGGTGCGCGCGCCGGTAAACAGCGTTTCCAGCGCGGCGGGCGTAATGGCTTCGCTCATTAAAACTCCTTACAAAGCGGGTTCAGGGCTGTGCAGCAGGCTGGCAAGCCCGTTCAGCAGCAGGGTGTTAAAGGTGTCCGGCTCGGTCACGTTGCAGGCATGCCCGCCCTGGCGCATAACCGTTTTACGGGCATGCGGAAGGGCGGCGTGCAGTTCAGCGGAGCAGACGGACGGCACCAGCAGATCGTCGGTGGAACAGATAATCTGCACGGGGCAGCGAACGCGTGCAGCGTGGCGGCTAAAATCGGCCTGTTTCAGCGCATGCAGCCGGCGCAGCAGGTTGGCTTTGCCCTGAAAATGGGCCAGCGCCAGCGCTTCTTCAGCCTCCAGGCGCGGGGCGCGGGCGGCCATCCAGTCTGCCGGGTAGAGGAACAGCGGCTGCGCCTCGACCCACGCCTGCGCGCCACCCGCATGCAGCAGGCGTTCGCGAACGTCAAAACAGCGGCGGGTGTGGGCATTGAGGGTCAGCCAGCCGTTGACGCAGACCAGCGCGGTAAGGGCATCTGGCTTATCGATGGCCAGCCGCAGGCCCACCAATGCCCCCAGCGCGTGGCCCACCACGCAGTAACGGGCGAACCCGGCCCCGGCTAACGCCAGCGCAAGCTCGTCGGCCATCTGCGCCAGGGTGTAGTCTTCCGGCAGGGTATCCGGGTTATTTCCCGTGCCCCGCTGGTCATAGCACACCACCTGATACTCTTGCCCCAGCACGGCGAGCTGGGGCAGCCAGTAGCTCCCGCTGCCGCCGAGCCCGGCAATCAGCACCACCACGGGCGCGCCCTCGAAGGGGGGCGGTGAAATGGACAGTTTCATGGCCGCCTCACTGTGCAATGTGCGCCACGGTGGCGATTTCAACCAGCGCGTCCGGCTTCACCAGCCCGCACTGAATGCAAAACCGCGCCGGTTTATCGCCGGGGAAAAACTCCGCGTAGATTTCGTTAATCGCGGCGTAGTTTTTCCAGTCGGTGATAAAGATGCTGTTGAAGGTCACGTCCTCCATGGTGCCACCCGCCGTTTCGATCACGGTTTTGATCGTCTCCAGCACGTGGCGGGTTTGCGCCTTTGGGTCGTTGATAAACACCACGTTGTTGTCTTTATCAAACGGCAGCGTGCCTGAGACATACACCACGCCGTCGGCGAGGGTGCCGGGAACGAACGGGGCAATCGGAGTGCTGGTGCCCGGCGGAATAATCACGGATTTCGGCATAGCGGTTCTCCTCAGGCGATACGGGCGAGCGGGGGATCCAGCGCGTCGCAGAAATCATTGACGTTACTGACCCAGCCAAAAAAGGTTTCGATATTGAACAGGGCGGCTTTCTGGGCGAAATCTGGCCCGGCCTGGTGGGTAGCGTCTTCCAGCACCACGCCAAAATACTCGAGGAAAAAGCCGTCGCGCAGGGTCGACTCCACGCACACGTTGGTGGCAATGCCTGTAAAGACCAGATGACGAATGCCCCGGCTGCGCAGCAGGCTGTCGAGCGGGGTATTGAAAAAGCCGCTGTAGCGCGGTTTCGGCAGCACGATATCGCCAGCTTCCGGTACCAGCTCATCCACCAGCTGATAATCCCAGCCGCCTTTCGCCAGCAGCGTGCCCTGGAGTTCAGGCCGTTTGCGCATGGTTTTCAGGGCGTTGGATTTGTGGAAGTTGGGTGAGCCGGGGCCGCCGGCTTCGACGTACTGGTCGTCCCAGCCGTTCTGGAACCAGACGATGAGCATGCCCGCAGCGCGCGCGGCGTGCACGGCGATTTTGATGTTCTCGATCACCGGCCGCGTGGCGGAGACGTCAAACCCTGCCAGATCCAGATAACCGCCCTTGCTGGCGTAGGCGTTTTGCATGTCCACCACGATAAGCGCGCTCTGCTGCGGCGCAAAGGTGATGGCTTCCGGGCGAGCGTTTAACGTCGTCATTACGCCACCTCCTTCGTGACGGCAGGGAGGTGGGCGCGGCACTGCATCAGCGGCTGAATGCGCTCGCCGAAGGTTTCCACGCCGCTAAGAAAATCATCGAAGGTCAGCAGCACGCCTTCCGCGCCGGGCACGGCAGCCACTTCGTCGAGCATTCTGGCGACGCTGGCATACGAGCCCACCAGGGTGCCCATGTTGATATTGACGGCGGAGGTCGGGTCGGCCATCTGGCGAACATTGGTGTCCGAACCGGAACGGGTGTCTTTCTGAATCTGCTCGGTAAGCCAGCTCAGGGCGTCGTCGTCAGCGCCGTCCTTGTACCGCTCCCATTTGGCGCGTGCGGCGTCGTCGGTTTCGTCGGCAATGACCATGAACAGCACGTACGAGCCCACGTCGCGCCCGGTTTTGTCGGCGGCCTCTTTCATGCGCGCGGCGGTCGGGGCGAAGGCGACAGGGGTGTTAACGCCTTTGCCGAAGCAGAAGTTAAAGTCAGCATATTTCGCGGAGAATTCCATCCCCGCGTCGCTCTGCCCGGCGCAGATCACCTTCATCGGCACTGACGGCTGCGGGCTGACGCGGCAGTCGTTCATGGTGAAGAAGTCGCCTTTGAAGTCGCTTTTGCCGGTGCCCCACAGGTCGCGCAGCACCTGTACGTATTCGGTCAGGTAGTCGTAGCGGCGGGAGAAGTAATCATCCCCCGGCCAGAGCCCCATCTGCTCGTACTCCGGCTTTTGCCAGCCGGTGACCAGGTTAACGCCAAAGCGTCCGCCGGAAATGGAGTCAACGGTGGAGGCCATCCGCGCCACGATCGCCGGGGGCAGGGTGAGGGTGGCGGCGGTGGCATAAATCTGGATGCGGGAGGTTACCGCCGCCAGGCCCGCCATCAGGGTAAAGGACTCCAGGTTGTGGTCCCAGAATTCGGTCTTGCCGCCGAAACCGCGCAGCTTAATCATCGAGAGCGCAAAATCGAAATGGTAGTGTTCCGCCTTCTGCACGATAGCTTTGTTCAGCTCAAAGGTCGGCATGTACTGCGGGGCAGTGGTCGAGATAAGCCAGCCGTTGTTGCCGATCGGTACAAATACGCCAATTTTCATCACGAACCTCTCTTCATTACGTCGCAGGTGTAACGGCGTTTTTGCAAAGGGAGTGCCAGTTTTGAAATCTTCTTTGTTATTAATGTGTTAAATATTGGTTGATTAACTGGGTGCTAAAAATGTGGACTGACTGGTCAAAAACATTGCACAGAAAACAGGCGCTCATGCGCGATGGGAGTGCAGAAGGTCGTGGCGAGGCGGGGGTTTTGCTATGCTGAGCGCAGGAAAGAAAATGGAGAGCGGAAATGACACAAGGCGCAGTGAAAACACCCGGAAAACGTTCGCAGGCGGTGAGCGCCAAGAAACAGGCGATCCTCAGCGCCGCGCTGGAGACCTTTTCGCAGTTTGGTATTCACGGCACGCGCCTTGAGCAGGTGGCCGAGCAGGCCGGGGTCTCCAAGACCAATCTGCTCTACTACTACCCGTCGAAAGAGGCGCTGTATGTGGCGGTGATGCAGCAGATCCTCGATATCTGGCTCGCGCCGCTGAAGGCATTTCGCGAAGAGCTGGCCCCGCTGGTGGCGATCGAGGAGTACATACGCCTGAAGCTGGAGGTGTCGCGTGATTATCCGCAGGCATCCAGGCTGTTCTGTCTGGAGATGTTACAGGGTGCGCCGCTGTTGCAGGCGGAACTGACCGGCGATTTGAAGCAGCTGGTGGACGATAAGTCGGCCATTATTGCCGGATGGGTCGCCAGCGGAAAGCTGGCGCCGGTCGACCCGCAGCATCTGATCTTTATGATCTGGGCCGCTACCCAGCACTACGCTGACTTCGCGGCCCAGGTTGAGGCGGTGACCGGTAAAACGCTTCAGGACGAGGCATTTTTCCAGAGCACCCTCGAAAACGTGCAGCGGATGATTATCGAAGGGATCCGCGTGCGTTAATTGCCCGGCGGGAGAGGGCAGCTTAGGTCGCCCTCTTCACACTGCATCAGCGAGGCCAGAAACGCTTCGCGCTCCACGGTTTTCTCCGCCAGACACTGATTTACAATCATTGGCTGAACGCTTCCGCCTTCCGTGCCCGAACCGATAAACGCGCAGTCCGCGTCGCGCAGGCTAATCCACGCCTGCTGCGCTTTTTTCAGCAGGTCGCGCTGGGGTGCTGCCGCCCGCTTGATGGCGGCCTGATACGTCTCGTTAAGCTTTTTATCGGCGGCCTGATACTGCTGCGCGCTACAGGTGTTCAGTTCAAGCTGCGTAGTGGCGTTGTCGCACTCGTTGGCCAGCGCGCTGGTGCTGAGCAACAGTGCTGCCCCTGCGAGAAATACTCTTTTCATCATCCCCTCCATGTAAAAAAGCCGGATGCGCTGTGCTTATCCGGCCTGCGGTTATTGTGTAGCCCCGGTAAGCGTAGCGCCACCGGGGAGTTTACACGATTATCCGATTGTCATCAGGCTGGCGTTACCGCCCGCCGCCGCCGTGTTGACGCTGAGAGAACGTTCAACGTACAGGCGCTCCAGCAGCAGGTTGGTTTCCCCGCGGGCGAAGCCCTGCACCGAAACAATCGCGCCGCTGCGGGCCGCGACCTGTTCGCACAGTTCGCGCAGCTGGTCGGAATCACCGTGGTAGATCACCGCGTCAAACGGCTGGGTCAGCAGGGCGTCAGCCTTGGCAAAGCGAATGCGCGCCGAGACCGCTTTTGGCAGCTGTTTGGCGAGGTCGCGATGCAGGTCATCTTCCGGCCACAGCACCTCACAGCCCGTTGCCGTCGCGGCAGCCAGCTGCACCAGCGCGTCCTGCTCGTTATCCGCCACGCACAGCACGCGCTCGCGCGGCATCAGCGTCCAGGTGTTGCGCTCGCCGGTAGGGCCCGGCAGCAGACGCTGCGTACCGGCCTGCGCCAGCTCGCCGTACTGCTGCGCAATCGCACGCAGTTCAGGACGGTTATCAGCCCACTTAATCAGGGCGTCCAGCGGCTGGGTCAGCACGGCTTTCACCTGCGCGTCCACCGGATATTCAGCGTCCTGACGCGCCAGCGTCACGCCCAGCGCATTTTCCGGACGGTTTGCCAGCAGACGGTACAGATAGAGCGGACCGCCCGCTTTCGGACCCGTACCGGAAAGACCTTCGCCTCCGAACGGCTGTACGCCCACGACTGCGCCAACCATGTTACGGTTGACGTACAGGTTGCCCACTTTGGCATTGCCGGTTACCTGGGCAATGGTTTCGTCGATACGGGTATGCACGCCGAGCGTCAGGCCGTAACCCGAAGCGTTAATCTGATCGATAAGCGCGTTGAGGTTGTTACGGCTGTAGCGCACCACGTGCAGCACCGGGCCGAAGACCTCTTTTTTCAGCTCGTCGAAGCTTGCCAGCTCGATAAGCGTTGGCGGCACGAAGGTGCCGGTCTGCCACTCGCGGGCATCTTCACCGTTCTCGCGCACCGCCTGGAACACCGGACGGCCTTTGGCACGCATGGTCTGAATGTGGTTTTCAATGTTGGCTTTGGCTTCCGCGTCGATCACCGGCCCGATGTCGGTGGTGAGACGGCCCGGGTTGCCCATACGGCATTCCGCCATTGCGCCGCGCAGCATCTTCAGGGTGTGGTCAGCCACGTCATCCTGTAAGCACAGCACGCGCAGGGCGGAACAGCGCTGGCCTGCGCTGTCAAAGGCGGAGGCCAGCACGTCAACAACCACCTGTTCGGTCAGCGCCGAGGAGTCCACGATCATGGCGTTCATGCCACCAGTTTCGGCGATCAGCGGCGTCGGACGGCCCTGTGCATCCAGACGGGTAGCAATGTTGCGTTGCAGCAGGGAGGCCACTTCGGTCGACCCGGTAAACATCACGCCGCGCACGCGGTTATCGGAGGTGAGTTTGGCACCCACCGTTTCACCGCGCCCCGGCAGCAGTTGCACCACGCCCGCCGGTACGCCCGCTTCCAGCAGAATGTTAATACCCTGAGCGGCAATCAGCGGGGTTTGCTCCGCCGGTTTCGCCAGCACGCTGTTGCCTGCGGCAAGAGCCGCGGCAATCTGGCCGGTGAAGATTGCCAGCGGGAAGTTCCACGGGCTGATACAGACCACCGGACCGAGCGGGCGGTGCGTTTCGTTGTCGAAATCATCGCGCACCTGACCGGCGTAGTAGTGCAGGAAGTCGACCGCCTCACGCACCTCGGCGATGGCGTTGCTGAAGGTTTTCCCCGCCTCACGCACCAGAATGCCGATGAGCTGCTGCATCTGATCTTCCATCAGCACCGCGGCACGTTCCAGAATGGCGGCACGCTCCTGCGGCGGGGTGGCAAACCAGATTGGCGCGTTATTCACCGCGCTCTCCAGCGCCTGATCCACTTCCGCTACCGTGGCTTCGCGCACGTAGCCGACGATATCCTTCGGCTCTGCCGGGTTGATCACCGGCTGCATTTCACCGTCCTCAACGGACTGCTCAAGGATCGGTTTGGCCTGCCATTTCTGCAATGCGCTGTTGAGCAGGGCAGAAGAGAGCGACGCCAGGCGGTGTTCGTTCGCCAGATCCAGGCCCGCCGAGTTGACGCGGCCCGCGCCGTACAGCTCGCGCGGCAGGGCAATTTTCGGATGCGGCAGACCAATCTGGCCTTCCTGCGCCGCCAGCTTCTCTACGGCCTGTACCGGATCGGCCACCAGTTCGTCGAGCGGCAGCGTGGTGTCGGCAATCCGGTTAACGAAGGAGGTGTTCGCCCCGTTTTCCAGCAGACGACGCACCAGGTACGCCAGAAGGGTTTCGTGGGTGCCCACCGGGGCATAGATACGGCACGGACGGTTCAGCTTGCCGTCGGCCACTTTCCCGGTCACCTGTTCATACAGCGGCTCACCCATGCCGTGCAGGCACTGGAACTCGTACTGGCCCGGATAGTAGTTTTGCCCCGCCAGGCTGTAAATGGCCGCCAGGGTGTGGGCGTTGTGGGTGGCGAACTGCGGATAAATCAGGTTCGGCACGCCGAGCAGTTTTTTCGCACAGGCGAGGTAAGAGACGTCGGTGTACACCTTGCGGGTATAGACCGGATAACCTTCCAGCCCTTCCATCTGGGCGCGTTTGATTTCGCTGTCCCAGTAGGCGCCTTTCACCAGGCGGATCATCAGGCGGCGACGGCTGCGGCTGGCCAGGTCAATCAGGTAATCAATGACGAACGGACAGCGTTTTTGGTAGGCCTGGATAACGAAACCAATCCCGTTCCAGCCCGCCAGCTCCGGCTCGAAGCACAGTTTTTCCAGCAGATCGAGGGAGATCTCCAGACGGTCAGCCTCTTCGGCGTCGATGTTGATGCCGATGTCGTACTGACGCGCCAGCAGGGTCAGGGATTTCAGGCGCGGATAGAGTTCTTCCATCACCCGGTCATACTGCGCACGGCTGTAGCGCGGGTGCAGGGCAGAAAGCTTGATAGAGATGCCCGGACCTTCATAAATACCGCGGCCGTTAGACGCTTTCCCGATGGCGTGGATCGCCTGCTGGTAAGAGACCATGTAGGCCTGCGCGTCGGCGGCGGTCAGCGCCGCTTCACCCAGCATGTCGTAGGAGTAGCGGAAACCTTTGTCTTCCAGCTTGCGGGCGTTCGCCAGCGCTTCAGCAATGGTCTCCCCGGTGACGAACTGCTCGCCCATCAGGCGCATCGCCATGTCCACGCCCTTGCGGATCAGCGGCTCGCCGCGCTTGCCGATAATGCGGTTCAGCGAGCGTGACAGGTTGGCTTCATTATGGGTAGAAACCAGCTTGCCGGTAAACAGCAGGCCCCAGGTGGCGGCGTTAACGAACAGCGACGGGCTGCGGCCAATGTGGGACTGCCAGTTGCCGTTGCTGATTTTGTCGCGGATCAGCGCGTCGCGGGTGGCTTTATCCGGAATACGCAGCAGCGCTTCTGCCAGACACATTAGCGCCACGCCTTCCTGAGAGGAGAGAGAGAACTCCTGCAACAGGCCCTGCACCATGCCGGCGCGTCCGCTGGCGGTTTTCTGGTTACGCAGCCTGTCGGCGAGCTGATACGCCAGGCTGTGCGCCTGAGCGGCCACGGCTTCCGGCAGGCGTGCCTGCTCCAGCAGCATTGGCACGGCGTCGGTTTCGGCACGGCGGTAGGCGCCGGTAATGGCGGCACGGCTGACGGACTGCGGCAGGATCTGCTCGGCGAAGTCGAGGAAGGGCTGGTGGTTCTCTTCAACGGCCGTTACGGCCTCTTCGCTTTCGTTCGCTGCGCCCGCCAGCAGGGCAGGCAGCTCCGGCAGATCTTCTTCACTCTCCAGTCTTTCCAGATAGTTAAAAATCGCCTGCTTGATTAACCAGTGCGGTGTGCGGTCGATGCGGGTCGCAGCGGTTTTAATCCGTTCGCGGGTAGCGTCATCCAGCTTAACCCCCATGGTGGTCATCCCCATGCCAAAACTCCTGTTGTTCTGTAATAGCGTTCTGTTGATAGCGTGAAATATCCACCATGTTGCAACTTTGTGCAACCGTGTTAAATGTGACCTGGGCTGCAAGCTGGAAAATGAATGGATTGTTAACGATTAGTTAGCTGTGAAAAAGAACGCTAGACGGTTTACGAAGCCAGTTTTTATGCGGTGCTTAACACTTTTTAAAGGTGCAACCCGTAAAAGCGTGAGCGAGTGCAACCTATAGGAAAGACATATAAAACCAGGGATGAAATTCATGTAAATGCAGTGTTAAATCGTTTGTCAGTGGGAAGCGTATACGGCAGGATAGCGCGCCCAACGGAAACACATACACACATCACTACGTTCCGGTGATGACATAACAAGGCAACCCGGACGGTTGTCGCTCGACATTTTGGAGAATTTGAATGGCTATTAGCACACCGATGCTGGTGACATTTCTCGTTTATATTTTTGGCATGATCCTGATAGGGTTTTTGGCATGGCGTTCCACTAAAAACTTTGACGACTACATCCTTGGCGGGCGCAGCTTAGGCCCAATGGTTACCGCGCTCTCTGCGGGCGCATCCGACATGAGCGGCTGGCTGCTGATGGGGCTGCCGGGCGCGATTTTCATCTCCGGTATCTCCGAAAGCTGGATCGCCATCGGCCTGACCGTCGGCGCGTGGATCAACTGGAAGCTGGTGGCAGGCCGTCTGCGCGTGCATACCGAAGCCAACAACAACGCCCTGACGCTGCCGGACTACTTCACTGGGCGCTTTGAGGATAACAGCCGCGTTCTGCGTATTATCTCTGCGGTGGTGATCCTGTTGTTCTTCACCATCTACTGCGCCTCCGGCATCGTGGCGGGCGCACGCCTGTTCGAAAGCACCTTCGGCATGAGCTACGAAACGGCGCTGTGGGCCGGTGCGGCGGCGACCATCCTTTATACCTTCGTGGGCGGGTTCCTGGCGGTAAGCTGGACCGACACCGTGCAGGCGAGCCTGATGATTTTCGCCCTGATCCTGACCCCGGTGATTGTCATTTTCACCGTCGGCGGCTTTGGCGAATCGCTGGAAGTGATCAAGCAGAAGAGCATTGAAAACGTCGATATGCTGAAAGGGCTGAACTTCGTGGCCATCGTCTCCCTGATGGGCTGGGGCCTGGGCTACTTCGGTCAGCCGCACATTCTGGCGCGCTTTATGGCGGCGGATTCTCACCACACCATCGTTCACGCGCGTCGCATCAGCATGACGTGGATGATCCTGTGTCTGGCGGGCGCCTGCGCGGTTGGCTTCTTCGGCATTGCGTACTTTAACAACAACCCGGCGCAGGCGGGCGCGGTGAACAAGAACGCCGAGCGCGTGTTCATCGAGCTGGCGCAGATCCTGTTCAACCCGTGGATTGCCGGTATCCTGCTCTCCGCGATCCTGGCGGCGGTGATGTCCACCCTGAGCTGCCAGCTGCTGGTGTGCTCCAGCGCCATTACGGAAGACCTGTACAAAGCATTCCTGCGTAAGGGCGCGAGCCAGAAAGAGCTGGTGTGGGTAGGGCGCTTTATGGTGCTGCTGGTGGCGCTGATTGCCATTGCGCTGGCGGCCAACCCGGAAAACCGCGTGCTGGGGCTGGTAAGCTACGCCTGGGCGGGCTTTGGCGCCGCGTTTGGTCCGGTAGTGCTGTTCTCCGTGCTGTGGTCACGCATGACCCGCAACGGCGCGCTGGCGGGGATGATCATCGGTGCGGTGACCGTCATCGTCTGGAAACAGTTCGCGTGGCTGGGCCTGTACGAAATCATCCCGGGCTTCATCTTCGGCAGCCTCGGTATCGTGGTGTTCAGCCTGCTGGGTAAAGCGCCGTCTGCCTCTATGCAGAAACGCTTTGCGGAAGCGGATGCGCACTATCACTCTGCACCGCCAACGAAGCTTCAGGCTGAGTAATTTTCCCCTCACCCTAACCCTCTCCCCAAAGGGGAGAGGGGACAGACCGTTCACCTGTTCGAGATGAGAATGATGATTAAAACAGGGTTGATGATGGCCGCATTACTGCTGCTGGCGGGGTGTAACGCTCCCACGCAGCATGCGGCGGTGGAGACCTGCAAAGCGGATAACCAGATGCAGCAGACCACGCTCTATTTTGGCTTGAATCGCCCGGCAGGGGCGCAGATTACCGGCAGCGAGTGGCAGCAGTTTGTTGACCAGGACGTGACGCCGCGTTTTCGCGATGGCTTAACGGTGGTTGATGCCCGCGGGCAGTGGCTGGGGAACGACGGAAAAGTGGCGCGTGAACCCAGCAAAGCGTTAATGCTGATCCACGGTAAAGACGCGCAGAGCGAGAAGAACATCGAAGCGTTGCGCGGGATCTATAAGTCTCGTTTCGCGCAGGAATCGGTGATGCGGGTCGACCAGCCGGTGTGCGTGCAGTTTTAATGAAAACGGCGGGAATTCCCGCCCTTGTTGTTTTGTAGGCCGGGTAAGCGAAGCGCCACCCGGCATTGCATCAGAGCACCAACCCCGCAAAGCTCGCCGACAGCAGGCTCACCAGCGTCGCACCGTATACCAGGCGCAGACCAAACCGCGACACCACGTTGCCCTGCTGCTCGTTCAGGCCTTTTATTGCCCCCGCTACAATGCCAATCGAGGCGAAGTTAGCGAACGACACCAGGAACACGGACAAAATACCCAGACCGCGCGGGGACATTTGATGGGCTATTTTTTGCAGCTCAATCATCGCCACAAATTCATTCGCCACCAGTTTCGTTGCCATAATACTCCCCGCGTTTAAGGCATCGCTCAGCGGAATACCGATAAGCCACGCCAGCGGATAAAATACGTAACCCAGGATCTGCTGGAAGCTCATGCCAAATACGCTGGAGAAAAGGGCGTTAACGGCGCTAATAATAGCGATAAAGCCAATCAGCATCGCCAGAATAATCATCGCCACCTTAAAGCCCGCCAGAATATATTCGCCCAGCATTTCAAAGAAGCTCTGGGATTCATGCAGCTTTTCCAGTTTGATATCGGGTTCGGCTTCCGGGCGGGCCGGGTTAATGACCGAAAGAATAATAAAGGTGCTGAACATGTTCAGGATCAGCGCTGCGACGACAAATTTAGCGTCGAGCATGGTCATGTAGGCGCCAACAATCGACAGCGAAACCGTCGACATCGCCGTTGCGGCCATCGTAAACAGGCGACGCGAGGAGAGATCGCCCAGCACGCCCTTATACGCAATGAAGTTTTCAGACTGACCGAGGATCAGCGAGCTCACCGCGTTGAAGGATTCCAGCTTGCCCATGCCGTTGAGCTTGGACAGGAGCGTTCCGATAACGCGAATAAAAATCGGCAGAATACGCCAGTGCTGAAGAATACCAATCAGTGCCGAGATAAAAATAATGGGGCAGAGTACACCCAGGAAAATGAACGCCAGCCCTTTTTCACCCATCCCGCCAAAGACAAAATTCGTCCCTTCGGCAGCGAATTTAAGCAGAGACTCAAAGAAACCTGAGACATATTTAATAATGAACAGGCCGCTTTGCGCATGCAAAAAAAAGAATGCCAGCACGATTTCAATCACAATCAGCTGCAAGACGAAACGAATACGAATTTTTCGGCGGTCGAAACTCACCAGCCAGGCAAGCGCAAGAATAATCACCAGCGCCAGCAGGAAATGAACAATTTTAAACATGGGTTATTTTCAGTTGGTTTTCGAGGCGGACATTTAGCCACAGCCCCGGTTAACCGTAAATGGGCATTTTTTTATACCTTATAAACGTAACGGTTACTCAGGCAATTATTACTCCGCAATGCGTTTACATCTGGTCATCAAAACTCCACATATTTCGCTTGTTTTTCTTTGTGCCGTAATGATAATCACTATCACTACAATTTACGTTTCTTTGCATCAGTTGACCGCGATAAACATTTAAGGTGTCGGCATGTTTGTTCCTTTTCTCATTATGTTACGTGAAGGCCTTGAAGCGGCCCTGATCGTGAGCCTTATCGCCAGTTATCTGAAGCGTACCCAGCGCGGTCGCTGGATCGGCGTGATGTGGGTTGGCGTTTTCCTTGCCGCGGCGCTGTGCCTGGGGCTGGGTATTCTTATCAACGAAACCACCGGTGAATTTCCTCAGAAAGAACAAGAGCTTTTTGAAGGCATTGTCGCCGTAATAGCCGTGGTGATCCTCACCTGGATGGTGTTCTGGATGCGCAAAGTCTCCCGTAACGTGAAGGTGCAGCTGGAGCAGGCGGTGGATAACGCCCTACAAAAAGGCAACCACCACGGCTGGGCGCTGATCCTGATGGTCTTTTTCGCCGTGGCGCGTGAGGGTCTGGAGTCCGTTTTCTTCCTGCTCGCGGCGTTTCAGCAGGACGTCGGCATCTGGCCGCCGTTGGGCGCCATTCTCGGGCTGGCTACGGCGGTTGTGCTTGGCTTCCTGCTCTACTGGGGCGGCATTCGGCTTAACCTGGGCGCGTTCTTCAAGTGGACCAGCCTGTTTATTCTGCTGGTGGCCGCGGGGCTGGCGGCAGGGGCGATCCGCGCTTTCCACGAGGCGGGCCTGTGGAACCATTTCCAGGACGTGGCGTTCGATCTCAGTAACGTTCTGTCCACCCATTCGCTGACCGGCACTCTGCTTGAAGGGATCTTCGGCTACCAGGAAACGCCGACCGTCAGCGAAGTGGCAGTTTACTTTATCTATCTGGTTCCGGCGCTGATCCTGTTCGCTATGCCGCCGCGTACCGGCTCGCAGGCGTCGCGCGTTGCGCCGTAAGTGCTGTATTAGTTACAACATACTTTTTAAGGGAAGAGTCATGACCAGTCAGTTCCGTCGTAGTGCGTCAGGCGCAGGCATTGCCGCGCTGTTCGTGTCTGCCTTCGCCGCTCAGGCAGCAGATATCCCGCAGGTAAAAGTCACCATCAACGATAAACAGTGCGAGCCGATGACCATCACGGTTAACAGCGGTAAAACCCAGTTTATTATTCAGAACCACAGCCAGAAGGCGCTGGAGTGGGAGATCCTGAAAGGCGTGATGGTGGTGGAAGAGCGCGAAAATATCGCGCCGGGCTTCAGCCAAAAGATGACCGCCAATCTACAGCCGGGCGAATATGATATGACCTGCGGCCTGCTGACGAACCCGAAAGGTAAGCTGATCGTCAAAGGCGCAGCGACGGCAGACGCGGCCAAAGGCACGGCGCTGTTAAGCCTTGGCGACGCCATTACCGCCTATAAAGCCTACGTCACTAAAGAGACGGCGGACCTGGTGGCGGGCACCCAAGCCTTTACCGACGCGGTGAAAGCGGGCGATATCGAAAAAGCGAAATCGCTGTATGCACCTACCCGTCAGCACTACGAGCGCATCGAGCCGATTGCCGAGCTGTTCTCCGATCTCGACGGCAGCATTGATGCCCGCGAAGACGACTACGAGCATAAGGCCGCCGATCCAAAATTCACCGGCTTCCACCGTCTGGAAAAAGCGCTGTTTGGCGATAATTCCACCAAAGGAATGGAGAAATATGCCGCTCAGCTGAACACCGACGTGCTGGAGCTGCAAAAGCGCATCAGCGAGCTGGCCTTCCCGCCGTCGAAAGTGGTGGGCGGCGCGGCGGGCCTGATTGAAGAAGTGGCCGCAAGCAAAATCAGCGGTGAGGAAGATCGCTACAGCCACACCGACCTGTGGGACTTTCAGGCGAACGTTGACGGCGCGCAGAAAATTGTCGATCTGCTGCGGCCTCAGCTGCAAAAAGAGAACGGCGAGCTGCTGGCGAAAGTGGATGCCAACTTCAAAAAGGTCGATACCATCCTGGCGAAGTACCGCACCAAAGACGGGTTCGAAACCTACGACAAGCTGACCGAAGCCGACCGTAACGCGCTAAAAGGCCCGATTACAACGCTGGCGGAAGATCTCTCCCTGCTGCGCGGCGTTCTGGGTCTGGATTAAGCACGATGAACAAGCATGACGAGTACGACGTCGCTGAACCTTCACGGCGTCGGTTGTTAAAAGGGGTAGGGGCGCTGGGCGGCGCGTTTGCCCTGGCAGGTGGCTGCCCGGTGGCGCATGCGGCGAAACCGCAAAGCGCGCCCGGCACGCTGTCGCCGGATGCGCGCAGGGAGACGCAGCCGTTTTATGGCGAGCACCAGTCAGGGATTTTGACGCCGCAGCAGGCCTCGATGATGCTGGTGGCTTTCGATTCGCTGGCGAGCGATAAGGCCGACCTGGAGCGTCTGTTCAGGCTGCTGACCACGCGCATTGCCTTCCTCACCGCGGGCGGTCCGGCGCCGGAAACACCGAATCCGCGCCTGCCACCGATGGATTCCGGGATCCTTGGGGCGTTCATTGCTCCCGATAACCTGACCATCACCGTGTCGGTGGGGGAATCGCTGTTTGATGACCGCTACGGCCTGGCAAAGCAGAAGCCGAAAGCGCTGCAAAAAATGACCCGTTTCCCGAATGACTCTCTCGACGCGGCGCTGTGCCACGGCGATGTGCTGTTGCAGATTTGCGCCAATACCCAGGATACGGTGATCCACGCCCTGCGCGATATTATCAAGCACACGCCGGATCTGCTCAGCGTGCGCTGGAAGCGGGAAGGATTTATCTCTGACCACGCCGCGCGCAGTAAAGGGAAAGAGACGCCGGTGAACCTGCTGGGCTTCAAAGACGGCACTGCCAACCCGGACAGCAGCAATGCCGCGCTGATGAAAAACGTGGTCTGGGTGACGGCGGATCAGGGCGAACCGGCCTGGGCCGTGGGCGGCAGCTACCAGGCGGTGCGCATTATCCAGTTCCACGTGGAGTTCTGGGACCGCACGCCGCTGAAAGAGCAGCAGACGATTTTCGGTCGCGATAAGCAAACCGGGGCGCCGCTCGGCATGAAGCATGAGCACGATGAACCCGACTACGCGCGCGATCCAAACGGCGATGTCATCGCCCTGGACAGCCATATTCGTCTCGCCAATCCTCGTACCCGGGAGACGCAATCCAGCCTGATGATGCGAAGGGGTTACAGTTACTCGCTGGGTGTGACCCACTCCGGTCAGCTTGATATGGGGCTGCTGTTTGTCTGCTATCAGCATGACCTCGAGAAAGGATTTCTCACCGTACAGAAGCGGCTGAACGGCGAAGCGCTGGAGGAGTACATTAAGCCCATCGGCGGCGGCTATTTCTTTGCTCTGCCCGGAGCGCGCGACGCGAACGCCTGGCTCGCTCAGGGTCTGATAGAAGCCTGATAATTGTCCCTGCGACAGTTCGCGGGGACATTATTTTTTTCCTGGACTATCTTATTGTTATATTTCTGTAATATTTCTATATGAGACTGATTTTCCATGTAGGGGCAGTCTGAAAAGTTGCATTCAGGTAAAATAAATGTTGCATTTATGATAATCCCTGATGTACTTAAGATAAGACAGCGGTAGTTCCCGGCAGTGATGTTACTCACTATGGAGATCGCGAATGGTTGCGTCCTGTACTGGACAAGGTAAACACAACAACCGCAGTACCCGGCGCGGAGGCTCAGACTCCGGCAGCGATTTCCTCACCACTAAATTCTCTCCTTCTCCTCAAGAACCTGTTTCGACCGACGTGCATAGCGGTGCGCGTAGCCGTTCTGTATCGTCATCCGGTAATGCAAGCAATGGCTTACAAGGAAGCCAACCCTCTGATGTTCGTGCGCATAATCGTGCCGATGCTGGCGCGTGTGATGAATACCAACAACTCAAGGTGCTATCCATGGGAAGACAAAAAGCAGTGATCAAAGCTCGTCGTGAAGCAAAACGTGTGCTGAGACGGGATTCACGTAGCCATAAACAGCGTGAAGAAGAATCGGTCACCTCGCTTGTGCAGATGAGCGGCGTTGAATCCATTGGCATGGCGCGGGACAGCCGCGACGCATCGCCAATTGTGGCGCGCAATGAGGCTCAGGCGCACTACCTGAATGCTATCGAGAGTAAACAGCTCATCTTTGCAACCGGTGAAGCCGGATGCGGGAAAACCTGGATCAGTGCCGCCAAAGCGGCGGAGGCGCTGATTCATAAGGACGTGGAAAGGATCATCGTTACCCGTCCGGTACTGCAAGCTGATGAAGATCTGGGCTTCCTGCCCGGCGATATTTCGGAGAAGTTTGCCCCATACTTCAGGCCCGTCTATGACGTGCTGGTGAAGCGGCTGGGCGCTTCCTTTATGCAGTACTGCCTGCGACCAGAGATTGGCAAGGTGGAAATCGCGCCGTTCGCCTATATGCGCGGACGTACATTTGAAAATGCGGTCGTTATTCTCGACGAGGCTCAGAATGTGACCGCTGCGCAAATGAAGATGTTTTTAACGCGCCTCGGGGAGAACGTGACGGTGATCGTCAACGGCGATATTACCCAGTGTGACCTGCCGTCGGGCGTGAAGTCCGGCCTCAGCGATGCCATGTCACGTTTTGCGGAAGATGAGATGATTGGGGTGGTCCGCTTCACCAAAGAAGACTGCGTCCGCTCAGCGCTGTGTCAACGCACGCTGGAAGTCTATTCCGATTAAGATCATTCTTTTTAAGCCATTTCTTCCCGGCGTCATGCCGGGAAGCTTCGTTTATTCCCACTGAAACAGTGACGTTTGTTTGAATCATATTTATTTCCTATAGCATTCAACGGGATTTAGAAATCGTTTTGCGGTATTAATAATATTACCGCCCATTAGTTGTGCTCGTTTTTTATACAATAAGAAAAAGTGTGATATGTATTTATTATACCCACAAAATATCTATGAATATAATGATCGCGCCAATTGTTCGTTAAAATCAAACGTGAATGTTGTCACAGAACATGACTAAGCAGCAAAAATTAAGTTGGTGTCTTCTGGGTAATTATCTATGTTTCGTACTTGTTCAAACAAAATTCTAACAAGAAACACGCCGGGGGATCGTTTCCTCTGGAACATCACGCTGAGGGTCATACATGAACGAACTGGTTAGTGCAATTAACGGTGTTATCTGGAGCCCGGCGTTGATATTTTTATGTCTGGGTGTCGGCCTCTATTTCTCACTACGTAGTCGCTTTCTGCAATTACGCCATATTAAACATATGATTACCCTGATGTTTGAGGGACGCCCTACCGAGGCAGGCGTATCATCGTTTCAGGCGCTGACGATGACGCTGGCCGGTCGCGTGGGGACGGGGAATATCGCGGGGGTAGCGACCGCCATTACTTTTGGTGGACCGGGTGCGCTTTTCTGGATGTGGGTTGTGGCTTTTTTAGGGGCCAGTTCTGCTTTTGTCGAATCCACCCTAGGTCAGGTTTATAAAGAAAAAATTAACGGCGAATATCGTGGCGGCCCTGCCTTTTATATTGAAAAAGGGTTAGGCGTGAAGTGGTACGCATGGTTATTTGCTATCGTAACCATTTTCTCCTGCGGATTATTACTGCCAGGCGTGCAGGCAAACTCTATTGGTGCGAGTCTGGATATAGCCTTTGGCCTGAGTCCGAACGTCACGGCGGCATTACTTGCCCTGTTATTAAGTTTTATTATTTTTGGTGGCGTGAAAAGGATCGCCAGTTTTAGCAGTATGGTGGTTCCGTTTATGGCGCTGGGCTATATTATTGTCGCCTGCGTGATTATCGCTATCAATATCGATCAGCTTCCTGCGGTTATTCTGCTGATCTGGAAAAGCGCTTTCGGGCTTGAAGCTGGCTTTGGCGCTATTCTGGGCCAGGCTATCATGTGGGGCGTGAAGCGCGGCGTCTATTCTAACGAAGCGGCGCAGGGTACCGGGCCGCATGCTTCATCCGCGGCGGCCGTAAGCCATCCGGTGAAGCAGGGGCTGGTTCAGGCGTTCTCCGTTTATATCGACACGCTGTTTGTCTGCTCCGCGACCGGCTTTATGCTATTGATTACCGGGCTGTATAACGTCCAGGGTGTCGACGGTGCTGCCCTCTATACCGGTATTGCTGGCGTGGCGGCCGGTCCTGGCTATGTGCAGACGGCGATGGAAAGTATGATGCCTGGCTTTGGTAATTACTTTGTTGCTATCGCGCTGTTCTTCTTCGCCTTCACCACAATCATTGCCTACTACTACATCGCTGAAACCAATATCGCCTACATCAACCGTAAAATTCATCGCCCGTGGCTGACGTTCCTGCTGAAATTATGTCTGATGGCTTCCACCGTCTATGGCACCGTCCGCACTGCGGCTCTGGCATGGGGATTAGGCGATATTGGGGTAGGGCTGATGGCATGGCTCAACATTATCGCCATTGTTCTGTTGCATAAAAAAGCGTTTGCCAGCCTGAAAGACTATGAAACCCAGAACGCGCAGGGGCTGGATCCCCAGTTTGACCCGGTTCGGCTTGGGATAAAAAATGCCGATTACTGGCTGGAGGATCGCAGGGATGAAGAGGGTTTGAATAGCGGCCAGAGTCCTGCTCCCGAGGGAAAGCAACCGGCTGGAAAGCTGAATAGCTAAGGAATGGTTAAGACGGGCCCGTACTTTGTACGGGCTTTCTTTTATAGGTGAGGCGGCTCAGTCTGCCCCGGGGGGATTGACTCGCTTCGCTCGCCCTGCGGGCAGCCTGTTCGCTTCGCTCTCAGTCTGTCCAACTGGCTGCGCCAGTTGTCGAACCCCGGTCGGGGATTCTCATCCCCCCTTTTCGGAGAATATAAAAGAAAAAAGCCCGTACTTTCGTACGAGCTCTTATCTAGAATATGGCGGTGAGGGGGGGATTCGAACCCCCGATACGTTGCCGTATACACACTTTCCAGGCGTGCTCCTTCAGCCACTCGGACACCTCACCATATTGTTTTGCTGCCTGACCGCTTGGGGGGCAACGGGGCGCTACTATAGGGAGTTGCGCGAAAGCGGTCAAGTAGATTTTCTGCATTCGTGCCTGTTCGGTTAAGCCTTAATCAGCTTATGGCGCACCGCGCAGGATTAACGCTGCGAATCGAGCACTTCGCTGTTTTTCACCACCTCCTGCGCTTTGCCGTAGCTTTCGATCAGCAGCTGATAGGCCGGGAAGATATGGGTGTAGACTTCCGCCCACGCCGCCGCATCTTCACGATTCCATGTCCGCTGAATTTCGGAGGCAACGGCTGCCGTGTCCATCGGCACCACGCCTGCCTGTACCACGCGTGCCAGGGTGATCTCCTGCGCCATTTTGCTGTACGTGCCGGAGGCATCAATCACCGCAAACACTTTATATCCGTCCGCCACCGCGCTGATAGACGGAAATGCCATGCAGACGCTGGTGATCGTACCGGCGATAATCAACGTTTTACGCCCGGTGGCTTTTACCGCCGCCACAAACTCCGGGTTATCCCAGGCGTTGATCTCACCTTTGCGTGCAACGTACTGGGCGTGCGGCGCGTTGGCGTGGATCTCCGGAATAAGCGGGCCGTTCGGCCCCTGTGGAACCGACGCCGTGGTGATCACCGGGATCTCCGCCAGCGTGGCGATTTTTGCCAGCGCCGCCGCACGGGCGCGCAGCTCAGGCATCGGCATATCGCCAACGGTCTGGAACAGCCCGCTCTGGTGATCGATAAGCAGCATAACGGCATCATTAACGTCAATAACGGGACGCGCACCGTTGAAGTTAGCAGGTGTAGACATAATGCTCTCCTTTATCAGGTTTAGATCTGGCCAAAGCGGCCGGAGTTAAAATCGCGAATAGCTTCGGCGATCTCGGTTTTACTGTTCATCACAAACGGGCCGTAGCCCACAATCGGTTCATTCAGCGGCTCACCGGCCATCAGCAGCACTTTGGCATCGCTGCTGGCTTCGAGATGCAGTTTGTCACCGCTCTGACTCAACACGACCAGCTGCGCCTCACCGGCGGGCGTAGTGCCGTTCACCGTCACGCTCCCCTCAAGTACAACCAGCGCTGTGCTCCAGTCTTCGGGCTGATTAAGCGTCAGGTGGCTGCCCAGGTTAAGCGCGATGTCCCAGACGTTCAGCGGTGAGAAGGTATGGGCCGGGCCCGTCACGTCCTCAAAGCAACCGGCGATGACCCGCAGCGTGCCGCTGTTATCCGGCAGCGTGACCACCGGGATATCCGCTTTGGTGATGCTCTGGTAGCCGGGCGTCGCCATTTTGTCTTTGGCGGGCAGGTTGACCCACAGCTGCATCATTTTCAGTTCACCGCCTTTCTGCGAGAACGCGCTGGAGTGGAACTCCTCGTGCAAAATGCCGGCGCCTGCCGTCATCCACTGCACGTCGCCCGGGCCGATTAAGCCGCCTCTGCCGGTGGAATCACGGTGCTCCACTTCACCTGAGTAGACGATGGTCACCGTTTCAAAACCGCGATGAGGATGCTCGCCCACCCCGCGTTTCGCGCCGTCCGCCGGAAAGGTGTAGGGACCGGCATAGTCCAGCAGCAGGAACGGGCTCAGCGGTTCGCCGTGCGTCTGGTAAGAAAACATTGAACGAACCGGGAAACCGTCACCGACCCAGTGCGGACGAGGGGCTGTATAGACGCCTGTTACGTTTTTCATGATTAACTCCTGATGTTCTGTTGATGTAATTAGCTTATATTCACGGTTAATATCCCGGTAGATAGCGAAAATGACATTCACTGTTCCTTAAATGGAACAATGGAGGCGTATGCAGGATCTCAATGATTTCGTATGGTTTGTGAAGGTGGTGGAGCATGGCGGCTTTGCGGCGGCAGGTCGGGCGCTCGATCAGCCTAAGTCAAAACTAAGCCGTCGGATCGCGCAGCTGGAAGAACGCCTGGGCGTTCGGCTGATACAGCGAACCACGCGGCAGTTTACGGTGACGGAGGTGGGGCAAACGTTCTACCAGCACTGTAAAGCCATGCTGGTTGAGGCCGAAGCGGCGGAGGAGGCGGTGGCGGCTTTACAGGCTGAACCGCGCGGTATGGTCAGGATCACCTGCCCTGTAACCCTGCTGCACGTTCACGTGGGGCCGATGCTGGCGAGGTTTATGGCGCGCTATCCGGGGATCAACCTCCAGCTCGAAGCAACCAACCGCCGGGTGGATCTGGTGGCGGAGGGGGTGGACGTGGCGATCCGCGTTCGTCCGCGCCCCTTTGATGACAGCGATCTAGTATTAAGGGTGCTGGCGGACAGGGGACACTGTCTGGTTGCCGGGCCGGCACTGCTGGAACGGATGGGCAACCCGACGGCGCCTTCTGAACTCAGCGCATGGCCGGGTTTAAGCATGGGCGCGGGGAAGCATCTGCATAAGTGGGAGCTAAGCGGGCCGGAAGGCGCGAAAGCAGAAGTTCACTTCACGCCGCGCCTGGTGACCACTGATATGCTGGCGCTGCGGGAAGCGGCCATGGCGGGGGTAGGCCTGGTGCAGCTGCCCATTTTGATGGTGAAGGATCAGCTGGCGTCAGGTGTACTTATTCGAGTGCTAAATGCGTGGGAACCCAAACGGGAGGTGATCCATGCGGTGTATCCTTCCAGACGAGGTTTGCTGCCGTCGGTCAGGACGCTGGTGGATTTTCTCACCGAAGAGTACGCACGGATGGTGGAGGAGTAAAGTCCCTGTAGGGCGGGTAAGCGAAGCGCCACCCGACACGCGTTTCGCTCGGAGCCAAAGGGTTAGAATCCCCCCACAGACGTGCAATATGCGAAAAAAAAGCCCGCATTTTCATGCGAGCTCTTCTTCAAATATGGCGGTGAGGGGGGGATTCGAACCCCCGATACGTTGCCGTATACACACTTTCCAGGCGTGCTCCTTCAGCCACTCGGACACCTCACCATATTGTCATCCCGTTGTTGCCGGGACGGGCGCTAATGTAAGGAAAAGCCGTACTGCCGTCAACCCACTTTTTCAGTAATTTAGCGCGTTTATACAAACTTCAGGCAACCTGATTCCGAAATGTGCGAAAAGCGCCTCTTTTATCAGCAACGCGGTTCGCTGATAAATTTGTTATGCTGGCAATCCAGTTGAAAATGAAAATAAAACAGCGCAATAAAAGGCAGGAATGACTATGGATATTATCTTCTATCACCCCACTTTTGATACGGCTTACTGGATCAACGCGCTCACGGCGGCACTGCCTGGCGCACGCGTTCGCGAATGGAAGCGGGGCGATAATGAACATGCCGACTACGCGCTGGTCTGGCATCCCCCGGTCGAAATGCTACAGGGCCGCCGTTTGAAGGCGGTGTTTGCCCTTGGTGCGGGGGTAGACTCCATCCTGAGCAAGCTGAAGGCTCACCCTGAAATGCTGCCGGAAGATATTCCCCTGTTCCGACTGGAGGATACCGGTATGGGACAGCAGATGCAGGAATATGCCGTGAGTCAGGTGCTGCACTGGTTCCGCCGCTTCGACGATTATCAGGCCTTTAAGCAGCAATCCCACTGGGAACCTCTCCCGGATTATCAGCGTGAAGATTTCACCATCGGCATCCTCGGTGCAGGCGTCCTGGGCTCGAAAGTCGCAGAAGCGCTCGCCCCGTGGGGCTTCCCGCTGCGCTGCTGGAGCCGCAGCCGTAAGGATTATCCGGGCGTCGAGAGCTTTGCGGGAATGGACGAACTCCCGGCGTTCCTGAAAGAGACACGGGTACTCATTAACCTGCTGCCGAATACCGCGGAAACGGTGGGCATAATCAATGGTGCGCTCCTCAACCAGCTGGCAGACGATAGCTACTTAATGAACCTGGCGCGCGGGGTGCACGTGGTGGAAGACGATCTGCTGAAAGCGCTGGACAGCGGTAAGCTTAAAGGCGCAATGCTCGATGTCTATAGCCGCGAACCGCTGCCGACAGAAAGCCCGCTCTGGGCTCACCCTCGCGTGGCGATGACCCCCCATATTGCGGCCGTGACGCGACCGGCGGAGGCCGTGGCGTACATCTCGCATACCATCAGCGAAATAGAGAAGGGCAAAGCGGTGACCGGGCAGGTCGACAGACAGCGAGGCTACTGAGATAAACCCGGCGTTCGCCGGGTTTTTGCTAATATTCGACGCTGATAACTGCTATCCTTTGGAAAAACCGCAGAGGAGAGAAAGATGTATCCCGTTGACCTGCATATGCACACCGTCGCCAGTACTCACGCTTACAGTAACCTCCATGATTATATCGCTCAGGCGAAGCTGAAAGGCATCAAACTGTTTGCGATCACCGATCACGGCCCGGATATGGCGGATGCGCCGCACTACTGGCATTTTGTGAATATGCGTATCTGGCCACGTCTGGTGGACGGCATCGGGATACTGCGCGGCATCGAAGCGAACATCAAAAATACCGATGGTGAAATTGACTGCACCGGCCCGATGCTGACCTCGTTAGATCTGATCCTCGCCGGTTTCCATGAGCCGGTTTTTGCGCCGCAGGATAAAGAGACCAACACCGCAGCGATGATTGCCACCATCGCCAGCGGCAACGTGCACATTATCAGCCACCCGGGCAACCCTAAATACCCGATTGATATTCAGGCCGTGGCGCAGGCGGCGGCGAAGCACCGCGTGGCGCTGGAGATCAACAACTCTTCGTTCGTTCACTCGCGTAAGGGCAGTGAAGCCAACTGTCGCGACGTGGCGGCTGCCGTGCGTGACGCGGGCGGAATGGTGGCGCTGGGCTCTGATTCTCACACGGCCTTTACGCTGGGTGATTTCAGCGAATGCCTGAAAATATTGCAGGACGTGAATTTCCCGGAAGAACAGATCCTGAACGTCACGCCGCGTCGTATGCTCGACTTCCTTGAGTCGCGCGGCATGGCGCCGATTGATGAATTTGCCGATCTTTAATGACTAATGGAATAAAAACATGAATGAGTTTTCCATCCTTTGCCGCGTGCTGGGCACCTTATATTACCGCCAGCCGCAGGATCCGCTTCTGGTTCCGCTGTTTACCCTGATCCGTGAAGGTAAGCTGGCGCAGAACTGGCCGCTGGAACAGGATGAGCTGCTGGAACGCTTGCAAAAAAGCTGCGATATGCAGCAGATTTCCACCGATTACAACGCGCTGTTCGTGGGGGAAGAGTGTCGCGTGTCGCCGTATCGTTCTGCCTGGCAGGAAGGGGCAACCGAAGCGGAAGTGCGGGCATTTCTCTCAGAACGCGGTATGCCGCTGACGGATATGCCAGCCGATCATATCGGTACGCTGCTGCTGGCGGCCTCCTGGATTGAAGATAATGCAGGTGACGATGAGAACGAGGCGATTGAAACCCTGTTCGAAACGTATCTCCTGCCGTGGGTTGGAACCTTCCTGGGCAAAGTGGAGGCGCACGCTACGTCACCATTCTGGAGAACGCTGGCTCCGCTGACGCGTGACGCTATCGCTGCCATGTGGGATGAGCTGGAAGAAGAGAACGAAGAGTGATTTAGATCACAAAAATTCTGCAACGATACATTTCAACTTGCACGTAATGTGCTTCCGATCTCATTTCCCGGGTGCGCATCTGCTAAGATGCGCACCATGAATATATTACTTTGTATTGCAATCACGACTGGCATCCTTTCCGGCCTCTGGGGTTGGGTGGCGGTGTCGCTCGGTTTGTTGAGCTGGGCCGGTTTCCTTGGCTGCACGGCCTACTTCGCCTGCCCACAGGGTGGTCTCAAAGGGCTGTTTATTTCAGGCTGCACGTTGCTAAGTGGCGTGGTCTGGGCGCTGGTCATTATGAAAGGCAGCGCGCTGGCACCGCATATGGAAATCCTGGGTTACGTCATGACCGGTATTGTGGCCTTCCTGATGTGCGTTCAGGCAAAACATCTGCTGTTGTCGTTTGTGCCCGGCACGTTCATGGGTGCCTGCGCGACCTTTGCAGGGCAGGGGGACTGGAAGCTGGTGATTCCTTCACTCATGCTGGGTTTACTGTTTGGCTATGCCATGAAGAACAGCGGCCTCTGGCTGGCAGCCCGACGCGAGAAGAGCCAGAACGTTCCGGCGGTTAGTGAATAAAAAAAGGCGAGACGGAAATCTCGCCTTTTTGTTGCACTGTCGATCAACGTGAAACAGTTCGGCGGCGGCGCGGCAGAAAAATACCCTTCTTATACCCGTTAATCAGCCGATTGATTTAACGCGGATCGGTTTAAATATTTACTCAGGGGATGCGGTAAAAATGATTGTCACCGTTTCTGATGAAAATTCGCTCCATTTATCGCAGCAGTGGAATGCACCGGCCAGTACGCTTTAATCATTCATGAAATCAATCATTTATTAAAGTGGCGGCGCTGCGCAGGTAAGCTATGCTGATATCAAGAACCCGGTAATCGGGTTGCTTAAATTGATACTTCACAGGTCATAACGGAGCGTTTTTACCCCTCATGGACGAATTTCATTGAGGAGTACAAATAATGTTCAAATCCGCAGCGTGTATTATTTCTGGTCTGGGACTGATCCTGTCCTCTATTTTTTCTCCGGCTTATTCCGCAACCATTGAAAATGGTGGGGTTATTCATTTTCGTGGCGCGGTGGTGGCCGATCCGTGCGAAGTCGCTTCTCAGCATCAGCAGTTTGCGATTTCCTGCCCGGAAAATAACCGTATGAAAACGCATACCATCAGTTATGACGAGGCGCTCCGGGGACATCATCCTCATTCAAACCTGGCCGCTGTCACCATGAAATACCTGAATGAAGAGAAAACGCTCGCGGTTGTTCAGGTGGACTACCGCTAGCAGTCGTTTCTTTCACGACGGTTTTTCTCCCTCTCCCTCTGCGATACACTTAAGAAAAGGGCGGGTTGCAGAGGGTGTTTATGAGACCGCAAATCGACGTTATTCATGGCGATATCACGACGGTGCACGTTGACGTGATCGTCAACGCAGCCAATTCCTCCTTGCTGGGCGGAGGGGGAGTGGACGGCGCCATTCACCGGGCCGCAGGCCCACAGCTTCTGGAAGCATGCAAAACCGTGCGCCAGCAGCAGGGAGAGTGCCCGCCGGGGCATGCCGTCATTACGCTGGCGGGGGATCTCCCTGCCAAAGCGGTGATCCATACCGTTGGCCCCGTCTGGCACGGCGGCGACCATCATGAAGCTGAGATTCTGGAGCAGGCGTATCGTAACTGCCTGCGGCTTGCGGCCGATAACGGCTATAAGACCATGGCGTTTCCCGCCATCAGCACGGGGGTTTACGGTTATCCAAAGGAAGCGGCAGCAACGATCGCCGTGAATACCGTTTATTACTACCTTTCCCTTAAGCCCATGCCGGAAAAAGTTATTTTTGTCTGTTTCGACGAGCACACCGCCGACCTCTATCAGCGGATATTGACCGAGCGCAGCCAGCTATTTTGATGTCTGAGATGCAAAAACGGCGCCCTGGTGGCGCCGTTTTGTTATCCCGCTTTAACCTGAGGTTTGCCTGAAAACAGGAAACGCAAAAGCGGGATCCGCAGGTGGATTTCATACAGCACGATGGCAATGCCAACTACAAAGACCAGACCGGTGAAGAAGCCCAGCGCATTCGAGGTAATATGCGGCGTAATGTATGCCCCGAAAAACAGCGTCAGCGGATGGTGAACCAGGTAGATAAACAGCGAAGCATTAACGAAATAGGTTACGCGGCTGGATTTAAAATTCAGCAGGCGATGGCCCAGCGCGAACACCACGTTCACCATCCACAGGCCCATCAGCATCGTTATCACGCTCTCGGTTTCATACATCCACGCGTCCCCGCTGCCGTAGCGCTGATTGAGAAGATAGGCTGCAAAGGCCAGCGCAGCACCCACTGCACACCAGGGGGAGGGGGTGGTAAACAGCGCTTTAAGCCGCGGATGAATAAACGCCAGCGCGCCAATCAGGAAGAAGGGAATGTAGAACAGCGTCTGCATCACCACGAAATTAAACAGCCCATCGCTCAGAACAGGGGGATAGACAATGAACAGGGTACGCCTGACGGCGGCATACGCAATCCCCAGCGCAAGAAACAGCAGCGACAGCTTGCCCAGAGTGATGTTGGCGAAAAAGGCAGAGGATGTTGAGCTCGCGCGCTGGCGCAGCCGGCTGAAGATCAGCAAGCTCACCGTGGTTAACACCACCAGTACCAGCAGGAACCAGAGGTGGGAAATCAGCTCCCAGACCAGGGTGTTGTATTTCTCATAAAGGGAGAGATTCGACCAGGTTTCCGTCTTGCCTTTAACATACTGCAACATAATGAACTGCGGCAGCGTCAGCAGCGGGATGGCCGTCAACATCGGTATGCCCACGCGCTCCACGCGCACTTTCCACCAACGCTTCAGGGGATAGCGCAAAAAGAGCATGTAGGAGAAATATCCAGAAATGACAAAAAACACCTGCATGCGGAAGGCATGAATAAAATCATTAAACAGCGTAAGCCACCAGGAAGGCATCTGACTGTTCACGTGCCAGGTGTGGCTGGAATAAATCAGTGAAATATGAAAAGGGATCCCCAATAGCATGAGCCATGCGCGGATCGAGTCGAGGAAATATTCACGTTGTACAGGGGTTGTGCTCATATAACTTTGCGCATTCTCAGACTTTTCGCCTTATCCCTAAGGCTCATAATGGTTACATTCGGAGCCAACCCTACACCAAGACCGACACCCTGTCTCCAGGATAAGCACGCAAAGTGAAAAGCGGGTTCTTTCATTTGCTTAATCCATGAGCCAGCGAGCTGAACAAAGCAGTGATAATGTTGTCGGATTGCCTGAGTTTCCATTAAAATGGATCGGATCGATATAAGCACACAAAGGGGGAAGTGCTTACTTATTATGAAACATAAACCACAAATGATGAAAATGCGTTGGTTGGGTGTTGCAGTGCTGTTGTCACTGTATACCTCATCTGCACTGGCCTTTAACATCGATGATGTCGCAAAACAGGCAAAATCGATGGCGGGCAAGAGCTATGAAGCGCCAAAAAGTAACCTGCCCTCCGTTTTCCGCGACATGAAATACGCGGACTATCAGCAGATCCAGTTCAATCACGATAAAGCGTACTGGAACAATATTAAAACCCCGTTCAAGCTTGAATTTTACCACCAGGGTATGTACTTCGACACGCCGGTTGCCATCAATGAAGTGACGGCGACCGCGGTACGCAAAATCAAGTACAGCCCGGATTATTTCAATTTTGGCGATGTGCAACACGATAAAGACACGGTGAAAGACCTCGGCTTCGCAGGCTTCAAGGTGCTTTATCCGATTAACAGCAAAGATAAAAACGACGAAATCGTCAGCATGCTTGGCGCCAGCTACTTCCGCGTGATTGGCGCGGGGCAGGTGTACGGGCTTTCTGCGCGCGGTCTGGCGATTGATACCGCGCTGCCATCAGGTGAAGAATTCCCTCGTTTTCGCGAGTTCTGGATCGAACGTCCAAAACCAACCGACAAACGTCTGACAATTTATGCGCTGCTGGACTCCCCTCGTGCGACCGGCGCTTATCGCTTCGTGATCATGCCAGGGCGTGACACGGTGGTTGACGTGCAGTCTAAAGTTTACCTGCGCGATAAAGTGGGCAAGCTGGGCGTTGCACCACTGACCAGTATGTTCCTGTTTGGGCCGAATCAGCCGTCTCCGGCAACCAACTTCCGTCCTCAACTGCATGATTCTAATGGCCTCTCCATCCATGCCGGTAACGGCGAGTGGATCTGGCGTCCGCTGAACAACCCGAAACACCTCGCGGTCAGCAGCTTTGCGATGGAAAACCCGCAGGGCTTTGGTCTGCTGCAACGTGGCCGTCAGTTCTCCCGCTTTGAAGATCTGGATGACCGCTACGATCTGCGCCCAAGCGCCTGGGTTACGCCGAAAGGCGACTGGGGTAAAGGCAAGGTTGAGCTGGTTGAAATTCCAACAAACGATGAAACCAACGACAACATCGTGGCGTACTGGACACCGGATCAGCTGCCGGAAGCCGGTAAAGAGATGAACTTCAAGTATGCGATCACCTTCAGCCGTGACGAAGACAAACTGCACGCGCCGGATAACGCGTACGTGATGCAGACGCGTCGTTCGACGGGTGACGTGAAGCAGTCCAACCTGATTCGTCAGCCGGATGGCACGCTGGCGTTTATCGTGGACTTCACCGGGCAGGATATGAAAAAACTGGCGCCGGATACTGCCGTGACGTCACAGGCGAGCATTGGCGATAACGGTGAAATCGTTGAGAACGCCGTGCGCTACAATCCGGTGACCAAAGGGTGGCGTTTGACCCTGCGCGTGAAGGTGAAAGATCCGAAACAGACCACTGAAATGCGCGCCGCGCTGGTCAGTAACGATAAGCCGCTGAGTGAAACCTGGAGCTATCAGCTACCTGCCAATGAATAATACATCTGAATATATTGATGCCATGCCGCTGACGGACATTGAAAAAGCGGCACTCCCTGCGAGCGACATCCGCGCGGTTCACACCGCGCTGGATGGTGAACACCGTCACTTTTCCCGTGATGATGATATGCCGCTGGGGTCAGTGAAGGCACGTCTGGAGCAGGCATGGCCGGACTCGCTGGCTGAAGGGCAGTTGATCAAGGATGACGAAGGGCGTGACCAGCTACAGGCAATGCCGAAGGCCACGCGTTCCTCTATGTTCCCCGACCCGTGGCGCACCAATCCGGTGGGCCGCTTCTGGGATCGCCTGCGTGGGCGTGACGTAACGCCGCGCTATCTGTCACGTCTGACCAAAGAACAGCAGGCGTCCGAGCAGAAATGGCGTACCGTGGGAACGATTCGTCGTTACATTCTGCTGCTGCTGACGTTGGCGCAAACGGTCGTCGCCACCTGGTACATGAAAACCATTCTGCCGTACCAGGGCTGGGCGCTGATTAACCCTGCTGACATGATTGGCCAGGATATCTGGGTCTCCTTCATGCAGCTGCTGCCGTACATTTTACAGAGCGGCATCCTTCTGCTGTTCGCCGTGCTGTTCTGCTGGGTCTCCGCCGGGTTCTGGACCGCGCTGATGGGCTTCCTGCAACTGCTGATGGGACGTGACAAATACAGCATTTCCGCGTCAACGGTCGGGGATGAACCCCTGAATCCCGAGCACCGTACCGCGCTGATCATGCCTATCTGTAACGAAGACGTTGACCGCGTATTCGCAGGGCTGCGTGCAACCTGGGAGTCCGTGAAGGCGACCGGTAACGCGGCGCATTTCGACGTCTACATCCTGAGCGACAGCTACAACCCGGATATCTGCGTGGCAGAGCAAAAAGCCTGGATGGAGCTGATTGCCGAAGTGCAGGGCGAAGGACAGATCTTCTACCGTCGTCGTCGTCGCCGCGTGAAGCGTAAAAGCGGGAACATTGATGACTTCTGTCGTCGTTGGGGTAACCAGTACAGCTATATGGTGGTACTGGATGCAGACTCCGTCATGAGCGGCGATTGCCTGAGCGGTCTGGTGCGTCTGATGGAAGCTAACCCAAACGCGGGTATCATTCAGTCCTCGCCAAAAGCCTCCGGTATGGACACGCTGTATGCGCGCTGCCAGCAGTTTGCGACCCGCGTCTACGGGCCGCTGTTTACCGCCGGTCTGCACTTCTGGCAGCTGGGCGAGTCTCACTACTGGGGCCACAACGCCATTATCCGCGTGAAGCCGTTCATCGAGCACTGTGCGCTGGCGCCGCTGCCGGGTGAAGGGTCATTTGCCGGGTCCATTCTGTCGCATGACTTTGTGGAAGCCGCGCTGATGCGCCGTGCAGGGTGGGGCGTCTGGATTGCCTACGATCTGCCGGGCTCGTATGAAGAGCTGCCGCCGAACCTGCTGGATGAGCTCAAGCGTGACCGCCGCTGGTGTCACGGCAACCTGATGAACTTCCGCCTGTTCCTGGTGAAGGGGATGCACCCTGTTCACCGGGCGGTGTTCCTGACGGGCGTGATGTCCTATCTCTCTGCACCGCTGTGGTTTATGTTCCTCGCGCTCTCAACCGCGTTGCAGGTCGTGCATGCCCTGACGGAGCCGCAGTACTTCCTGCAACCGCGCCAGCTGTTCCCGGTGTGGCCGCAGTGGCGTCCGGAGCTGGCGATTGCGTTGTTCGCGTCGACCATGGTGCTGCTGTTCCTGCCGAAGCTGCTCAGTATCGTTCTGATCTGGTGTAAAGGTTCAAAGGAGTACGGTGGTTTCTGCCGCGTAACCCTTTCACTGCTGCTGGAAGTGCTGTTCTCGGTCCTGCTGGCACCGGTGCGTATGCTGTTCCACACGGTATTCGTGGTGAGCGCGTTCCTGGGATGGGAAGTGGTGTGGAATTCACCGCAGCGTGACGATGACTCCACGCCGTGGAGTGAAGCCTTTATGCGCCACGGCTCTCAGTTGCTGCTGGGGCTGGTGTGGGCCGTCGGGATGGCCTGGCTGGATCTGCGTTTCCTGTTCTGGCTTGCGCCAATCGTCTTCTCGCTGATCCTGTCGCCGTTTGTGTCGGTGATCTCCAGCCGTTCGACGGTGGGCCTGCGTACCAAACGCTGGAAGCTGTTCCTGATCCCGGAAGAGTATTCTCCGCCGCAGGTGCTGGTGGATACCGATACCTACCTGGAGCAGAACCGCAAACGCACGCTGGATGATGGCTTTATGCACGCCGTGTTCAACCCGTCATTCAACGCCCTGGCAACCGCAATGGCGACCGCGCGTCACCGCGCCAGCCAGGTGCTGGAGATCGCCCGCGATCGCCACGTTGAGCAGGCGCTGAACGAGACGCCAGAAAAGCTTAACCGCGATCGTCGTCTGGTGCTGCTGAGCGATCCGGTGACGATGGCAAGGCTTCACTACCGCGTGTGGTCCGCGCCGGAAAGATACTCTTCGTGGGTGAACTATTATAAAGACGTGAAGCTGAACCCGCTGGCGCTGAAAGCGAAATAAGTTGTTAAGTAGGGCGGGTAAGCGAAGTGCCACCCGCCAAATAAAATACCGGCTTAATCGCCGGTATTTTTTTAGAGGTTACTCATGAGAATAATCATTGTCGTGATGATGGCATGCCTGCTCAGCGGCTGCGGCAGCATTATCAGCCGCACCATCCCCGGACAGGGCCACGGGAATCAGTACTATCCCGGCGTACAGTGGGATGTGCGCGATTCCGCGTGGCGCTATCTCACCGTGCTCGATCTGCCGTTTTCGCTGATTTTCGATACGCTATTGCTGCCCATCGATGCCAGCCACGGCCCGTACGAGTAACGGGAGCTTAACGCTCGTCCCATTCATCCGCTGCGGCCTGACCTTCTTCCGTATCCAGCGGCGGTTCGAGCTGAAACTCACCTTCGTCCCATTCGTGCAGCGTATTTTCTTCAAGCCACTCCTGACGTAACTCAATTTCGTCATAGTCGCCGTCGAATACGGCCTGCGCACCTTCACCACTTAGCATCGGCAGACATTCTCCGTCTTCACCTTCATCAGCGAAGAACTCGGCCTGCCACATAATATCGCCGTCCTGTAGGACATATTTTTGGATATTGAGTTGTTGCACGTCAGCATCTTCTTCCTCAATGCCGGGATTATCGGCGAGGAATTCTTCGCGAGCGGCATCAATTGCTTCTTCCAGCGTGGCGTACATGGTCATTAGTGTCTCCCTGTTTTTCGTGAAGGTAATCAGGGAAAGAATAGCTGATTATATGATTTTGCAAGTATGAATAAGAAAATTAGCCGTCACGATGTTGTGTTATGCGCGCCGGGCGTAGCGCCCGGGACAAGCTGAGCCAGGAATAGACGGCGTTGAACAGCACGACGCCTGCCGTCACGATAAAAACGGCCCGGAAACCGAAACTGGCCGAAACCCCCGCCCCGACCAGCGGCCCGGTGACGTTACCCAGATCGCGAAACGACTGGTTGTAGCTAAAGATACGCCCGGCAATCTGGTTGGTGGAGTTATAAACCAGCAGCGTCTGCACCGCCGGGAGCAACGCGCCATCCGCAGCCCCCAGCAGGAAACGCAGCACCCCGAGTTGCCACGGCGATTGCACCATCGACATGGGGATAAGCAGCAGAACGGAGACAATCAGGGCGCAAATGAGGATCTTCTCCGGGCCGATGCGGTCTCCCAGCTTGCCGAGCCGCGGCGCGCTCAGCAGCGCGGCCACGCCGGGCACGGAGGCGATCAGTCCGCTGATAAAGGCAATGTTTCCGACGTTTCCGGCCAGATCACGCACATAAAGCGTCAAAATAGGCGCAATGGAGCCGGTAGCCACCTGGATAATCATGGTAGTTACAAACAGGCTCAGCACTAGCTTTGGGTTTTTCAGCGAGGCCAGCACGTCACGGGCGTGCAGCATCTCTTTTTTGGCCACGGGGGTGAAATTCTCGCGGATGCAGATAAGCGTCACGAGGAAGCAGAGGAACAACACGCTGGCGGTAATGAAGAAGACCGGCCGCAGTCCGTAGTGGTCGGCCAACAGCCCGCCTGCCAGCGGACCGAGCAGCGCGCCGCTTACGCCGCCAGTGGAAAGCGTACCCAACGCCCAGCCGCTTTTCTGGCGCGGGATTTGGGTGGCAATCAGGGCGTTAGCATTCGGGATAAACCCTCCGAGCAGACCCAGGAGCGCGCGTAAGATCAGGAACTGCCAGACGTTTTGCGCCACGCCCATCAGCAGCATAATGATTGCCATCCCGAGCGCGGAGCGCAGCAGCATGATTTTGCGGCCTTTACGGTCGGCCAGGCCACCCCAGAACGGCGACGCAATGGCGGAGAACAGGAACGTAATGCTGAACACCAGCCCGGACCACATATTCAACGCGCTGTGGCCGGTCACGCCGAGCTGTTCAACGTAAAGCGGCAGGAAGGGCATGACCAGGCTGAAGGCGGCGCCGGTAAGAAAACAGCCCAGCCACGCAACCGTCAGGTTACGTTTCCAGTTTATGGGAGCATCTGAGGGGGACATAACTATCCGCATTATGGGGTGCAGGGCACCGTGACCAGTGAGGTAATAAGCCTGCTAATTATGCGCCAGGGTTATGATTGCCGCAATGACGGTAGCTTTTAAAGCTAAAACAACATGCGACCCGGAGGGCCGCACGCCGATTAATAACGAGAAGGGACGCCCTGAGGCCGGGTTTTGAAACGGCGATGCAGCCACATGTACTGCTCCGGGGCGAGCATAATGCATTTCTCGACAATGCCGTTCATCCAGCGCGCGGTGGTTTCTGCGTCGTCGAGCGGCGGAGCGAGTTCCGGCTCCAGCATGATGAGCTGATAGCCTGAACCGTCCGGCTTACGGCGCGGCACAAACGGCACGATAGCGGCTTTGGACATCCGCGCCAGCATCCAGGTCCCGGTGGTCGTCGCGGCCTCTTCCACCGCAAAGAACGGGACAAACACGCTGGATTGCGGGCCGTAGTCATGATCAGGGGCATACCAGACCACCTCACCTGATTTCAGGGCGCGGATCATTCCCTTCAGATCTTTGCGGTCGATCATGCTTTTGTTGGAGCGCATGCGTCCGTTGGTCTGGATCAAATCGATCACCGGATTGTCGTTAGGACGATAAACGCCAATACCCGGCGCCTGCATACCGAACATGCGTGCGCCAATTTCGAGGGTCAGGAAATGAACGCCTATCAGCAGGACGCCAGTCTGGTTGGCCTGGAGATGATGCACGGGATCCATGCCGGTGCCGGCCACTTCCGTCCAGCGCGCCATGCGCTTATCTGACCAGAACCAGGCCATGCCGGTCTCCATCAGCCCCATACCGACCGATTCGAAGTTTTTCACCACCCTGTCGTGGCGCTCAGATTCACTCATCTGAGGAAAGCAAAGCTCAAGGTTGCGATACGCGATCCTGGCGCGACGCTTCATAAACGGTAGAGCAATGCGGCCCAGTCCTTTACCCATGCGGAAAATGATCGGATAAGGCAGCTGCACAATGAGCCACAACAAGCCAATGCCTGACCAGGTTAACCAATAGCGGGGGTGCAAAAGCGCGGCAGTAAATTTCGGTAACTGGGTCATGTCTGTCCTGTGTTCTTACGTCCTGAAGGGCTATTGTCTCATTTTTTAATGGATAGCCAAAATATCTGTCATCGAAACATGAAAGAGTCTGCAAGTGTTAAGTCTGATAAATCAGATTGACTGAAATGTAGCGTAAATTGTGTGGATGTAAATTGTCTTTGTTTGCTATATCATGCCGACCGATTTTTATTTCTCAACGATTGCAGGACTTGTACACCATGCCAGTGTTACACAACCGCGTTTCGAATGAGATGTTGAAAGCGCGCATGTTGGCCGAAACCGAACCGCGCACAACGATCTCTTTCTATAAATATTTCACCATCAACGATCCACAGGCGACCCGCGATGCGCTTTACCAGGCTTTCACCGCCCTGAACGTGTTTGGCCGCGTCTATCTGGCGCGAGAGGGGATTAACGCGCAGATCAGCGTGCCGGAAAGCAAGGTCAGCGCCTTCCGCGATCTCCTCTACGGGTTTGATCCCGCGCTCGATGGGGTGCGCCTGAACATTGCGCTGGATGATGACGGTAAATCATTCTGGGTGCTGCGCATGAAGGTGCGTGAGCGTATTGTGGCGGATGGTATTGACGATCCGAGCTTCAATGCCGGCAATGTAGGTGAGTACCTTAAGGCCGCTGAAGTGAATGCGATGCTCGACGATCCGGACGCGGTATTCATCGATATGCGTAACCACTATGAATATGAAGTGGGCCACTTTGAAAATGCGATGGAGATCCCTGCCGACACCTTCCGCGAGCAGCTGCCGAAAGCCGTAGAGATGATGCAGGAGCATAAAGACAAAAAGATCGTGATGTACTGCACCGGGGGGATCCGCTGCGAAAAAGCCAGTGCCTGGATGAAGCACAACGGTTTTAATAAAGTCTGGCACATTGAGGGCGGGATCATTGAGTATGCCCGCCGCGCCCGCGAGCAGGGGTTACCGGTGCGTTTTATCGGTAAGAACTTTGTGTTTGACGAGCGTATGGGCGAACGAATTTCAGAGGATGTGATCGCGCACTGCCACCAGTGCGGTACGCCGTGCGATACGCATACCAACTGCAAAAACGACGGTTGTCATCTGCTGTTTATTCAGTGTCCTGCCTGTGCCGAGAAGTACAATGGCTGCTGTAGCGAGCTGTGCAGTGAAGAGAGTCTGCTGCCTGAAGAAGAGCAACGCCGCCGCCGTGCCGGGCGCGAGAACGGGAATAAGATTTTTAATAAATCCCGGGGTCGACTGAATACCAAACTGGGTATTCCGGACCCGGAGTAAAACGATGCCCGGCGGCGCAAAAGCCTGCCGGGCCTTTTTTTATGACTTCTGCTGAACGCCTTCCACCGAAATAATCAGCTCCACATCCTGCGATGCCGGGCCTAAATCCGTGGTGATATTAAAATCTTTCAGATGAATTTTGCCTGCGGCTTCAAAACCAGCGCGTTTGCCGCCCCACGGGTCGTCGCCCTGGCCGATTAATTTCGCTTCCAGCGTTACCGGTTTTGTTACGCCGTTCAGCGTCAGATTACCGGTAATATTCAGCTCATCACCGTCTTTCTTCACCGCTGTCGACGCGAAGGTGGCTTGCGGGAATTTCGCCACGTTCAGGAATTCAGCGCTGCGCAGATGTTTATCACGCTCGGCGTGGTTAGTATCGACGCTGTTGGTATTAATGGTGACATTCACTTTATCGGCAGCAGGGTTTTTCTCGTCGAAAGTGAATGTGCCATCGAAATCATTGAACGTGCCATATAACCAGCTGTAACCCAGGTGCTGAATACGGAAATTGACGAAGGCATGCTGACCCTCTTTATCAATTTTATAGTCAGCAGCGACAGCCGAACCGGTGGTGAATAACAGCGAACCTAATGCGATACCCAACAGGCGTTTTTTCATTTTATGCTCCAGAGTCAACTGACGAACGGCCAAGCATGCGCTTCAGCGTATCGTCTTTATCAATAAAGTGGTGTTTCAGGGCCGCAAGGCCGTGCAGAACCGATAAGATCACCACGCTCCATGCCAGCCACAGATGAACCACACCTGCGGTGTCAGCCTGTGAACCGGCGTCAGCCAGCGTGGCAGGGACGTCGAAAAGTCCAAACACGCTGATCGGCTTGCCGTCTGCGGTCGAAATGAGATAGCCGCTGATCAGAATGGCGAACAGCAGGGCATAGAGTGCGATATGTGCGCCTACAGCGCTGATGCGGGTAAAACGACCATGGCTCCTGGGGGCAGGTGGGGGGGGAGAGATATGTCGCCAGATCACGCGAATAACCAGACCCATCATCAGCAGAACCCCAATGCTTTTGTGCAATTCGGGAGCCTGATGATACCAACCGTCATAATAGCTTAATGTCACCATCCAGAGGCCGAGACCAAACATGGCATAGACGGCAAGCGCAAATAGCCAGTGTAAACACATGGATATTATTCCGTAGCGGCTGGAGGAGTTACGCCATTGCATATGAATTTCCGTTCTCAAATGTCTGAGCACTAAAAATGAACGGGTTAAATAAATAATGCAACTGAAAAAAATGAATAATGATTTTTATTTAATTTATTTCAGCGAATTTGAATGTGTTCGCGCGATGTAATTCAATCGCTTCGTTCAATAAATTTGAGATGATTTTTTATAAAAAACAGAAGTTAAATAAGCTTAAAGGAGTGTCAGTAAATGTCAGTGAGTATTCTCAAAAGAATACGATATAGATGACGTCAACGATCGCCAGCAGCGACCAGAGCACAATGTAGAGCATGAAATGCTCGCGAATGTTATTGATCAGATAATTCACCAGTCTGCGCATCATGCCCCTCTCGCTAAACAGGCTCCGGTTATTCGGAGCCTGTGGAGGTATTATCTGTCAAAGCGCGAGAGCGCGAAGGGGGTGAGATCAAACGAAGGCGCGATCCCCTGCGCAAACTGGGCGGCGATTTCGCCTAGCACCGACGCAAATTTAAACCCGTGACCGCTGAGCCCGGTTACGATCAGGGTATTGTCGTGTCCGGGCAGCGTGTCGATGATGAAGTCTTCATCCGACGTGTTGTCGTAGGTGCACGCTGCGCCGTAAAGCAACCCGCCTACGCCCGGCAGAATATTACGCAGGAACGTGAAAGCTTCGGAACCATCCTGCGGATAGGCTCCGTACGGCTTGCGCTCTTGTGCAGAGGAAATAACCTGCCCGCCGTTGTGTTTGCCTATCTTGAGCGCGTCTTTTTCCGAAGGGAAACCGTAGAACTGATCGCCATTGGGTAATTCACCTGTAAACGCCGGGAATTTGTTCTGGCTGCTGTAACGCCCGTCAGACTGGAACCACGAGAAGACTTTGCGCACCGGCTGGATGGGCAGGTCCGGCAGCAGTTTTGTCACCCACGTTCCCGCACTGACCAGCAGACGTGTCGCGGTATATTCACCCTCAGACGTGGTGACGGTTGAACCATCAGCATGGTGGGTGACGCCCGTGACCGGACAGTTGAACAACTGCGCGCAGCCCGCTTTGGCGGCGAGATCGATCCAGGTCTTAATGGCCGTTTCGCTGTGCAGCACGCCGGAGTTGGCTTCAAACAATCCAATGTAATCTTCAGGGACAGAAATTTCCGGCCAGCGCGCCATAATGCCGTTCGCATCCAGACGCTCAACGTCCAGGCGGTAGGCTTTCGCGCTCTCCTCAACGTTCGCCAGAAACGTGGAGTTGGAAGGCCCGAGGTTAATGACCCCGGTGCGCTCAAAAATGCGCTCCTCGGTGCGTGCCGCCAGCTCGTCCCACAGCGTCTGAGCCCGAAGCACCAGCGGTACATAGCGTTCACCTTCACCGTAAGCGTGACGGATCAAACGGGTATCGCCGTGATGGCTTCCTTCAGAATGGGGGGGAAGGTGGGCGTCAATCATCAGCACATTCAGACCCGCCTGCGTGGCGTAATAACCGGCGGCAGATCCTACGGAGCCGCTTCCGATAATGATCAAATCGTATTTCATAGGCTTCTCTTTACTAACGCTTTGTTAGCAGAGTAATTAACTATGTGGGCTTATACAAGAACGAAATAAATAAGGCACCGCGAGGGTGCCTGGTGAGTGAAGGGGCATAAGATTAATGCCGTTTATACTCATTTTCCTGATAGTCGCCAGATTCTATTTTTGCGATGCCTGCTTCCAAAATAGAGATAAACTGACGGGCGACGTCTGTTGTAAGCCACAGCGTCTGTCCAACTTCCGCTTCATCACGGTTTTGCTGATTTGGGGTCTGGTAGTGCAAACGCAGCATCAGCGCATCGTAGCTGTCTACGGTGCTGATATCCCAGCCAACAAGCGGATGGGTCTGGATCACTTCACTATTCTTTTCCATTATAACCCCCTTAATGCGTGTTAGAAGACAACGACTTTGAGGTTCAATGCATGTTTTTCTGAAAGCAATTTCAGTATATCAATTAATAAGGGTTCAGAAGGAAAAAATAAACGGGTAGCAACACATTTTTATGCTTTTTAGGATTGTTCGAGCAATAAAACACCATCTTGTTCACGATTTTCTAAGAAGATGCTGAAATATTTTGAACTTACAGGAGACGAAACGAAAAAAAGCCGGGGCGACCCGGCAAAAAAACACAATGAGGGAGCAAATTTTAATCTGTGATGAACCAGTCGTCGGCGCTTTCCCAGGTTTCCTGCAAAATTTCGCTGATGCGGTCTTTGTCTTCTTTCGCGCCGCCGATGACGGAAAGATGGTTTGCTGTCGCATAACGTACCGTTACGGCGCCATCGTTTTCAGGAAAAGTGCTGTTAATACGTCGGGATAGCTCACCCGCCAGCGCGTCGAGTGCGCCAGCAGGCAGGACGGTGGTTTTGGCAATGGTGACTTCAATACGCATAAATGCCCCCTGTGTAATATACTGTTTATTTATACAGTTATATTGTCGGTTTGACAACAGGGGGCGACAGTTTTTTAGCGTTTTACCGTCCAGCTTACGGTTTCACCGGCCAGGAACGGGATCAGCGTATCATCGGTGAGCGCAATCGACTCTTCAACCTGGCTTTCTTTACGCTCCAGCTCAATGAAGGTGTCATTGACCGGCAGACCGTAGAAACGTGGACCGTTAAGAGAGCAGAAGGCTTCGAAATGCTCTAGCGCGTTCATCTCTTCAAACACGGTTGCGTAACTTGCGAGTGCGGTCGGCGCGTTGAAGCAGCCTGCACAGCCGCAGCTCGCCTCTTTCCGGTGACGGGCATGCGGGGCGGAATCCGTGCCCAGAAACGCGCGAGGGAAGCCGCTGGCCACCAGCTCACGCAGCGCCTGCTGGTGGATATTGCGCTTAAGGATCGGCAGACAGTACAGATGTGGGCGAACCCCGCCCACCAGCATGTGGTTACGGTTAAACATCAGGTGCTGCGGGGTGATGGTGGCGGCAATCAGTTCGTTTCCATCCCGGACGTACTCTGCGGCATCTTTGGTCGTGATATGTTCAAACACCACCTTCAGCCCCGGAAGACGCTGGCGCAGCGGCTCCATTACCGTTTCAATAAACCGTGCTTCGCGATCGAAAATATCAATGTCAGCATGGGTCACTTCCCCGTGCACCAGCAGCGGCATCCCCAGTTTTTGCATACGCTCCAGAACGGGCATGATGGCGTCAACGCTGGTCACCCCATGGCTGGAGTTGGTGGTGGCGTTTGCCGGGTAGAGCTTCGCGGCGGTGAACACACCTTCGTTAAACCCGCGCTCAACCTCATCGGGATCCAGCGAGTCCGTCAGGTAGCAGGTCATCAACGGGGTAAAATCGTGCCCGGCCGGAACGGCGTCAAGGATACGCTGGCGATAGGCGATCGCGGCCTCGACGGTGGTGACTGGTGGAACCAGGTTAGGCATTACAATCGCACGGCCATAAATTTCGCTGGTATACGGCACGACGGTTTTCAGCATATCGCCATCACGAAGATGGATATGCCAGTCGTCAGGGCGGCGGATTTTGAGAACCTGGGATTGTACAGTCATGGAAGCTCCGGCTTGAAAGGGATCAGTCATAAGATGGCTGTTTTTGCCGGACACAAATCATAAGCGGAAACGTTTTCGTTTGCACACACTTCCGTTAAAAAAAACGGGCGCCTGAGCGCCCGGAGACTTTAGTCGGTGAAAGGAATGATGATTTCACCCGGCTTCACCTCTATCCCTTTGGCATATTTTTTCGCCAAAGATTCGCCCTTACTCTTGTCTTCGCTCAGAACGTAGGCGGGCTGCTGGTTAAAGTAATTCTGCAACGACTGGTTGAGATAAGGCATCAGCGTTTGCAGCACCGGTTTCATTTTGTCCGGCGTCACAACCGCGTCCACAATTTCCATCTCTTGCAGGAAAATTGCCCCTTTCTCTTTATTAAAGACCGGCAGCGCCTTGAGCTTCAGCTTAATGTCCGCTTTCTGATTGCCGAACAGCGAGGTCATGTCCAGGCTGGCATCGCCGGAAAGGGTGACTTTGTTAGGCTCCTCGCGACCAATCTGACTGGCGAGATTCGTCAGAACGATATGCGCATCCGCAAGGCCGGGTACGCCGATATCTTTTGAAAAGTTATTATGTTTTTCCAGCGCCTGATTTATTTCCTGCTCACTGACGGTGTACTGCGTAAGCTGGTTACATCCCACCAGCAGACCACTGACAACTAACGCAGCGGCAATAACGATCTTTTTCATGGCGTTCCTCAACATAAAATCGGCGCATCTGTCCTGATACGCCAGTATGTCAGGGTGATCCTACAGAAACCAGCAGAAAAAACTGATAGTGGAGGGAGGCAAATTTCCTCCCGCCAGAAGGTCAGGCGCCGGGCTCCAGCATCCCGCGCGTGCTGCGTTTATCGCTGAACTGCCACCAGAGGGCAATCAGCGTCATAAAGCCGACCATACCGAGCATGACCCACGGCAGCTCCGGCTGATGGAGCGCTTTTCCGGCATCAAACAGCCAGCCGCCGCCGGTGTACCCCAGTGCGCCGCCAAGCGCCAGTCCAAGACGGCTGAACCCCATGTAGCTGCCCCGGGCGCGAGCGTCGGCAAGCGACGCGCTCAGCGTTTCACGGGCTGGTTCGGCAATGATGGAGCCAATATAGAAGGTGCAGATCAGCATAAACAGCTGCTGGAGTGAGCTCACCAGGCCGATGGGCATCATGCTCAGCGTCATCAGCAACAGCCCGGCCATCAGACGGTGCTCAAGCCGGAAACGGCGCTCGCTCCAGCGGGCAATCGGATAAAGCAGCGTCAAAGAGAGGCAGGCCTCAATGGCATACATCCACTTCACCGCCGCCGGCGTGCCGGCAATATCATTAACCATGATCGGCAGCATCAGCATGACCTGCACGGCAAGCATGTAGTAGCCGGTCAGGGTTAACACATACGTGACGAAGCGTTTATCGTTCAGCACGCGGTCAAGCCCTTCCCGCACTGGCGCTTTAACTGTCGACAGTTTCCACGCAGGCAGAAACAGACCGTTAAACAGCGCGCAGAGAATAAATAACACCGCGCCGGTGGCGCAGACCAGGCGGAAATCGTATTGCAGCAGCCAGCTTCCCAGCAGGGCGCCCACGACCGCGCCGGCGCTGTCCTGCATCATCAAAATTGAGAAGAAGCGACCCCGGTGTTGCGGGCGGATCAGCTTAACCACCAGCGCGGTACGCGGCGGGTCGAAAAGGGTGCCGCCAATGCCGGAAAGGAAACAGGAGAACCACAGCAGCCAGGGTTCATGCGCGATGGCCATCGTGGCGAAGCCCGCCGCACGTAACAGCATGCCGGTGACAATCATCGGTTTTGCGCCGAAGCGGTCGGCAATGGCGCCGCCAAACACGCCCAGGCCCTGTTGGACAAACTGGCGTAAGCCCAGCGCGATCCCGACCATCAACGCCGCCCAGCCCATTTGATCGACAAAACGAATCGATATAAGCGGAAAAACGACAAAAAAGCCGAGCACGACCAGCATGTTATCGACGAGCAGGAAATATTTACCCAGGCTCCTGGCCTGTGATACGCGGGACATTTTCCCTCCAGGGAAAACAGAAGGTGAGCACGCTAACATTCTGCGGTGCCGCCACGCTTTTTCCCATACCCGCTGGCGACAATATTTTTTTATCAAAAAGGTGCTTTGATAGAGAGTTCTCATCGAAAAATGTGAAAAGCGATCAAAATGGTATGTCACTGTTTTCACAGAAGGCACAGGCACAGGTATAGTAAAGCTAACTGGCAGAGCAGAATCGACGGGAAGGAGTGGTATCGATGTTTGGCTATCGCAGTAATGTGCCAAAAGTGCGTCTGACGACGGACAGGCTGGTCGTTCGTCTGGTGCATGAGCGTGATGCCTGGCGTCTGGCGGATTATTACGCCGAGAATCGCCAGTTTTTAAAACCCTGGGAACCCGTTCGGGACGAGAGCCACTGCTACCCCTCCGGCTGGCAGGCGCGCCTCAGTATGATTGCGGAATTTCACAAGCAGGGAAGCGCGTTTTATTTCGCGCTTCTCGATCCGGAAGAGAAAGAGATCGTTGGCATTGCCAATTTTTCAAACGTGGTGCGCGGGTCGTTTCACGCCTGTTACCTTGGGTATTCCATTGGCCAAAAATGGCAGGGGCAGGGGCTTATGTTTGAGGCGCTGACGGCGGCGATCCGCTACATGCAGCGCACGCAGCATATCCATCGCATTATGGCGAACTATATGCCGCACAATAAGCGCAGCGGCGATCTGCTGGCCCGTCTGGGGTTTGAAAAAGAGGGCTATGCCAAAGATTACCTGCTGATTGACGGCGAGTGGCGGGACCATGTCCTCACCGCGCTCACCACGCAGGAGTGGACCGCAGGTCGTTAAGGAGAAAAGATGAAATATCAGTTAAATGGCGCCGAGGCGCGCGTGATTGGCTGCCTGCTGGAAAAGCAGGTCACGACGCCGGAACAGTATCCCCTTTCCGTCAATGCCGTCACGATGGCCTGCAACCAGAAGACGAACCGTGAGCCGGTGATGAACCTGGGCGAACACGAGGTGCAGGATATCCTCGACGAGCTGGTGAAACGCCACTACCTGCGTACCGTCAGCGGCTTCGGCAATCGCGTCACTAAATATGAACAGCGCTTTTGTAATTCTGAATTTGGCGATTTAAAACTCAGCGCTGCGGAAGTGGCTGTTATCACCACGCTGCTGCTGCGCGGGGCGCAGACGCCGGGGGAACTGCGTACGCGCGCCTCTCGCATGCATGAATTTCGTGATATGCAGGATGTTGAACAGACGCTGGAGGGGCTGGCCTCACGTGAGGACGGTCCTTACGTGGTGCGCTTACCCCGCGAGCCGGGCAAGCGTGAAAGCCGCTATATGCATCTGTTCAGCGGCGACGTGGATACCTCTGCGCTGGCCGCTGACTCCGACGCGCCAGCGTCAAACGACAGCCTGACCGCGCGCGTGGCAGCCCTGGAAGAAGAGGTTGCCGGGCTGAAGCAGCGTCTGGATGCTCTACTCGCACACCTGGGAGATTAAACGTGACAACATTACGCATTGGCGTTGTAGGCCTGGGCGGGATTGCGCAAAAAGCCTGGCTGCCCGTTTTAGGCGCAGCGTCAGACTGGACGCTGCAAGGGGCGTGGTCGCCTACCCGCGAAAAAGCAGAGCGCATCTGCGAAACCTGGCGCATCCCTTATGCCGGTTCGCTACAGGATTTAGCCCGTGAATGTGATGCGGTATTTGTGCATACCTCTACGGCAACACACTATCAGGTGGTGAGCGAGCTGCTGAACGCGGGCGTTCACGTCTGCGTGGATAAGCCGCTGGCGGAAAATGTGCAGGATGCTGAACGTCTGATTGAGCTGGCTGCGCGTAAAAAGCTGACGCTGATGGTCGGTTTCAACCGCCGTTTCGCCCCGCTCTATCAGCAGCTCAAGGCTCAGTCCGGCTCGTTTGCCTCTCTGCGAATGGATAAGCACCGTACCGACAGCGTGGGGCCGAACGATCTGCGCTTCACGCTGCTGGATGATTATCTCCACGTTGTGGATACGGCGCTGTGGCTGAGTAACGGAAATGCACGCCTGCAAAGCGGCACGCTGCTGACTAACGAGCAGGGCGAGATGGTCTACGCCGAGCATCATTTTGCCGTTGAACATGTGCAGGTGACGACCAGCATGCACCGCCGGGCGGGCAGCCAGCGCGAGTCCGTGCAGGCCGTTACGGATGGGGCGCTGTATGACGTCACCGATATGCGTGAGTGGCGGGAAGAGAAGGGCAACGGCGTGGTCGCGTTACCCGTTCCCGGCTGGCAGAGCACGCTGGAGCAGCGCGGCTTTGTAGGCTGCGCGCGTCACTTCATCACCTGCGTGCAAAATCAGACGGTGCCTGAAACGTCCGGCGAGCAGGCAATTCTGGCGCAACGCATTGTGGAACGACTCTGGCGCGACGCGATGTCGGAATAACCCGCTGTAACATCTGCCGATAGTAATTCCTTAAAATCCGGTTAGACTAAGCGCCGCTTGTTGGCTTTGCCGGGTGGCGCTAACGCTTACCCGGCCTACAAATCCGTAGGGTTGTGGAACTTCACGTTAATGAACTTATTAAAATCGCTGGCGGCCGTCAGCTCGATGACCATGTTTTCCCGCGTGCTTGGCTTTGCGCGCGATGCCATTGTGGCAAGGGTTTTTGGCGCAGGGATGGCAACGGACGCCTTTTTCGTCGCGTTTAAGCTGCCGAACCTGCTGCGCCGTATTTTTGCCGAAGGGGCTTTTTCACAGGCATTTGTCCCGATCCTCGCGGAATATAAAAGCAAGCAGGGCGAAGATGCCACCCGTGTTTTTGTGGCCTACGTTTCCGGTTTACTGACCCTGGCGCTGGCGATCGTCACCGTGCTGGGGATGCTGGCAGCGCCCTGGGTAATCATGGTAACGGCGCCGGGCTTTGCCGACACGGCGGATAAGTTTGCCCTGACGACGCAGCTGCTGCGTATCACCTTCCCCTATATCCTGCTGATTTCACTGGCGTCGCTGGTGGGTGCCATTCTGAATACCTGGAACCGCTTCTCCGTTCCGGCTTTTGCCCCCACGTTCCTCAACGTCAGCATGATTGGCTTTGCGCTGTTCGCCGCGCCGCATTTTAACCCGCCGGTGCTGGCGCTGGCCTGGGCCGTGACCGTCGGCGGCGTACTACAGCTAGCCTACCAGCTTCCGCACCTGAAAAAGATCGGCATGCTGGTTCTGCCGCGCATCAATTTCAAAGACGCGGGGGCAATGCGCGTTATCAAACAGATGGGACCGGCGATCCTCGGCGTCTCCGTCAGCCAGATCTCGCTCATCATCAATACCATCTTTGCCTCCTTCCTGGTGTCGGGCTCGGTGTCCTGGATGTACTACGCCGACCGCCTGATGGAGTTTCCGTCCGGGGTGCTGGGCGTGGCGCTGGGAACTATTCTGCTGCCGTCGCTGTCGAAAAGTTTTGCCAGCGGCAATCATGATGAATATTGCCGCCTGATGGACTGGGGCCTGCGCCTCTGTTTCCTGCTGGCGTTACCCAGCGCGGTGGCGCTGGGGATCCTGGCGAAACCGCTGACGGTGTCGCTGTTCCAGTATGGAAAATTCACCGCCTTTGATGCCGCCATGACGCAGCGTGCGCTTGTGGCCTATTCGGTGGGGCTGATGGGACTGATTGTCGTGAAGGTGCTTGCGCCCGGCTTCTATTCACGTCAGGACATCAAAACGCCGGTTAAGATTGCCATTGTGACGCTGATCATGACCCAGCTGATGAACCTGGCGTTTATTGGTCCGCTGAAACACGCGGGTCTGTCACTGTCGATTGGTCTGGCGGCCTGTCTCAACGCCGGGCTGCTGTACTGGCAGCTGCGCAAGCAGGATATCTTCACCCCGCAGCCGGGCTGGGCAAGCTTCCTGCTGCGCCTGGTGATCGCGGTACTGGTGATGGCGGCAGCGCTGGTTGGCATGCTGTACGTGATGCCTGACTGGGCGCAGGGCACCATGCCATATCGCCTGATGCGTCTGATGGCCGTGGTGGCCGTGGGCGTAGTGGCATATTTTGCCACGCTGGCGGTGCTTGGCTTCAAGGTGAAAGAGTTCACCCGCCGCACGGTATAAACGCCAAAAGGGGAGTCACCAGACGGTGCTCCCCGCTTCATGACGTGCCGCTACTGCGTCAAATCGAAATCTTTTTCCCGCCCGTAATACGTGCAGTAGACGTCTGACCATCCGCACCGTACAGTCCCGGCTCTTTATAGGGCTTCAACACCTCAAGCGCCTGCTGATTACGGATAATCTGACCTTCCAGCAGCCAGCCGTTATGCTGGTTGAGATCGCGAAGATGCTGGGTTTTTTCTGTAATGGTCTGCCAGCGTTCGTTGATCTCGTCATTGGCGCTGCGTTTCGCGTCTTGCTCAGCGCGTCGCTGTTTTTCCAGATAATCCAGGGTCGCCAGCAGCGAGCTTTTGTCTTCAGTAATGCGTTGCAACGCGCTGCCGTTGATTTGACCAGAAGAGAGGTGGTGCTGTTCTGCGTCCATCACCGTTTTCAGGTCGTTCAGGACCACCGTCATCTGATCCAGTATTTCTGACAGTCGACTCATACGGTTAGTTACTCTGGAGGAAACTCTGTGCGTCCTGAATCAGCGCATCAGCGATTTTGCTGGTATCCATTTTCAGTTCGCCGTTACGAATAGCCGTTTTCAGCGCTTCAACACGTTCCATGTTGATATCGCTGCTGCCCGGCTGCATCAGCTTCGACTGCGCATCGCTCAACGTGACGCTGGTGCTGTTAGCGGTCGACGTTTTTTCCAGACGCGCTTTCTGCGGGGCAGCCTCGTTCGTTTCGCGAGGTTGTACAGTGCTAACCGGCTTCAGGGCTGATGTACGATCAATGCTCATAGTGTTGTCCTCATCGAGGGTTCGCGGCGTTTGCGCCTGACATCATCATTTGTTGAATATTTATCGGCAGTCGCCGCGAAATCTTTAAAAAGATTACAGGTTAATCAGAATATTCCCATCAGGACCGACCGTGCCGCTGACCACCTGGCCTGAGGACATTCTGACCCGGGCATTCTGCGCCACTGCGGCGTTATTCAGCGCCTTTCCTTCACTGTTGATGCTAAAGCCATCGCCATTGGCGACCACCATCACCTGTTGTCCGGCTTTTACCCGCCATGCCTGGCGCAGCATAGAGAGCTGTATCGCCTGTCCAGGGGCGACATCTCGCAGGCTGACCGCTTCCTGAGCCTGGTTAATGTCCAGCATAGTCCGCGGAGGAAGCTGATCCAGCCGGCCACGCTTCAGCGTTACGCTGTCAGGTTGCAGCAGGCTGCCTCGCGGAATCGGAACGGCGGCGACAACATAATTGCCCGTCGCCTGTACCGCAACCTGTAAATACCGTTTTTCGTTGGCGCAACGCGCCAGCACGTTCACGTTGCCCCATAACTTTGTGCTGCCGGTCACGCTAAATGACGGGGCTTCGCAGGACGGGTAAAGGTTAGACGGGGTGCGCACGGTCACGCGTACGTCATCGCTGAAGCCGGCCAGCTTCTGCGCAAAGAAAGCATTGAGCTGGTCCTCTAACCCCTCAGCCTGCACCAGAGGGCTTAAAAGCAACAGGGTCGCCGCCAGGCCACGTTTAAAAGTCCGCATCGCACGTTCCACCATGTCCAGAATTAAGCAAATTCTACCCGCAGTGGTTTTGCATCAACGCAATAAATAGCGACGCATTTTGCGCTTATTCCGTCGATAGGGGAGACGGGGTGAGATTTAAGCTGTGAACTGAAATTTTCTCATCAGCGGAGGAGACATGCTCGATAAACTCGACGCCGCGTTACGTTTTCAGCAGGAAGCGCTCAACTTACGCGCCCAGCGGCAGGAGATTTTAGCCGCCAATATCGCCAACGCGGATACTCCCGGGTATCAGGCGCGCGATATTGATTTTTCCAGTGAACTTAAAAAAGTGATGGAGCGTGGACGTGCCGAAGGAACGGGTGTCTCACTTGCCCTGACATCCTCACGGCATATTCCCGCTCAGGCGATGACCGCGCCAGCAACCGACTTACTTTACCGTATTCCCGATCAACCTTCGCTTGATGGTAACACCGTCGACATGGACCGGGAGCGCACTCAGTTTGCCGATAACAGTCTGCAATACCAGACCGGCCTGACGCTTCTCGGCGGGCAAATCAAAGGCATGATGACCGTCCTACAGGGGGGCAATTAGTAAATGGCCTTGCTGAATATTTTTGATATCGCCGGTTCGGCATTAACGGCGCAGTCCAAACGACTGAACGTGGCGGCCAGTAACCTGGCCAACGCCGACAGCGTGACCGGCCCGGACGGACAACCGTATCGCGCTAAGCAGGTTGTCTTCCAGGTGGATGCTGCACCGGGTGCGGCAACGGGCGGTGTGAAGGTGGCGGATGTGGTTGAGAGCCAGGCGCCTGACAAGCTGGTTTACGAGCCAGGCAACCCGCTCGCGGATGCCAGCGGTTACGTGAAAATGCCAAACGTGGACGTGGTCGGGGAGATGGTGAACTCCATGTCCGCGTCACGCAGCTACCAGGCAAACGTCGAAGTGCTTAATACCGTGAAGAGCATGATGCTCAAAACACTCACTCTCGGCCAGTAAAGGAGACACGCATGTCCATCGCCGTAAACGTGAATGACCCGACCAATACCGGCGTCAGCAGCACCAGCAGTGCGACCGGTTCCAGTTCCCTTACCGGGAGCAATGCCTCCGATTTACAGAGCAGCTTTCTGACCCTGCTGGTGGCGCAGCTGAAAAATCAGGATCCAACCAACCCGATGCAGAACAACGAACTGACCACGCAGCTTGCGCAGATCAGCACCGTCAGCGGCATTGAGAAACTGAACACCACGCTGGGCTCTGTCTCCGGTCAAATCGATAACAGCCAGTCCTTACAGGCCGCCAACCTGATCGGTCATGGGGTGATGATCCCCGGGACCACGATCCTGGCGGGTACCAGCACCACCGAAGGCACATCCACCACAACCACGACGCCGTTTGGCGTTGAGTTGCAGCAGCCGGCCGACAAAGTCACCGCCACAATCAAAGACGCCAGCGGTAACGTGGTGCGCACGATTGAGATTGGCGAGCTTAAGGCGGGCGTTCATACCTTTACCTGGGATGGCAGCCTGACCGACGGCACCAAAGCCCCTAACGGCTCGTATCAGGTTGCGATTAGCGCCAGCAGCGGCACCACTCAGCTGGTGGCGCAGCCGCTACAGTTTGCCCTGGTTCAGGGCGTCATCAAGGGTAGCGATGGCAACAAACTGGATTTGGGTACTTCAGGTACCACCACACTCGACGAAGTTCGGCAGATTATCTAAGCCTTCATACTTATCAGGAGTAAGTCATGGCCTTTTCTCAAGCGGTCAGCGGCCTGAATGCTGCGGCCACCAACCTGGACGTCATTGGCAACAACATCGCCAACTCCGCGACCTATGGTTTTAAATCCGGTTCTGCGTCTTTTGCAGATATGTTTGCAGGCTCTAAAGTGGGCCTGGGCGTGAAGGTTGCGGGTATCACCCAGGACTTCACCGACGGCACGACCACCAACACCGGTCGCGGCCTGGACGTCGCCATCAGCCAGAACGGTTTCTTCCGCATGGTGGACGCTAACGGTTCCGTGTTCTACAGCCGTAACGGCCAGTTCAAGCTGGATGAAAACCGTAACCTGGTCAACATGCAGGGGCTTCAGTTAACCGGTTACCCGGTTGCAGGCACGCCTCCTACGGTGCAAACCGGTGCGAATCCGCAGGCGATCTCCATTCCCACGACGCTGATGGCGGCGAAGTCCACCACCACGGCCTCTCAGCAGATCAACCTGAACTCCACCGATACCGCGCCAACCGTCGCCTTCGATTCGACCAACCCTGACTCTTACAACAAGAAAGGCACCGTGACGGTGTTTGACAGCCAGGGTAATGCGCACAACATGAACCTGTTCTATGTCAAAAACGCGACTCCGGCAAACTCATGGAAAGTGTATGCGCAGGACGGCAGCGTAGCGGGAGATACCGCTAAGCTGGCAACAACGCTGACCTTTAACGCGAGCGGCGTATTGACGGGTGGCGATGATATCAAGATCACAACAGGCACCGTTCCGGGTGCGACGCCAGCCACGTTTGACATGAGTTTCGCGAACTCCATGCAGCAGAACACCGGTGCGAACAACATCGTGGCGACGAGCCAGAACGGCTATAAGCCGGGCGACCTGGTGAGCTACCAGATCAACGATGACGGCACCGTTGTCGGTAACTACTCGAACGAACAGACCCAGGTGCTGGGCCAGATCGTGCTGGCTAACTTCGCCAACAACGAAGGCCTGAAGTCCGAAGGGGATAACGTCTGGTCCGCCACGCAGTCTTCCGGTGTTGCCCTGCTGGGTACCGCGGGCTCCGGTAACTTCGGCACGCTGACCAACGGCGCGCTGGAAGCGTCCAACGTCGATCTGAGTAAAGAGCTGGTGAACATGATCGTCGCGCAACGTAACTACCAGTCGAACGCGCAGACCATCAAAACCCAGGATCAGATCCTCAACACGCTGGTTAACCTGCGTTAAGCAGCTGACGGGAAAGCGCAATGGATCACGCAATATATACAGCGATGGGCGCAGCAAGCCAGACGCTCAATCAGCAGGCTGTTACCGCCAGCAACCTGGCAAACGCCTCCACGCCAGGTTTTCGTGCGCAGCTCAACGCGCTGCGTGCGGTGCCGGTAGAAGGGCTGTCATTGCCTACGCGTACGCTGGTCACCGCCTCCACGCCGGGTGCCGACATGACGCCAGGCCAGATGGATTACACCGCGCGTCCGCTGGACGTGGCCCTTCAGCAGGACGGCTGGCTGGTGGTGCAAACGGCTGACGGCGCAGAAGGGTATACCCGTAACGGTAACATTCAGGTGAGCGCCACCGGACAGCTTACGATTCAGGGGCATCCGGTGATGGGCGAAGCCGGTCCGCTGACGGTGCCTGAAGGGTCAGAGCTGACCATTGCGGCAGACGGGACCATCTCGGCGTTGAATCCGGGCGACCCGGCCAACACCGTTGCGCCTGTCGGTCGTCTGAAGCTGGTGAAAGCGGAAGGCAATGAGGTGCAGCGTGGCGATGACGGGATGTTCCGTCTGACCCAGGCCGCTCAGGCCACCCGCGGCGCCACCTTACAGGCCGACCCGACCATCCGCGTGATGTCCGGCGTGCTGGAAGGCAGTAACGTCAAACCGGTCGAAGCCATGACCGACATGATCGCCAGCGCCCGCCGCTTCGAAATGCAGATGAAAATCATCAGCAGCGTCGATGAAAACGCGAGCAAGGCTAACCAACTTCTGGCTATGAGTTAACAGGACTCCCTATGATCAGTTCCTTATGGATCGCGAAAACCGGTCTGGACGCACAGCAAACCAACATGGATGTGATTGCCAACAACCTGGCAAACGTCAGCACCAACGGTTTCAAGCGCCAGCGTGCGGTTTTTGAAGATTTGCTTTATCAAACGATTCGTCAGCCGGGGGCGCAATCTTCTGAGCAAACCACGCTGCCGTCCGGTCTGCAAATTGGTACCGGCGTGCGCCCTGTCGCCACCGAGCGTCTGCACAGCCAGGGCAACCTGTCCCAGACCAACAACAGTAAAGACGTGGCAATTAAAGGCCAGGGCTTCTTCCAGGTGCAGCTGCCGGACGGAACCTCTGCCTATACCCGCGACGGCTCGTTCCAGGTGGATCAGAACGGCCAGCTGGTGACGGCGGGCGGCTTCCAGGTGCAGCCTGCCATCACCATTCCGGCGAACGCGCTGAGCATTACCATTGGCCGTGACGGCATCGTCAGCGTTACCCAGCAGGGTCAGGCGGCGCCGGTTCAGGTTGGCCAGCTCAACCTGACGACCTTCATGAACGATACCGGACTGGAAAGCATCGGCGAGAATCTCTACACCGAAACGCAGTCTTCCGGTACGCCAAATGAGAGTACGCCGGGCCTGAACGGTGCGGGGCTGTTGTACCAGGGTTATGTGGAAACCTCTAACGTCAACGTGGCGGAAGAGCTGGTGAACATGATCCAGGTTCAGCGCGCGTATGAAATTAACAGTAAAGCAGTGTCGACGACCGACCAGATGCTGCAAAAACTGACGCAACTCTAAGGTGTAGCCCGGTGCGGTAAACGTCGCACCGGCTCCCTGTTTTCGAAGATGAAGGCAATGCAAAAAAACGCGGCGTTTCGTTATCCGATCCTGACTGTTCTGGCCGTCACCCTCAGCGGGTGTGCCTGGATCCCGTCTAAACCATTGGTACAGGGTGCGACTACCGCCCAACCCGTTCCCGGCCCCGCGCCGGTGGTGAACGGCTCCATTTTCCAGACCGCGCAGCCGATTAACTACGGTTATCAGCCGCTGTTTGAAGACCGTCGTCCGCGTAACGTCGGCGATACGCTGACCATCGTGTTGCAGGAAAACGTCAGCGCGAGCAAGAGCTCGTCGGCGAACGCCAGCCGCGACGGCAAAACCAATTTTGGCTTCGACACCGTACCGCGCTATCTGCAAGGGCTGTTCGGCAACGCCCGTGCGGATGTGGAAGCCTCTGGCGGCAACACCTTTAACGGCAAAGGCGGCGCGAACGCCAGTAACACCTTCAGCGGCACGCTGACGGTCACGGTTGACCAGGTTCTGGTGAACGGCAACCTGCACGTGGTGGGTGAAAAACAGATCGCCATTAATCAGGGCACGGAATTTATTCGCTTCTCCGGTGTGGTTAACCCTCGCACCATCAGCGGCACCAACACCGTACCGTCCACCCAGGTGGCGGATGCGCGCATTGAGTACGTCGGCAACGGCTATATCAACGAAGCGCAGAATATGGGCTGGCTGCAACGCTTCTTCCTTAACCTATCGCCGATGTAAGCGAGGTGACCTATGTATAAATTTCTCTTCGCCGTGGCGCTGTCGCTGGTGGCTACCGTTGCGCAGGCCGATCGCATTCGCGATCTCACCAGCGTGCAGGGCGTGCGTGAAAACTCCCTGATCGGCTACGGCCTAGTGGTGGGGCTGGACGGTACGGGTGACCAGACTACCCAGACGCCGTTCACCACCCAGAGCCTGAATAACATGCTCTCTCAGCTCGGTATTACCGTCCCGGCCGGGACCAACATGCAGCTGAAAAACGTGGCGGCGGTGATGGTGACCGCGTCGTACCCGGCGTTTGCGCGCCAGGGGCAGACCATTGACGTGGTAGTCTCATCGATGGGTAACGCCAAAAGTTTGCGCGGCGGTACGCTGCTGATGACGCCGTTGAAAGGCGTCGACAGCCAGGTGTATGCGCTGGCGCAGGGCAACATTCTGGTTGGCGGGGCAGGCGCGTCGGCGGGCGGCAGCAGCGTGCAGGTGAACCAGCTGAACGGGGGACGTATCACCAACGGCGCCATCATTGAACGTGAACTGCCGACCCAGTTCGGCACCGGCAACACCATTAATCTGCAACTGAATAACGAAGACTTCACGATGGCGCAGCAGATTGCTGACACCATCAACCGCAGCCGGGGCTACGGCAGCGCCACCGCGCTGGATGCCCGCACCGTACAGATCCGCACGTCAACCGGCAGCAGTAACCAGGTGCGAATGCTGGCCGAAATCCAGAATATGGACGTGAACGTACCGCTTCAGGATGCGAAAGTCATTATCAACTCCCGTACCGGCTCGGTGGTCATGAACCGCGAAGTGACGCTGGACAGCTGCGCCGTGGCGCAGGGCAACCTCTCCGTGACGGTTAACCGTTCGGCCAACGTCAGCCAGCCGGATACGCCGTTTGGTGGCGGTCAGACGGTGGTGACGCCGCAAACGCAGATTGATTTACGACAGAGCGGCGGTTCGTTGCAGAGCGTGCGCTCCAGCGCCAACCTGAACAGCGTGGTGCGTGCCCTGAACGCGCTGGGCGCAACGCCAATGGATCTCATGTCCATTCTGCAATCCATGCAAAGTGCAGGCTGTCTGCGCGCCAAACTGGAAATCATCTAAATGCTGACCGATAGCAAGCTGTTGACCAGTGCCGCCTGGGATGCCCAGTCGCTCAACGAGCTGAAAACCAGCGCGGGTAAGGATCCGGCGGCGAATATCCGCCCGGTTGCCCGCCAGGTGGAAGGCATGTTCGTGCAGATGATGTTGAAAAGCATGCGCGAAACGCTGCCAAAAGATGGCATGTTCAGCAGCGATTCCACGCGGCTTTACACCAGCATGTACGATCAGCAGATTGCCCAGCAAATGACCGCCGGAAAGGGACTCGGCCTGGCGGACATGATTGTGAAACAGACCGCAGCCGCTCAGGGGCTGCCGCCTGAAGAGGCCCCGCAGCAGGTGCCAATGAAGTTTGATCTGGAAAAGGTGACCAGTTATCAAAATCAGGCGCTGACGCAGATGGTGCGTAAGGCGATGCCGAAGCCGGCAGAAACGCGTGACGAGCCGCTCTCCGGCGACAGCAAAGACTTCCTGGCGCAGCTCTCCCTGCCGGCGCGTCTTGCCAGTGAAGAGAGTGGCGTCCCGCACCATCTGATTCTGGCGCAGGCGGCGCTCGAGTCGGGCTGGGGGCAACGTCAAATCCGCAGGGAAAACGGCGAGCCGAGCTTCAACATCTTTGGCGTGAAGGCCACCTCCAGCTGGAAGGGGCCGACCACGGAAATTACCACGACCGAATATGAAAACGGTGCGGCAGTGAAGGTGAAAGCCAAATTCCGCGTCTACAGCTCCTATCTTGAAGCGTTATCGGATTATGTCGGGCTGCTGAGCCGGAACCCGCGCTACACCGCCGTGACCCAGGCCGCCACGCCAGAGCAGGGCGCTCAGGCGTTGCAGAATGCCGGCTACGCCACCGATCCAAACTATGCCCGCAAGCTGACCAGCATGATCCAGCAGCTGAAATCCATGTCTGAGAAGGTCAGTAAAGCCTATAGCACAGATCTCGAAAATCTGTTCTGAAAGTTCTCAAGTCCCGGTGGAGGTTGCCGATAACCTTCATCAGGACTTGTGTCTGAACGTATAAAAGGAACCCCCATGTCCAGTTTGATTAACAGCGCCATGAGTGGCCTCAGTGCTGCGCAGTCGGCACTTAATACCGTCAGTAATAATATTTCAAGCTACAACGTGGCAGGTTATACCCGCCAGACCACCATTCTGGGCGCATCAAACAGCACCCTGACCGGCGGCGGCTGGGTGGGTAACGGGGTCTATGTCTCCGGCGTTCAGCGTGAATACGATTCATTTATCACCAACCAGCTGCGCGCGGCGCAGAACCAGAGCAGCGGGCTGACCACGCGCTACCAGCAGATGTCAAAAATTGACGACGTGCTTTCGGATACCACTAACTCGCTCTCTGCCAACCTCCAGGATTTCTTTAAAAGTCTGCAAACGCTGGTGAGTAACGCAGAAGATCCGGCTGCACGCCAGACGGTACTCGGGAAGGCGGATGGTCTGGTAAACCAGTTCAAAACCAACGATCAGTATCTCCGCGATCAAGATGCGCAGGTGAATACGGCGATTTCTACCAGCGTCGATCAGATCAATAACTACGCGAAGCAGATTGCCAACCTTAACGACCAGATTTCCCGACTGACTGGCGTAGGGGCGGGCGCATCCCCGAACGAACTGCTCGATCAGCGCGATCAGCTGGTGAGTGAGCTGAACAAGATTGTCGGCGTGGACGTGACCGTGCAGGACAGCGGCACTTATAACATCTCTATCGCCAACGGTTACACCCTGGTACAGGGCAGCAACGCAAGCCAGCTTGCCGCGGTGAAATCCAGTGCGGATCCCGCGCGTACCACGATTGCCTATGTGGATGCCGCCGCGGGCAACGTGGAGATCTCGGAAAAACAGATCACCACGGGGTCGCTTGGCGGGCTGTTAACGTTCCGTTCTCAGGATCTGGATCAGGCGCGAAATACGCTTAACCAGATGGCACTGGCGTTTGCCGATGCCATGAATACCCAGCACCAGGCGGGCTTTGATGCGAACGGGGACAAAGGCGGTAAGCTGTTTGAATTTGGCTCCCCGGCGGTGCTGAGTAACGGCAAAAACACCGGGAACGCGGCCGTTACGGCAACGATGACGGACAGTACCAAGGTACAGGCGACAAACTACAAAGTTGAGTACAACGGTACCGACTGGACCATCACCCGTCTGTCAGACAACACCAGCTTCACGGCCAAGCCGGATACTGGCGGTAACCTGTCGTTCGATGGTCTCAACGTCAACATTAGCGGTTCAGCCAATAATAAAGACAGCTTTATCGTGAAGCCGGTGAATGACGTCATCGTAAATATGGACGTGGCGATCAGCGACGAGTCCAAACTGGCGATGGCTTCCGCGAAGGGAAGCGGCGAAAGCGACAATACCAATGGTCAAAAGCTTCTGGATTTGCAGAGCGCCAAGCTGGTCGGTGGGAACAAAACCTTTAACGACGCGTATGCCGCCCTGGTCAGTACGGTGGGCAGCACCACGGCGTCCCTGAAAACCAGCAGCGAAACCAAGGTGAACGTGGTGACGCAGCTGACCAAACAGCAGCAGTCAATCTCCGGGGTTAACCTGGATGAAGAGTATGGCAACCTGCAACGCTATCAGCAGTACTATCTGGCGAATGCGCAGGTGCTGCAAACGGCGAGCACGCTGTTTGATGCATTGATCAATATCCGCTAACGCTGAGGCATAAAAAATGCGTATTAGTACTCAAATGATGTATGAGCAAAGCATGCGCGGCGTGACGAACTCCCAAAGCCTCTGGCTCAGCTACGGCGAGCAGATGTCTACGGGTAAGCGTATCAACCGTCCGTCTGACGATCCGATTGCCGCTTCGCAGGCCGTTGTGCTCTCTCAGGCTCAAACGCAAAACAGCCAGTATGCGCTGGCGCGCTCCTTCGCTACGACGAAAGTCTCGCTGGAAGAGAACGTGTTATCGCAGGTGACAACCGCAATCCAGGCGGCTCAGGAAAAGATTGTTAACGCGGGCAACGGCACGTTAAGCGACGATGACCGCGCTTCGCTGGCAACGAACCTGCAAGGTATTCGCGATCAGCTGATGAACCTGGCTAACAGCACGGACGGTAACGGTCGCTATATCTTTTCAGGATACAAAACCGAAGCGGCGGCGTTCGACCAGACGACCGGTACGTATCAGGGCGGCGGTACGCCAATCAGCCAGCAAGTTGACTCCGCGCGGACGATGCAAATCAGCCATACGGGCGCTGAAGTTTTCGACAGCTTCACCAGCAATGCAAAGCCGGAGCCGGCGGGGAGCACTCAGGAAACGAATTTGTTCAAGATCCTCGACGCTGCCATCGGTGCGCTGAATACGCCGGTTGGCGATGACGAAACGAAGGCCGAAGCGTTTACCGCGGCAATTGATAAAGCCAACCGTGGCCTGAGCAACTCCCTCAACAACGTATTGACCGTGCGCGCCGACCTTGGCATCAAGCTGGACGAGCTGGGCAAGCTGGATTCTCTGGGTGAGGATCGCGCGCTGGGCCAGACCCAGCAGATGAGTGACCTGGTGGACGTGGACTGGAACTCGGTGATTTCGTCCTACACCATGCAGCAGGCGGCGTTGCAGGCCTCGTATAAAGCCTTTAGCGATATGCAGGGTATGTCGTTGTTCCAGATGAACAGATAATACTCAGACCTTTTGGAACATGTCTTGAAACTGGGCATGTTTTGTCTGCCCAACCCATCCGGGTTGGGCATTTTTTTTACACGCTTTCTGCCTGTGCGGACAGCACCCGGGCGCTTTCAATCACTCTGATAGCCAGCGCAATGGCGCCACACAGGGTCGCCAGCCCAACCACGCCCGTCCAGCCCGCCAGCGTATAGATATTGCTGCCTAATGCCGAACCCAGCGCCATTCCGATGAAAATGACGGTAAACAGCAGGGCGTTAAGACGTCCGCGTGCCTGCGGCTCAAGGCCGTAGACCAGGTTCTGGTGCGCCACGAGGCTGGACTGCAAGCCGAGATCGAAACCCACCGCGGAGATCGCTATCAGGATCAGCTGACCGTGTACACCCAGCGCCGGCATCAGGAACATCAGGGCAAACGACACGGTGACCAGTGCGGCACCCAGCTGGGTCACTTTACCAGCGCCCAGCTTATCGGCCAGGCCACCCGCCAGCGGTGCGGCCAGCGCGCCTGCGGCACCGGCAATACCAAACCCACCCGCCACGGCGCTGCCAAGGTGATAACGTTCCAGCAGCATGACGGCCAGCGTTGACCAGAACGCGCTGAAGGCAATCGACAGAAAACCCTGAGCCAGCGCGGCCCGACGCAGCGCCGGGTAGCGACGCCACAGGTGTTCCATGGATCGCATCAGCGCCGGGTAGCTGAGCGTGGAGTGAACAGCGAAGCGGGGAAGCACGGCCCACATTGCTACCCCGACAAGCGCAATACTTGCGGCGGCCAGCTGATACATCACCCGCCAGCCGAAGGCTTCACCCACCACGCCGCTTACGGTTCTGGAGAGCAAGATGCCCAGCAGCAGGCCGGTCATCACCGTGCCGACAGTTTTACCCTGTTTCCCTTCCGGTGCCAGGATCGCTGCCGCCGGGACGATATCCTGAGCCATGGTAGCGGCCATGCCAATCAACAGGCTGGTGAGCAGCAGGGAGTGCAGTTGTCCGGTCAGGCTACAGCCCAGCAAGAACAGCGCCAGGGCTGCACTTTTTATCAGGATCAAGGTCCTGCGGTCATGACGATCGCCGAGCGGGAGCAGGAACAGGATGCCTAAGGCGTAACCCGCCTGGGTGAGCGTCGGGACCATACCCATGCCTTCGATACTCAAGTGCAGGTCTGTGCCCATCAACGGCAGCAGAGGCTGGGCATAATAGATGGATGCCACGCTGAAGCCAGCGCCAAGCGCCAGCATAACGATTACCCAGTGGCTCACGGCCTGGGTGGTGGTTGTGGTGGTGTTCATAAGATGTTCCTCATTCGTCGTGTGCGGCTATTTTTTATCAGGACGGCTTGCGACGGTAGCGGGCGCAGTGGTAAAACGCTTATACGTTGAACGTATGATAATAAAACCTATGAAAAGAGCTGAGCGTATAGACAGGGTAGAGCTGATGCGCACGTTCGTTCGCATCGTTGAGGCAGGGTCACTCTCTGCGGCGGCTCGCCAGCTGGCAACAACCCAGGCGACGGTAAGCCGACGGTTGCAGTCGCTTGAGACCATGCTGGGTGTGCGCCTGATGCTGCGTACAACCCATACAGCCCGTCTTACCGATGACGGCGAACGCTGCTATCAGCATGCCCGACGGGTGATTGACAGCTGGCTGGCGCTGGAGGACGAGGTGGGGCAGAAAGAGGATGAGCCGGTCGGTGTCCTGCGGGTGAGGGCTCCCCACGCGTTTGGCCAGGATCAGCTTCTGAAGCCGTTAACCGAATTTTTGCAGCGCTATCCGCTGCTCTCAATCGAATGGATGCTCAACGATAGGTCAGTTGATTTCCTCGGCGACAACCTGGACTGTGCTATCCGGGTAGGCGCTGAAGTCGATCCGGCGACCGTGTCCGTGCTGCTGGCTGAAGTACCGCGCTCGGTGGTGGCGTCGCCGGCGCTGCTGGCCCGTTTTCCCGCCGTTAACACGCCGGACGATCTGCAACACCTCCCCTGGATTGCCATCAGCTCTTTTTACCAACGTCATGTGGAGCTTTTTCATGAGGCATCACCAGCCACGGCGCGAGTGACTATTACGCCACGTCTGAGTACCGACAGCCTGTATGTGGCCCGCAATACGGCGCTCACCGGCCTTGGCGTAGCGGTGGTCTCCAGCTGGACGGTGCAGGATGATATTCAGGAAGGGCGGCTGGTGCACTTGCTGCCTGAGTGGCAGCCAGCAGCGTTACCGGTGCATCTGGTTTACCCCTGGTCCCGCTACTATCCGGCGCGCTTGCGGCGTTTTCTGGAAATGATGCGGCAGATCATGCCGGAGGTCACCGGAATGAGAAAGCCCGTGCAGCAGCCATAAAAAAAGCCGACCCGGAGGTCGGCTTTCAGTCTTAGGGTGTGTTATTCCACAGACTGCGGACGGGTAGCAGGCGCAGTAGCCATGTGCGTTGCACTGTGACCACCGGCAGCACCTTTACCTTCGAAGTTGAATTCCGGACGTACCCAGTCGCTATGGCGCGGCGCTTCAGGCACATACTCTGGTGCCGGGGCGCGGGTCATAGGTGCTGTAGCAACGTGCGCAGGCGCTGGTGCGGCAACTGCCTCAACCGGCGCAGGCTTCACTTCAGGCGCTTTGACTTCTTCGACAACAGGTTCAACCTGAATCTCGACGTCCTGAACCACCTCTTCGGTAACCGTTTCGACGGCAACGTCTGCGGTTTCTTCCACTGCTGGTGCAGGTTCAGCGTGTTCCACGACCTCTTCAGCCACTACGGCATCTTCTTCGGCGATAATCTGTGGCTCGGCATCAACCGGTGCAGCAATCACTTCAGGATGGGTCGTTTCCACTTCCACAGCCTGTGGTGCCGCCGTTTCAACAGCCTGAGGCTCAACAACCTGCGGCTCTGCCACGGTTGCCGCTTCAGTCACGACGTTTTCTGCCGCGGCTACCGGTGCAATCACCTCTTCGGTTACAGCCTGCTCTTCAACAGCCTGCTCAGGGCGAGCAACCGGATAGCGGATCCAGACTTTACCGGAGGCCATTTCAGGTGACGCGCACGCCACGGTCAGCGGCATTGGCGACTGAGTCGGGTAACGCTCGTCACGGTAGCGACGACGACGCTGGCCGCTCACGCGCAGGTGACGTGGAGAACGGCGTGAGCGACGCGGCATGCCTGCGTTGTCACGGTTTTCGCTGCTTTCGTCCTGCTCAACCTGATTTTCCACCACGGCTGGCAGGTCAACTTTCGCAACCTGTGTACCCGTTGTGCTTTCTGGCGCTTCGACCGCGATGACTTCGCTTTCTTCCGCCTGAACAGCACCGACACGTACTTTCTGGGTCAGCTGACGCTGCTTGCGACGCGGCATAACCTGGGTGCGCTCTTCCTGCTCAGTGTCCTGCTGTTCTACAGGCGCTTCGCGATTCAGGTTTTTGACTTCCTGCTGAGCCTGGCGCTTCTCGTCGTTACGACGACGGCTACGCTCGCGGCGAGGCTGCTGCTCGTCACGCTGTTTGCTCTTCTCGGACTCATCGCCCGCCTGCTGGCGAATTTCACGATCTTCAACGTTCTGCTGTTGCTTCTCGCGACGGTTGCGACGGTTGTCCTCGCGTTGCTCACGACCTTCGTTGTTCTCGGAACGATTATCACGGCGCTCATTACGATCGCCACGCTCGTTGCGGTCGTTACGATCGCGACGATTGTTCTGACGCTTACGACGGTCCTGCTGACGCTCTGGTTTCGCTTCTTTTGGCGCTTCTTTCGGCTGCTCAGGTTGAACTTCTTCGCCGGCAAACATTTTTTTCAGCGCACCGATGATGCGGCTCAGGAGACCCGGTTGCTCAGGCTGCGCTTTTGGCGCGGCAGGGGCGGCTTTCTGCACGGCAGGTTTTTCCGCTGGTTTTTCCAGCGTCGCTTCCGGCGGTGCTTCCGGCATGATGAAGGTCGCTAAAGCTGGCTGCTCAGGCAGTTTACGCTCGGCAGGCTCTTCGTCAGATGGCAGCGCCATTTCTTCTTCATGCAGCTTCGGCAGCAGGTAGCTGAGGGTGCTTGTCTCTTCGCCTTTACGGACGCGCAGCACGTGATAGTGCGGGGTTTGCATCTCGTCGTTTGGCACGATGATGCAGCGAACGCCACCCTGACGCGCTTCGATTGCGCTGACCGCTGCACGTTTTTCGTTCAGCAGGTAGGAGGCAATTGGCACCGGCACAATGGCGTGAACCTCTTTGGTGTTCTCTTTCAGCGCTTCTTCTTCAATCAGGCGCAGAATGGAGAGGGAGAGAGATTCATTGTCACGCACGGTACCCGTACCGGAACAGCGCGGGCACACGTGATGGCTGGACTCACCCAGTGACGGGCTGAGGCGCTGACGGGACATCTCCAGCAGGCCAAAGCGAGAAATATGGCTGATCTGGATACGGGCACGATCCTGACGCACGGCTTCACGCAGGCGGTTTTCAACCGCGCGCTGGTGGCGAACCGGGGTCATGTCGATGAAGTCGATAACAATCAGACCGCCCAGGTCGCGCAGGCGGAGCTGGCGGGCGATTTCATCAGCGGCTTCAAGGTTGGTGTTGAAGGCTGTCTCTTCGATATCGCCGCCGCGGGTTGCACGCGCGGAGTTGATGTCGATGGCGGTCAGCGCTTCGGTGGTATCGATAACGATAGAACCGCCGGACGGCAGACGCACTTCACGCTGGAAGGCAGACTCGATCTGCGATTCGATCTGATAGTGGCTGAACAGCGGGATTTCACCGGTGTACAGTTTAATTTTGCTGGTGAAATCCGGGCGACCCAGTGCGGCGATGTGCTGGCGAGCCAGCTCAAGCACTTTCGGGTTATCAATCAGAATTTCACCGATGTCCTGACGCAGGTAGTCACGGAAGGCACGCACGATGACGTTGCTTTCCTGGTGGATCAGGAACGGCGCTGGACGGCTTTCTGCCGCTTTCTTGATGGCTTCCCAGTGCTTCAGGCGGAAGCTCAAGTCCCACTGCAAGGCTTCGGCAGATTTGCCGACGCCCGCGGTGCGCACGATGAGACCCATGCCGTCTGGCAGCTCAAGACTTGCCAGCGCTTCTTTCAGCTCGGTACGGTCATCACCTTCGATACGGCGAGAGATACCCCCGGCACGCGGGTTGTTTGGCATCAATACCAGATAGCTTCCTGCCAGACTGATAAAGGTGGTCAGTGCGGCACCTTTGTTGCCACGCTCTTCTTTATCGATCTGAACGATAACTTCCTGACCTTCACGCAGAACATCTTTAATGTTCGGACGGCCATGGGAGTTGTAGTTAGCAGGAAAATATTCGCGGGCGATCTCTTTGAGAGGAAGGAAACCGTGACGCTCAGCACCGTAATCGACAAATGCAGCTTCAAGGCTTGGTTCAATGCGGGTGATTTTGCCTTTGTAAATGTTCGCTTTTTTCTGTTCGTGTCCAGGACTTTCGATATCCAGATCGTACAGGCGCTGCCCATCCACAAGGGCGACACGCAACTCTTCTTGCTGAGTTGCGTTGATTAACATTCTTT
>Ga0209370_1000272_pt1 | contig 89848 bp, 70 predicted proteins | sample AgamicAtPrz_FD_187164 | JGI IMG/M metagenome (GOLD analysis project Ga0209370, IMG submission 187164) | Agave microbial communities from Guanajuato, Mexico - At.P.rz (SPAdes) (version 2) | ecosystem: Host-associated > Plants > Phyllosphere > Phylloplane/Leaf | place: Guanajuato, Mexico...
AGCCGGACATGCCGTCCATCTTGTCCTGGGCATCGCTGCCGACAAAGATGTCGTCGCCGCCCTCGCCGATCATTTCGTCGAAGCCGCCGCCACCGACGAAGATGTCGTTGCCCACCACTTCATCGGTAAGCAGCGGCGCGAAGTTGTCGCCCGGCGCGCCGTCCTGGGTGCCCTTCTCGATCCAGTCGTCACCTTCGTTGCCGGTGGGCGGCAGGTTGGTCTTGGCGCCGAGGATGAAGTCGTCGCCCTGGCCGCCGAAGGTGGTGCTGATGTCCTCGGTGGTGATGATGAAGTCCTGGCCGTCGCCGCCGAGGATCAGGTTGCCGGCGGCGAGCATGCTGCCGGCGACGATCACGTCGTTGCCGGCGTTGCCTTCCAGGCGGTTGTCGCCGAACGAATCGGTGATGATGTCGTCGCCTGCGCCACCGAGCACGGCATCGTTGCCGGCACCGCCTTCGAGGTAGTCGTTGCCGCCATCGCCATAGAGCGTGTCGTCGCCCTCGCCGGAAAGGATGATGTCATCGCCCGAGGTACCGCCGAGCACCACATGGTCCTCGCCGGTGTAGTGCAGGTAGTTGTCGTCCGGCCCCACGGTGTCGGGGTTGTCGCGAATGACCAGCGGCACGATCTCCACGCCGTTGATCTCGATCCCTCCGGTGGGGTCGGCGCGACCGTCGGCGCCAAGGCCGGTGAACTGGTTGGCCTGGTTGACCTCGAGGGTGAAGGTCGGGGTGAGGAACACGGTGTTGGACAGGTGGGTGACATCCGAGTTGGCCATGATCAGCTTGGCGAACGAGTTGTTCTCCAGCTCCGCGCCGAAGTTAAGACCCGCGGTACGCGACAGGTAATAGAAGCGGTCGCCGTTCTGCAGGGCCTCCAGCTGGGTCTCGAAGACGAAGTTGAAGGACGAGCCGAGCATGCCGCCGAAGGGCATCTTCTGCTCGGCCAGGCCGCCGACCCAGAAGTCGATGGCGTCGACCCCGGTCACCGTCACCCCGCTCAGATCGTCCGCGGTGCCCAGCACGCCGTCCTTGCCGGCCTTGGTCACATTGGCCCAGGCGCCGGTGCCGTTGAGGAAGTCCAACCGGTCGGACGGCGCGCCGCTGCCGCCCAGCACCAGGGCCAGGGCGGCGGCGCGCTTGTCGACCAGGGTGGCCGCCGAGGTGATCGAGGCGTGAGTGCCGTAGGCGGCGATGAAGTTGACCAGCGACGCGGGGTGCTTGAGGTGGTCGGCAAAGTCGACCCAGCTGATGTAGGGCTTGAGCTGGCTGTCGCCGGTCATGGCATGGAACTCGCGCCGCGCCTCGTTCAGTGAAGGAATGCCGGTGTCGCGGCCACGGGCCAGGTTCAGCGCCGGCAGGTCCAGGGGCAGGCCGAGCAGGTTGTTGCGCAGCGCCTCGGTGACGAATTCGTCGATCTCGTTGCCGAGCTGGCGGGTCACGCCACGGATGATCGCCCCGGCCGCTTCATCGGCGGTGGCGCCGCTGCCGGCGAAGGCCAGCGGGTTGAGGAAGGCGGCGATCAGGCCCAGTTGCTGGTCCGGGTTGTCCGGATCGCTGAGGATCGGGTTGAACGCCGGGTCGAAGCGGTCGACGGTCTCGGTCAGCATCGAGTGGCCGAAGCGGTACACCACATGGGCGAATTCGGCGAGGATCGCCGGGTTGATCGAGGTGTCGTACCCACTGGGGGCGAGGAACTCGTCGATCTGTGGCTGGATGGTGCGGGCGAACTCCTCGAACACCAGGTGCTGGTACTGCATCTCGGTGCCGAACCTGGCCGCCTGGAACAGGCGTTCGCCATTCCACACCAGCGCCGCTACCTCGTCGGGCGTGGCGGGCAAGGCGGCCACATCGTCGATCAGCCACTGGTTGAGGAACGCCAGGTCGCCCGAGGCGAGGATGGTGTCCTTGGTCTGCTGGACCAGGCGGTTGTGCTCGGAGTGGAACACGTGGTGCACGGCGGTCAGGCCGATGTTCTCGTTGACCCGGCCGTCACCGGCGATGTAGTGGGCGTCGAGCAGTTCGTTGTCGTAGGTCAGGTTGTTGCCGCCCGGGCCCATGGGCTGGGCATTGCCCACGGCACTGTCGGCATCGGCCTGCAGCACCCCGCCGACCAGCACCGGCTCGGCGTTGTGGGCGATGTCGTCGAGAAAACCATGGCCGCTGCTCACGGCATTGGCCAGGCTGATGGGCGCGGCGCGGTTGCCTTCGACCAGCTGGGTGACGTCGTCGGCGGTACCGGCAATGCCGTCGGCGCCATTGCCCACGCGGATCACCACCTGCGGCATGCCGTTGGGTCCGCGCAGGAAGTTGCCATAGGCGTCGGTGGCCAGCAGTGGCACCCGGTGCACGTCGGCGTCGGTCAGGTTGATGCCGAGGATGTCGCGGGCCTGGGCCTTGACCACGGCCCAGGTGGCCATGCCGCCGTTCTCGCCGTTGCCATCGTCGCTGGTGCCGAACTTGCCATCGGCGCCCAGGTCACGGTTGGTGATCAAGCGCCCGGTGGCCACCGGGTGACCGGCCGCGTCGAGGGCGTACTCGCGCAGGAATACCTGGTGCGAGGGGTGCGAGCTGTAGGTCTGGCTCTGGTCGACGAAGGGCGAGGTGGTGTTGGGCTGTCCGTCGTCGGCGGTTCCGACCACGCCATCGGCGCCGGCCGTGCGCACGGCACGCGGCAGCACCATGAAGTTGGTCGGGCTGTTGGCCACGTACAGCGGGTCGTCCGGTTGCAGCGGGATGAACACCATCTGGCTGCTGCTCTTGGTGACCAGGTCCAGGCCGTGGTCGAAGAACTGACCAAAGAAGGTCATCCAGGCGTTGAAGCCGGCGGTCAGGCCGGCGTCCGGCGACTGGTTGGGGATGAAGAACACCTCTTTGTCATCAGCGGTGCCAAACACCCCGTCGATGCCGGGGCTGAGCACCGGAGCGGCGCCGCCGTTGGCATCGACCGCGGCCGGGTTGTTGGCGGTCTGGTCGACGATCAGGTTGCTGATGGTGCGCGGCTGGCTGTCGCTCACCGTGCCGGTGCCGGAATACGCCGCGCGGTACTGGGCATCCATCAAGCGCAGGAAGGCGTTGTCCGAGGCGCCGAACTCGCTTTGCCCGGTCACCAGGTTGTTGTAGCTGCCATCGACGGTACGCAGGCCGAACGGCACCTGGCTGTTGGGCAGCAGGTCGATGAGGCTGGCGCCCTGGGCGTGGGCCTCGGCGATGAAGATCTGCTGGAGGATGAATTGCAGGTCGGACTTGCTGAAATTGGCCATGATGGTTGACCTCTGTCTGTCGGGAGCGAGGCGCAGGCGCCCGTCGCGCCCGGTCGGTGGCGTGCACGGTCATGCGGTTGGTTTTTTTATGGCGAATACGGGTGCGCGACAGCGTTACCCGTGGTGCGGGCTACGTGCCTCGGATTCGCGAAGGATCAGGGCTCGCCGTCGCTCAGGCGCAGCGCTCCCGGGCCCGGGGCGGGCCATGGTTTCTCGAATGGCAGGGGAACGTCCTGTAGAGCCCATTCACTCGGTACAAGAACAGGAGACGAGTCATGTTCTGCTCCCACAGGAATGTCGACAAGGATTCGCGAGGGGTCGGGGCGACAGCAGGCCTGCGGCGAAAGTTCCCACGAACTGATTAAGACTAAAGTTGCGCGGCAAAATCTTGTCAATATTTCGTCAGCAAAAAATATCTCGCATCGATAATGCTTCTCAAGCCACTGTTTTTAATAGGAACTTGAAGGAACATATAGAGCAAAAAGATATTACAAGATATTTCTACGCAACCTACTCTGCTGTTTGTGGGCTCCCTGCAGCGTATTCGGAATAACCCGCCAAAAGAGCGACAGACCTTCTGCAGGCCAGCAACCACAAGGCTTTTAGCCCGACCACCGCAACGGCGGCCGGCATTTTGCGCAGAGGGAGGCTCCCCCGATGACCAGGCAGACAGGTACCCGCTCCGAGCTGGCCGAGGCACTGTTTCAACTGCGACGCAGTTTCTATGCCCTGGCGGTGTTCAGCGGGGTGATAAACGTCATGATGTTGACGCCCGCCGTGTACATGCTGCAGGTGTACGACCGCGCGCTGGTCAGCCGCAACCTCACCACCCTGGGCATGCTGACGGTGCTGGTGGTGGGCCTGTTCCTGCTGATGACCACCCTGGAGCTGCTGCGCAGCCGGGTGCTGGTGCGGGTCGGCAACCGCCTGGACATGGCGCTCAACCGACGCCTGTTCAGCGCCGCCTTCGAGCGCAACCTCAGCCGTGCCGGCGGCAGCCCTGGCCAGGCCCTGCAGGACCTGGCGCAGGTGCGTCAGTTCCTCACCGGCAACGGCCTGTTCGCCTTTTTCGACGCGCCCTGGACACCGATCTACCTGCTCGTCGCCTACCTGATCCACCCGCTGCTCGGCCTGGTCACGCTGGTCGGCTCGCTGATCCTCGCAGCCCTGGCCTGGCTCACCGAAAAGGCCACCAAGCAGCCCCTGGGCGAGGCCAACCACGCCGCCCTCGCCTGCGCCCATTACGCCAACAACAACCTGCGCAACGCCGAGGTTATCGAGGCCATGGGCATGCTGGCGTCGATCAGCCAACGCTGGTTCCAGAGCCACCTGCGCATCCTGCAGATGCAGACCCTGGCCTCCGACCGCGCCGCCGTCATCGGCAGCATCGGGCGCTTCGTGCGCATCACCCTGCAGTCGCTGATCCTCGGCACCGGGGCCCTGCTGGCGATCGAGGGCAAGATCACCCCGGGCATGATGATCGCCTGCTCGATTCTGACCGGCCGGGCCCTGGGCCCGGTGGAACAGGTGATCGCCGCGTGGAAGCCGCTGCTCGGCTGCCGCCTGGCCTGGGGCCGGCTCAACGGCTTGCTGCAGGACTACCCGCAGCGCCCGCCGAGCATGTCGCTGCAACGGCCGCTGGGCATGCTGGCGGTGGAGAACGTCCATGCCGGCGCGCCCGGCACCAGCAGCACCATCCTGCGCGGCGTCAGCCTGGGCCTGACGCCGGGTGAAAGCCTCGGGGTGATCGGCCCGTCCGCCTCTGGCAAGTCGACCCTGGCGCGGTTGCTGGTCGGGGTGTGGCCGGCCCAGGCCGGCAAGGTACGCCTCGACGGCGCCGACATCTTCACCTGGAACAAACGTGAACTGGGCCCCTGGCTCGGCTACCTGCCCCAGGATGTCGAGCTGTTCGAGGGCAGCATCGCCGACAACATCGCCCGCTTCGCCGAAGTGGACAGCGAGGCAGTGATTCGCGCCGCCAGGAGCGCCGGCGTGCACGACATGATCCTGCGCTTTGCCCAGGGCTACGACACCCGCCTGGACAGCGACGGCGGCCCGCTGTCCGGCGGCCAGAAGCAACGCATCGCCCTGGCCCGCGCGCTGTACGGCGAGCCCAACCTGATCGTGCTGGACGAGCCGAACGCCAACCTCGACGACCTCGGCGAGAAGGCCCTGGTCGACGCCCTGGCCGAGCTCAAGGGCCGCGGCGCCACGGTGGTGCTGATCTCGCACCGCCCCAACGTGCTGTGCGCCGTCGACAAGGTGCTGATGCTGCGCGACGGCGCCGTGCAGATGCTCGGCAGCCGTGAAGAAGTGTTCGCCGCCCTGCGCACGGCCAGCGTGATCCCCGCTGGCGCCGCGACCCCGCTGGCCGCCGTCAAGGTACGGGAGTGACCGATCATGATCCATTCCACGCAAACCGAACTGCTGCCCAGCGACGGCCCCCCGATCGACCTCGACGTCGGCAAACCCGTGCGCTGGGGCCTGTGGCTGGTGCTCGCCGGCTTCGGCGGTTTCCTCCTGTGGTCATGGCTGGCGCCCCTGGACGCCGGCGTGGTCGCCACCGGCACGGTCAAGGTCACCAGCAACCGCAAGGCCGTGCAGCACCTGACCGGCGGCACCGTCGAGGCGATCCTGGTGCACGAGGGCGAGCGGGTGAACAAAGGCCAGGCGCTGGTACGCCTCGACGCCCTGCATGCGGTGGCCGAGCAAGGCGCGGTCAGCGCCCAGTACATCGTCAGCAAGACCGTGGAGAACCGCCTGGAGGCCGAGCGCGACGGCCACGACACGGTGACCTTCGCCCCTGCCCTGCTGCGCCAGTTCGAAGACGACCCGCGCCTGTTGGCGGCCATGGACCTGCAACAGCACCTGCTGGCGACCCGCCGCGCGGGCCTGGCCGGCGAGATCGGCATCCTCGAGGAGAACATCGCCGCCTCGGCGGTGCAGCTCAAGGGCCTGCAGCAGGTGTATGGCGCCCGCGCCTCGCAGATCGGCTTTCTCGGCCAGGAACTGCAAGGCACGCGCATGCTCGCGGCCGAAGGCTACGTGCCGCGCAACCGCCTGCTGGAGCTTGAGCGCAGCAACGCCGACCTCTCCGCCGGCCAGGCCGAGAACCTCAACAACATCGCCCGGGTACGCAGCCAGATCAACGAGCTCAGGCTGCGCGTCCTGCAGCGCCGCCACGACTACCTCAAGGAGGTGCAGTCGCAGCTGACCGACACCGCCAAGGAAAGCACCACCCTGGCCGATCGCCTGCGCGCCCTGGATTACGAAGTGACCCATACGATCATCCGCGCGCCCATCGACGGCATGGTCCAGGCCTTGAGCATCGCCACCGTCGGCGGGGTGGTCCAGCCCGGCAGCCGGATCATGGAGGTCGTCCCGCTCGACGAACCGCTGCAGGTCGACGCGATGATCCCGGTGCAGGCCATCGACCGCATGGCCCCGGGCCTGGCCGTGGACATCGCCTTCCCCGCCTTCAACCACGCCAGCACGCCGAACATTCCCGGGCGCGTGCTGACCGTCTCCGCTGATCGCCTGCTCGACGAGGAGAGCAAGCAGCCGTTCTACCTGGCCCAGGTGGAGGTCACGGCCGACGGCATGGCCTTGCTCGGCAGCAACCATATCCGCCCCGGCATGCCCGCCACCGTCACCATCAAGACCGGCGAGCGCAACCTGCTGAGCTACCTGCTCAAACCCCTGCTCGAACGCGTCGACGCCGCGTTCAAGGAGCAATGAGATGAACCGCCACTGCCTTGGCCTGTGCCTGCTGGCACTGGCATCGCCAGCAGGCGCCATGGACCTCAAGCAAGCCTGGGACCTGCTGCAGTACCAGGGGCCGATCTACCGCGCCGCAGTGCATGAACAGCAGGCCGGCCTGGAAAACCGCGCCATCGGCCAGGCCGGCCTGCTGCCGCAGGTCAACGCCTCGGCCTACGCCAACCGCATCGACGGCAGCCAGCGCCAGCACGGCATCGACAACGACCTCGACTATGACGCCACCGGGGCCAACCTGCGCCTGCGCCAGCCGCTGTTCAACAAGCAGAAGATGGCCGAATACCGCCAGGGCCAGCAACGCGCCGACTACAGCGTGGCGGTGTTCGACGCCAAGAGCCAGGACGCCGCCGTGCGCCTGGCCGACAGCTACTTCGACGTGCTCCTGGCCAGCGAGACCATCAGCCTGGCCCGGGCCAAGCTCGGCGCCTTCGAGGAGCAGCTCAGCTCGGCCAGGCGACGCATGCAGCTGGGGGCCGGCACCATCACCGACATCGACGAGTCCCTGGCCCGGCGCGACCTCGCCGAGGCCGAACTGATCGAGGCCCAGGACGACCTGGCCAACGCCAGCCGCAAGCTGGCCGAGTACATCGGCGAGACACCCGTGTCGCTGACCACCCTGCAGGCGGACTTCGCCACCCCGCCACTGCTGCCGGACAACCTGCACGACTGGCTGGCCAGGGCCCAGGCCGACAGCCCGGTGATCCAGGCGCGCCGGCACAGCTACGCGCTGGCCGAGGAAGAGGTCAAGCGCGCCAAGGCCGGCCACTGGCCGACCCTGGACTTCGTCGCCGGCTACACCGCCGGCAAGAGCCAGTCGATCTCCGAGCTGAACCAGCGCAACCACTACAGCTCGATCGGCCTGGAGCTGAACATTCCGCTTTACAGTGGCGGCGGCGTCAGTGCGCTGAGCCGCCAGGCCAGCGCCAACAGCGCCAAGGCCTTGGACGAACTGGATGCCACACGACAGGAAGTCATCACCGGCACCACCCGCGAGTTTCGCGGCGTGCAAAGCGGCGCCCTGCGCGTGCACGCGTTGGAAAAGGCAGTGGCCTCCAACGAACGCTCGCTGCTGTCGGCACGCAAGGGCTTCAGTGCCGGCGGCACCAGCACCAATGCCGATGTGCTCGACGCCGAGGAACTGCTGTTCGTGGCACGGCATGACCTGTTCGAGGCCAAGCTGCGCTACCTGATGTCGCGCCTGCGCCTGGCCTCGGCGGTGGGCAGCCTGGGGGATGATGACATCGACCAGATCAACCGGTACCTGGGGCCGGAGTTGTTGGTGAACAACTAGCCCCACGACATCCGCCCGCGGATTGGCGATACTACGCAGCCCTCATCCATGAAAAGGACTTCGCTGATGAAGCGACTGCTTGCCCTCACCCTCCTCACCCTGGCCATCGCCGGCTGCGACAAGGCCGACCAGACCACTGCGGCGTCTGGCCAGTGCGCCAAGGACACCGACTGCAAGGGTGAGCGCATCTGTGAAAGCGGCCAGTGCGTCAACCCGCAGCCTCAGGCCGCGCTACTGGCCAAGCCCGCCGTCACCGCGCCGCTGGCGCCAAGCATCGCCTATGCACCGCTGCCGATCAGCGACGAAGGCGCCGGTCCGTTCAGCGTCCAGAGCATGGAACTGGGCACCGCGTTGAACTACCAGTCCCGGGCAGGCGTGATGAACGTCATGGAGTCCATCGTCGCCGACGCCGAAAGCACCGGCTACGTCGCCATCGAGAAGGCCTACGCCTTCGGCCCCAACCGTTATGTGCTGGTAGTGTCCACGGGCGAAGGCGGCAATGCCTGCCCAGCGTCCACCTATGTCTTCAGCTTCGACACCAGCGGCGAGTACGTGGATGGCAAGGCCGAGGTGGACGGCTGTTCGGAAATGGTCGAAAGCATGGCCGAAGGCAACAAGCTGACCATCAAGAAGGATGGCGCCGCGACCGTGGTGTACAACGGCCAGGTGAAGTGAGTGGGCTCAGGCCGGCACCACGTTGGCCCAGTACCCCAGTACCCGCTGGACCCGGACCGGCAGGATCTCGGTCAGCAGCATCAGGCTGGCATCCGGCTGGTCGAGGGACAATGACCTGCTGACCTGCAATCGCGCGACCCGCGGGTCGCACCTGAGCACGCCTGGGCGATAGTTGTCGAGTTCCTCCAGCACTTCGGCCAGGGGCATGCGCTCGGCCACCAGGTGTCCGTGGGTCCAGGCTCCGGCCCCGGCTGGCAATGCTACCCTCGGGGTGCTGCCCGTGTCGCTGAACAGTTGCTGCCAGCCGGCGTCCAGTACCACCGGAGCGGCCGAACCACACGCGATCGATGCCACGCCATCGAGCATCTGCACCAGGGTCGCGGATGCCTGTTGCTGGACGATCAAGCGTGCGGCCTGTCCCGGCATGATCCGTATCTGGGTGGTTCGCAGGCTGACACCGGCGCCTTGTGTCACCTCCAGCAGCACCCGTCCACGTTGCAAGGTCACGGCGTGGCCAACGCTGTCCAGCGCGCTGCGGCTGTCCAGTAGTACTGACAGGCCTGGTGCCAGTCGCCAACCGCGTCGTTGTCCGGTGCCGGTGGCGCAATCGCTGAACAGCGTTGGCAGCACGCCACCTTGGTTCACGCCATAGCCACTGGCGAGAAGTACGCCGGTCGTGGTCAGGCCGCCGAGCAGCGTTCGCCGCGACACCTTCGCCCGGCCACCCAGGGGCTGGGAGTCACCGTTCTGGATCAGGTCCAGTGCCGGGTCGCGGTGGGTTGAAGTCATGCGGCGACTCTCTGGGGAGGGCGAAAAGGTACTTATGATAATTCTTATCATTTAACTTCTGCCAGTTGCTTCGGCTCGCTCTGAAGGGTGTTCGCCACAGCTCTTGCAGCGCCTATGAGATCGAGCGCCGCGCGGGCGGCGCTCGATCTCATAGGCGCTGCAAGGGCTGTGGCGAACACCTCCCGAAGCAACCACCCCTCCAGAACTTTTTCCATTTTCCCGGTCTATTGGGTGAGTGCATTCCTCGGTTGCTCCAACAGCCACCGAACGCACGCTTACCTGCCATTCAGAGGTTGTCTTCTCTCATGAAACTCCCTGCCCCATGCATGCTGCTCGTTGGCCTGTTCGCACTCGCGGCCGCAGGCTCGGCATCCGCCGCACCGATGAAGACTTCGACACCTCACACCTTCGAACTGGCGGACCGCCAGGCCAGCGAAAACCCTTGGCCAAGCCTGGCCAGCACGCCCTCGGCAGCACTGCTGGCCCACGACGACCGCTACCGGCACGACGAGCGCTGGCACGATCACCGTGACGACTGGCGTCGGGAGCAGTGGCGCCGCGAACAATGGCGCCGGGAGCAGCACCGCCGGGAAATGGAACGGCAGCGCTACTGGGAGCGCCATCACGAACGCGCCCTGCGACATCGCTATGACGACGACCATCGCTACTATCGCCGCTGAACAGTCCATGCGCTCTGGAACAAACACGCCTTGAGCTGACACAGCGTGGGAGCGGGCTTGCCCCGCGATGGGGTTGCGCGATACATATGAAAATCCGTATATTCGATTTTCCATATGTGTAGGCCATCACCATGCTCACGCCCCCTGAGGTATTCAAATGCCTCGCCGACGAGACCCGCGCACGCGCTACCTTGCTGATCGCCCAGTCGGGCGAGCTGTGCGTCTGCGAGTTGATGTGCGCCCTTGGCGACAGCCAGCCGAAGATCAGTCGCCACCTGGCCCAGCTGCGCAACTGCGGCCTGCTGCAGGACCGCCGCCAGGGCCAGTGGGTGTACTACCGCCTCGCCCCGCAGCTCCCCGCCTGGGTACATGACCTGCTGCAGCTGACCCTGCGGGCCAACGAAGCCTGGCTGCATGACAACACCACCCGCCTGCAGCACATGGACGGCCGCCCGCAACGCGCCGCCTGCTGCTGAACCTGCCCCCGGAAAACACCCATGCTGATCGCGATCGCGGTATTCGTCTTCACCCTGGTGCTGGTGATCTGGCAACCCCGTGGCCTGGGCGTGGGCTGGAGCGCGGCACTCGGCGCGCTGATCGCCCTGGCCGTTGGCGCGGTCTCGCTGCAGGACATCCCGGCGGTCTGGGCCATCGTCTGGAACGCCACGGCCACCTTCATCGCCATCATTATCATCAGCCTGCTGCTCGATGAAGCCGGCTTCTTCGAATGGGCCGCCCTGCATGTGGCGCGCTGGGCCAATGGCAGCGGCTACCGGCTGTTCGCCTTCTGCGTGCTGCTGGGCGCGGCGGTGTCGGCACTGTTCGCCAACGACGGCGCCGCGCTGATCCTCACCCCCATCGTCATGTCGATGCTGCTGGCCTTGCGCTTCTCGGCGGCCACGACCCTGGCGTTCGTCATGGCCGCCGGCTTCATCGCCGACACCGCGAGCCTGCCGCTGGTGGTGTCGAACCTGGTCAATATCGTCTCGGCGGACTATTTCGGCCTGGGCTTCGGCGGGTACGCCGCGGTGATGGTCCCGGTGAACCTGGTCAGCGTCGCCGCCACCCTCGGCGTGCTGTGGCTGTTCTTCCGCCGCGACCTCCCCCGTCACTACGCCCTCGATGCGCTCAAGGCCCCCGAGGCGGCGATCCATGACCGCGCCACCTTCGTGGTCGGCGGCTGGATGCTGGTGGTACTGCTGGTCGGGCTATTCGCCCTGGAACCGCTGGGCGTGCCGGTCAGCGCGGTGGCGGCGGTGTGCGCGGCGATGCTGTTCGCCGTCGCCGCCCGCGGCCATCGCATCTCCACCCGCCGCGTGCTGCGCGAGGCGCCCTGGCAGGTGGTGATCTTCTCGCTGGGCATGTACCTGGTGGTGTACGGACTGAAGAACGCCGGCCTCACCGACCTGCTCACGCAACTGCTCGACCGCCTGGCCGCGCACGGCCTGTGGAGTGCTACCCTCGGCACCGGCCTGCTCGCCGCCTTGCTGTCGTCGGTGATGAACAACATGCCCAGCGTGCTCATCGGCGCGCTGTCGATCCAGGCCAGCGATGCCCAGGGTCTGGTGCGCGAGGCGATGATCTACGCCAACATCATCGGCTGCGACCTGGGCCCCAAGATCACCCCCATCGGCAGCCTCGCCACCCTGCTCTGGCTGCACGTGCTGGAGCGCAAGGGCATGCGCATCACCTGGGGCTACTACTTCAAGGTCGGCATCCTGCTGACCCTGCCGGTCCTGTTGATCACCCTCTCGGCCCTGGCCTTGCGCCTGAGCCTTTGATACCCGGAGCGCCCCATGCGAGTCCTGTTCATGTGCACGGCCAACAGTTGCCGCAGCATCCTCAGCGAAGCCCTGTTCAACCACCTGGCGCCGCCGGGCTTGCAGGCCGTGAGCGCCGGCAGCTTTCCAAGGGGCCAGGTGCTGCCGCGCAGCCTGAGCACCCTGCAGCAGGCCGGCATCGCCATCGAGGGGCTGAGCAGCAAAGGCAACGACGCCTTCGCGCACAACCCGCCGGACATCGTCATCACCGTGTGCGACAAGGCCGCCGGAGAATCCTGCCCGGTGTACTTCGGCCCAGCGCTGAAGTGCCACTGGGGGCTGGCGGACCCGTCCGAGGTGGTGGGCGACGAGCAGGCCATCGACGCCGCCTTCCGCGCCACCCTGGCGCATATCGAACGGCGCTGCCGGGCGTTCTTCGCCCTGCCCCTGGACCGCCTCGGGCGCGATCAGCTTGGGGTTGAGCTGGAAAAGATCGGCAGGCTCTGAGGACTGGTCCTTTCGAGGGGTTCGACATTAGAGTTGCAGCGCCTACAAGATCGAGCGCCGCCCGCGCGGCGCATCGCGGATGAATCCGCACCTATTTGTTGCAACGTGGCCATGCCTGATAGGTCATTGCCGTTTCCGCCAGCCAAGGGCACTTGAAGCAGCCGACGGTCTGCTTGCCCACAGGTAGTGTGCCGCGCCCCCGACCCTGTGTATGCTGCACGGGCGCGGCGAGCGGCCCCCGGCGGCTTGCAGGACCTCGCGCGGCCGCCCTGCGTGATCGGACCATGACCGGGCTACCCGTATCGGACACCCCTGCCCTATGCCCGTCGACCTGCAAGCCCTCTACCCCAGGCTGATCCACCTGATGCTGGACACCGTGTTCGTGGTCGACCGGGACGACACCATCGTGTTCGTGAGCAACGCCTGCGAGGCCTTGCTCGGCTACCGCGCCGACGAACTGACCGGCACCCCGATCACCCGCTACATGCACCCGGACGACCTGGAAACCACCCGCGCCTCGATCGTCCGGGTCATGGACGGCACCCCGCACTTCGACTTTCGCAACCGCTATGTGCGCAAGGATGGCGAGATCGTGCATATCCTCTGGGCGGCCTTCTGGTCCGACGAGGTAGGGGCGCGGATCGGCGTCGCGCGCAACATCACCGCCCTCACCCAGGCCGAGCAGGAGCTGCGCTTTCTCGCCCATCACGACCCGCTGACCAAGCTGACCAACCGCTCGCTGTTCAACGACCGCCTGGCCACGGCCCTGCGCGCCGCCCGCCATCAGCAGCGCCAACTGGCCTTGCTGTTCCTTGACGTCAACGACTTCAAGGGCATCAACGATGTGCACGGCCATGCGGCCGGCGACCGCGTGCTGTGCACCATAGCCCAACGCCTGCAGGACAGCGTGCAGGAAGCGGACACCGTGGCGCGGATCGGTGGCGACGAGTTCATCGTGCTGCTGACCGACGTGCCGTCGGAGGACGCCGTGTACGAGGTGGTCGAGCAGATCGCCATGGTCATGAAGGAGCCGCTCGGGGCCGAGTTCGGCGATGTCAGGATGCCGTCCTGCAGCATCGGCGTGGCCTGCTATCCCACCGATGGCGAGGATGCCGACACCTTGCTCAGCCATGCCGATGGAGAGATGTACCGCAAGAAGCGGCGGCGGGTACGGGTGGGGTGATGGCCTGTTGTGGCCTCATCGCGGGAAAAGCCCGCTCCCCCGCGGATGAGCACGCGCCCCACCGTTTGTGGGAGCGGGCTTGCCCCGCGATGAGGCCCGTGCGATTGCTCAGCCCTTCCAGGCCTCCACCACCGCCCGCGTCGCCGCCGCGATCGTCTCGCTGTTCCACGGCGCATCCTGTTTCGTGCTGCGGCTGAACACCACCAGGATCCACGGCGCCCGGCCCTTGGGCCAGATGACTGCGACATCGTTGGCCACGCCATAGTCGCCCGAGCCGGTCTTGTCGCCCACCACCCAGTCCTTCGGCAACCCGGCGCGAATGCGGGTGTCGCCGGTGGTGTTGCCCTTGAGCCAGGCCTGCAGCTGTTGTTGCGCGGCGGCGGGCAGGCCATCGGTGAGCAGCAGGCGCTGCAGGGTCATGCCCATGGCCAGGGGCGTCGTGGTGTCACGCGGATCCCCCGGCAAGGCGGTGTTCAGCGTCGGCTCGTTGCGATCGAGGCGGAAGGTCGGATCGCCCAGGGCACGGACGAACGCCGTCAGCCCGGGCGGACCGCCGACCAGCTCGAGCAGCAGGTTGCCGGCGGTGTTGTCGCTGTACTGCACGGCGGCGGCGCACAGTTCGGCGACGGTCATGCCAGGCCCGACATGCTTTTCGGTGACCGGCGAATAAACCACCAGCTGCTCGGCGCCATAGGCGATGCGCCGCGCCAGCAAGCCCGGCTCGGACACGCTGCGGTGCAGGACGGCACCGGCAAGGACGGCCTTGAAAGTGCTGCAGAAGGCAAAGCGCTCTTCGCCACGCCAGGCCAGCTGCCGGCCGCTGCCGGTGTCCAGGGCCCACAGGCCGATGCTGCTGCCACTGGCCGCCTCGAGTTGCTGCATCGCCTGGCGCAGCGGATCGTCCGCCCAGGAGGGCAGGGTCAGCAGGGCCGAGCAGCCGAGCGCGCCCTGGAGCACGCGGCGACGGCTGAGGGTGGGGATCATGCAGGCATTCCTTGAGAAAATGAGCAAAACGCGAAGGCTAGAACGTTTTAGCACCTGAGCCAAGCACCGCCTTGTCCCTCCAGCAGGACCACCCATGCCATGGGAAAGCGGATTCTTTTCGCGCCACTGCCCTGGCCACCCTTGCGTTGACCGGCAAAAGGCAGGACAGTAACCGGGTGTTCCCGCAATGAAACGGAGATTCGCCTTGACTACCGATCGCCTGAGCCTGCTCCAGTTCGAGCAACTCAGCCTGAAGCCCGCCGCCGCCAGCCAGTTCGCCCTCTCGCTCAAGGACCTCGAACAGCTGACACTCCCCGAGCGCTACGCCTATCGTGCAGCCCACTACCTGGGCGACATGGCCGAGGCAGAGAACAGCCAGCAGCTGGCTGTCGCCAAGGACCAGGGCATCGGTTTCACCCAGGGCCTGCTCACCGCCGCGGCCATCGAAGACGCCCTGGCGAAAAGGCTGATCGAGGTCTTCAATAACGCCAGCGAGCGTGCCCTCAAGCTGCTGCCACAGTAACGGTAGTTGCCTTCCCGAGCCCGGCGCCTGTCCGGGCTCATGCCTGATCCTGCCCTACCAGCTTCTGCGTCTCGCCTGGCCATCGTCCAAGGAGTCCACATGCCACTGGTACGCATCGATATCAAGCGCCACCCCGACCCGGCTCATCTGCGCACACTCGGCCAGATCGTCTACGCCTGCATGCGGCGAACGATCAATGTGCCCGAGCACGACAATTTCCAGATCCTGACCGAACACGACGGCGACCGCCTGGTGAGCGACCCGCAATACCTGGGCATCCAACGCTCCGACGGCCAGGTGTTCATCCAGATCACCCTCAACGAAGGCCGCACCCTGGAGCAGAAGAAGGCGCTGTACCAGGCCATCGCCGAAGGTTTCGAGCGCGAGGCCGGCGTGCGACCGGAGGATGTGTTCATCAACCTGGTCGAGGTGCGCAAGGAGAACTGGTCGTTCGGCAACGGTATCGCCCAGTACGCCAGTTGACGGCAGTGGGCAGCCTGGCACCGTCCTTACCATGGCCGCAGGAGCCTCCGATGATCAGCGAACTCTCCGTTCATGTCCTGTTCCGCAGCCTGTGCTATCCGCTCGGTTGGCCACTGGTAAAGCTGGCCACGCTGGGCAGATACCCGTCCAGGGGCGCCTGGTACACCGAGCGCGCCGAGGCCGAGTGGACAGCGGCCATCGGCCTTGTCGTACTCTTGCTGCTACTGATGCTGTTGCTGGGACAATTCGACGTTGCGCCTTTCCCCTGATCCGCTGGAGCCCTTCATTGACCAACACGCCCTTCTTCCCCTTGCAGACCCTCGCGGCCGAGTTGCTGCCCCACCTGCCCGCCGACAGTAACGACGGCTCCCACGACCTTGCCCATCTGCAACGGGTCTGGAGCAATGTCCGGCGTATCCAGGCCAGGGAAGGAGGCGACCTTGAAGTGCTGCTCGCCGCCACCGTGCTGCACGATTGCGTGGCAGTGGAAAAGAACTCGCCCCTGCGCTCGCAGGCCTCGACGCTGTCGGCCGAACGCGCCGCCGCGATCCTTGCCGACATGGGCTGGCCGCAACCGCGCATCGAGCAGGTGACCCATGCGGTGATGACCCACAGCTACTCGGCGGGCCTTTCGCCGCAGAGCCTGGAAGCGAAGATCCTCCAGGACAGCGATCGCCTGGACTCCATGGGCGCCGTCGGCATCGCCCGCTGCTTCTATGTGTCCGGGCGCATGGGGTCGGCACTCTACGACGTCGAGAACCCCACCGCCGCAGGCCGGGACTATCGCGACAACCGCTTCACCATCGAGCATTTCCAGACCAAGCTGCTCAAGCTCGCCTCGGGCTTGCAGACCGACGAAGGTGCGCGACTGGCCGCGCTCAGGCATCAGCGGCTGGCGTCGTTCCTGGCCGAATTCATGGAGGAAATCGGGGTGGATCCGGCCTGAGCCTTGTCGACCCCGGCTTGAAGGGCACCCGTGCGCCCTTCTGCGAAAATCCGCTTTACCTGTCTATAACTTCATAGTTCATCATCGCCCCACTGCATGAGGGGAAGACCGGTGTATCGCATTTCCGAACTGGCGGCGAAGGTGGGCCTGAGCCGCTCCACGCTGCTCTACTACGAAAAACTCGGGCTGGTTAGCTCACGGCGCCAAGCCAACGATTATCGCACTTACGGCGAACAGGACCTGCAGCAGCTGCGGCTGTTGCAGCAACTGCAGGCCGGCGGCCTGAGCCTCAAGGAATGCCAGGCCTGCCTGGAGGCGCGCCTGGACCGCGCAGCCCTGCTCGAACGCCTGCACACCCTGGACGAAGAGATCGCCGCCCGGCAACGCTCGCGTGACCTGCTGGCGGCGATGCTCGGGTTGTCGTCCATGCGCCCCTGGCACCAGGCTCTCGAGCAGCAGGCACCCGGCGCCCACCTGGCGTGGCTGCGCCGGCAGGGATTCAATGAAAAACAGGCCCTGCGCCTGAAATGGCTGTCCCGCGACATGAACGAACACGACCGCTACATGGCCGACTTCGAACGCATTTTCGATGGCCTCGAGTACCTCGGCCCAGGCTCGGCACAGGATTCACTCAAAGCACTGCGCGCCCTGCCCCACGCCCCCGCGACACTGCTGGACATCGGCTGCGGTCGTGGCGCCTCCAGCGTGCTGCTGGCCGAACACAGCCTGGCGCACATCACTGCGCTGGACAACGACGAGCACAGCCTGGGCTGCCTGCGCGCGACCCTGGTCGCCAAGGGCCTGCAGGCGCGGATCACGCCGATTTGCGCAAGCATGACCCAGCTGCCGTTCGCGCCCCGGCACTTCGACGCGATCTGGGCCGAGGGTTGCGCCTACATCATGGGCTTCGATAACGCCCTGGCGTACTGGCGCGCCTTCCTCAAACCCCAGGGTTACCTGGTGGTCAGCGACCTGGTGCGGGTGGCCGACAGGCTCGCCCCGTCGGCCGAGGCGTTCTGGCAGGCCGCCTACCCCGACCTGCACAGCGTCGACACGCGCCTGGCCGCCATCGCCCGCCTGGGCTATCGCACCCTGTCGCACTTCCCCTTGAGCGCGCAGGCCTGGGCCAACTATCTGGAGCCGCTGCGCGAACGCGTGGCCAGCCTGGCGGACGAGGACTTCGCCTCCCAGGCCCTGGCCGACATCCGCCGCGAACTCGAGATCCACGAAAACCACCTGGGCGAGTACGGGTATCATCTGTTCGTCATGCAGACGTGCTGAACCCGCCCCAGGACATGGAGTCACCATGAACATCGAAAAACTGCAGAACCGCCTCGCCTTCCTGCGCCAGGCCGAACAACTCAAGAGCGTCATCCGCAGCGCCCACACCTCCAGTGGCCGCGCCGAGAGCACCGCCGAGCACACCTGGCGGCTGTGCCTGATGGCCATCACCTTCGCCGACGAACTGGGCGACCTCGACCTGCTCAAGGTGCTGAAGATGTGCCTGGTCCACGACCTGGGCGAGGCCATCAGCGGCGACGTCCCGGCCGTCAGCAAACAGGGCTTCCCCGACAAGAGCCGGCAAGAGCGCGAAGACCTGCTGCACCTGATGTCGAGTCTGGACACCGTCCTGCGCGACGAGATCATGGCGTTGTGGGAGGAATACGAGGCAGCGACCTCAGTCGAAGCGCAGGCAGTCAAGGCCCTCGACAAGCTGGAAACCCTGCTGCAGCACAACCAGGGGCGCAACCCGCCAGGCTTCGACTATGCCTTCAACCTCGACTACGGCAAGCGCTATACCGCCGCCACGCCGCTGTTCGAGGCCCTGCGCGGCCTGATCGACGCCGATACGCGCCGGCATCTCGACAATGGCATCAGCCTGCGTGACGAGCGCCCGGAGGACGCCACCACCATCGGCCAACTGACCGAGGCCGCCTTTGCCAACGCCGAACATAGCAGCCACACCGAGCAGTTCATCGTCACCGCCCTGCGCCGAGCCGGAGCGCTCACGGTATCGCTGGTGGCCGAGGAGGCCGGTGTCATCGTCGGCCATGTGGCGATTTCCCCGGTGACCCTGTCATCGGGTGCCGAGGGTTGGTACGGGCTGGGACCGGTCTCGGTGCTGCCGCAGCGTCAGGGCCAGGGCATCGGCTCGGCGCTGATCAACGCCGCGCTGGCCCGCCTGCACGGGCTGGGTGGCCAGGGCTGCGTGGTGCTGGGCGACCCGGGGTACTATGGCCGCTTTGGTTTCAAGGCCCAACCGGGCCTGAGCTTGCCGGGCGTGCCGGCCGAGTACTTCCAGGTCCTGGCCTTCAGCGGTGATGTGCCGCAGGGCAGCGTGCAATACTCCACGGCGTTCGAGGCAACCTCCAACGCGTAAACACGGTCACTATAGGCGATCACCCAGCCCTTCCGGGCTGCTCTATCCACAGGGAACAAGGTTGCCAGCGTCACCCGTGTGGGAGCGGGCTTGCCCCGCGACGGCGTCGGCAGCCACAACCTTGTCAACCACACCGACGCTATCGCGGGGCAAGCCCGCTCCCACGCTGGAACCCTGTGCCCTGCGCGACAGCGCAGCCCGGAAGGGCTGTGTGATCTCCTACAGGTTGCGCATCATCACGCGAGCCAACGCGAACAGATGTGCTCCGCAGCCAGCAGCCATCGTCTACCTGAACGTTTCGAACGCGCCTTTCCTTCGCACCAGGTTTCCCGATGCAAGCACTCCTGCAAGAGATCCTCGACCACGTCCGCCCCCTGCTTGCCCAGGGTCAGGTGGCGCAATACATCCCCGCCCTCGCCCAGGTCGACCCGAACCAGCTGGGCATCGCCGTGCAGAGCCTGGACGGCCAGCTGCACTGCGCGGGCGATGCGCACACGCCGTTCTCGATCCAGAGCATCTCCAAGGTGTTCAGCCTGGTGCAGGCGATCAACCACAGCGGTGAGGACATCTGGTCGCGGCTGGGCTACGAGCCCTCGGGCCAGGCATTCAACTCGCTGGTGCAGCTGGAGGTGGAGAAAGGCCGGCCACGCAACCCGTTCATCAATGCCGGGGCACTGGTGATCTGCGACATCAACCAGTCGCGCTATGCCACCCCCACCCTGTCGATGCGCGACTTCGTCCGTCGCCTGGCGGCCAACCCGCGCATCGTCAGCGACACCGTGGTGGCCGAGTCGGAATACCAGCACCGCGCGCGCAACGCAGCCATGGCCTACCTCATGCAGGCCTTCGGCAACTTCCACAACGATGTCGATGCGGTGCTGCGCAGTTACTTCCACCATTGCGCGCTGTCGATGAGCTGCGCCGACGTGGCCCGCGGCTTTGCCTTCCTGGCCAACAGCGGCTACTGCCCGCACAGCGGCGAGCAGGTACTCAGCCCGCGTCAGGCGCAACAGGTGAACGCGATCATGGCCACCAGCGGGCTGTATGACGAGGCCGGCAACTTCGCCTACCGGGTCGGCCTGCCAGGCAAGAGCGGCGTAGGCGGCGGCATCGTCGCGGTGGTGCCGGGGCGCTACAGCATCTGCGTGTGGTCGCCGGCGCTGAACGCCTCGGGCAACTCGCTGGCGGGGCTGCGCGCGCTGGAGCTGTTGAGCGAGCGGATGACCGGGTCGGTGTTCTCGGCGGTCTGAGCGCGCAACCTAAAGGACCGGACTGTCGCGCCAAGCCGAGGGGCTCTGCCCGGTCCAGCGCTTGAACGCCCGACGAAAGCCGCGCACATCGCTGTAGCCGAGCGCCTCGGCGATGCGTTCGATGGGCATGTTCGGGTTGCCCAGCAGGCTCATCGCCCGCGACTGGCGCACCTGCTCCTGCAAGCCTTCGAAGGTCACGCCGTGCTCGGTCAGGTGCCGGCGCAGGGTACGGCTGCTCATGTTGAGGTCGGCGGCGACACTGTCGATCCGGCAGCCCTCGGGCAGGTCGCGGGCGATGGCACGCTCCACGCTCTGCAGCAGGCTGGCCTTGTGCTGCAGCGGCGCGCATTCCAACTCCAGCAATTTGAGCGCCTGGCGCAGGGCGACCGGCTGATGGCCGGGCAGCGGCTGGTCGAGCCAGCGGCTGGCAATCACCATGCGATTGTGCAGGCAACCGAACGTCACCGCCGGCCCTAGCAGATGTATGTAGGTGTCCCGGTAGGCCGGCGCGGCATGGGTGAACTCGAAGCGCAGTGGCTGGAACTCGGCACCGATCAGCGCCCGGCCGTAGACCAGCATGCTGGCGAAGAACTCCTCCACCGCGAACACCTGGATATCGGCGTAGGGCAGCCGGCAGTCGACCTCGATAAAGGTCTCCCGCTCGTCCTCGTGCAGACTGTAGACCGCGATGCCGCCGCTGGCGTGCTGGTAGCGCGCGCCCACCTCGAAGGCATCGCGCAGGGTCCGGCACAACGACAGCACGTGGCCGAGCAGGCCCAGGGTGCCCAGTACATTGCGATGCCCGACCCACAGCCCCAGGCCCTGCCCGGGCAAGGCCTGCAGGGTGCGCTGGATCAGTGCCACGGCCTGGCGACAGGCGATGCGCTGGGCCGGGTCCTGCAGCTCGGCCGGAGTGAAGCCCAGGCCGCGGCACAGCCGCTCGCCGTCCAGGCCACGGTCGCTGGCGAGCTGGACCAGGGTCTGCAACATGAACGGCGACGCCAGCGCCAGGTCGAGTTGCGGGTCGAGGGGGGTACTGGGCATGAAAGGCTGCTCCCGGGCCGAGGCGCCTGAGGTTCTTGTAGTCGGGGGCACTGCGCTCGGCGCCGTCATCATATCGCGCAGGGGCGTGCCCCGACGGCGAGAGTAACAAAATATTGCAGAGTGTCCGGCAAAGCCCCCCTGCCTGTCCGGCACGGCCCTGCGCCCCCTGGCGGACAGCGCTTATTTGTATAGGGCGGCACGACGCCGCTCGCCCACAACAATAAGAACGAGCCCGATCATGAACCCGACCCGCCTCGCCTGGCTGCCCCCGGCAGCCGCCTGCATGCTCAGCGCCAGCCTCACCTTCCCCGCTCATGCCACCGAAAACGGCGTGGACAACATCGGCCCCGGCACCGACGGCTTCTTCGTCCTGCCGCTGAACGTCGACCAGTTGCCGGCGCACATGTTCGCCTTCAACCTCTACTACAACCACTATCAGGCGCGAAAGCTGGATATCAGCTCGCTCGGCGGCAAGGTCGAGCAGGTGAAGATCACCTCCGATGCGATCATCCCGCGGCTGGACTACCTCAGCCCGCTGCGCCTGTTGGGCGGGCGGATTGGCGGCTACGTGGCACAGCCCTACATCCGCCAGCAGGTGGCGATGTTCGGTCAGCGCAGCCGCCGCGAGAGCCAGGGCGATGTCACCATCGCACCGATCATCCTGTGGGACATGGGCGCGGACCTCACCCTCGGCGCGGCGCTGGAGATCACCCTGCCCACCGGCGACTACGAAGCCACGCGCATGGCCAACACCAGCAACAACTTCTACACCTACAAGCCGCTGGTGTCGGCGACCTGGCTGCCCAGCGAACGCAGTGAGCTGTCGGTCAAGGCCACCTACAGCTTCAACGAAGAGAACCACGACACTGACTATCGCTCGGGGCAGCTGTTCCACTTCGACTATTCGGCCAGCTACCGGGTGACCGACAACCTGCGCCTGGGGGTCAATGGCTACTACGTGAAGCAGACCACCGACGACAAGCAGTTCGGCCGGACCGTGAGCTTCATGGGCGAGGATGTCGACGATGGGGTGCGCGGGCAGGTGTTCGCCATCGGCCCGGCGCTGCATTACACCTTCCTCGCGTACGCCAGCATCGAGGCACGCTGGGCCAAGGAGTTCGCGGTACGCAACAGGCCGGAGGGGGAGATGCTGTGGGTCAAGCTGAGTTTGCCGTTTAGTTTGTGAGGCCCGATCCGTTGCTATTTTCAGTTCAGGTGCATTACTCGGAGCAGCCTCTAGGTTTCAGCGTTGACGTCTCGATCGCCGGGGCTGCTTTGCAGCCCTTTCGCGGCACAAGGCCGCTCCTACAGTCGACCGCACTCCCTGTAGGAGCGGCCTTGTGCCGCGAAAGGGTCGCAAAGCGACCCCGGCAATCTTGAACTTGAAAGAGATGGCCCATTTAGGGAAATGCATGAGTTCATGGGCTGCGCAGCACCCCGCTACGCATACACCGGCCAGCGCTCGACAATCCGCCCGCCGCGTACCGCCAGCAGGTCGCCGAACTGCAACAGGATCGCCTCGGACTGGGTCGGGCGCAGGAACACCTGGTCGTCGACCTGCAGGCCCACCGCCACCGAGCCATTGAGCATTTCCTGGTTGGAGCTGCGCCCGTACAGGCCGTTGAAGCGCAGCCCCTTGGGCGACTCGGGCTCGGCCAGCCAGTTGCCGCCATAGATGAAGAAGGTCTCGCGCTGATTCGGGTCCCACCAGGCGAACAACGCCGACTTGCCGTCCAGCGCCGGAATCTGCACCGCCCCCGTGCGCTTGATCACCGGCGTGGCGATATAGGCCGCCGGCTGGTGGTCCTGCAGCGACGGCAGGTCGTAGTGAGTGGGCTTGAGCAACGCCGAACCCACCGATACCTCGCTGCTGGTGCGTTCGTGCTCGTGCATGCGGTAGCTCGGGCTGCCGGCGGTGTTCAGGGTCAGGTCCGTACGCCACAACCCGGGGTAGCGACTGCGAGCATGGTCGACGAAGCCGTCGTACAAGCCCATGACCTTGGCGAACAGCGCCTGCGGCGAGCCGAGGATGCCCGGCACGCCCATGCCGACGAAGGGGTCGTAGCCCATGAAGCCGGCGAAGGCCAGGTGCCGGGGATTGGCGGCGATGATCGCCAGCATCCGCTCCAGCTGCGCCGAGTCCTTGACCCCGCCACGGTGCAAGCCGACATCCAGTTCGATATTGATCCGCAGCCGGGTGCCCAGTCCCTGGGCCAGCGCCAGGTACTGTTGCAGACGCTCGGGGGTATCGAGCAACCATTGCAGTTGCCTGGCCGGGTCGAAAGCACCGCGGTGCGCTTCGTAGAACAGCTGCGCCGAACGCACCGGCAGCGGCTTGCCAAGCAGGATGTCGGCCTCGGGGAAGCGCAGCGCATCATGGTTGAGGAACGGCTGGTGAAACGACATCAGCCGGCGGGTATCGGCGCGCCGGCTGATGTAGTCGAGCAACTGCGGCGAGGGCAGCGACTTCTCCACCAGTCGCAGCTGCTTGCCAGCGCGGCGCACCGACTGGGTCACCACGTCGATGTTGTGGTCCAGGCGGTCGAGGTCGATCAGCATCACCGGGCGCATCGGCCCGTGCTCGCGCAGCTCGCGCTGCAACCTGGCGAAATAGTCGTCGTGCGGCGCCCCTTGGGCGCCAGGGCGCAGCCAGGCGCCGGCAGCGGCCAGCAGCACACTGGCTCCCGCTGCGCCGACCAGGAATTTGCGTCTGTTCATCACGTCTCCTTGTGCTCAGGCCACGCCGAGGATCGAGGCCAGGTGGCCATTGAGGAACTTGCCTGTCGGGTCCAGCGCCTGACGCACCTCGGTGAAGTCCTTCCAGCGCGGGTACAGCGGCTGCAGGGTGCGCGCATTGAGGGTGTGCAGCTTGCCCCAGTGCGGGCGCCCGGCGTATTTCCAGAAGATCGGCTCGATGGCGGCGAAGAAATTGTGGTGGTCCATGCTGTAGTGCTGGTGCACCGAGATCGAGCAGCTGTCGCGCCCTTCGAACATGCTCAGCGGGATATCGTCGGCCTTGACGTAGCGGTACTCGATGGGGAACCAGGTTTGCAGGTCGCGCTCGCGGATCAGCGCGAGGATCTCCCGCAGGCAGGCCGGGCCGTGCTCGGCGGGCACCGAGTACTCCATCTCGTTGAAGCGCACGTTGCGCACATTGGCGAAGATCTCGTACGAGTCACCGACCCGCTCGTCGAAGCTGGCGACATGGCGCAGGCTGTTGAGCAGTACGCGCCGCGCTTCGGGAAAGTCGCTGCCGTACTTGTCGAGCTTCTCGATCAGGCTGACGAATTCGTTGCCACTGCCGCCGGCCGTATCCTGGTCAGCGGTGGCGGCATCATTGGTCTCGTTGAGGGCGATGGACAGCGCATAGTCGGAATGGGTGATCACCAGCATTTCCCAATGCTGGTTTTCCCGGGTGTTCTTCTCCACGTCCTCCAGCAATTCGTCGGTGCGGGCGATCCATTGCCGTTCGCGCAGGCGGAAGGCCTCGCGGTTCTGCAGGCGGATCCGGGTGGCCACGCCCAGCGCGCCGAGGGACACCCGCGCCGCGGCGAACACCTCGGGGTGCCGATGGCTGTCGCAGTCGAGGACCTCGCCGCTGGCCGTGACCAGTTGCAGGCCGGTGACCTTCGAGGAATACGAGCCAAAGCCGACGCCGGTGCCATGGGTCGAGGTGGCGATCGCGCCGGCCAGGGTCTGGTAGTCGATGTCGGCCATGTTCGGCAGCGCCTGGCCGACCGCCTTGAGCGCCGCGCCCATCGCCGAGATCGGCGTGCCGGCGGCGAACTCGGCCTGCAGGGTGGCGGGGTCGTGGTCGAGCAAGCCGTTGAAGTAGCCCAGCGACAGCAAGGTGCCGTCGCTGGGCACCAGGGCGCTGAAGGAATGCCCCGAACCGACCGGACGCACCCTGCCGGGGGCCTGGCGGATGGCCTGGGCCAGTTCGTCGAGGCTCTGCGGCGCCAGCCGCGCCTCGGGCAGGCAGCTCTGCGCGCCGGACCAGTTGCGCCAGGGGATCAGCCGTGGCGCACGCAGCAGTTGCGCCAGTGCCGGGTTGGCGGAAAGCGCGAGCAACGCGCAGGCCGTGCCGGTGTGTTGCAGCCAGCGACGACGGGAAAGGTGAATCGTCATGGGAGTACCTTGCGCTCAGTGGAGGGGCTGGCCGGACATGTAGCCGATCAGGGCAAGGAACTGCGCCTCGCTGCACTGCATGCACAGGCCCATGGGCGGCATGCCCTGGTAGCCGTTGATGCTGTGTTCCAGCAGGCGGTCGACGCCCTGGGCCAGGCGCGGCGCCCAGGCCGCCGCGTCGCCTGCCAGGGGTGCGCCGGACGCGGGGTTGGCGTGGCAGGTCTGGCAGGTGCTGGCATACAGCGCGGCCAACGCAGGGTCGGCAGGGGCGGCCTGGGTGGCGGCGGGCTTGCTGTCGTCCCGGCAACCGCCGAGCAGCAGGGCCAGGGTGGTCAGGGCGGCTGCAGGCAGCAGCGGTGGAAAAAGCGGCATGGTGCTCCCCTCTTCTACCGTGCTTGGGCACGGTGTTTTCTTGTGGTGGGTAGGGGGCAACAGTAAGGCGGGGAAAGGCTGGGGGTTCAGGGCAATGGCGGACAGCTAGGGGGGTGGGATCGGACAAGCCTGCGCAGGACAAGCAGCAACAGGCAGCCCTTCGAAGGTGTTGAAAATTGGCGTCCGACTTGGGCTTGCCGGGGCTGCTTTGCAGCCCATCGCGGCACAAGGCCGCTCCTACAGGGGTGCGCGTTCGCCTGTAGGAGCGGCCTTGTGCCGCGATGGGCCGCAAGGCAGCCCTGTCAGCCCTTGTTGGTCAGGCCATCAACCTGGCCTTCGACCGTCACCGGCCCGACCTTCAGCTTGCCGCCTTCCAGCGACACGCTGGGCAGGCCTGCCTCCGGCAGCTTGGGCAGGTCGAGGGTGGCCTTGACCTGGTAGCCGAGCGGCTTGACCTCGGCTCCAAGCGTGGTACCGCCCTGCTCCACGCCCTTGACCTGCAACCCCAGCCCACGCTGCGCCGAGATGCCCGAAGCCTCCGTAACCCCGGCCTTGCGCACGAACTCGCCCTGGGCATTGAACGATGGCGTGTAGTCGAAGCCTGGCTTCTCCTGGCCCTCCTTCGCCTCGCCCGGCTTGCCGGCCAGGCCCGCGCCCAGGTCGACCCGCACCGAGGTGGTGGTGTCCTGGCGTTCCGCGACCGTCAACCCGCCCGCCAGCTTGCCGCCGACCTGCTGGCCGTCGACCCGGGCGCCACTGAGTTGCGCCGCACCGGCACTGTTCAGGGTCACATCGCCAGCGGTGATATGGCTGTTCTGCTGGGTGGTGGCCTGCAGATGGTCCACCTGCACCTTGCCGCCCAGGTCGAAGTCATGGGACGAGCTGACCTTTTGCCCGGCGTCCGCCGGTGTATTTCGGCTCAGGTTGCTCCCGGCCTTCACCTCGACGCCCCAGTTGGTACGGCCCTGGGTGGACTGCGCCGACTCCAGTGCCAGGCCACCCTCGCCTGCGCTGACGTTGACGCCCGTGGCGCCGACCTGGGTGCCCTGCAGATGCACCGACTGGCCGGCCAGGTCCACATTGCCACGGCTGTTCAACTGGCCGCCGGCCAGGGTCTGCGAGCGTTCGTTGGTCTGGCCCACATTGAAGTTGCCACCCAGCTTGCCGCTCAGGTCACGGCCCTGCTCACCGGTAGCCGCCTTGCCGCCGAGGTTGAGGCCACCGCCCAGATGACTGCCGCTGACGGTCCGGGTGTCGCTGGCGGCCTGCAGGTCGAGGGCGCCACCGGCCTTGAGTTCGACCGGGCCACCCGCGTCGATGCGTGTGCCTTGCAGGGTCTGATCGCCAGCACTGCCCAAGCGCACCGGGCCGCTGCCACTGATGCTCGCCACCTGGGCCTTGCTGTCGACACTGTGCTCGCCGGCATGGTCGAGCTGGAACCCAGCGCCCAGGTCGACCTTGTCGCCCACCGGCAAGGTGCCCACGGTCAGCGAACCGCTGCCACCGAGGCTGCCGGTGTCGCGACGCGCCTGGTTGCTGGCCTGGTCCAGGGCCAGCTTGCCGCCGCTGTTGACCGTCACCGCGCCCTGGCCACCGTCGAGACGGCTACCTTCGAAGCGGGCATCGCCACCGACCTGGATGTTCAGGCCCTGGTTGCCACTGAACGTACCGACCACGGCAGTGGATGTGTCTTCGCTCAGGTGCTTGCTGCCACCGGAACCGTTGGCGGTCACGTTGAGGTCCTCGCCGGTCTTGGTGTAGATCCGGGCGGACACATCGGCGTTCACCTGCTGCTCGCTGCGGCTGTGGGTGTTGCTGGCCGCGTCGGCCTGCAACGAACCGGCCTTGACGTCCAGCGCGCCGCCGTTGGCGTTGTAGCGGGTGCCCTGGTCCTTCAGCGCGCCGGCCACGTCCAGCTGCACGCCCTGGCCATTGAACTGGCTGGCCACCGCAGTGCCGGTCTGCTCGCCCTGTTGCTGGCTGGCATGGCCCACGGCCAGGTCGACGCCCAGGTTCGGCGTGCCGAGCTTGCCCAGGGCGGCGGTCAGCGAAGTCTTGCCGTCCAGCACGTCCTTGACGTCATCAAGCGGCAGCTTGCCGTCGAGCGCGTCCTTGACCGACACCTTGCCGTCCACCACGTCCTTGACCGCCCCGGCGATCGGCCGGGCGATGTCCTTGTACTCGACGTTGACACCGACATCCGCCGTCCAGCTGCTCTGCTGCTGGCTGCTGCTGGTGGTGTCGCGGGCCGCGCGGTTTTCCACCTGGCCTGCGCTGATGCTCAGGGTGCCGGCGCTGTTCACCTGCGCGCCTTCGCTGGCCAGGGTGTCGGCCTTGATTTTCACGCTGCCGGCGCTGTCGAGGCCGGTGGTCTTCGCCGTGGTGCTGCTGGACGTGTCTTGCTCGGTGCGATGGGCGAAGTCGACCCCGGCGCCGGCACGGTCCAGGCCGGCAGTGAGGTAGACGCCACCGCCGGTGTGGCTGCTGTCGCGGGACTCGCTGCGGCTGTCCTGCTCGGCCAGCAGCGATACTTGCTTGCCGGCCAGGGTGGTATCGCCCGCGGTGGACTTCACCGCTGCACCCTTGACGGTCAGGTCACCGCCGGCGGCCAGCTGAACCTCGCTGCCGCTGAGGCTGGAACCCTGCTGGCTGACCTGGCTGCCAGCGGCACTCTGGCGGTCGCTCGCATAGCCGATGCCAGCACGATACTGCCCGGAGCCCGGCGCGGTCTCCTTGGCCGAAGCAACGAAGCCACGGCTGCTGCTGGCGCTGTTGTGTTCGCGGGTGTCCTGGGCCGAGGCGACCTTCAGATCCCCCGCCGCCTCGGCGCTCACCGCGCCGGTGGCCTTGACCGTCGAGCCGACCACGTCGATGCCCTCGGCGCTGCTCAGGCCGACGCTGCCACCGGCCACCAGCTCGCTGCGCACCGCGGTGCTTTCCCGGCTGTTCTGCTTGGCTTCGTTGTGGCTGACGCCGAAGAACTTGCTCTGCTGGTTCTGGCTGTCACGCTGGTCGGTGCGCGAGGCGTTGCTGATCTGCACCTGCTTGCCGGCGATGCGGATGTCCTGGCCACTGGTCAGCTGGGCACCTTCGGCCAGCACCGAGGCCTTGGCGTGCAGTGCGATGTCGCCACCCTTGAGCTGGCTGGTGACGCTGCGCTGGGTTTCATTGCGGTTGTCCCAGTCGGCCTTCCAGAAGCCCTTGGTGTGCTTGCCCTGGTCGACCTGCACCTGGCGCTCGGTGGCGGCGGTCAGGCGCAGGTCGGCGCCGCTGTCCAGGCGCAGCTTGCCGGGCGCCTCGAGGCTGGCAGCGCTGAGGGTGAGATCCTGGCCGGCGTGCAGCCCGGCATCACGCTGGGCCACGACACGGGTGGCGTGCTCACGGGTGTCGCTGTCGGTCTGGGTGCGCTGGTAGGTCTCCCAGTCGATGCCCAGCGCGCCGCTGCGCCAGTTCTCGCGTTTTTCCTGGAGCTTGCGGCTTTGCACGGTGCTCAGGGTGAGGTTGCGTCCGGCGTCGAGCTTGACGTCGCGCCCGGCCACGTCGGCGGCGGCCAGAGTCAGGTCCTGGGCGCCACGCAGTTCGACATCACCCTGGCTGCTGCGCACGCCGGCACGGGTCGCTTCCAGCGAGTCGGCCACGGCAGCGCCGCTGACGTTCAGGTCACCCGCCGAGTCGATGCGCACGCCGTCGCGGCCGTCGATCTGCCCCGACCCGACCCGCACCCCGGCACCCTGCGCAGTGCTGACGATGTTGATGCGTCCGGCCTGCATCGCACCGAACAGGCTGGCGTCGATACGCTGCTCGCCACTGCTCGCGCCGTGGTCGACGACCTTGACCTGGCCGCTGGCGTAGTCCACCTGGTTGCGGCCCACGGTGAGGTTGAGCTGGTCACGGGCATCCAGGCGGCCCTGGCTGTCGATGCGCGGGGCGATCAGGTTGACCGAGCCGCCGTCGTTGCGCACGCCGGCGCCCTGCACCTGCAACTGGCCGTTGGCGTCCTGGGTGCCCAGGGCCTTGAGTCGGCCCGCGTCCAGTTCAGGGCGGCCCACCACCAGGCTGGCATTGGGTGCATTGATGAAGCTGGCGCCGTTGACCGAAATCCCGTTGGGGTTGGCCAGCACGTAGTCGGCGGCGCGGCCGAAGATTTCCTGGGCGCCATTGATGGCGGAGGCGTTGCGGCTGACCACTTCGTTGAGGATCACGCTCGCCGCCTGGCCCTGGAACTGCGGGTTGGCCGCCAGCTCACCGGCCAGCTGCGAGTGGCCGGCCTGCAGGGCGTTGTTCAGCACCAGGCCCTGGCGGTCGACGTTGTAGTCGAGGAACTGGTTGTGCGACAGGCCGGCGCCGTTGGGGGCGACGATATTGACGATGGGCACGCCGCCCTGGGTCTGCAACTGTGCCGTGCCCCCGGGGCCGGGGGCGACCACGACGCCGCCGGCCAGCGCCTGGGGCAGGCTCGCGGCCAGGAACAGGCTGGCTATCGCCCAGCGCAGCTTGCCCTGCGGGGACAGGTTGAAGGTAAAGGGGGTCTTGGGCATAGGTCACTCTCCATGTCGGTACTGCTGATTCGGTGCGCTCAAATCTGCACGGCGGCCCTGAACAGCCAGACCTCTGGCTCGCGGTGGTAACCGCTGGGGGTGGTCAGGCTGCGCTGGTAGTCAACGTCCAGCTGCAGCGCCTTCCAGCTCAGGTTCAGGCCCAGGCTCGCGCCGCTCAGGCGCTGGCTGGCAGCGCCGTGGTCGGCCTTGATCCAGCCGTGGTCCAGCCCCAGCCGCGGGGTGATGGTCAGCGGCCCCTGGGGCTGAAGCGGCAGGCGCAGGGTGTTGCGCCACACCGCCCCGCTGGCCCCGGACAGGCTGCTGAGGCGATAGCCGCGCACGGCGGAATCGTCGGTGCCGAGCAACTGCTCGATGGCCGGCAGCGGGTCGGGGCTGTACTGCAGGTTGAGCTGGCTCTGCCACTGCCAGGCCTGGCCCAGCAGCTGGCCATTGCGCCACTGGCCGAGGCCGGCGCGGTACTTGCGAAACTGCGCCATGGGCAGGTCGGGCACCGGCCGGTCGGCATCGTCGTCGGCGCCAAACCAGTGCAGCCCCTGGGCGTAGTTGAGGTCCAGGTTCCACACCGCGCTGTCGAGCCAGAACAGGTTGAGCCCGGCCTCGGCCACCGTCAGCGTCGGGCTCTGCACGTCCAGGCGGACCTTGGCGAATTCGCTGTCGACATCCTTGTGCGCCAGTTGCAGGCTGGCGCTCAGTTGATGGCGCTGGTCGCGCCACAGCACGCGCTCGCCGCGCAGGCTGAGCTGGTCGGTGATGCCCGTGCTGTGCAGGGTCAGGGTGCTGAGCTTGATCGGCGAGCGGTACTCGGCATGGCTGGCGAACAGGCTGAAGGTCCAGTAGCCATAAGGAATCGCGTAGTACAGGCTGGCATTACGGCTGTAGCGATCGCCCTGGTTGAGGGTGTCGCTGGCCGACAGGCTGAGCAGATCGTTGAGCGCCAGCGGATTGTCCAGGCTCAGGCTGTACACGCTGCGGTCACGGCCAGTGCTGGCGCTGCCGAGATTGTCCAGGCCCAGGCCCACGGAAACCCGTGGCTGGCCGGCGCTGCGCGGACGCAGGATGATCCGCGAGGCGCCCGGCTGGCTGCCGGGGGCGATGTCGGCGGTGAGGTCGACCGAACGCAGGCGGTTGAGCTGGTCCAGGCCCTGCTCCAGGTCGCGCAGGTTCAGCGGCTCGCCGAGCATGCCGGGGAAGGCCCCGGCCAGGGACACCGGCAGGCGCTGGTCGGCCAGTTCGATGGCTTCCAGGTAGCCTTCGTCCACCAGGATGTCCAGCGACTGCCCGGCCGCCGGGGCGCTGCTCAGGTAGGGGCGGCTGGCGATGTAGCCCTTTTCCAGGTACAGCGCGGTGATGCCCGCCAGCAGCTGGTTGATCTGCCCCACGCCCATGCATGCGGCCACCAGGGGGTCGATGCGGGCATCGAGGGTGGCACGGTCGATCAGCGTGACACCGCCGATGCGCACACCGGCCAGCGGCCAGCAGCGCGCATCCGGGGCCACGGCCTTGGGTGTCTGCGCAGTGTTGTCGGGCGTGGTGAACGCGCCGCGTTGCAGTTGCCGGCGACGTTGTTCCAGTTGCAGTTGCTGCAGGTCGTGTTGCTGCTGTTGCTGTTGGCGCAACACTTCCTGGCCGGGGGTAAATGTCTCGGCATGCAGGTTGCCGGCGCACAGGCAAGCCAGTGCGACAGACAGCGCTAATTGACGACGTTCAACAGCAGACAGGTACGACATACAACACCCATTCGCAGGCAAAGGCACAGCGAGAATCGCAGCACTTGGAACTTCCCGGCACGGTTACCGAGGGTATCGGCACACATGCGATAACTTTAGAAAGTTGAGCGTTGTTCGTTGGAACGCTCGCGGAAAAGTTAACGACTGCTAATTACCAGATGGCTCGGGGCATGACCGCAGGGTCACTGGATAGCCCGTGGCAAAGCGGGTAGAGGGGTTGACGAAAAAAATTGTCCAACAATCGAACTTGATGACTGTCTGGCCCCACAGTACTTGTAGACACGAGTGGGAGACACCGGACTTTAGTCGTAGGGTGGAAAGAGGGGTAACTTCTGGTTTATCGACAGACTGGGCAAGAGACAAGCGAGTTGAAAATTGCGCATAAGTTGCGCAATTTAATTAAGAGTGATTGCCTCTGGAATGCATATTTTTCCAAGTGTTCGCCGGGAGTATTGCAGCGCCTACAAGATCGAGCGCCGCCCGCGCGGCGCATCGCTGGCAAGCCAGCTCCCACATTTGTTTCGGGCCAGTTACGCCTGCGCCGCCGCGGCTGTACGCCTTGTTTGTACGACGCGGATTCAGCGTGGGCACCACTGGCGTCCCACTTGTCTCAAGACATGCGCCAAGGCGGGCAACGATAACTTCACAGGATTGATTGGCCTGAAACAGATGTGGGAGCTGGCTTGCCAGCGATGCGCCGCGCGGGCGGCGCTCGATCTTGTAGGCGCTGCAGGACTATCGCCTGCCACTCACCGCCATCACACGATCCTCCTCACCGCTCCAGCGCCGAACCGCGCAATAGTCCCTCCTCTTCATTCCCCTCGCCCAGCCCGTCGATCTGCGCCATGCTCAGCCGCGCCGTCTCCCTCAACCCCAACGAACACAACGCCACCAGCGCCAGCGCCGCCGCCCCGTACAACGCGACGCCCAGTGGGTCATGCCCGTTGAGAATCAGGATCGCCGTGGCAATGCTCGACGCCGTCCCGCCCCCCAGTGCCGCGCCGACCTGGTAGCTGGCGGAAATGCCCGAGTAGCGCATTTCCCGGGGAAACTGCTCGCCCAGAAATGCCGGGATCGGCCCCTGGGTGGCCCCCATCAGTGCACCGACCAGGCTGTAGGCGACCAAGGCGATACCGAAGTGGCGCATGTCCACCAGGGCAAAAAAGACGAACAGCCCCAACGCCATGACCAGCGCCCCGAACACCATCACCACACGCCGCCCCAGGCGGTCCGACAGGTGCCCGAACAGCGGCGCCGACAGCACGATGGCCACCGACAGGGTCAGGTCGAACATCAGGGCCTCGGTGCTGCCGTACCCCACCTGGGTGGCGTAGGTCAGGAAGAACGTGCTGCCGATGTAGGCAATGGTGCAGTAACCAAAGGCAATACCGGTGCACAACAGCAATTGCCGTGGCCGTTGCCGCAGGGCTTGCGCCAGAGGCGCCCGCACGGGTTTGACGGTGGATGCGGCCAGCGGCGTCTTCAGCCGTGCATACAGGCCGATCAGCACCAGGGTGCCTCCCAGCCAGAACGGGAGCCGCCAGGCGAAGTCCACCAGGTTGTCATCGAACGCGGCGCTGACCAGGGCGAATACCGCCGCACCGAGAATGCCGCCCACGCCGATGCCCATGCTGGTGAAACTGCCCCACAGGCCGCGCCGGCCAGGCGGCGCCGACTCGATGCCGAACAGCGCGGCGCCGCCCCACTCGCCCCCGGCGGCAAAGCCCTGGACCAGGCGCAACAGCACCAGCAGGATCGGCGCAGCCACGCCAAGGCTGGCGTGCCCCGGCAGGCAGCCGATGAGGAAGGTGCTCAGCCCCATCAGCAGCAAGGTGGTGACCAGCACCTTCTGCCGACCGACGCGGTCGCCGAAATGGCCGAACACCAGGCCGCCCAAGGGCCGGGCGAGGAACCCCGCGCCGAAGGCACTGAACGCCACGAGGGTGGCGGTCAGGTGGTCCAGTCCGGGGAAGAACACCTGGGGAAACACCAGCGCGGCGGCGGTGCCATAGATGATGAAGTCGTAGAACTCGAGGGCCGTGCCCAGGCCGGAGACGCAGAAGGTGCGCAAGGCGGAGCGGGAAGCTTGTGCATGCATTGTTGTTGTTCTCGTGATGCGGATGGGCTCAGAAACGTTGGCAGCCAGCCTTGGCCAGTTGCAGCGGGGTGCCGGCCACGTAGTCGAGATGACCGTGCTCGGTGTCGATGGCCACGCTGAGCAGGGTCTCCCAGCGCTCGGTGTCGGGCAGATCCAGGTCCGGATGGAAACAGATCGGCGCGGCATCGCCCGCGGCACCGCACATGGCCTCGGCACGGGCACGCGGGTCGGCGCTAGTCATCTGGCCGACCACCTGTTGCAGATGGGCCAGCCGGCCCTCGGTCTCGGCCCGGTCGGCGACCTGCTCGCCGGCGCTGAGCTGCGGGTCGAGGAAGTGGTTGGTGTGCAACAGCCAGCCATCCTCGCGGGGCAGCACCAGCGCCGTGCGCTCGGGACTCAGCTCGATGCTCACCGCACGTGGGCTGCGGTCCTCGCGGGAGAACACAGTCAGCACGGTGGAGGCGCTGACCCGCGCCGAACGGGCCAGTTCGATGGCCTCGTCGACACTGCGTGCCTCCTCCAGCAGCCGCCGGGCGATGGCATGCACCGGCACGCCGCCAGCGCTGTTGTCGCTGCGGTGGTGGAGGATGTTGAAGTGCAGGCCCAGGCCCGCGCTGTTGACCCCCAGCTTGGCCAGCATGCCGAACTCGCAGAACAGCTTGACCGCCAGGCCCCGGCGGCTGCGCAGGGCCAGCATCAGGCCATGGGGGCACAGGCTGTCGTGCCAGTCCCAGGTCTGCAGGGTCTGCGGCGCACGCGGGCCACGGGGGGCGTGCACGGTGGTGGAGCATTCGCTGTGGCGGGTGCGTGCCGCCAGCACCTCGGTGCGGGCGTTGAGGCTCGCCAACTGCCACAACGGCAGGCCGCTGCCACTGGCCAGGCCAGCGATTTCCGCCGCCAGGTCCGGGCTCCAGGCCTCGAGGGCGGCCAGGCTGTTCTCGCCGATGCGCTGCGCTTCGCCCAGCGTCACGCCGACACGGGGAAAGAAGTCCAGGTACAGCTGGGTGGTCTCGCCGATCTGCCCGGCAAAGCGCTCGCCGACCTGACGGCCGCGGGCATGGGGATCGAGGGTATCGGTGACGCAGGTATGGATCTTCACGACGGCTTTCCTGATGGGACGCAAGCGGCAAGCCTAGCGGCGAGACCGCGCCCCGATCATCGCCACGCCCCGCACAACTTTTGTGCCCACCAGGAAAAACTCAGGCGCGCAGGCCCTGCCCGCGCAAGTGCTCATGCAGCAGGGCGATGAATGCCTGCACCTTGCGCGTATTGCGCCGATGCGGCAGGTACAGCACATGCACCCAGGGGCCGAACGCGCTCAGCGCCCGCCAGTAATCAGGCATCACCTCCAGCAGTTGCCCGCTGGCCAGGTAGGGTGCCGCGCACCAGGTGGGGATGAACTGCAGCCCCTGGCCATCGAGCAGGCAGGCCAGCAGGAAGTCGAAGTTGTCGCTGACCAGCCTGGCCGTCGGCTGGCGCACGCGCTGGGTCTGGCCCTCGTGCTCGATCCACCAGAAGCTGCGGTTGAGCAATGGGTGGCGCAGCAGCAGCCAGTCGTGCTGGGCGTAGTTGTCCAGGGTAATGACCTCGCCGCGTCGGGCCAGGTAGTCCGGGCTGGCGCACAGGATCACGCGGTTCTCGATCAGCGGCTGGGCGATCAGCTCGGGCTGGTCGGTGGGACCGTCGCGCAGCGACAGGTCGTAGCCGCCGTCGATCAGGTCCTCGTTGGCATCGTTGAGGTTCACCTCCAGGCGCACCTGCGGGTGCTCGCGCATGAAGCGGCAGCACACCTGGTTGAGAAAGGCCGGGCCGAACGACGGTGGTGCGGTGATGCGCAAGGTGCCGCGCAGCTCATGCTGCAACTGCTCCAATTCCTCGGTGACCCGCTGCAGGTGCATCAAGGCCTGGCGCGCGCCTTCCAGGTAGAGGGTGCCGGCTTCGGTCAGCGCCATGCGCCGGGTGGTGCGCTCGAACAGGCGCACCCCCAGCTCTGCTTCCAGATGGGCGACGGCCTTGGTGATGGCCGACGGCGTCTTGCCCAGCTGCTCGGCGGCACGGCTGAAGCTGCCGTGCTCGGCGGCGGCGACGAAGATGGTCAGGGCCGTCATTTTGTCCATGGTTGCTTCCTGGTTGGCACACGTGGGGCGCCGTGGAGTATCCATGGATTCATGCGCAGGCGGCAATCGACGGGGCATAGCAAGCACTCTTTCCAGAACGCGAATAAAGTTGTGCCTGCCGTGCCGTTTAAACGCCCTTCCCGCTTGGCTAGCCTGCCGCCTCCCCCATCAAACACGAGGCATCGCATGAAGCAGTTCCTGAAGATCGCGCTCGGCGCCGGCCTGGCCTGCGCCGCCCTGCCCGGCTTCGCCGCCGTCGACCTGATCCTGCACAACGCCAAGGTCTACACCGCCGAGCCGGGCCAGCCACTGCAGCAAGCCGTGGCGGTGGAGGGTGAGAAGATCGTCGCGGTGGGCTCCGACCAGGCCGTGCTGCGCCTGAAGGTTGATGGCACGCGGACCATCGACCTGGGCGGCAAGGTGCTGATGCCCGGCCTGCTCGACTCTCATTCCCATGCCATCAAGGGTGGCCTGCAGCTGGAACTGGCCGACCTGGCCGGTGTACAGATCCCCCTCGACGCGCTGGAACAGCGCCTGCGCCAGTGGCGTGACGACGGTAAGGCACGGCGCGGCGAGTTCCTCAGCGTCGGCGGCCTGCCGCCGACCTACTGGGACGACCTGGCCGCGCTCGAGCAGCGCTTCAACCAGGGCGAGTGGGCCGACCAGCCGATCCTGTTCGCTGCCAACGACATGCACACCGGCTGGGCCAACCACGCCATGCTTGCCCGTGCCGGCATCGATGCGGCAAGGATCGCCGCCCTGCCGGCCGTGGCCCGCAACACCATCGGCCAGCACCCGGACGGCACGCCGAACGGCTTTCTCGTCGATGCTGGGCTGTACCCGGTCACCGACCTGCTGCCGGCACTGACCCATGACACCCTGATGAGCGCCGGGCGCCAGGCCCTGGCGCACTATCGGCGCCTGGGCGTCACCGGCTGGATGGACCCACTGGCCAACGAGCTGCCCGGTGCCGACGTACACAACGATTCGCTCGGTGTGCTGCCGGTGTACAGGGACCTTGCCCTGCGCGGCGAACTGACCGCCCATGTGGCCGCGCTGCTGATGGCCGACTCCAAAGCCCGTCCGGCCGACCTGGATGAGCTGGACAAGGTGCGCCGGCAGTTCCTCGGCGTACCCAACCTCACCCTGCCCGGCATCAAGGTATTCGCCGATGGCGTCGCCGAGATGCCGGCGCAGAGCGCGGCGATGCTCGAGCCTTACCGCAACTCGGGGCAGCACGGCGAACTGCTGCTGGACCCGGCGCACTTCGGCGAGCTGGTGAGCGCCGCCGACGCCCGTGGCTGGCTGGTGCATGTGCACGCCATCGGCGACCGCGCCGTGCGCGCGGCGCTCGACGGCGTGGCCCAGGCCCGCCGTGATCGCGCCAGCGGCATCGCGCACTCGATCACCCACCTGCAGATGGTCAACCCGAAAGAGTACGCACGCTTCAAGCAGCTGGACGTGATCGCCTCGATGCAGTTGTACTGGGCCAGCGCCGACGAGGCCAACCTGGAGCTGGTCAAGCCCTATGTCGATGCCATGGCCTTCCTGCACACCTTCCCGGCGCACTCGCTGCTTGCCCACGGCGCCACCATCGCCGGCGCCAGCGACTGGCCGATCAGCACCCCCGATCCCTGGCAGGCCATCTACCAGGCCATCAGCCGCGCCGGCCCCAAGGGCGTGCTCAACGCCGCCGAGGCCCTTGACCGCGAGACGATGTTCCAGGCCTATACCCTCAACGCCGCCCGGGCCATGCGCCTGGAACGGCGGATCGGTTCACTCAAGGCCGGCAAGCAGGCCGACATGATCGTGCTCGACCGCGATGTCTTCAGCGTCGCACCCCAGGCGCTGCGCGACACCCAGGTGCTGCAGACCTGGTTTGCCGGAAAACGCATCTACACGCGCTGAGCCCGCTTGCGCGGGGCGGGTCGATCAACCGTCCATGCTCTTGGTCAACGCTTCGCTGCCCTTGGGCGGGTAGACCACCTCCCGGGTATCGAGGTCGCGAATCTCGGAGGTGATGGTGATGGTCATCGTCTCTCGACCGGGCGGGCCATTGATGGCATCGACGGTGTCGAAGTCGACGATGTAGCGCTTGCCTGCACGGAACTCGACGTCGCGCGCGGTGAAACCGCATTTGCCGCCACCGGTGCCCAACGCGTTCATCGACGCCCAGCACCAGCTCAGCGAGTGCTTGCCCGGCGTCAGCCGCAGCGCCTGCTTGCCCGCGATATCGAGGATCGAGCGGCGCCCGGCGCCTTCGAGCAACTGGTCATCGACATGGGTGGCCAGCAGCAGGCGATGGAACGGCACGCCCAGGGCGCGGTAGCGGATAGTGGCGAAGTACACGACCGGTGCGTCGGCCTGGTTGCCGGACAGATCATGGGGCGTCATCGTCTCAGGCGCCCAGTCACCCTGGTACTCCTTGTAGTGGTAGTTGGAGCAGGCACCGAGCAGGCTGGCAAGTGACAGGGCGACAAGCGATTTGAGGCAGGACGACAGACGCATGGTTCTTCCTTGATGAATGCAGGCGCAAGGATAGCGGCTGCGCACCCTTAAAATCAAAACGCCATCATCCTCGTCGATCATGCACCGCGGTGTATGCTTCGTGCAAAGCTCCGCCCCTCCTGCCCCTGAAAGGACATCGTCATGCTCCGCCTGGACTGGCTGAAACACCACATGGCCCACAGCGACACCCTCGCCCAGTGGCTGCACCAACAGTTCCACTATGAGTACGCGGACGTGCCGCTGGCCGACTGGCAACGTGAATTCGCCGAAGGCCAGCACAACGGTCAATGGCAATGCCTGGTCGCCCTGGACGGCGACCGCCTGCTGGGCAGCGCCGCCTTGGCCAGCGACGACCTGCCCAGGCGCAGCGACCTCGGTCCCTGGCTGGCCTGCGTGTTCGTCGCCCCGCAGTCGCGTGGCCAAGGCCTGGCGGAGCAGCTCATCGAAGGTGTCTGCGAGCATGCCCGCAGCAACGGAGTTGCCACGCTCTACCTGCATACCCACGACCAGGATGCGTACTACGCCAAGCGCGGCTGGACGCGCATGGAGCCGTTCGAGGCCTGGGGGCATAGCCATTGGTTGATGTCTCGCACGCTCTGACCAGCGCCGTCCTCAAGCCATGCGCCCTCCCCTGTGTAGGAGCGGCCTTGTGCCGCGAAAGGGCTGCGCAGCAGCCCCGACGATTTATGCGTCGCCGCTGAGATCCTGGGGCTGCTTTGCAGCCCTTTCGCGGCGCAAGGCCGCTCCTATGTATGACGCAAATGACCCCCGCAGGGAATTATTTAGCGCGCCGTTGTATCTGACCCTAGGTACAAGGCTGGCCAAACCATGGCCATGCCCCAAGCCTTCAAGGACAACGGCCCATGAAATCACGCAGGAAACCCGTCAAGCCCATCGGCTTGAAGGACATCACCATCGTCGACGACGCCAAGATGCGCAAGGCCATCACCGCCGCCGCCCTGGGCAATGCCATGGAGTGGTTCGACTTCGGTGTCTACGGCTTCGTCGCCTATGCCCTGGGCAAGGTGTTCTTCCCCAATGCCAGCCCCGGCGTGCAGATGATCGCGGCCCTGGCCACCTTCTCCGTACCATTCCTGATCCGCCCGCTGGGTGGGCTGTTCTTCGGCGCCCTGGGCGACCGCTACGGACGGCAGAAGGTGCTGGCCGCGACCATCGTGATCATGTCGCTGAGCACCTTCGCCATCGGCCTGATCCCCTCCTACGCCAGCATCGGCATCTGGGCGCCGATCCTGCTGTTGCTGGCGAAGATGGCCCAGGGCTTCTCGGTGGGCGGCGAATACACCGGGGCGTCGATCTTCGTCGCCGAGTACGCCCCAGACCGCAAGCGCGGCTTTCTCGGCAGCTGGCTGGACTTCGGCTCGATCGCCGGCTTCGTCCTCGGCGCCGGGGTGGTGGTGCTGATCTCGACGGTGCTCGGCGAGGAACAGTTCCTCGAATGGGGCTGGCGCCTGCCGTTCTTCCTGGCCCTGCCGCTGGGCCTGATCGGCCTGTACCTGCGCCACGCCCTGGAAGAAACCCCGGCGTTCCAGCAACACGTCGACAAGCTCGAGCAAGGCGATCGCGAAGGCCTGGCCAGCGGCCCGAAGGTGTCGTTCAAGGAGGTCGCCACCCAGCACTGGCGCAGCCTCTTGACCTGCATCGGCGTGGTGATCGCCACCAACGTCACCTACTACATGCTGCTCACCTACATGCCCAGCTACCTCTCGCACAACCTGCACTACAGCGAAGACCACGGCGTGCTGATCATCATCGCGATCATGGTCGGCATGCTGTTCGTGCAGCCGATCATCGGCCTGCTCAGCGACAAGTGGGGGCGCAAGCCGTTCATCATCATTGGCAGCGTCGGCCTGTTCCTGCTGGCGATCCCGGCGTTCATGCTGATCACCAGCGGCAAGCTGGCGGTGATCTTCGCAGGCCTGTTGATCCTCGCCGTGCTGCTGAACTTCTTCATCGGCGTGATGGCCTCGACCCTGCCGGCGATGTTCCCCACCCATATCCGCTACAGCGCCCTGGCCAGCGCCTTCAACATCTCGGTGCTGATCGCCGGCCTGACCCCGACCCTGGCCGCCTGGCTGGTGGAGACCACCGACAACCTGTACATGCCGGCCTACTACCTGATGGTCATCGCCGTGGTCGGCCTGCTTACCGGCCTGACCATGAAGGAGACCGCCAACCGCCCGCTGCGCGGCGCCGCCCCGGCCGCCTCGGATATCGAGGAAGCCCGCGAGCTGCTGCAGGAGCACCACGACAACATCGAGCAGAAGATCGAGGACATCGACGCACAGATCGCCGAGCTCGAGGCCCGGCGCCAGACCCTCGCGCAACAGCATCCGCGCATCGACTGAGGGCTGCTTGCGCATTCCGCCGGATTGCTTGCCTGATCCTCTGAATCTGCGGGGTGTATCGGTTGCGCAACGGGCCGCTGTGCTAGCGTTTGTGGATTGGGGAACAGCGTATTCCCCCGCTTCCACAACCGATGATCAGCAGGTGAGCCCATGGAACTACGAATCAACCAGCAGACCTACCAGGTCGAGGCTGACGCCGACACGCCCTTGCTCTGGGTGATCCGCGACGACCTGGGCCTGACCGGCACCAAGTATGGTTGCGGCCTGGCCCAGTGCGGCGCCTGCTCGGTGCTGGTGGACGGCAACGTGGTGCGCGCCTGCGTCACCCCGGTGGCCGGCGTGGTCGGCCGCGAGGTCACCACCATCGAGGCCATCGAGCACGATGCCGTGGGCAAGCGCGTGGTCGCCGCCTGGGTCGAGCACCAGGTGGCCCAGTGCGGCTACTGCCAGTCCGGCCAGGTGATGGCGGCCACCGCGCTGCTCAAGCACACGCCCAAGCCCAGCACTGCGCAGATCGACGCGGCCATGGTCAACCTGTGCCGCTGCGGCACCTACAACGCGATCCATGCCGCCGTGCAGGAACTGGCCGAAGGGGGTAAAGCCTGATGAGCACACCCATCGATACCCCCGAAGACTTGCTGAAACTGCCAGCAGGCGAAACCGTCAACCTGTCGCGCCGGCGCTTCCTGGTCGGCACCACCGTGGGTGCGCTGGTGCTCGGCTTCGGCCTGCCAGTGGGTGCGCCACGCGTACAGGCCGCCAGCACCACGGAGCGCGGGACCCAGGTGCCGGCCTTCCTGGAGCTGCGCCCGGACGGCAGCGTGCGCCTGCTCAGCCCATTCATGGAGGGCGGGCAAGGCGTCAACACCGCCATGGCGCAGATCGTCGGCGAGGAGCTGGACCTCGATCCTGCCCGCTTCCTGGTCGAAAGCGCGCCCGCCGGCGAAGCCTACGTGGTGATGGAAAACGGCCTGCGCATCACCGGCGGCAGCATGTCGGTACGCATGAGCTACCCGACCATGCGCCGCCTCGGCGCCCTGGCCCGGGCCATGCTGCTGCAGGCCGGCGCCCAGCGGCTGGGCGTGCCGGTGAGCGAGCTGACCACCGAGCCGGGCAAGGTAGTGCATGCTGCTTCGGGCCGTTCGCTCGGCTACGGTGAACTGGCCGAAACGGCCATGGACCTGCCGGTGCCGGACCCCGCCAGCGTCACCTTGCGCGACCCCAGCCAGTTCCGCTGGATCGGCAAGCCGGTACAGCGCCTCGACGCCTACGACAAGTCCACCGGCAAGGCCATCTACAGCATCGACATCAAGGTCGACGGCATGCTCCATGCCGCCGTGCAGCATGCGCCGCGCCTGGGCATGAGCGTCGGCGGACTGCGTAACGAGGAACAGGTCAAGGCCATGAAGGGCGTGCATTCGGTGCACCAGTTGCCCGGTGCCGTGGCGGTGGTCGCTGAGCGTTGGTTCAACGCCAAGCGCGCGGTGGAGGCCCTGCAAGTAGACTGGAAGGAGGCGGCAGCCGACAGCCAGGTGCGGCCAATGCCCGCCGATTTTTCCACTGACGGCTGGCGCGACCACCTGGCCGCCCAGACCGGGCCGAGCCGCGACGAGGAAAACCAGGGCGACGTGGCGGGCGCCCTGGCCAGCGCCAAGACCACGGTCGAGGCCACCTACCACAACCAGTACCTCAACCATGCTCAGCTGGAACCGCCCTCCGCCACCGCCCGTTTCAATCCCGACGGCAGCCTGGAGGTGTGGCTGCCGAACCAGGCCCAGGACATGTTCCGCGACGACATCGCCAAGCGCACCGGCCTGGACCCGGCGCGGATCACCCTGCACTCGCCGCTGCTCGGCGGCTTCTTCGGCCGTCACTTCCTGTACGACTCGGCCAACCCCTACCCGCAGGCCATCGCCCTGGCCAAGGCCGTGGGTCGGCCGGTGAAACTGATCTGGAGCCGCGAAGAGGAGTTCCTGCGCGATGCCATGCGGCCAATGGCCGTGGTCAAGTTCCGCGCCGGCCTGGACGAAAAAGGCCTGCCGGTGGCCATCGAGGCGGTCAGTGCCACCGAAGGTCCGACCGAGGCGCTCGCCGGCAAGCAGGGCGACAAGGTCGACCCCACCGCCCTCGAAGGGCTGTCGGGCAAGGCCTACGCCATCGCCAACAAGCGCACCGCGCAGATCTATGTCAAAGGCCCGGCCATGCTCGGCTACTGGCGCTCGGTGGGCAACTCGCTGAACGACTTCTTCTACGAGTCGTTCCTCGATGAACTGGCCGACAAGGGCGGCCATGACCCCTACGAACTACGTCTGCAACTGCTGCAGGGCAACCCGCGCCTGACCACCCTGCTGCAGGCGGTGGGCGAGTTGTCCGGTGGCTGGAAACGCGGCCCGTTCACCGCCGAGGATGGCAGCAAGCGGGCCCGTGGCGTGGCCATGGCCTCGCCGTTCGGCTCGGAGGCGGCGGTGATCGCCGAGGTGTCGCTGGAGGGCGGCCAGGTCAGGGTACACGACATCTGGCAGGCCATCGACCCGGGCAGCATCGTCAACCCGGCGATCATCGAGGCCCAGGTCAACAGCGCGGTGTCCCTGGGCCTGTCCCAGGTGCTGCTGGAGGAATCGGTGTGGCTCAACGGCATGCCACGGGCGCGCAACTACGACCTTTACCCGGTACTGCCGCCGTCGCGCATGGCCCGGGTGCATGTGCGCATCGTCGAGAGCGGGGCGAAGATGGGCGGCATCGGTGAGCCACCGCTGCCGGCGGTGGCGCCCGCGGTGGCCAACGCCGTGGCGCAGCTCACCGGCCAGCGCGTGCGCAGCATGCCCCTGAGCCGCCATACCTTCAGCTGACACGACAAGGACAGCCCATGAACAACAGCCGATTCGCAAGAACCGCAGGCTGGCTGGCCTTGCCGTGCCTGGTCGCGGCAGTCCTGCTGGCCTGGTACGTCACCCGCGAGCCCGCCTCGCCCTTCAGCGCCACGGACAGCGCCGACGCCGCCCTGGTCAGCCGCGGCGAATACGTCGCCCGGCTCAGCGACTGCGTGGCCTGCCACAGCCTGCCGGGCAAGGCGCCGTTTGCCGGCGGCCTGGAAATGGCCACGCCGCTGGGCGCCATCCATGCCACCAACATCACCCCCGACCGCGAACACGGCATCGGTACCTACAGCCTGGCCGACTTCGACCGCGCCGTGCGCCAGGGCGTGACGCCCGACGGGCGACGGCTGTACCCGGCCATGCCCTACCCGTCCTACGTCAAGCTCAGCGACGATGATGTGCGGGCGCTCTACGCGTTCTTCATGAAGGGCGTGCAACCGGCCGCCGAGGCCAATGTCCCCAGCGACATTCCCTGGCCGCTTAACCTGCGCTGGCCCATCGCCCTGTGGAACGGCCTGTTTGCGCCGACCAGCGCCTATGCGCAGAAGGCCGACCAGGACCCGCTGTGGAATCGCGGCGCCTATATCGTCCAGGGCCCGGGCCACTGCGGCAGTTGCCACACGCCTCGGGGCCTGGCCTTCAACGAGAAGGCCCTGGACGAAAGCGACGCGCCGTTCCTCGCCGGCGCCCTGCTCGATGGCTGGTACGCGCCGAGCCTGCGCCAGGACCACAACACCGGGCTCGGGCGCTGGAGCGAGCCGCAGATCGTGCAGTTCCTCAAGACCGGGCGAAACAAGCACGCGGTGGTGTACGGCTCGATGACCGAGGCGTTCAACAACTCCACGCAGTTCATGAGCGACGACGACCTGAACGCGATCGCCCGCTACCTCAAGTCGCTGCCCGGCGACCCGGGGCGTGACGGCGCGCCCTGGCAGTACCAGGCGGTTGCCGCGGGGGCCGACACGCCGGGGGCGCATACCTACGCGACCCGCTGCGCCAGCTGCCATGGCCTGGACGGCAAGGGCCAGGCCGAATGGATGCCGCCACTGGCGGGCGCCACCTCGATGCTGGCCGCCGAAAATGCCTCGGCGATCAACATCACCCTCAACGGCTCGCAGCGCATCGTCGCCGCCGGGGTGCCGGATGCCTACCGCATGCCCGCGTTCCGCGAGCAGTTGTCGGACCAGGAGATCGCCCAGGTGCTGAGTTTCGCCCGCAGTGCGTGGGGCAATCACGGCGGCGCGGTAGAGGCCAAGGCGGTGGGCAGGTTGCGCGGGCATACCGACCCGGCCAGCAGCAGCCCGATCATCCTGCATATGCGCTGAGCAGCGCTGTGGGAGCGGGTTCACCCGCGAAGCAGGCACTGCGGTGGATGGCACGGGCTTCGCCCGTGTTCGCGGGTAAACCCGCTCCCACAGGGATCGTGTCAGCTTTTGGAAATGGAGCAAGACAGTTGCTCCCACAGGCACACGGCAAGACGAGGTTTCACACACCATGGAAAGCATCGACCTGCTGGTCCTGCGCACCACCCATGACTGGCTCCAGGCCGGCCATCGCGTGCTGCTCGCCACCGTCGCCCGCACCTGGGGCTCGTCGCCCCGCCCGGTCGGTTCGATGATGGCCCTGCGCAACGACGGCCGGGTGGTCGGCAGCGTGTCCGGCGGTTGCATCGAGGACGACCTGATCCACCGCTACACCACCGCCTACGGCGGCCCCGGCCTGCCCGAGGGGTCGCCCGAGGTGATCCGCTACGGCATCAGCGCCGACGAGGCCCACCGCTTTGGCCTGCCGTGCGGCGGCACGCTGGAGCTGATCCTCGAATTCATGCCCGCCATCGCCCCGCTGCGACAACTGCTGGGGCAACTCGACAACGGCCAGCTGATGCGTCGCCAACTGACCCTGGCCGACGGCGCGGTCGACCTCGAACCCACCGCCACCCCGGAACAGTTCTGCTTCGATGGCCGGCAGATGACCAACACCCTCGGCCCCGGCTACCGCATGCTGCTGATCGGCGCCGGCGCGCTGGCCGAGTACCTGGCGACCATGGCCCTGTTCAACGGCTTCCGGGTAGCGGTGTGCGACCCACGGCCCGAGCACATGGCCACCTGGTCGGTCGCCGGCGTCGAATACCTGAAGGGCATGCCGGACGATGTGGTGCGCGACTTCAAGGCCGACCTGCGCACCTGCATCATCGCCGTCAGCCACGACCCCAAGCTCGACGACCTGGCGCTGCTCGAGGCCCTGCATGGCCCGGCGTTCTATATCGGCGCCATCGGCTCGCGGCGCAACAGCCAACTGCGCCGCGAGCGGCTGATCGAGCACTTCGGCGAAACCGAACAGTCCCTCGGACGCCTGCATGGTCCCATCGGCATCTACATCGGCAGCAAGACCCCGGCGGAAATCGCGGTGAGCGTGATGGCCGAGGTGCTGGCGACGAAGAACGCCGTGAGCTTGCCGGGGGCGGTGAGTGTGTCCGGGGCCAAGCGCGAACGCGACCATCAACCTTTTTAATGCCTATACCGGCCTCATCGCGGGGCAAGCATTGGCCACACATCCGCCAACCAGTGTCTATGCTTCTTCTCGCATACACCCACCGGTATCGACCACAAGGAAGACAGGCCAATGAACCCGACCCGCGCCATCGCTCTCGCCTCGCTCATCTTTGCCGCCAGCCTCACCGCCCACGCCGCCGAACTGCCCATCGCCAGCGAAGCGCTGGAAAGCCATGTCACCACCGAAGTGACCAAGATCGACCTGCCCAACCGCCAGGTCACGGTCAAGGGCCCCCACGACAAGGACGTGACCTTCCAGCTCACCGAACAGGCCAAGGCCCTGCCCAACCTCAAGGTCGGCGACCAGGTCGACATCAAAGTCACCCGTGCCATCGCCTATGTACTGAACACCAATGTCGGCGGCGCGCCCAAGGCCTCCGAGGAGTCGGGCACCATCCGCGCCACCGCAGCCAACCCCAACCCCGGCGGCGAAGCGTTCCGCCAGGTCAAGGTCACCTCGCAGATCAAGAAGATCGACCTGAACACCCACGAAGTCACCCTGCTGCCACCGGGAGGCAAGCTGCAGGTGGTCAAGGTCGAGGATCCCGAACTGCAGGCACGCATGAAGAATCTCAAGCTCGACCAGACCGTCGAAGCCATCTATACCGAAGTGCTGAGCGTGGAGACCTCGCGCCCAGCCCAGTAAAACCTTTGGCCGGCCCGCGCATCGAACATCATGTGAGCCTTTCCCCCTTCAGGAGGTTTCCCATGGCGATGCGCCTGGCCGTGCCGTTTTGCTGCTGCCTCACCCTCGCGCTCACGGGCTGCACCAGCGCCCCCGATGAACCGCCGCCCACCACGCAGCAGGTCGAACTGCAGCGCTACCAGGGCACCTGGTACGAACTGGCGCGCCTGCCGATGTTCTTCCAGCGTCACTGCGTGCAGTCCGAGGCCCATTACGGCCTGCGCAAGGACGGCCGTATCGACGTGACCAATCGCTGCCTGGAGCAGGACGGCCAGTGGAACGAAGCCCGAGGCGTCGCCGAGCCGCAGGTGGCCGGACGCACCGACAAGCTCTGGGTGCGCTTTGACAACTGGTTCAGCCGCCTGGCACCGAACCTGACAAAGGGCGAGTACTGGGTGCTCTACCACGACCCAGACTATCGTGTTGCGCTGGTCGGCCATCCGAACCGCGAGTACCTGTGGCTGCTGTCGCGCTCACCCGAAGTGAGCCAGCAGACCCAGGCGCAACTGCTGGAGCTGGCGCGCAAGCAAGGCTACCCGGTGGACCAGCTGGTATGGCGACAAGCTGGCCCGGCCGGGTGATGACGACCGTTCGTCAGGTTCGCTGACACGCCTGTTCAACCCGATCCCCCTCCCACCCTCCAAGGCTACATGGCGCGCCCCGTTGGAGCGCCAGGCCTACCGACAAGGGAGTCCCCCATGACTGAACGATTCGTCGAATTCTTCACTACCACCAGCGTGCTGGGCATCTCGATCCTCAACCTGTTGATTGCGCTTGCCGTCACCCTCGCTGTCTTCCTTTTCTGCCGCGGCGCCATTGCCTTCGTGCTGCGCCGGGCGCGGCAGTGGCAGGCGCACGATGGCGTATTCAGTCACGTGCTGGTCCGCGTGCTGGAGGGCACCAGCAACGTGCTCCTGCTGCTTGCCGCGCTGCTGGTCGGCCTGGGCATGCTCGACCTGCCGGCGCGCTGGCTCGAGCGGGTGGGCAGCCTGTGGTTCGTGGTGGCCGCGCTGCAGATCGGTCTGTGGGTCAACCGGGCCATCGCCTTGGCACTGGCCCGTTACTTCGCCCGGCATGGCGCCGATGGCTTCTACCAGGGCAGCGCCCTGGCCACACTGTCGGCCTGGGGTGCCCGAGTACTGTTGTGGTCGGTGGTACTGCTGGCGATGCTGTCCAACCTTGGGGTGAACATCACTGCCTTCGTCGCCAGCCTGGGTGTGGGCGGGATCGCCGTGGCGCTGGCGGTGCAGAACATTCTCGGCGACCTGTTCGCCTCGTTGTCGATTGCCGTGGACAAGCCGTTCGAAGTGGGCGACTTCATCGTCATCGGACCACTGGCAGGGACGGTGGAGCACATTGGCCTGAAGACCACGCGCATCCGCAGCCTGGGAGGTGAACAGATCGTCATGGCCAACGCCGGCATGATCAGCAGCACCATCCAGAACTACAAGCGCCTGCAGGAGCGGCGCATCGTCTTCGAGTTCGGCCTGTCTTACGACACCGCCACCGAGGCGGTCAAACAGGCACCGGCCATTGTCGAAGAGGTGATCAAGGCCCAGGACCAGGTGCGCTTCGACCGCGCCCACCTGCGCGGTTTCGGCAAGGAGGCGCTGGAGTTCGAGTGCGTGTACATCGTACGCGACCCCGGATACAACTTGTACATGGACATTCAGCAGGCAATCAACTTCCAGTTGCTCGAGCGCTTCGCCAGGATAGGCGCCAAGTTCGCCGTGCCGGCGCGGGCGATCAAGGTGACTTCATTGCCGGCCGCTTCCAACCAGGAAGGCGCCCTCAGGGCTCGGGACAGTTGAGCAACCACGCCGCAGATTCGGCGCCGGACTCAGGATCCTGTACTGTGTGCGTCCCGATCCTCGCAAGGAATGAGCCACGTGATCACCTGCCACCTCAAGTACATCATCGACCCCTACCAGATCCCGGCCTTCGAAGCCTACGGCAAGCTATGGATCGGCCTGGTCAACCGCATGGGCGGCACCCATCACGGTTACTTCCTGCCCAGCGAAGGCGCCAACAACGTAGCCTACGCACTGTTCACCTTCCCCAGCCTGGCGGCCTACGAGCAGTACCGCAAGGCCTCGGAAACCGACCCCGAGTGCATCGCAGCCTTTGCCCTGGCAACGGAGCAACGTTTCATTCTCAGCTACGAGCGCAGCTTCCTGCGCCCTGTACTCGACTGAAGCCGCCGGCAAATTGCACTGAACCAACGCTCCCCGGCGACGATCCTCAGCTAAGCCTCGACCCAGAATCGTCGACCGACAAGGAGCCCCCGTGACCAACATCACTCTCACCCGTCGTCCGCCCGGGCCGCTGCACGCGACCCTGCTCGCCGGCAGCGTGCCACTGTTCCTCGGTGCCCTGCTCTGCGACATCGCGTATTACCAGAGCTACCAGATCCAGTGGAGCAACTTTGCCGCCTGGCTGATCGCCGGTGCCCTGCTGTCCAGCGGCCTGGCGCTGCTGTTTGCCCTGGCTGTTCTGATCCGCGCCACGCGCAAGGCCGGCGGGACGACGCTGTACGTCGGGCTGCTGCTGGCAACCTGGTTGCTGGGCCTGGTCAACGCCTTCGAACACGCCAAGGATGCCTGGGCGGTGATGCCCATCGGGCTGGTGCTGTCGGTGGCCGCAACCGTGCTGGCCATGGCGGCGACCTGGGCCGGCCTGACCCGCTTACAGACGGAGGTCGCGGCATGAAACGCCCGTTGAGCGCCCTGAGCATGGCATTGTTGCTCACTGCCTGCGGTGGCGATGGCGAACCGACCCAGGCCCACGGCCCGGACCCGAAACTGCCAGCCCCCGAGCGTGGGCTGCTGCCCAGCATGAAGATCGCCGAACCGGTCGCCTGGGACGACCAGACCCCCACCGTACCCAAGGGTTACCGCATCAGCGCCATCGCCACCGACCTGAAGATCCCGCGGCAGACCCTGGTGCTGCCCAACGGCGATATCCTCGTCGCCGAAGGCCGTGGCGGTAACGCCGCCAAACTCAAGCCCAAGGATGTGATCGCCAGCCAGATCAAGGCCAAGGGCAACACACAGGTCAAGGGCGGCAATCGCCTGACCCTGCTACGCGATGCCGACGGCGATGGCACATACGAAATGCAGAGGGTGTTCGCCGAACATCTCAATGCCCCCTATGGCCTGGCCTTGGCGGACGGCAAGCTGTACGTGGCCAACCAGGACGCCCTGGTTCGCTTCGACTACCAGGACGACCAGACCCAAGCCAGCGGCCCGCCAGTCAAGGTCGCTGACCTGCCCGCCGAGATCAACCACCACTGGACCAAATCGCTGGCTGTCAGCCCGGACGGTCGCTACCTCTACGTCGGCATCGGCTCCAACAGCAATATCACCGAGCGCGGCATGGAGGCGGAAGTCGACCGCGCCAGGGTCTGGCAGGTCGACACCGTGACCGGCGCGCACCGGCCCTATGCCACGGGTCTGCGCAACCCTACCGCGCTGGCCATCCAGCCTGGCAGCGGGCAGTTGTGGGCCGTGGTCAACGAACGCGACGAACTGGGACCGGACCTGGTGCCGGACTACCTCACTTCGGTACGAGAAGGTGCATTCTATGGCTGGCCGTACAGCTATTGGGGGCAGCATGTCGATGAACGTGTGCGGCCGCAGAATCCCGAGCGGGTGAACGCCGCGGTCAAGCCGGACTACAGTCTCGGCTCGCACGTGGCGGCGCTGGGGCTGGACTTTTCCAACGCAGCCATGGGCGAGGCATTCGCCGAAGGTGCCTTCGTGGGCGAGCACGGGAGCTGGAACCGATCCAAACCGGTAGGCTACAAGGTGGTCTTCGTGCCGTTTCGCGAGGGCAGCCCTGCTGGCGAACCGGTGGATTTCGCCACCGGTTTTCTCAGCGAGGATGGCAAGACGCGTGGTCGCCCAGTCGGCGTGACGGTCGATCCCAAGGGTGCGCTGATCATTGCCGATGACTTGTCCAATACCATCTGGCGGGTCACGCGCAGCCAGTGATGCGAGGCACGAGGCAATCCCGGTGTCGTGGATTTCCCCTGACACCGGGATGCCTGCCAAGAAGGTTCATAAAACAACAGAATCTCCCAGCGAAACCGGTATTTTTTCTGTAACGAAAATGTAAAATTCGTTTTCGCATACCTATAACAAGTTGGGAGCTTCACATGTTTGCCTTCTTCCGCCCTGCCGCGCACCAGGCGCCGCTGCCCGACGAGCGCGTCGACAGCACCTATCGCCGCCTGCGCTGGCAAATCTTCGCCGGAATCTTCTTCGGCTATGCCGGCTACTACCTGCTGCGCAAGAACTTCTCCCTGGCCATGCCCTACCTGATCGAGGAAGAGGGCTACACCCGCGGCCAGCTGGGCGTGGCGATTTCCGCCATCGCCATCGCCTACGGCCTGTCCAAGTTCCTCATGGGCCTGGTGTCGGACCGCTCCAACCCGCGCTATTTCCTGCCCTTCGGCCTGCTGATCTCGGCCGGGGTGATGTTCATTTTCGGTTTCGCGCATTGGGCCACGTCCAGCGTGACGATCATGTTCGTGCTGCTGTTCATCAACGGCTGGGCCCAGGGCATGGGCTGGCCGCCGAGCGGGCGGACCATGGTGCACTGGTGGTCGCAGAAGGAACGCGGTGGCGTGGTTTCGGTGTGGAACGTCGCACACAACGTCGGCGGAGGCCTGATCGGCCCGCTGTTCCTGCTGGGCCTGGGCTGGACCAACGACTGGCACGCCGCCTTCTACGTGCCCGCCGCCGTGGCGGTGCTGGTGGCCGTGTTCGCCTTCGCCACCATGCGCGACACCCCGCAGTCGGTCGGCCTGCCGCCGGTCGAGCAGTACAAGAACGACTACCCGGAAGGCTACGACGAGAGCCACGAGCAGGAGTTCAGCGCCAAGCAGATCTTCGTCGAGTACGTGCTGCGCAACAAACTGCTGTGGTACATCGCCCTGGCCAACGTGTTCGTCTACCTGCTGCGCTACGGCGTGCTCGACTGGGCACCGACCTACCTGAAGGAAGCCAAGCACTTCAGCGTCGACACCACCTCGTGGGCCTACTTCTTCTATGAGTGGGCCGGCATCCCCGGCACCCTGCTGTGCGGCTGGATGTCCGACAAGATCTTCCGCGGCAACCGCGGCCTGACCGGTATCGTGTTCATGGCCCTGGTGACCGTCGCCACCCTGGTGTACTGGCTCAACCCGCCGGGCAACCCGACCGTCGACATGATCGCGCTGTTCGCCATCGGCTTCCTGATCTACGGACCGGTGATGCTGATCGGCCTGCAGGCGCTGGAACTGGCGCCGAAGAAAGCCGCTGGCACCGCAGCCGGCTTCACCGGCCTGTTCGGCTACCTGGGCGGCTCGGTCGCGGCCAGCGCGGCGATGGGCTACACCGTCGACCACTTCGGCTGGGACGGCGGCTTCGTGCTGCTGGTGAGCGCGTGCGTGCTGGCGATCGCGTTCATGGTGCCGACCCTTTGGCACACCAAGGCGGCAAGTGCCAATCGCGAGGCGGTGGCCTGATAGCCAAACCCTGAGTCGGCGGCGCCTTTTGTAACGGCGCCGCTGGTCTCACTCCCCGGGCGCATCCGATGCCCGTGCTGGGGCGCTGTACCAGCGTTCGGGCGGCACCCACTTCTCCTGTGCCGGGTCGCCCAGATAATGCGGCGACATGATCTGCACGCCGTATTCGTTGAACACATCCTGGATATTGGCGTGCAGCAGGCTCAGCAGCTCCGCCCGCGGCCTCGGCTCGCTCGGCACCGCCTGGGCGACCAGGCGGTATTCCGGGTAGAAATCCGACAGCCCGGTCTGGAATACCTGCGGCCTGGGGCTGGCGAGGATGCCGTCGGTGCGCCGCGCCGCCTCGCGCCGCCTCGGTCAGCATCGCCTCCACCTGGCGCCAGGGCGTGTCGTAGCCGATGGTGACCACGGTATCGACGATATAGCCCGGCCCCTGCACCGCCCATGAATAGTTGCGGGTCACGGAACCGGTGATCATCGAGTTGGGCAAGTTCAGCACTTCGCCCAGCCCGGTGCGGATGGTGGTGTTGAACATCCCCACCTCGCCATGACGACGGGTATCAGCAACAGCAGCGACAACAGCAGGAAGTACAGGCGTTTCATCAGGCAGCTCCCTGGCCTTGCGTGACCTATAGCACGCAAGCGTAGCTGCTCCTTGCAGGGGCTTCAGGCTGCCTGGTGAAGCCGCTTGATCGCCGGTTGCTGGCGCTGGCGGGCCTGCCAGATGTCGTAGTCCACCTGGATCGTCAGCCACAGCCGCGCCGTGCTGATGCCGGCCATTTCCAGGCGTACCGCCAGGTCCGGAGAAACCGCCGCACGTCCATGAAGGACCCGGGACAGCGCCTCCCGGGAAAATCCCAGGTGCTCGGCGAATGCCTTTACCGTCAGGCCCAGCGTGGGCAGGACATCTTCACGCAGGGTTTCGCCGGGGTGAGGCGGGTTGTGCATAGCCATGATTTGGCCCCTTGATCAGTGGTAGTCGAGATAGTCGACCAGTTCGACATCACAGCCTGTGAAACGGAACACCAGGCGCCAATTGCCGGACACGCTTATCGACCAGAAACCGAGCCGCTCTCCTTTGAGCGGGTGCAACTGCCAGCCAGGCACACTCATGTCCTCGGCGACCACCGCACTGTCGAGGAACTGCAACTGCCGCCGCAATCGCTGGACATGGGCAACCTGAATGCCGCGAGCATTGCCCGTTTCGTGGAAGAGCCGCAGGCCTTTGTGGCGAAAGCTGATAATCATGGGGCACGCATCCGTTCCATGCGACAAAACCCGAGTGTGACCCCATACGTCACACATGACAAAGTATCATATGTGACGCCATGCGTCACACCCTGCCGATGAAAATGTCGCACTCGGCTTCGTAGAGCTGCCAAAGGCTGTAAAGCATCGAAGGACATCGCCATACTCGTACGATCAGCCGTTCAGAAAGACAGGACAACTCCAGTGATAGCCAACCTGGCCTCTGTACATGGATGCAAGACTTCAGGAGCGACAAGATGACCGCCCCAGCCTTCACCCCAGAGCACCTGGCCAGGTGCGTTGGCAATGGGCCGATCGACAAACAGGTCAGAAACTGGCTTGCCACACTCTCCAGCGCGGAGCGCATCACCTTTCTGAAAGGCCTGTGGTCTACCAATACCCGCTACGCCCTGTTGCTGACACAAGGCGCCAGACTTTCCCGACAGGAAAACGCAGCATTGCTCCGTCACTGGCTGGAGTCAGGCAACCATAATACGGCGCAGGCGCTGATCAGCTATTTGGAACCCGTTCTCGGCAAACGGGTGTTCTGGCGTATCGCCGCACAATCGGCACTCACCGAGGCGATGGGCGACTTTCTCAACTATCACAGCCAGGGTCGGTTGGACGCCGAGCGCTCACCGCCAACGGTTTGCACATGAATACCCGGGAGAAACCATCCACCTCTGCGCGATGGGTTTCGCGGTAGCCGAGCTTCTGATAGATCCCGATGTTCTCCGTCATCCGCTCATGGGTGTAGAGCCTGATCGCCGCACACCCTGCTGCACGTGCGCGGGCCTCGGCAAAATCGAGCAAGTGTCGACCGATACCTCGCCCCTTGCATGCAGGTCGCACGGCAACGTTCACCAGCAGCAGGTCGCCCTTTTCACGGCGTACAACAACAACGCCAGCAATACGCCTGGCCTGCATGGCCACGAACACATCGTCGTCACGCACGACCTGCGCATAGTCATCCAGCATGGGGGCCGGCTTACGGCCGATTCGTGCGATGTAGGGGCTGTACGCTTCAGCGACCAACTCTGCTATTTCGCCAGCATCTTCGACACGGGCCGGACGCAGGGTGACGACAGTGCGCATCGTGTCATCCTTGAGAGGCGGCGCCGTGGACTGGCCACAATACCGCCTGTGCAGCCACTACATAGCCCTTGCTGCTATCGAAGGTCAGGCTGGGCGAACCATAAAGCTGATAGCCCAAGGCCAGGATCTCGGAAATGCGCTGGCAGAAACTGGCATCGTCCTTGCCGGTGATCAGGCGATAGACCGGCAGGCCGTTGGGTGGGGTCGAGGGCATCTGAGTATTCCTTTCATGGCAGGCGTCTATCGCGTGCGGGGCCGGACATCATGCCATAGCTGCCACTTCATTCGCCTAGGTGAGGCCTGCGCAATCCATTGGTGGGTATCGGAACCATGCAGCGTCATTGCGGGATAACGATGGCGCCAGCAGCGGCACGGAAATGCCCTACAACGAAGAGAGAGATTCTGACGCTCAGATCAGCCCCAGTCTCATCCATTTGAATCTACAGTCATGTCCGATGCATCAGGCATGCGAACAGACTTCGGCAAAGATGCTACAAGGACGCACTACGCCCATGGACCTAGAATGCCAGACACGATCCAAGCCACAGAACGTCTCTCCAGACGCCGACAATATCAGCCCCCCCCGCATACCTGGTGGCCGCTGAAGAACGTCAAGTACAGCCTTCCATTCTTTATGACGGAGACTTGAGCATGATGTGGCCCATTGCCTCGCCCCCTATCTGCACACAGTCGTTTGAGGGGCTGCACATTGTGGAGGTCCTCTACGACTTCGACGGCCCCAAGATATTCACCACGCTTGGCAGCGGTGTCCTCCGCAAACTCAATGGTGTGTCTGCACCTGAACTGGCACCTGCACCTGCGTTAACGCGGAGTCCAGCAGCGCGCGCACGGTTTCCATCTCGTGCACCGCCGTCAGCGCCAGCGTTGCACCGAGCGAATGCGGATGTGAGGCCAGCACCGATTGATGGGCCACGATCAGGGCGCAACGCACATATTCCGTGGCCTGGATCAGGGTGTCTTCAAGGTGATGAGGGGAAGGATTGGATGGCGGTGGATCGGGGACGATCTTCAACATGGCACTGCTCCCTTTGCTTGGAAGATGCCGCCATTCACTACCTTGCAAGTAATGGTGGCGGTCGTGTGCAGGGCTGCAAGACCGGGGCAATAGGAGAAAACCCGGCTGGCCCGAGGGCCACCCACACACAACCGCCATAAATCAGCCACAGACATACGCCGGCGGCATAGCGGTTAGCGCTAGGCTTCCTATCACACACAGGCTTGCAGACCTGGTCGCTGAATTGGCAACGACCGGGGGAGCCTAGGTTGCAGGGAGAGCCGTAGCAATGGCTAAAAGACCGCAAAAGGATGATTCGGAAATGGACTACAAGCAATGAGGAAAAACTGATTGTCCAGCGTCAGAAGTCGCAGGTTCAGTCACCACCCTTCGCCCGATCCCGCACCGGACACTGCGCCCGGTGCAGGTTCAACGCCGTATTGATGATCCCGATATGGCTGAACGCCTGCGGGAAATTCCCCAGCATGCGCTTCCCCGCCGGGTCGTACTGTTCCGCCAGCAGCCCCACGTCATTGCACAAGCCCGTCAATCGTTCATACAGCACCTGCGCCTCGTCCTGCCGCCCCAGCAGCACATACACATCCGCCAGCCAGAACGAACACACCAGGAACGTCCCCTCCCCCGGCATCAGGCCGTCGCTGCAACTGTCGCTGTCGTAGCGCAGCAGCAGGCCGTTGCGCAGCAGGCGCGTTTCGATCTGTTCGAGGGTGCGCAGGAAGCGTGGATCGTCGGCCGGCAGAAAGCCGGTCAGGGCAATCTGCAGCAGGCTTGCGTCCAGCTCCGTCGAGCCGTAGGCCTGGACGAAGTGCCGGCCGCCAGCGTCCAGCCCGCGCCGGCAGACCTCGTCACGGATCTCGTCCGCCACCTGGCGGTAATGCCGGCTGCGTTCACGCCCCTCCTCGGTGGTGTCGGCCAGGCCCGCCGCCCGGTCGAAGGCGACCCAGGCCATGACCTTGGAGTGCACGAAGTGCTGGCGACCGCCCCGCACCTCCCAAAGCCCCTCGTCCGGCTCGCGCCAGATGCCTTCGAGGTACGGCAGGATCGCACGGGCGATGGCCGCGCTACGCGGGTGGCGCGGCAGGCCGCCCTTGATCGCCTGGGTCATGGCGTCGGCCAGTTCGCCGTAGATGTCCAGCTGCAACTGCTCGGATGCGGCATTGCCGACCCGCACTGGCTGCGAGCCCTCGTAACCCGGCAGCCAGGGCAAGGTGAACTCGGGCAGGTCACGCTCCCCCGCCAGGCCGTACATGATCTGCATCTGCTCGGGATTGCCGGCCACCGAACGCAGCAGCCATTCGCGCCAGGCCTGGGCCTCGTCGAAATAGCCCAGGTTCATCAGCGCCAGCAGGGTCATGGTGGCGTCGCGCAGCCAGCAGTAGCGGTAATCCCAGTTGCGCTCGCCGCCGACGCGCTCGGGCAGCGAGGTGGTCACGGCGGCGACCATGCCCCCGGTGGGCGCGTAGGTCATGGCCTTGAGGGTCAGCAGCGAACGGCGTACCCGCTCGGTGTATGGGCCGACGTCGGGGCAGCGGGCGGCGAAGGCCTGCCATTGGGCGATGGTCTGCTCGAGGTCGTGGTCGGCATCGCAACCGGGCTGCACGGGCAGGTGCGAGGCCTGGTGGCAGAGGCTGAACACCTGGCGTTGCCCCGCGCACACGCGAAAACGGGCGACGCTGTGGTGGTCGCGGCCATGGGTTTCGGTGCTGCTACGCAAGATCAGCCGATCAGGGCCGGCGACGGCGCTCAGGGTCAGCGGGTCGATCTTTTCCACCCAGGGCACGCTGCGGCCGTAGTCGAAGCGCAGCACAAGGTCCATCTCGAAGGCCGTCTCGCCGGCCAGGCCCTCGACGATGCGCAGCACGGCGTTGGCCTCGCCCAAGGGCATGCAGTCGAGCACCCGGGCACGACCGCTGGCGGTGGTCCAGGTGGTTTCCAGTACCAGGGTGTCATCGAGATAGCGGCGGGCGCTGTGCTCGACCGGGTCACTGGGGGCGATGCGCCAGCGGCCGTTTTCCTCGTTGCCCAGCAGCGCGGCGAACACTGCGGGGGCGTCGAAGCGTGGCAGGCACAGCCAGTCGAGGGCGCCATCACGATTGACCAGGGCGGCGCTGCGGCAGTTGCCGATGAGGGCGTAGTCTTCGATCAGGGCGGGCATCTCGGATCCTCAGGCGGTGGGCGTGAGTTTGGATGCCGAAGCGGGATTGCCGGTTCCGTTGAGATGCACTCTGTGCAGGTTACCGAAGCACAGGAATCGATGCGCAGGAACATTGATCCACGGCACTGACTCACTGTTGCGCTGTGTTAGAAATACCGGGCAAGTGGTTGCTTATCAGGATGAATAAGCTTCTGCCCGTGCGCAACCATTGCGCTGAGTCACTACTTTCAACAAGGACGTTTTATGAAGATTGTCGGTTTATCCGGAATACTGCCCTCACGCTGCGTCAGCAACCAGGACGTTATCAACCTGGTGGAAGAACACTCCCGCAACACCTTCCAGGAAGACTTGCCGAAAACCTTGAAGACCATCGGCAAGTTGCTGGAAAAAAGCGGCAGCGACACCCGCCATTGGCTGGCGGCTGACGAGACGCCGATGGCACTGATGGAAGCAGCGTTCGACGCGGCGCTGGCCCAGGCCAATATCAGCAAGGCCGACCTGGACCTGCTGATCTATCCCAACGTCACCCGCGGCTTTATCGAGCCGGCCAACAGCACCTTCATCGCCAAGGCGCTGGGCCTGAACTGCCGCAACTTCGATGTGGTCGATGCCTGCAACGGCTGGGTGACGGCCATGGACGTCATCAACAGCAAGATGCAAGCCGGTGAGATCCGCTACGCCGCCATCGTCAACATGGAGTTCGGCATGTCGGAAGGCGGGCCGGTGATGCCCAAGAACTTCTCGTTGCAGTCGCCGGCCGAACTGGCCTACAAGTTCCCGAGCTTTACCATTGGCGAGGCCGCCGTCGTCACCATCCTGAGTAACGAGGCACCGGGGAACTTCAAGTTCTCCTATATCAACCGACCCGACCTGAGTGACTTGTCGACGATCTCCTTGCCGGACTGGAAGCTGTTCTGCAACGAGGCCGATATCGCCAAGATCGAGCCGACCGGTGGCCAGTACCAGTTCAACTCCTATGCCGCCGCCCTGCACGAAGACGGGCGCAACGAAGCGATCAAAGTCTTCAACCTGCAGAAGCTCAGCGCGGACGACGTGCACAAGGTGTTCATCCATACCGGCTCGCCAAAGATGTGGGAACACATTGGCCAGATGATCGGCGTCGATCACAAGTTGCATCACGTCGGGCACAAGACCGGCAACATCATTACCGCGTCGATTCCCTTCGGCATCTTTGATGCCATGAGCCGCGGCGAAGCCGAGCCAGGCCAGTTCTGCATGGGCTGGGCGGGCAGTGGCGGGATGGTGTTCTCGGCGCTGTCGTTTACCTTGTAGGGCTGCTCTGAAGACCTGCCGCCGTGCTGCAACGGCGGCAGGTCGCTATCCCCGCTGGCGTCACCCCAGCGTGTGCCACTCGCGCTTGTCCCGCGCCAGCAGCTCGTCGCCGGCCTCGGGGCCATCCTCCCCCGCCGCATACCCATGAACCTCGCCGCCCTCGGCCGCCCAGGCATCGAGGAACGGTTGCACCGCGCGCCAGCCGTTCTCGATGTTATCGGCACGCTGGAACAGGGTCTGGTCGCCGGTGAGGCAGTCGTAGATCAGCGTCTCGTAACCGGTCGCCGGGGTCATCTTGAAGAAGTCCTTGTAGGCGAAGCCCATCTCGACATTCTCCATCACCAGCTCCGGCCCCGGGCGCTTGGCCTGCAGGTCGAACCACATGCCCTCGTTGGGCTGGATCTGGATCTTCAGGTAGTTGGGCTTGGGCCGCTCCAGCTCGCTTTCGCGGAACTGCGCGTAGGGCGCCGGCTTGAAGCAGATGGCGATCTCGGTGTCGCGCACGCTCATGCGCTTGCCGGTGCGCAGGTAGAACGGCACCCCGGCCCAGCGCCAGTTGTCGATCATCACCTTGAGGGCGACGTAGGTCTCGGTCTCGCTGTGCGGGGCGACGTTGGCCTCCTCGCGGTAGCCGGGCAGCTGCTTGCGGCCCTGCTTGCCGGCGGTGTACTGGCCACGCACGGAATTGCGCAGGGCCATCTTCTGCGACCAGGGGCGGATGGCGCCGATCACCTTGGCCTTTTCACCGCGCACGGCGTCGGCGCCGAAGGCCGCCGGCGGCTCCATGGCGACCATGGCCAGCAGCTGGAACAGGTGGTTGGGCACCATGTCGCGCAGGGCGCCGGTGTTGTCGTAGAACGCCCCGCGCGTCTCGACGCCGACGGTCTCGGCGGCGGTGATCTGCACGTGGTCGATGTAGTGATTGTTCCAGAACGATTCGAACAGGCCGTTGGAGAAACGGCTGACCAGGATGTTCTGGACGGTCTCCTTGCCCAGGTAATGGTCGATGCGGTAGATCTGCCGCTCGTTCATCACCTTGAGCAGGCGGGCGTTGAGCGCCTCGGCGCTGGCCAGGTCAGTGCCGAAGGGCTTTTCCACCACCACCCGGCGAAAGCCCCCGCCCGACTCGTCGAGCAGGCCGGCATCGCCCAGGCGCTGGGCCACCTCGGGGAAGAAACGTGGCGAGGTGGCCAGGTAGAAGATGGCGTTGCCGTGGCGCGTCTTGTCGATGCGCCGGGCCAGGGCCTGGTAGGTCTGCGGATCGAGGAAATCGCCGGTCTGGTAGTCCAGGCGCTTGGCCAGGCGTGCCCAGAGCTTCTCGTCCAGGCACTTGCCAGCGTCGCGCTCGGCCATGAAGGCATGCAGGCGCTCGGCGAACGCCTCGGCCGTGGCGGCGTTGTGGTCGACCCCGACGATGCGCATGTTGCGATCGAGCAGGCCGTCACGGCTGAGGTTGTACAGCGCCGGCATCAGCAGGCGCTTGACCAGGTCGCCGCTGGCGCCGAACAGGAACAGGGTGCAGGGCGGCGCAGCGGGGATGGTCGATTTGCTCATTCAGTCCTTCTTCTTCTCGACGTGGCCGCCAAAGCCCAGGCGCATGGCGGAGAGGATCTTGTCACCGTAGGTGCCCTGCTGCTGGCGCGAGCGGAAGCGGGCAAACAGCGCGCTGGACAGCACCGGCACCGGCACCGCCTGCTCGACGGCGGCGTCGATGGTCCAGCGGCCTTCGCCGCTGTCGGACACCGAGCCGCTGAATTCGGTCAGTTGCGGGTCGGCGACCAGCGCGTCGGCGGTCAGGTCCAGCAGCCAGGAGGTGACCACGCTGCCACGGCGCCACACTTCGGCGATCTCGGCCACATTCAGGTCGAAGCGCTGGTCTTCCGGCAGTTCCGGGCCGCCCTTGCTGCGCAGCAGGTCGAAGCCTTCGGCGTAGGCCTGCATCAGGCCGTACTCGATGCCGTTGTGCACCATCTTCACGTAGTGGCCGGCACCGGGCGGGCCGGCGTGGATGTAGCCGTGCTCGGCGCGCTCGTGCTCGCCGCTGCGGCCCTGGGTGCGCGGAATGTCGCCGACGCCCGGGGCAAGGGCCTTGAACAGCGGCTCCAGGCGCTCGAACACCGCCTTCTCGCCGCCGATCATCATGCAGTAGCCACGGTCCAGGCCCCACACGCCGCCGGAGGTGCCGACGTCGAGGTAGTGCAGGCCACGCTTGCCCAGCTCGGCAGCACGACGCACGTCGTCCTTGTAGAAGGTGTTGCCGCCATCGATGATGGCGTCGCCCGGCTCGAGCAGGTCGGCCAGCTGGGCGATGGTCTGCTCGGTGATTTCGCCCGCCGGCAGCATGACCCACACCGCCCGCGGCGCCTTGAGTTTCTGCACCAGCGCACCCAGGTCGTGGGCGCCCACGGCACCTTCGCCTTCCAGGGTGGTGATGGCTTCGCGGTTGCGATCGTGGACCACAGTGCTGTGACCTGCGCGCATCAGGCGCCTTGCGATATTGCCGCCCATGCGGCCAAGCCCGATGATTCCCAGTTGCATGTGACGACGCTCCCGTTGGTTTTGCTTTACAACAATTGACGATTTCAGATTAGTCCAGCGTTCTGGCGTAGGGTTCACCGACGAACGGGGCGACAACGATAAACAAAAAAGTTCCCAAGGGCCTGCGAAGAATTCAGAATGCGCGCCGCGCGAAGCGACTACGCTTCAAATTGTCACCAGCCATGCGAGGTGTGCCATGGGTACCCTGATGCCAGCCACTCCCACCCAGACCCTCTACGTCACCGTGCGCCGCGACGAGCTGCGCCAGTTGAAGGACGAACGTGACCAGCTGCGCCAGCAGGTCGCCCAGCTGAACCTGCTGCTGGAGCAGGCCCGCGTGCAAGGCAAGGCCGCCGGTCTCTGATTCACCCATCCCGCGTGGGAGCGCCCTGGCTCCCACCCTCTCGCTGACGCCCTTTCCTGTTGCCGTATCGCGCCCGTCGCGGGTCGAACCCGTTGCGTTGCGCTGCGACCTTCATATTTTGCAACAACTCGCCAACGTTTGCGCGAACAAACGCCCCCGAGAAAAATGACCAACGGGTCACTTTTCTTGCATTTCGTCTCCTACACTCCAGTTTCGGCCCGCGTTTTGCTCATAAAAAAGTGACGTAAAAAAGTCGAACTTTGCAGAACACGGGCAGGTCAGGATTTAAGTGGGCCGACGCAAAAGGACTTCCTCACGTCAGGCCCGCCCACCCCAACCAGTCCATAGGTCTTTCGGCCGGAATGCCGAACGTGCCGTGCCTGCGCGCACGAATCTGGGGCAAGGACCGCACTACGAAGATGCAACAACGATCAGAGAGCACACCCACGAGCCAACGTTAAGCACACACCAGAACAAGGGACGGAGAGAAGTATGATCAGTGCCGCTGTCGAACCTCACGTAGCGTCATTCAATTCGGATAGCCGCGAGCCGTTGCCATCGGCGCTCGCCCCGACAGTCAAGGCACCCGGCGCCCAGCGCCAGCACAATCCGAACAAGCGCAAGATCCTGTTCGTCACCTCGGAGATCGCCGACCTGGTCAAGACCGGCGGCTTGGGCGACGTGTCCTCCGCCCTGCCCCGCGCCCTGGCGCACCTGCACGACGTGCGGGTGCTGATCCCCGGTTACCGCCAGGTGATGGAAAGCGACAACCCCATCCATATCGTCGGCGAACTGGGCGGCCACGCGGCCCTGCCACCGTGCAAGATCGGCCGCATGGACCTGGCCGACGGCCTGGTGATCTACGTGCTGATCTGTCCCGAGCTGTACCAGCGCGACGGCACGCCCTACGGCGCCAACAACGGCCGCGACTGGCCCGACAACCATATCCGCTTCGCCCGCCTGGGCCTGGCGGCGGCGGAAATCGCTGCTGGCGAAGGCATGGCCCACTGGCGCCCCGACCTGGTGCACGCCCACGACTGGCCGGCCGGGCTGGCCCCGGCCTACATGCACTGGCGCGGCCTGAGCACGCCGACCCTGTTCACCATCCACAACCTCGCCTATCAGGGCGTGTACAGCCGCGGCTGCAGCCCGGAGCTGGCGATCCCCGACCACGCCATGCAGCAGGAAGGCATGGAGTTCTACGGCAAGCTGTCGTTCCTCAAGGCCGGGCTGGCCTACTCCAGCCACATCACCACGGTCAGCGCCACCTATGCCCGGGAGATCACCACCCCCGAGTTCGGCTGCGGCCTGGACGGTTTCCTCGCCAGCAAGGCCCAGCAAGGGCTGCTCGGCGGCATCCCCAACGGCATCGACGAAAGCTGGGACTCGGCTACCGACCAGCACCTGCAGCACAACTTCAGCCTCAACGACTGGGCCGGCAAGGCGCGCAATGCCGATCAGGTGCGCGCGCTGTTCGGCCTGCAAGCGAGCGAGGGGCCGCTGTTCGCCGTGGTGTCGCGGCTGGTCTACCAGAAAGGCCTGGACCTGACCCTGGGGGTGGCCGACTACATCGTCCAGCAGGGCGGCCAGATCGCCATCATCGGCCGCGGCGAGCCCGAGGAGGAACAGGCCATGCGCGAGCTGGCCCTGAGGCATCCGGGCCGTATCGGCGTGCGCATCGGCTTCAACGAGACCGACGCCCGACGCATGTTCGCAGGCTCCGACTTCCTGCTGATGCCGTCGCGCTACGAGCCCTGCGGCCTGAGCCAGATGTATGCCCAGCGCTTTGGCTCGCTGCCGGTGGCGCGCAACACCGGCGGGCTGGCCGATACCATCGAGAACGGTGTAACAGGCTTTCTGTTCGACGACTCGACCGTCGACAGCTACCGCGAGGCCCTGGCCCGCGCCTTCTATGTGTACGGCAAGAAGAACCTGCTGAACGCCATGCGCTGCCTGTCGATGACCCAGCCGTTCAACTGGTGCCAGGCGGTGGAGCCCTATGCACGCCTGTACGAGGACTTGGTCAAGCAGGCGCAGCACAGCCACTACTGAGCGGGGAATTGAAGATGCACAGGCATGGCGCACACCTGCTGGACGCCACGTCGGCGCGCTTCGCCCTCTGGGCGCCGGATGCGCGCAGCGTGAGCGTGGAACTGGAGCAACAGCCGGCGATCGAGCTGTTGCCCGACGGTGACGGCTGGTACACCGGCGTGGCCCTGTGCCGGGCCGGTGACCGTTACCACTACCGTATCGACGGTGCACTGAAGGTGGCCGACCCGGCCTCGCGCTACCAGCCCGATGGAGTACAGGGGCCAAGCCAGGTGGTGGATGTGGCCAGCTACGCCTGGCGACACCCCTGGCAAGGCCTCCCTTGGCACGAGGCGGTCATCCAGGAGCTACATGTCGGCTTGCTCGACGGCTACGTCGGGGTGGCCCGGCACCTGCCGCGTCTGGCCGAACTGGGCATCAGCGCCGTCGAACTGATGCCGCTGGGACAGTTCCCTGGCGAGCGGAACTGGGGTTACGACGGCGTGCTGCCCTATGCGCCGCAAAACACCTATGGCAGTCCCGAGCAATTGTGTGAGCTGGTCGACCAGGCACATGGCGAGGGGCTGATGGTGCTGGTCGATGTGGTGTACAACCATTTTGGCCCCGACGGCAATTACCTGCAGCAGTACGCCAGCCCATTCTTTCGCGAGGATCGGCAGACTCCCTGGGGTGCAGCCATCGACTTCCGTCGCCCGCAGGTGCGCGAGTACTTCATCCAGAACGCCCTGATGTGGTTGTGCGACTACCGCTTCGATGGGCTGCGCCTGGATGCCGTGCACGCCATCGACCAGCCCGACTTCCTGATCGAGTTGGCACAAAGGGTACGCGCGGCTGTGGAGCCGGGCCGCCACGTATGGCTGGTGCTGGAAAACGAGCACAACCAGGCCGCACTGCTGCAGCAAGGCTTCGACGCGCAGTGGAACGACGACGGCCACAACGCCCTGCATGTGCTGCTGACCGGCGAGACCGAAGGCTACTACGCCGACTACAAGGACCGGCCGATCGACCAGTTGGCCCGCTGCCTGGCCGAAGGCTTCGTGTTCCAAGGCCAGCCCGACCGCCTCGGCACGCCCCGGGGCGAACCCAGCGGCCACCTGCCACCGAGCGCCTTCGTGCTGTTTTTGCAGAACCACGACCAGGTCGGCAACCGCGCCCTGGGCGAACGCCTCACCCGCCTCTGCCCGCCGCCGGCCCTGCGCGCTGCCACCGCGCTGTTGCTACTGGCGCCGATGATCCCGCTGCTGTTCATGGGCGACGAGGACGGCAGCCGCGAGCCGTTCCTGTTCTTCACCGACTTTCACGATGAGCTGGCCGACGCGGTGCGTGAGGGGCGGCGCGGCGAGTTCGCCCATTTCGACGCCTTTGCCGACCCGCACAAACGCGAACAGATCCCCGACCCGAATGCCGAGGCGACCTTCACCTCGTCCCGGCCACGGCACCTGGATGTGCTGGCCGGCTGGCACGGCCTGTACCAGCAACTGCTCGACCTGCGCCGGCGCCATGTCATCGCGCACCTGCCCGGCACCCGCGCCCTCGGCGCCGAGGTGCTCGGCGACCAGGCGCTGACCGCCCGCTGGCGCCTGGGCAACGGCTGCGAGCTGCGCATCGACCTCAACCTCGCCGCCCAGCCCCAGCCGGTAGCGCTGCCCGCCTTGCAACGGCGCCTGTATGACAGCAGCGACAACGCCCACCCCGACTCGACCCTTGCCGCGCACAGCTGCGTGGTCAGCCTGCTGCCCCCCGACCAGGAGACGCCATGAGCGAACAGCCCCTCCACCGCCTGGCCGCGCGGGTCGGCCTGGCCCGCGACTGGATCGACGCCAACAACCGCCCGCAGCAGGTCAGCGACGAGGTATTGCGCCGGGTGCTCGCAGGCCTCGGCCACCCGGCCGACGATGCCGCCGCCATCGCCGCCAGCCTGCGCGCCGTCGAGCAGGCCGAGGACAGCGAACACCTGCCGCCGCTGCTGACCGTCGATGTCGGCCAGCCCCTGGACCTGCAGCGCTATTTCAGCGCCGGTCGCCAGGCACATTGCACCCTGGAGGACGGCAGCCAGTGCAACCTGGCCCTGGACGCCCAGGCGCGCCTGCCGGGCGAGCTGCCATTGGGCTACCACCGCGTGGACATCGATGGCCGCAGCTTCAGCGTGGCCGTGGCGCCGCCGCGCTGCCATGCCCTGGAGGACCGCGTCGAGCAGCAACCGCCGCGCTGCTGGGGCATCGCGGCGCAGCTGTACAGCCTGCGTCGCCCCGGCGACGGCGGCTACGGCGACTGCCTGGCCCTGGAGCAACTGGCGCGCAACGCCGCCGAGCGCGGCGCCGATGCCCTGGCTATCAGCCCGATCCACACCCTGTCGGCGTTCGACCAGCGCCACTTCAGCCCCTACTCGCCCTCCAGCCGGCTGCTGCGTAATGTGCTCTACGCCAGCCCCGGTGTCGTCTTTGGCGAGCGCGAGGTGCGCATGGCCATCGAGGCCTGCGACCTGCAGGGGAGCCTCGACGCGCTGGAACAACAGGCGCTGGTGGACTGGCCACGGGCCGCCGATGCCCGCCTGCGCCTGCTCGAGGCGCTCTACCGGCAGTTCAGCCAGGGCGAGCATCCGCTTCGCCAGGACTTCGACAGTTTCCGCGCCAGCGCCGGCGAGCAGCTGGAGCACCATTGCCGCTTCGAAGTGCTGCAGGCCGAGGCGGTCAGTACGGGCCTCGGCGCCGACTGGCGCCGCTGGCCCAAGGCCTGGCACGATCCCTATCACCCTGAGGTCGAGGCCTTCGCCAACGCCTACCCGGCGCGGGTCGAGTTCCACGCCTTCTGCCAGTGGCTGACCGAGCGCAGCCTGCAACGGGCCCAGGACGCGGCGCGCGGCAACGGCATGGCGGTGGGCCTGATCGCCGACCTGGCGGTGGGGGCCGACGGCGCCGGCAGCCAGGCCTGGAGCCGCCAGGACGAACTGCTGGCCGAGCTCAAGGTCGGCGCGCCACCGGACATCCTCAACCGCTCTGGCCAGGACTGGGGCATCTGCGCCTTCTCCCCCGAGGGGCTCAGGCGCAACGGCTACCGCGCCTTCATCGAGATGCTGCGGGCCAACCTGGCCCATGCCGGCGGCCTGCGCATCGACCATGTGATGGGCCTGCGCCGGCTGTGGCTGATCCCCCGCGGCGCCAAGCCGAGCGAAGGCGCCTACCTGGACTATCCGCTGGACGACCTGCTGCGCCTGCTGGCGCTGGAATCGGCGCGGCACCAGGCGATCATCCTCGGTGAGGACCTGGGTACCGTGCCCGAGGGCCTGCGCGAACGGCTGGCCGACAAGGCCGTGCTGGGCATGCGCGTGCTGCCGTTCGAGCAGGCCGCGCCCGGGCAGTTCAAGCCGATCCTCGACTGGCCGGATAACGCCCTGGCCACCACCGGCACCCATGACCTGGCGCCCCTGGCCGGTTGGCTGGCGGGCCGCGACATCGACTGGAGCCACCGCCTGCAACTGATCGACGCCGCCACCGAACTGCACTGGCGCCACACCCGGGCCCTGGAACGCGACGGCCTGCGCCGCACCCTGGAGCAGAACTATGGGCCACTGCGCAGCGACGACGCGATGATCGACGCGGCGATCCGCTACGTTGGCCATACCCGCGCGCCGCTGGTGCTGGTGCCGCTGGAGGACCTGCTGGGCAGCGACGAGCAACCCAACCTGCCCGGCACCACCGAAGGCCACCCCAACTGGCGCCGGCGCTTCCAGGCACCGGTACGCGACCTGCTCGACGACGAGGACGCCGCCCGCCGCCTGGAGCTGCTGGCCCAGGCCCGCGAACAGGCCTGGGAGCGTGATCGATGAAACCCTTGACCGCCACCCTGCGCCTGCAGCTGCACAGCGACTTCACCCTGGATGACGCGGTGCCGCTGGTGCCCTACTTCGCCCGTCTTGGCATCAGCCACCTGTACGCCTCGCCGATCCTCACCGCCCGCGCCGGTTCCCGGCATGGCTACGACGTGGTCGACCCGACCCGGGTCAACCCCGAGCTTGGCGGCGAGGCGGCGCTCGAACGCCTGGTGGCCGCCCTGCGCCAGCACGGCATGGGGCTGATCCTCGACACCGTGTCCAACCACATGGCCGTGGGCGGCGCCGACAATCCCTGGTGGCAGAGCCTGCTGGCCTGGGGCCGGCGCAGCCCCTATGCGGAGTTCTTCGATATCCAGTGGCATTCCAGTGATCCGTTGCTGGCCGGGCAGCTGTTGCTGCCGTTCCTTGGCAGCGACTACGGCACGGCCCTGCAGAACGGCGAGATCCCGTTGACCTTCAACGCGCCACAGGGGCGTTTCGAGGTGGCCCACCATGAACATCGCTTCCCGATCTGCCCGCTGGACTACGGCCGCATCCTCGGTCAGGCCGAGGACCCACGCCTGCAGGCACTGACTGCGCACTTCAGTGCCCTCGGCGAGACTGACGACCCGCTGGCCGCAGCCCTGCCCCTGCACCACGAACTGGCGCGTCTGGCCGCCGCCGGCGCGAACCTGCAACCTGCCCTCGACGCCTTCGACAGCCGCACCGAGGCCGGCTTCAAGCGCCTGCACCTGCTGCTGGAACGCCAGACCTACCGCCTGGCCAGCTGGCGCACCGCCGCCGACGACATCAACTGGCGGCGCTTCTTCGACATCAACGAACTCGGCGGCCTGCGCGTGGAGCGCGCCGTGGTATTCGAGGCCACCCACGCCAAGCTGTTCGAGCTGATCGAACGCGGCCTGGTGGACGGCCTGCGCATCGACCATATCGACGGCCTGGCCGACCCGCGCCGCTACTGCCGCAACCTGCGCCGCCGGGTCGACCGCTTGCTGGCGCGACGGCCACTGGATGCCGCGCTGGCGCACTTCCCGATCTATGTGGAGAAGATCCTCGGCGCCGACGAGCACCTGCACCGCGACTGGCTCACCGACGGCACCACCGGCTACGAGTTCATGAACCAGGTGTCGCTGCTGCAGCACGACCCCGCCGGCGAGGGACCGCTGGACGAGCTGTGGAGCAGCGTCAGCGAGCGCCCCGAGTTCGCCGAGGAGGTCCGCACTGCCCGCCACCTGGTGCTCAACGCCAGCCTGGCCGGCGACTGCGAGTCGGTGGCCCAGGCCCTGCTGCAGGTGGCCCGGGACGACCTGATGACCCGCGACCTCACCCTCGGCGCCATTCGCCGGGCGCTGCAGGCGCTGGTCGAGCACTACCCGGTGTATCGCACCTATATCAACGCCTGTGGCCGCCCCGCCGAGGACGAGGCGTTTTTCCAGCAGGCGCTGACCGGGGCGCGACAGTCACTGGGCGAAGCCGACTGGCCGCTGCTCGAGCAGCTCGAGCGCTGGCTCGGTGGCCAGCCGTGGCGCCGCCTGCCGCCGGGCCGACCGCGCAAGCACCTGCGCCATGCCTGCGTGCGCTTCCAGCAACTGACCGCGCCCAGCGCCGCCAAGGCCGTCGAGGACACCGCGTTCTATCGTTCGGCCCGCCTGCTGTCGCGCAACGATGTGGGCTTCGACGCCGAGCGTTTCAGCGCCGCGCCGGCCTGGTTCCACAACGAGGCCCAGCGCCGCCTGCGCGACTTCCCCGAGAACCTGCTGGCCACCGCCACCCACGACCACAAGCGCGGCGAGGACTGCCGGGCGCGCCTGGCCGTGCTCAGCGAGCACGGTCCCTGGCTGGCCAGCCGCGTCGAGCACTGGCGCGAGCTGGCCGCGCCGCTGCGCGAAGCGCTGGACGACGGCGAGGCCCCCAGCCCCGCTGACGAACTGCTGCTGTTGCAGACTTTGCTCGGCAGCTGGCCGCTGTCCCTCGACCTGCATGACACACAGGCCCTGCGCGCCTATGCCGAACGCATCCGTCAATGGCAGCGCAAGGCCCTGCGCGAAGCCAAGCTGCGCAGCAGCTGGGCCGCGCCGAACGAACGCTACGAGCAGGCCTGCGCGGCCTATGTCGACGGCCTGCTGCTGGATGATGAGAACCAGCAGCTGCGCCAGTCGCTGCACGAGGCGGCGCGCCGCCTGGCCTGCCCCGGTGCCTTGAACGGCCTGGTGCAGTGCCTGCTGCGCATGACCACGCCCGGCGTGCCGGACCTGTACCAGGGCAACGAGTACTGGGACTTCTCGCTGGTCGACCCGGACAACCGCCGCCCGGTGGACTACCCGGCAAGGCGCGCCAGCCTCGACGACGGCACACCCCTGACCGAGCTGCTCGCCCACTGGCGCGATGGCCGCATCAAGCAGGCCCTGGTGGCCCGCGTGCTGGACGCGCGCCAGGCCCATCCCGAGCTGTTCCAGCGCGGCGCCTACCTGCCGCTGACCGTGCAGGGTCGCCACGCCAACCAAGTGCTGGCCTTCGCCCGCCTGGGCCAGGGCGAACGCGCCATCATCGTCGTACCACGGCTGGCCAGCGCGCTGCTGGGCGCGGCCGCCACCCCGTTGATCCCGGCTCCGAACTGGGACGATACCCGGCTTGTACTGCCGTTTGCCTTGTCGCCTGCCAACTGTTCGGGACTTTTCGGCGGCGGTGCTGTCACCCCTTCAAGGGAGCTGATGTTGAGCACCGTGCTGGCAGAGTTTCCGGTCAATGTGTTGATTGATCATGCCTAACTGTATTCAGGAGCGTCGAGATGAGTGTCGAAGAAAAGCGTATTCGCGAGTTCGCCTATCAGATCTGGGAGTCGGAGGGTAAGCCCGAGGGGCGCGAGGAGGAACATTGGGACAAGGCGCGCAAGCTGGCCGAAGCCGAGGCGCTCGCCCCCAAGGCGCCACCACGCAAGAAGACCGCGGCCAAGCCCAAGCCACCGGCAGACCCCAAGGTGGCGGCGTTGCCGGGCGTGAAGCCGGCTGCTGCGGCTAAAAAACCGCGAGCGGCGGCGAAGAAACCTACCGCTGGTTGAGGCTTTTGCAAGCCTGCACCGGCCTTATCGCGGGGCAAGTCGCGGCGGTGCGCCGCTGCGACTTGCCCCGCGATCCCTCTCTACACGCATCATAAGGATCGCCATGAGCCCCCGCACCCCGAAGAAGACCCGCTCCGTCGCCCCGTCGCGCATTCGCGAGGGCCTGCCCTTTCCACTCGGCGCCACCTGGGACGGCCTGGGGGTCAACTTCGCGCTGTTCTCGGCCAACGCCACCAAGGTCGAGCTGTGCCTGTTCGACGCCAGCGGCGAAAACGAAATCGAGCGCATCGAGCTGCCCGAGTACACCGACGAGATCTACCACGGCTACCTGCCCGACGCCCACCCAGGCCTGGTCTACGGTTACCGGGTGTACGGTCCCTACGAGCCGGAGAACGGCCACCGTTTCAACCCCAACAAGCTGCTGATCGACCCCTATGCCAAGCAATTGGTGGGCACGCTGAAATGGTCCGAGGCGCTGTTCGGCTACACCATCGGCCACCCCGATGCCGACCTGTCGTTCGATGAGCGCGACAGCGCGGCGTTCGTGCCCAAGTGCAAGGTCATCGACCCGGCCTTCACCTGGGGTCGCGACCAGCGCGTGTCGATCCCGTGGGAGCGCACCATCATCTATGAAGCCCATACCCGCGGCATCAGCATGCGCCACCCGGCGGTGCCCGAGCACCTGCGCGGCACCTTCGCGGGGCTGGCCAACGACGAGCTGCTGGCGCATATCAAGGAACTCGGCGTATCGAGCATCGAGCTGCTGCCGATCCACGCCTTCGTCAACGACCAGCACCTGCTGGACAAGGGCCTGAACAACTACTGGGGCTACAACAGCATCGCCTTCTTCGCCCCCCACCCGCGCTACCTGGCCAGCGGCAAGATCGCCGAGTTCAAGGAGATGGTCGCGCACCTGCACGACGCCGGGCTCGAGGTGATCCTCGACGTGGTCTACAACCACACCGCCGAGGGCAACGAGCGCGGCCCGACCCTGTCGATGCGCGGCATCGACAACGCCTCGTACTATCGTTTGATGCCCGACGACCGGCGCTTCTACATCAACGATTCGGGCACCGGCAATACCCTCGACATGAGCCATCCACGGGTGCTGCAACTGGTCACCGACTCGCTGCGCTACTGGGCCGGCGAGATGCACGTGGATGGCTTTCGCTTCGACCTGGCGACCATCCTTGGCCGCTATCACGACGGCTACAGCGAGCGCCACGGCTTCCTCGTCGCCTGTCGCCAGGATCCTATGCTCAGCCAGACCAAGCTGATCGCCGAACCCTGGGACTGCGGCCCGGGCGGCTACCAGGTGGGCAACTTCGCCCCGGGCTGGGCGGAATGGAACGACCGCTTCCGCGACACCGTGCGCAGCTTCTGGAAAGGCGACGAAGGCATGCTCGCCGACTTCGCCGCGCGCATCACCGCCTCGGGCGACCTGTTCAACAACCGCGGCCGACGCCCCTACGCCTCGGTCAACTTCGTCACCGCCCACGACGGTTTCACGTTGCGCGACCTGGTGTCGTACAACGACAAGCACAACGAGGACAACGACGAGAACAACCAGGACGGCACCGACAACAACCTGTCGTGGAACTGCGGCGTGGAAGGCCCCACCGACGACCCGGCGATCAACGCCCTGCGCATGCGCCAGATGCGCAACTTCTTCGCCACCCTGCTGCTGGCCCAGGGCACGCCGATGATCGTTGCCGGCGACGAGTTCAGCCGCACCCAGCACGGCAACAACAATGCCTACTGCCAGGACAGCGAGATCGGCTGGGTGAACTGGGACCTGGACGAGGACGGCCAGGCGCTGATGGCCTTCGTCAAGCGCCTGACCCGGCTGCGCCTGGCCTACCCGATCCTGAGGCGCTCGCGCTTCCTGGTCGGCGACTACAACGAGGCGATTGGCGTCAAGGACGTCACCTGGCTGGCCCCGGACGCCAGCGAGATGACCGTCGAGCAGTGGGAAGACCCGCACGGGCGCTGCCTGGGCATGCTGATGGACGGCCGCGCCCAGGTCAGCGGCATCGCCCGGCCCGGTGCCGAGGCGACCATGCTGCTGATCGTCAACGCCTACCACGACGTGGTGCCGTTCACCCTGCCGGCGGTGCCGGAGGGCGACTACTGGAGCTGCCTGGTGGACACCGACCGGCCCGAGCTGCGCAAGCCGCAGCACCTGGCGTTCGACACGGTGTTCGAGGTCAAGGGGCGATCGCTGCTGTTGCTGGTGCTGCAGCGGGAGGAGGACTGAACCTGCAATGGGCCTTTTCGGTCCTACACTCATGACTTTCAAGGTTTTTGCGATTTTTGGGGATGACCAGTCCAGTTCAAGATTGCCGGGGCTGCCTTGCAGCCCTTTCGCGGCACAAGGCCGCTCCTACAGGGTACGCGGTCGCCTGTAGGAGCGGCCTCGTGCCGCGAAAGGGTCGCAAAGCGACCCCGGCAAGTCCAAGCCAGACGCCAATTATCAACACCTTGAAAGGGCTGGGACCCACAAAGCCCGCCCCCGCAACGGGACTTACCAACAGGAGCCGTCGTGAGCAGTCCAGGTTTCGCCAACGTCAACCAGGCCCCGGCCGTGCACCGGGTCAAGGTGCTGACGGTCAATACCCACAAGGGTTTCACCGCCTTCAACCGGCGCTTCATCCTGCCGGAGCTGCGCGAGGCGGTGCGCAGCACCGAGGCCGACATCGTGTTCCTCCAGGAGGTGCTCGGCAGCCACGACCGCCACGCGGCGCGCTACCCCGGCTGGCCCCAGACCTCGCAATACGAGTTCCTTGCCGACAGCATGTGGAGCGACTTCGCCTACGGCCGCAACGCGGTCTACCCCGACGGCCACCACGGCAACGCGCTGCTGTCCAAGTACCCGATCATCGAACACCGCAACCTCGACGTGTCGATCACCGGCCCCGAACGCCGCGGCCTGTTGCACTGCGTACTGGACGTGCCCGGCCAGCGCCAGGTGCATGCAATCTGCGTGCACCTGTCGTTGCTCGAACGCCACCGCCAGCAACAACTGCACCTGCTGCGCCGGCTGCTCGACGCCCTGCCCGCCGACGCCCCGGTGATCATCGCCGGCGACTTCAACGACTGGCAGCTGCGCGGCAACCGCACCCTGCATCTGCACCGCGACCTGCACGAGGCGTTCGAGCGCCATCATGGCCTGCTCGCCCGCACCTACCCCGCCCGCCTGCCCCTGCTGCGCCTGGACCGCGTGTACCTGCGCAATGCCGACAGCCACGCGCCGAGAATCCTCAGCAACAAGCCCTGGACCCACCTGTCCGATCACCTGCCGCTGGCGGTGGAAGTGCGGTTGTAGCAACGATTCGGCATAGCCACGCGGCGGGAAATCGCCATTGTCGATATACCGACTTAAAAATTGTCATTATTCAATAAGTTAATTGGTCAAACAGGCATTTTGCGATCCTTTCACGATTTCTTGACGCAAGTGCCGTCCTCTCCTTAGCTGAACAGTAATCACCAGATGGAAAATCTCGTGCCGGGCCTCTAGCTCGCGCCCTCGTGCGCGTTCCAAGAAGCTGGCGCGCTGGTTTGGGTCGCCCCCTGTTCTTGTCGTACAGCTCGTGACATCAGGCCAGGTCTTGGGCTGTTCATCTCATACATCAACAGGAGATCCGCCATGAAAAGCACCTCGAATCCCTCGCGCTTCGACGCTTTTTTCTGTGCGGTTTCCACGTCGCTGCTCTTGGCAACCCCGGTGGAAACCTTCGCCTTCGAAACGCAGGAGGGCGAACCCTTCGCCCCCGTCCTGGCGCAGCCCGAGGTGCCGCGATTGTCGCTCGACCCGGTCAGCGTCAGCGGCCTCAACCAGGGCCTGCTCAGCGCCTTCTCCGAGCGCATGGGTGAACGTCATGGCCAGCCCGACAGCGACCATATCGCCAGCCAGTGGGCGCAGTTCTTCCCCGGCGCGGCGCGCCCGGGCGCCCAGCCGCCGGCGCAGGTGGAGGCGCCCAGCCAGCAGATGATGATCGGCCCGGACCTGTTCGTGCGTGAAACCAGTGGCGGCAACGTGCACCGCGCGGGGATCTTCGTCGGCCACAACAACCTGCAGAGCACCTTCAACGGCATGCGCCCGCTGCTCGGCGACAAGCAACGCGACGCGGTCAACCTCAGCGGCGAGAGCCTGGGCGTGTACTGGAGCATGACCCACGAACAGGGCTGGCACGTGGACGCCGTGGCCATGGGCACGCGTATCGACGTCAACGGCCGCTCCCAGGCTGGCCAGCGGCTGGAGGACAGCGGCCACGCGATGACCTTCTCGGTGGAGGGCGGCTACCCCATCGGCCTGGGCGCCGGCTGGGTGATCGAGCCCCAGGCGCAGTTGATCAACCAGCAGTTCTTCCCCGGTAGCCAGGTGCAGGAAGAAACCCTGCAGGCCTTCGACAGCCAGCCCAGCTGGAGCGGCCGGGTCGGCGCCAAGCTGTCGGCGCGCTACGAAGTGCGCGGCATGCCCATCGAACCCTATGTGCGCACCAACGTCTGGTACGACTTCAGCAACGCCGACCCGGTGAAGCTGGACCAGGTCGACAAGATCTCCAGCTCGCGCAGCGCCGCCACGGTGGAACTGGGCTTGGGCCTGGTGGCTCGGGTGACGCCGAACGTGGCGCTGTTCGTCAGTGCCGACTATAGCTCCGATGTGGATGACAATGACCTGAATGGGTTGATTGGTAGCCTGGGGGTCAGGATGCGTTGGTAGACGACCACCGCACTCCTGTAGGAGCGGCCTTGTGCCGCGAAAGGGCCGCAAAGCGGCCCCGGCGATCGACGCGTAAACGCTGAAACCCTGGGGCCGCTTTGCGGCCCTTTCGCGGCATAAGGCCGCTCCTACAGGGAGAGAGGAAACCATCAGGCCGGCTTCATCACCAACACCCCCAACGGCGGCAGGTTCAGCGCCAGCGACAGCGGCTGGCCATGGCTGGCGATCACCTCACTGGCCACCGCCCCCAGATTCCCCACGTTCGACCCGGCATACAACTCGGCATCGCTATTGAGCAATTCTTGCCAGTGCTCGCCAAACGGCACGCCAATGCGGTAACCCTCCCGCGGCACCGGGGTGAAGTTGGCCACCACCAGCAAGGGCTCGCCCTGGCTGCTCCAGCGCAGCCAGGCATACACGCTGTTGTGCGCGTCATCGCCGATCAGCCACTGGAAGCCCTGGGGCTGGCAGTCCTGCTCGTGCAGTGCCGGCAACTCGCGGTACAGGCGGTTGAGGTCGGCCACCAGCTTCTGCACGCCCTGGTGCTCGGAGTACTGCAGCAGGTACCAGTCCAGTTGCTGGTCGTGGTTCCACTCGCGCCACTGGCCGAACTCGCAGCCCATGAACAACAGCTTCTTGCCCGGATGGGTCCACATGAACGCCAGGTACGCCCGCAGGTTGGCGAACTTCTGCCAGCGATCGCCGGGCATCTTGTCGATCAGCGAATGCTTGCCGTGGACCACCTCGTCGTGGGAGATCGGCAGGATGAAATGCTCGGAATAGGCGTAGATCAGCCCGAAGCTCATTTCGTTGTGGTGATAGGTGCGGTGCACCGGGTCGTTCTGGATGTAATGCAGGGTGTCGTGCATCCAGCCCATGTTCCACTTATAGGCAAAGCCCAGGCCGCCCTGCTGCACCGGCTGGCTGACGCCGGGCCAGGCGGTGGACTCCTCGGCGATGATCAGCGCGCCCGGCGCTTCATGGGCCGCGACGCCGTTGAGGTGGCGGATGAAGTCGATGGCCTCGAGGTTCTCGCGCCCGCCGTGGCGGTTGGGCACCCATTCGCCGGCCTTGCGCGAATAGTCGCGGTAGAGCATCGAGGCCACCGCGTCCACGCGCAGGCCGTCGATGTGGAAGTGCTTGAGCCAGTGCAGCGCCGAGGCCAGCATGAAGCCACGTACCTCGTTGCGGCCGAGGTTGTAGATCAGCGTGTTCCAGTCCTGGTGGAAGCCCTCCAGCGGGTTGTCGTATTCGTACAGCGCGGTGCCGTCGAAGCGCGCCAGGCCATGCTCGTCGGTGGGGAAATGCGCCGGCACCCAGTCAAGAATTACGCCGATGCCGCCCTGGTGGCAGGCATCGACGAAGAAGGCAAAATCCTCGGCGCTGCCGTAGCGCGAGGTAGGCGCGAACAGCGACAGCGGCTGGTAGCCCCAGGAGCCGCCGAAGGGATGCTCCATGATCGGCATCAGCTCGATATGGGTGAAGCCCAGTTCCTGTACGTAGGGCACCAGGCGCTCGGCCAGTTCGCGCCAGTTGTAGAAGCGCGCGACTTCGCCGGTATCGTCCAGCTCGCAGCGCCAGGAGCCGGCGTGCAGTTCGTAGATCGACAGTGGGGCGCTGTAGGCATGCCGTTGGGCACGCTGCTCCATCCACTGGCCATCGCGCCAGTCGTGGGCCAGGGCACCGGCCACTTTCGAGGCGGTGCTCGGCGGCAGCTCCGTGGCGCGGGCCAGCGGGTCGGCCTTGAGCGGCAGCACGCCGTCCGCGCCCAGCACCTCGAACTTGTAGGTCTCGCCCACGCCGAGCCTGGGCACGAACAGCTCCCACACCCCGGCGCTGTGGCGCAGGCGCATGGGGTGGCGGCGACCGTCCCAGTTGTTGAAGTCACCGACCACCGAGACCCGCCGGGCGTTGGGCGCCCACACCGAGAAGCACACGCCCGCGACACCGTCGGCAACGGTCGGCTGGGCGCCGAACCGCCCGGACAGGTCGCGGTGATTGCCTTCGGCGAACAGGTAGAGGTCCATCTCGCCCAGTTGCGGGCCGAAGCTGTAAGGGTCCTCGGTGACCTGCTCGCCGCCGGCCCAGCCAATCTGCAGCAGGTAGGCCCGTGCCTCATCGAGGTGCGCGGTGAACAGCCCCGGCACACTGCCCTGGACCATTTCGGCAAGCACCTGCCCATCGTGGCGCGCCAGCAGTCGTGCGCTCAAGGCATTGGGCAGGAAAGCGCGGACGAACAGGCCGCCAGCGCCGTCACCATGGGGGCCGAGCACGGCAAATGGATCGGCGTGCTCGGCGCGGGCCAGGGCGTCGAGGTCCCGTTGCCGAAGGCCGCCGTTATCACGCGTGGTTGCGTTCATTCATGACTCTCCCCAAGTACTGATCAGTCCATGCAGGCCATGCAAAGGCACGGCCAGCCAGCTTGGCCGATTTTCGGCTTCATAGGTGATTTCGTAGGCGGCCTTCTCCAGGCAGAACAGCTCCAGCGCCGCGCGCTCGCCCTCGGCCTGCTGCCAGGCATGGGGCATGGCGGCGGTGGCCAGCCCATAGGCTTCGACGAAGGCATGGCGCGACTGGTGCAGGTACTGCCGGGCGACCCGCTGCCGGGCCTGGCGCGCTGCCTCGGAGAGGTCTACCGCCGAAGCGCTGCGCAGGATCATCGCAGCAGCATAGTCGAAGGAGCGCAGCACGCCGCTTACATCCTTGTACGGGCTATGTTTCGCCCGGCGCTCGTCCAGCGCGCGCGCCGGCTCGCCCTCGAAATCGATCAGGTAGGCATCGCCCTGCACCACCAGCACCTGGCCCAGGTGCAGGTCGCCGTGCACGCGCATCAGCAAACCGCCCTGGGCCTGCCGGGCGAGGTTGTCGACGTGCTGCTGCAGGCCTTCACGCTGTTGCTGCAGGTCGTCGACCAGGGCCTGGCTGTCACGGTCCAGGGTGTCGCGGTGCTGGGCCAGCAGGTCGAGGGCGCGGGTCAGCTCAGTGCTGATCTGCCGGCTCCAGCGCTCGCTGTCCCGGGCATCGCTCGGGCGGGGCTGGAACGCCACATCGTCGCTCGGCGCGGCCAGCAGCAGGTGCATCTCGCCCAGGCGTTGGCCGAGCAAGGCGGCAAAACCGGTCAGCTCGGCCAGGGCATCGGTATGCGCCTCTTGCTCGACGCTGCCGGGCTCCATCTGGTCGCGGATCGCCCGTTCCAGGGTGTTCTGCGTCCAGTCCCAGGCATCGCCCTGGTTGCTCAAATAGCCTTGGGCGATCATCAGCAGATGGGGTTGGCCACTGTCATCGACACGGCTGACCCAGGCCAGCAGGGGCGAGATATTGGCAAAGCCCGCGGCGGTCAGGTACGCGCTCATTTCAAGCTCCGGATGCACCCCCGGGTTCACCCGGCGAATCAGCTTGAGCACCAGGCTGCCGCCGATCACCACCGAGCTGTTGGACTGTTCGGCGCCCAGGTAGCGCACCTCGCTCTGCTCATCGAGCTGCAGCGCGGCCAATGCCTCGGTGCGATGGAAATGCAGCTCGCCCAGGCCATCGCCACAGGGCAGGCGCAGGCCCTCCTGGCAGCCCTTGAGCACGGCGCGAATGAACGGTTCGAGCACGAAGGCGTCGGTGATCAACCCCACCTGGCGACCACGGCGCACCCGCGACAGCGCCAGTTGCTGAGGCAGCGCCGCGTTGATCTGCTCCTCCGGCAGCAGGCCGAAGGGCAACTGGTAGTGAGTGACGACGCCCTCGCTGTGCACCTCCAGCTCGGCGAGCAGCACCGGCAGCGCCGTGGTGGCGAAGCGCACGCCATAGCTCAGGCGCACCTGGTCAATGGGCCCTTCCTTGCCGGCGAACCAGCGGCGCTTGGGCAGGTATTGCGGCAGGATGGATGCCTGCAAGGTCTCGCGCGATGGCGACTCGAGCAGCTCCTCCATGCGCTTGCGCAGCACCAGGGTGGTCAGCTCGGGCAGCCCCTCGGCGGGCTGGACATGCCAGCTGGGCATGCGGTCGTGACTGGCCAGCAGGAACCAGTAGAAGCCATAGGGCGGCAGGGTCAGCAGGAACGGCAGTTGGCCGATGGGCGGGAAGGCGCTGCCGCCGAGCATCTCCACCGGCACCTTGTCGGCGTACTGCGCCAGTTCCAGCTCCGCCGCCTGGGCCGCCCGCGAGACGTTGGCCACGCACAGCACGATTTCGCCGTTGCCGTCGGCATCGGTGTATTCGCGGATATACGCCAGCACCCGGCGATTGCTCGGCGTGAGCATCTTCAGGCTGCCACGGCCAAAGGCCTTCTGCTGCTTGCGCACCGCCAGCAGCCGGCGGTTCCAGTTGAGCAGCGAATGCGGGTCGTGGGCCTGGGCCTCGACGTTGATGGTCTGGTAGCCGTACAGCGGGTCCATGATCGGCGGCAGCACCAGGCGCTGCGGATCGGCCCGGGAGAAACCGCCGTTGCGGTCCGGCGACCACTGCATGGGCGTGCGCACGCCGTCGCGGTCGCCCAGGTAGATGTTGTCGCCCATGCCCAGTTCGTCGCCGTAGTACAGGGTCGGGGTGCCGGGCATCGACAGCAGCAGGCTGGTCAGCAGTTCGATGCGCCGACGGTCGCGCTGCAGCAGTGGCGCCAGGCGTCGGCGGATGCCGAGGTTGATGCGCGCGCGGCGGTCCTCGGCGTAGTAGTTCCACAGGTAGTCGCGCTCGCGGTCGGTGACCATTTCCAGGGTCAGTTCATCGTGGTTGCGCAGGAAGATCGCCCATTGGCAGTTGGCCGGGATCTCCGGGGTCTGGCGCAGGATATCGGTGATCGGGAAGCGGTCCTCCATGGCCAGGGCCATGTACATGCGCGGCATCAGCGGGAAGTGGAAGGCCATGTGACACTCGTCGCCGTCGCCCTCGCCGAAGTACGGGCGGGTGTCCTCCGGCCACTGGTTGGCCTCGGCCAGCAGCATGCGGTCGGGGTAGTTGGCGTCGATCTCGGCGCGGATGGCCTTGAGCACGGTGTGGGTTTCGAGAAGGTTCTCGTTGTTGGTGCCGTCGCGCTCGATCAGGTACGGGATGGCATCCAGGCGCAGGCCGTCGACGCCGATGTCGAGCCAGTAGCGCATCACGCCGATCACCGCCTTGAGCACCTGCGGGTTGTCGAAGTTCAGGTCCGGCTGGTGCGAGTAGAAGCGGTGCCAGAAGTACTGGCCGGCGACTGGGTCCCAGGTCCAGTTGGACTTCTCGGTGTCGAGGAAGATGATCCGCGTGCCATCGTATTTCTGATCGTCGTCGGACCACACGTAGAAGTCCCTGGCCTTGCTGCCACGCCTGGCATGCCGGGCGCGCTGGAACCAGGGGTGCTGGTCGGAGGTGTGGTTGATGACCAGCTCCGTGATCACCCGCAGGCCGCGCTTGTGCGCCTCGGCGATGAAGCGCTTGGCATCGGCCATGCTGCCGTAGTCCGGGTGCACGGCCTTGTACTCGGCGATGTCGTAGCCGTCGTCGCGCCGGGGCGAAGGGTAGAACGGCAGCAGCCAGAGGGTGTTGACGCCCAGTTCGGCGATGTAGTCGAGCTTGCCGATGAGCCCTGCGAAATCGCCGATGCCGTCGTTGTTCGAATCGAAGAACGATTTCACGTGCAACTGGTAGATCACCGCGTCCTTGTACCACAGCGGATCGTCGATGAAGGCTGCCGGGCGGGAACGCTTGGCCATGTGCGACTCCTTTCAATTTCTGGTTCAGCACGCTCCCTGTAGGAGCGGCCTTGTGCCGCGAAAGGGGCGCGAAGCGGCCCCAGGATTTCAGCGACGCTGCAAATAGTGCTGGGGCTGCTTGGCAGCCCTTTCGCGGCGCAAGGCCGCTCCTACAGGGGATTAGCGCAGTTTCTCGATGCGCCAGATACCAAACGGCTGGTGCCACGGTTCGATGCGCATCCACTGGGTCTTGCCATGCCAGGTCCAGCGGTGGCCATTCATCAGGTCTTCGCCCTGGGTATCGGCGCTGTCGTCCAGCCCCAATTCCCACAGCGGCAGCTCGAAACTGGCCTCCTGGGCGTTGTACGGGTCGAGGCTGATGGCCACCAGGATCACGTTGTCGCGCTCGGGCGTGCGCTTGGCGAAGTACAGGATCTGATCGTTCCAGCAGTTGAGGAACACCACCCCCAGGTGGGTCTGCAGGGCGCGGTTCTGCCGGCGGATACGGTTGAGCTGGGCGATCTCGGCGACGATGTTGCCGGGCTGGGTGAAATCGCGCGGGCGGATCTCGTACTTCTCCGAATCCAGGTACTCCTCCTTGCCCGGCAGCGGCGTGCCCTCGCACAACTCGAAGCCCGAGTACATGCCCCACAAGCCCGAGCCCATGGTCGCCAGCGCGGCGCGGATGAGGAAGCCGGGGCGGCCCGAGGTCTGCAGGAAGAACGGGTTGATGTCCGGCGTGTTGACGAAGAAGTTGGGCCGGTAGCATTGGCTCCACGGCGGCTGGTTGAGCTGCTCGAAGTACTCGCGCAGCTCCTGCTTGCTGTTGCGCCAGGTGAAATAGGTGTAGCTCTGGGCATAACCGACCTTGCCCAGGCGCGCCATCATCGCCGGGCGGGTGAAGGCCTCGGCGAGGAAGATCACCTCGGGGTGCTGGCTGCGCACATTGGCGATCAGCCATTGCCAGAACGGCAGCGGCTTGGTGTGCGGGTTGTCGACGCGGAAGGTCTTCACGCCCTCCTCCACCCAGCCGACCACCACGTCGCGCAAGGCCAGCCACAGGCTCGGCACCGATTCGGGGGCGTAGAAGTCGACGTTGACGATGTCCTGGTACTTCTTCGGCGGGTTCTCGGCGTAACGGATGCTGCCGTCGGGGCGCCAACTGAACCAGCCGGGGTGCTCCGTGAGCCAGGGGTGGTCCTGGGAGCACTGGATGGCGAAGTCCAGGGCGATTTCCAGGCCATGCTCGGCGGCGGCGGCGACCAGCCGGCGGAAGTCCTCGCGGCTGCCCAGCTGGGGGTGGATTGCATCGTGCCCGCCCTCGGGGCTGCCGATGGCGTAGGGGCTGCCGGGATCGCCGGGCGCGGCCTGCAAGGCATTGTTGCGGCCCTTGCGGTGTTTCATGCCGATGGGGTGGATCGGCGGGAAGTACAGCACGTCGAAGCCCATGTCGCGGATCATCGGCAGGCGCTGGTGCACGTCATTGAACGTGCCATGGCGTTCAGGATCGTCGGTGATCGAGCGCGGAAACAGTTCGTACCAGCTGGCGAACAGCGCCGCCTCGCGGTCCACATCCAGGGGAAACTCGCGGCTGCGGGTGAGGTAGCTGCGGTGCTCGGCCTCGGCCATCAGCTGGGCCGCGTCGGGGTGCAGCAGCAACATCACCTGCTCATCCACCGGCAAATCCGGCAGGCGCTGTTGCAAGCGCTCAAGCTGCTCGCGCAAAATCCCGTCACTGCGTTCGATACCCTGGCCCAGCAGCAGCCGACCCTCCTCCAGCTCGACTTTCACGTCCACACCAGCGGCGTACTTCTTCTCCAGGTCGTGGCAGTAGGTGGCGAACGGGTCGATCCAGGCCTCGATGCTGAACAGGTGCAAGCCCAGCTCGGTGGGGGTGAAGTCCGCCAGCCACAGGTCGTTGCCCGGCGAGTGCATCGCCACGCAGTGCCAGCGCCGGCTGTGGGCCTGGCGCCAGTTCAGGCTCACCGCCAGGCGGTCGTGACCATCGCTGTAGACCTTGGCCGTTACCTCGACCTTGTGCCCGCGCACCGCCTTGGCGGCGAAGGTGCCGCCGTCGAGCACCGGGCTTGCGTCCTCGATCACGATGCGCGGCGCCAGCAGCGCCTGGGACAGGCTGATGGCCTGGTCCGGGTGATCGTTGGCCATGGGCACGCTTTCGAACGGCTCTTTACCAGACATCGACCTGCTCCCCTGGGCTGGTGGCGGTAAGGGTTCAGAGCCGTGGTCGGGCGCGGGGGTTCAAAAAAAATGAGCGTCGAGCACAGGCCTGGGTCAAAGCCTGAGACACCGCTTCATTCATCCCGCGAGGCCAGGCCCATGAATATTCCCATTCCACCGGAGACACCCGACCCGAACATCGACGACCCGACCCTGCCGCCGCCGCTGCCCGAGGAGGATCCGGACGAGCTGCCGATCAAGCCGACCGTGCCGCCGACCGTGGGCGACCCGCCGAGCCAGGAGCCACCGGTGAAAGCTAGAGGATAGACAAGGTTGTGGAATGTTGACCGCCTGAACCGGCCCCTTCGCGCCCACAAGTGCCGTGTCGCCTGCGTGGGAGCGGGCTTGCCCCGCGATGAGGCCGGTCCTGAAAGCACAAAGCTGCGCCCGATGCACCTGGCATTTCTGCCAGTGGCGCCCGATCACCAAGCCACGTAAAGAGAAGCACCGCCCTCAGACGATCACCTCCGGCATGCGCTCGCGCCTCTACATCGCCTTCCACCTGCAATGGATCCTCGCCTGCTTCCTCGAACAGAGCCTGCACAGGATCCGGCCAGACATCGCCATGGACGAGCTGGGTGCCGACAGTTTCGACGTGGTGGAGCTGCAAGCCATCGTGGAGGAGACATTCGGCATCTTCATCCCCCATCAAGTCCAGACCTACACCACCTTTTTCGAGCTGGTCGACCTGGTCTACAAGGCGATGCCTAGCCCCCCAGCTCCTCCACGCTGATCTCACGCATCCGAAACTTCTGCACCTTCCCCGTCACCGTCATCGGAAACTCATCGACGAAGCGGAAATGCCGTGGTGTCTTGAAGTGTGCCAACCGCGCCTTGCACCACAGCTGCAGCTCCTCGGCACTGGCACTGTGTCCGGGGTGCAAGCGAATCCACGCCACCACCTCCTCGCCATACTTGCTGCACGGAATCCCCACCACCTGCGCCTCGGCCACCGCCGGATGGGTGTGGAAGAACTCCTCGAGCTCGCGCGGATAGATGTTCTCGCCACCGCGAATGATCATGTCCTTGTTGCGCCCGACGATGCGCACGTAACCCTCGTCGTCCATCACCGCCAGGTCGCCGGTGTGCATCCAGCCGGCCGGGTCGAGGGCGTCATGGGTGGCCTGCAGGTTGTCCCAGTAGCCGAGCATCAAGCTGTAGCCCCGGGTGCACAGTTCGCCGATCTCACCCCGGGCAACGATGCGCCCGTCGGCGTCCACCAGCTTGGTCTCCAATTGCGGCTGGGTGCGGCCCACGGTGGTCACGCGCAATTCCAGGCCGTCGTCCGGGCCGGTCTGCAGCGACACCGGGCTGGTCTCGGTCATGCCGTAGGCGATCTGCACCTCGGCCATGTGCATCTGCTCGATGACCTTGCGCATCACCTCGATCGGGCAGGTGGCGCCGGCCATGATGCCGCTGCGCAGGCTGGACAGGTCCAGCGCGGCGCGGCTGGGGTGATCGAGCATGGCGATGAACATGGTCGGCACGCCATAGAGGATGCTGGCGCGCTCCTCGGCCACGGCGCGCAGGGTGAGTTCGGCGTCGAAGGCGTCGTTGGGGTAGATCAGGGTGCTGCCGTGGGTGATGCAGCCGAGATTGCCCATGACCATGCCGAAACAGTGGTACAGCGGCACCGGGATCACCATGCGGTCCTGCTCGGTCAGGCCCAGGCTCTCGCCGACCATGTAGCCGTTGTTGAGCAGGTTGTAGTGGCTCAGGGTCGCGCCCTTGGGCGCGCCGGTGGTGCCGGAGGTGTACTGGATGTTCACCGGCTGGTCGAACTGCAGGCCCTGCTGCCGGGCCTCGTAGGCGGTGAGCTCCACCTGCCCTGCCCGCCCAGCCAGCGCGGTCCAGGGCAAGAAGCCCATGGGCGGCTCGGCGGCCAGGCTGATCACCCCGCGCAGGTCGGGCAGGCGTTCGCTGGCCAGCTCGCCCACGGCATGTAGCGTCAGCTCAGGTACCAATTCCTGCACCATCGCGTGGTAGTCGGAGGTCTTGAAGGCATCGGCGCACACCAGCCAGCGGCAGCCGGACTGGCGCAGCACGTATTCAAGCTCGCCCACGCGGTAGGCCGGGTTGATGTTGACCAGAATCGCGCCAACCTTGGCCGTGGCCAGTTGCAGGATGCACCACTGGGCGCAGTTGGGCGCCCAGATGCCGACCCGCTCGCCCCCCTCCACGCCCAGCGCCATCAAGGCCCGGGCATGCACGTCGACCTCGGCGGCCAGGTCGCGCCAGCTGTAGCGCACGCCCTGGTGGCGCACCACCAGCGCCTCGCGCTCGCCATGAAGGGCGACGGTGGCATCGAAGGCCTGGCCGATGGTCAGGGTGAGCAATGGTTTGTCTTGACGGCCGCGCGTGTAGCTTGGTTGAGGCATGGTTGTCCCTTCTTGTGGTTGTTCTGGGCATGACTGAAGCAGGCGGCAATTACTCTGGCGCAGATTTACGTTTACGTAAAGGTGATGTTCCGATTGACAGCCCTGGAAGGCAGGTTTACGTTAACGTCAACCACAGACATGACGGCGTTGTGGGAGCGGCGGTGCGCCGATGCGACTTGCCCCGCGATGAGGCCGGACCAGGCAATACCGCTGGCCGTTCTGACGGGCATCGCGGGGCAAGTCGCATCGGCGCACCGCCGCTCCCACAACGCCGCAGCAACCGCTCCCATTTCAAGAACAAGAAGGTGCCCCCATGCATTACCCCAGCCTGAACTTCGCCCTGGGCGAGACCATCGACATGCTCCGCGACCAGGTGCGCACCTTCGTTGCCGCCGAACTGGCGCCGCGCGCCGCGCAGATCGACCACGACAACCTGTTCCCCGCCGACATGTGGCGCAAGTTCGGCGACATGGGCCTCTTGGGCATCACCGTGCCGGAAGAATACGGCGGCGCCGGCCTGGGCTACCTGGCCCACGTGGTGTCGATGGAAGAGATCAGCCGCGCCTCGGCCTCGGTGGCCCTGTCGTACGGCGCCCACTCCAACCTGTGCGTCAACCAGATCAACCGCAACGGCACCCACGAGCAGAAGCTCAAGTACCTGCCCAAGTTGATCAGCGGCGAGCACATTGGCGCCCTGGCCATGAGCGAGCCCAACGCCGGCTCAGACGTGGTGTCGATGAAGCTGCGCGCCGAAAAGCGCGGCGACCGCTACGTGCTCAACGGCAGCAAGACCTGGATCACCAACGGCCCCGACGCCAACACCTACGTGATCTACGCCAAGACCGACCTGGACAAGGGCCCCCACGGCATCACCGCGTTCATCGTCGAGCGCGACTGGAAAGGCTTCACCCGCAGCAACAAGTTCGACAAGCTCGGCATGCGCGGTTCCAACACCTGCGAGCTGTTCTTCGATGACGTCGAAGTGCCGGAAGAAAACATCCTCGGCCAGCTCAACGGCGGCGTGCGCGTGCTGATGAGCGGCCTGGACTACGAGCGCGTGGTGCTCGCCGGCGGCCCCACCGGCATCATGCAGAGCTGCATGGACCTGGTGGTCCCGTATATCCACGACCGCAAGCAGTTCGGCCAGAGCATCGGCGAGTTCCAGCTGATCCAGGGCAAGATCGCCGACATGTACACCCAGCTCAACGCCAGCCGCGCCTACCTGTACGCCGTGGCCCAGGCCTGCGACCGCGCCGAAACCACCCGCAAGGACGCCGCCGGGGTGATCCTGTACACCGCCGAGCGCGCCACGCAGATGGCCCTGGAGGCGATCCAGATCCTTGGCGGCAACGGCTACATCAACGAGTTCCCGGCCGGCCGCCTGCTGCGCGACGCCAAGCTGTACGAGATCGGCGCCGGCACCAGCGAGATCCGCCGGATGCTGATCGGCCGCGAACTGTTCAACGAAACCCGCTGAGCACAAGGAACGGGCGCACATGGCTACCTTGCATACCCAGATCAACCCGCGCTCGGCGGAGTTCGCCAGCAACAGCGCGGCCATGCTCGAACAGGTCCAGGCCCTGCGCGGCCTGCTCGCCCAGGTCAGCCAGGGCGGCGGGCCGAAGGCCCAGGAGCGGCACACCTCGCGTGGCAAGCTGCTGCCCCGCGAGCGTATCGACCGCCTGCTCGACCCAGGCTCGGCGTTTCTCGAGATCGGCCAGCTGGCCGCCCATGAAGTCTACGGCGAAGACGTGCCGGCCGCCGGCGTGATCGCCGGCATCGGCCGCGTCGAAGGCGTGGAGTGCATGATCGTGGCCAACGACGCCACGGTCAAAGGCGGCTCCTACTACCCGCTGACGGTGAAGAAGCACCTGCGCGCCCAGACCATCGCCCTGCAGAACCGCCTGCCGTGCATCTACCTGGTGGACTCCGGCGGCGCCAACCTGCCGCGCCAGGACGAAGTGTTCCCCGACCGCGAGCACTTCGGGCGGATCTTCTTCAACCAGGCCAACATGAGCGCCCTGGGGATCCCGCAGATCGCCGTGGTGATGGGCTCGTGCACCGCCGGTGGCGCCTACGTGCCGGCCATGGCCGACGAGGCGATCATGGTGCGCCAGCAGGCGACCATCTTCCTCGCAGGCCCACCGCTGGTGAAGGCCGCGACCGGTGAAGTGGTCAGCGCCGAGGACCTCGGCGGCGCCGACGTGCACTGCCGCACCAGCGGCGTGGCCGACCATTACGCCGACAACGACGAGCACGCCCTGGCCATCGCCCGGCGCAGCGTCGCCAACCTCAACTGGCACAAGCAGGGCAAGCTGCAGTGCCAGGCGCCGATCGCGCCGTTGTACGACGCCGAGGAGCTGTACGGCGTGGTCCCGGCCGACGCCAAGCAGCCGTTCGATGTGCGCGAGGTGATCGCCCGCCTGGTCGACGGTTCGGTGTTCGATGAATTCAAGGCGCTGTTCGGCACCACCCTGGTGTGCGGCTTCGCCCACCTGCACGGCTACCCGGTGGCGATCCTGGCCAACAACGGCATCCTCTTCGCGGAAGCTGCGCAAAAAGGCGCACACTTCATCGAACTGGCCTGCCAGCGCGGCATCCCGCTGCTATTCCTGCAGAACATCACCGGTTTCATGGTCGGCAAGAAGTACGAGGAAGGCGGCATCGCCAAGCACGGCGCCAAGCTGGTGACCGCCGTGGCCTGCGCCCAGGTGCCGAAGTTCACGGTGATCATCGGCGGCAGCTTTGGCGCCGGCAACTATGGCATGTGCGGCCGCGCCTACGATCCGCGCTTCCTGTGGATGTGGCCCAATGCCCGCATTGGCGTGATGGGCGCCGAACAGGCGGCCGGCGTGCTGGCCCAGGTCAAGCGCGAGCAGAGCGAGCGCAGCGGCGAAGTGTTCAGCAGCGAAGACGAGAAGAAACTCAAGCAGCCGATCCTCGACCAGTACGAACGCCAGGGCCACCCCTACTACTCCAGCGCCCGGTTGTGGGACGACGGCGTCATCGACCCGGCGCAGACCCGCGATGTGCTCGGCCTGGCGTTGTCCGCCGCGCTGAACGCCCCGATCGAACAGAGCCGCTTCGGCATTTTCCGGATGTGACCCATGAGCGAATTCGCCACCCTTGAACTGGTCAAGGACCCTCGCGGCTTCG